>Ga0207772_100124_pt1 | contig 80335 bp, 83 predicted proteins | sample A23M3SouthBayCA_2_FD_187750 | JGI IMG/M metagenome (GOLD analysis project Ga0207772, IMG submission 187750) | Aerobic enrichment media microbial communities from Eden Landing Ponds, California, USA - A23 M3 (2) (SPAdes) | ecosystem: Environmental > Aquatic > Marine > Unclassified | place...
CCGGAGACAGCCCTTCAACTGCGCGAAATACTTCTTCTGGTACGACGCCATAAAGCGGGACTCAGCGGGTGTATCAAATGTCGCGTGCAGGGCTTCGCCGGGCGCACCTCGTTCGAGGTGCAACATCGTATTGCGGAGGTCTTCGTGATCCTGCAGGAGTTCGACGACAGCACGACCCCACGTAACAGGGTTCTTGCCGTCGATATACTCGATATCAAAAGCGTCCTCATCGTTGACCGGTGCGTCAGTCGTGCCGGTCTCAGTGGAATAGTCGAGCAATTCCGATCGGATCGAACGGCCGTCTTTTCGGGTCAGTGGGAGTTTTGCGAGCTCGTAGTGCTCCTCGTAGAATCGGCTGGCAACATCTCCGGGGGTCGGCAACACTCGGTCATCGTCAAACTCCTCTGAGTCGGCAGTACAGCCGTCTACAGAGTTAGCTTGGTTGGTGTGCCAAGAGCCGCCCCGCTCCGCGGGCGGTTCCTCAGCGGGCTCCTCGGTGGATGGAGACGCTTCTACAGGCTCGCCTCTGAACTGCTCGGCGTCGACGATCTCGCCGGCCACGGTTCAGGCGTCGAGCTGCTGCCGGCGGTGACGCCGGCCGTGATCGTCGGGCCACTCGCCCCGAATGTTCTCGGGGCGATTGTCCCACTTATCGCCGTTCCGGTGGTCCGCATGGCGCGGGTCGTCGGTGACCCACGGCGAATCCAGCTCACCGCTCGCGAAGCCGGCGAGCCGCTGGACGTAGACATAGCAGTCCCTGCCGAGTTCGGGGCTATACGCCCTGATGCGGACGTAGCCGCCCAATGCGAACTCGACGCGGGGACCGACGGTAACGGTCCCTTCAGACAACGTCAACCACCTCTCCATCCGCATTCACGGTGACGTGGCCAGCAGCTCGGTAGTGACCGCGACGGACTTTCTCGACGAAGCCACCCGCCTGTAACGTGGAGACTCGACGAGCGACACTCGTCCGATGAATATCCCGGTCGATGTTTTCCGCGATTACAGCGGGCGTAAGGGTCAATCCGGACGACAGGACCTCTAAGATGAGATCGTCCATCTCTGTCATCCAGTCAGGACGATCAGACACGCGCGACCACCTCCAGGCCGTCAGCGCATCCCCAGCACGTCACGATCCTGCCGTGTACCGGATGCATCGCGACGACGTAGGCAACACTCTGGCAGCCCATACGACCGCAGAAGCGGGTTGAATCGGCGGCCTTGCTCATGCCGACCGACCTCCGATCAGTGAGACCGGTTCAGGATCGTCGAGGAGGTCGACGTGATCTTGGCAGACCTCACCGGATTCGGGATCCGTTCCGATGCGGTTGATGCACTGGTCACGACAGAAGCGACACCGGTATGATCGGAATTCCGACCATTCTACCACGCGAACGCACCTCCGTTAGATGCGTCGCTACGTGTCAGAGAATGCGGGAAAAGGGGTTTATTCCCAGTGGGCCGGCGCGAATTCGAATCGCGGTTACGGCCACCCGAAGGCCGAAGGATACCAAGCTACCCCACCGGCCCGCAGGTAAAGCAAGCGCCCGTCTGCCTTTAACGATTCCGGAGTGGGGCAGCGCACGGCCGATCTACGGCGGTCAGTATCGCTCGAAGCCGCCCGTATCCAGCCAGTTGTGAGCGACGGTGATTGCCTGGTCACCGTGGAGTGCTTGCGGTCCCAGTGAGATCGGCGTCGCGTCGTGTTGGGCGAGTACGGTTCGTTCGTCCTCGGTGAAGTCGTGGTGGTCGGAGAGCACGAATACTGGATCTTCGGGTGGCTGCACCGAGGGGGCTGGATCGCCATCTTCGTCGAGGACGATCAGATCTCCGCTGGCGGCGACGGCGTCGAGCGTTGCTTCCAACCCGCGGCGGCGGAGCTCGACGCCGGGGGAGCTTTCGACGGGTTGGTGGCCGATCGCTTCCTCGCGCTCCTCGAGGGCGCCCCGGAGCAACGCCGCCGTCGAGCGCTCGTCGGGGTTCAGCCGGCGGACGCTGGCGCCGTCGACGGTGATCGTGACGGCGTCGTCGATGACGAGATGGACGAGCGCGTCGGTGCGGATGCCATGCGACGTCAACAGTCCAGCAGTGACCGATCGGCAGAGGACGTCGAATCGGCCCGCTCCCGGAAGGTCGTCGAGCGAGATGTCGGCGTCGGGGGAGACGTCGTGTCCGACGACGATGAACTGGCGCATGGCGATGAAAAGCGTCGGGCCACCAATAGCGTCGTCGCATCGAGACCGACGGAATCTGTGGTCGAACTCAGTCGCGCGTCGGATCCGCAAGGTACTACCGCGACCGCGGCGCTGCAACGGACATGAACGTCGTCGACGTGGCCCGCGACCTGCTGGCGAGCGGGCCGATCTGCGATCCCTGTCTCGGCCGGCCGTTCGCCGACCGGAGTTTCGGGCTCACCAACGCCGAGCGTGGCGGGTCGCTTCGAACTGCCGTCGCGCTGACCGAGGACGAGCCATTCGAGTCTGGCGCCACCGACGACTGCTGGGTGTGTGAAGGCCACTGCTCGACGCACGAGGAGTGGGCCGAGCGCATCGTCGAGGCCCTGGAGAACTACGAGTTCGAGAGCTATCAGGTCGGAACCCGTACTCCGCCACTCCTCGAGGAAAACGACAGACTACTGCGCGAGGAAGCCGGTCTCGACGCCGACGCTGGCGAGTCGTTCAAGTCTGCGTTCAACCGCGAAGTCGGAAAGCGATTCGGTCAACTGACCGGGACTGATGTGGACTTCGACCGTCCCGACGTGCTCGCCCTACTGAACGTCGAGCGTGGCGACGTCGATGTACAGGTCAATCCCGCGTTCGTGTACAGCCGGTACCGCAAGGTACAGCGCGACGTCCCCCAGACGGAGTGGCCGTGTCGCGAGTGTGGCGGCTCTGGCAAGCAACTCGGCGACGACGGCGAGGAAGACTGCGAGCACTGTCACGGCTCTGGGTATATGTACCCTACGAGCGTCGAGCAGTCGGTCGCTCCCCACGTCCTCGCCGCGATGGATGGTGAGGAGGCGCTGTTTCACGGCGCTGGCCGCGAGGACGTCGACGCACTGATGCTGGGGACCGGTCGACCGTTCGTGGTCGAGGTCAAGCGTCCGAGAGTTCGAGCGCCCGACGTCGACACGCTCGAAGCCGAGATCAACGAGGCAGCGGCGGGCCAGGTCGAGGTCGAGGGGCTCGAACTCGCGACCTACGAGATGGTCGAGCGGGTCAAGGAACTCGACGCGAGCAAGCGCTACCGCGCCTCGATCGCGCTGTTCGAACCGATCGACGACGAGGCGTTCGAGACGGCTCTCGGGGAACTCGATGGCACCACCGTCGAGCAGTTCACGCCCGAGCGCGTGGACCACCGTCGAGCGAGCACGACCAGGACTCGAACCGTCTACGCTATCGGAGGCGAACTCCACGACGTGGAAACCGTGAGCCCCGACGATCTCCCCGGGGATGCCGAGATCGCGGATCGCTACGCAGCGGAGATCGACGTCGACGAGATCGTTCGAACGGGGACCGTCGAGATCCACGGTGAAGGCGGGCTCTACGTCAAAGAGCTCGTCAGCGGTGACGAGGGCCGCACCGAACCCAGTCTGGCGGGGCTGCTCGGCGCCGAGGTCGTCGTGACGGCGCTAGACGTACTTGCCGTCGAGGGCGAGGACGAACCGTTCGAGGACGAGGAGTTCTTCCGCACCTGAGATGGCCGATTACTGCTCGGACTCGTCCGAACTGCCTGCATCCACCGGTCGCTCGGGCTCGACGTAGATTTTCGTCACTTCGGGTGCGGCCGCCTTGATCGCGTCTTCGATCGACGTGATTCGCTCGTCGATCGTGGGGGTGTCCAGCCCTCGATCGAAGGCGACGTCGGCCGTGACCACCACGTCACCGGGGCCGAAGAAGACCGATCGGAAGTCGACGATCGAGCCGACGCCGTCGGTCTCGCGGATAATCCGCTTGAGTTCTTCCTCGTCGTCTTTGCGGAGACTCTCACCGATGAGGAGTCGTTTGTTTTCCCAGGCGAGCGCGATCGCGAATCCCATCAGCATGATCCCGATGAGCAGCGCGCTGACTGCGTCGTAGATCGGGTCGCCGGTCGTCCGAGTGAGGAAGATACCCGTCAGGGCGATTCCCAGCCCGGAGAGGGCGATCGTGTCCTCGGTGAGTGCGGTGAGGATCGTCGTCTGGCTGGTCTTCCGGAACGCCTCGACGTACCCGTCGTAGCCGTGCTTTTCCATCTCCTTTTGCATGCCAGCGCGGGCCTTGTAGAGCGCATAGGCCTCGAAGACGATCGCACCGAGCAGGATTGCGTAGTTGACGTAGACACCTTGGACCGCGACGTCGACGATGGGGAGCTGCTGGGCTTCCTCGCTGAAGCTGGTCTCCCCGTGTCTAATCGCTTCGATCCCGTGCCGTGCGCTCTCCCAGCCGGCGATCCCGAACAGCATGACGGAGACGAGGAAGGAGAAGAAGAACTCCGCCTTTCCGTAGCCGAATGGATGATGTTCGTCGGCCTCACGGCGACCGTAGAAGATGCCGACGAGAAGAAACACCTGGTTGCCAGTGTCGGAGATCGAGTGGTACGTTTCCGCGAGCATGGAGGGGCTCCCGGTGATCAGAAAGCCGCCGAACTTCAGACAGGCGATGGCAGCGTTGGCGACGAGCGCTGCGAGAACGACGGAGACGCTGGATGCCATTGACGGACGTGGCACCAGCCGATAGTTAGCTCTGGCGGGTTCGTTGCGACGATCGCGCGTCCGGCCGATCTATATCCATCGGTGGGTGAGCACGGATACGGTGCCGGGAATCGATCCAGCACCGACTGGCAGTCCTTGGGCTCACTGTCTGCACACACTGTGGGGCTATTCGTCGACGATACGGAAGAAACAGGCTGGAGTTCGCGACCTGATCGAGATCGCCGCGAGGTAGGTTCCCGGATCGAAGCTGAACTCGGACTGCCGAATCAGATCGGGAATTTCGGTCGCGTTCCACGTTCTGGATTCGCCGGCGGCCAGTTCCTCGTACGCATCACCAGTCGTGGTCTGTTCGATGCGATCCCAGTCACCGTTCTGCTCGACCCACAGCTGCCAGCTCGCGGGGTTGAACTCCAGCTGCTCGCTGGATTCGTTCCGGAGCGTCAGGGTGATAGCGTCCGGATCGGTCGTCGATTCTAGGGACGGTTCAAGAACTACCGCAGATCCTTCCGAATCGTCCGTCTGTGAACAACTCAGTCCGGATTCGTCGACGCCATCGGGCGGGCAGTCGTACTCGGATATCGGCTGCTCACTGACCGATGGGGAGGAGGAGGAGGAGCTGCTGCAGCCTGCCATAACTGCTATCGCGGGGACGAGACCGCTCACGAAGGTTCTTCGGCGCACGACCGGTCCTTCAATCTGCTATCAAAAAAACTTCAGGAAGATCCGAATGAGGTGATCCCCGTTCTACCGTCTTCGTCGCGAGCTGTAATCGCGGTTCTGAAGCGTCGAATGGCCGCTATGACGGCAGCCGATTGCGATCAGGAATCTCCCGGAGGTATCAGATCGCGCTGGAACTCGTCGAACGTCCGGAGGTCGTCCGGGATCCCTCGTTCGATGACGCGTTCGTTGCGATCGGTATCGCTCGAATCGTCGAGTGGCGCTGCGACGGGCTCCCAGCCCGGTTTGACCTTGACGCTTTTTGCGGGCGACCCCACTGCGATGTGGTGGGCGGGAATATCTGTCGTGACGGAGGACTTCGCACCGATCAGCGCGTTCTCGCCGATCTTGCAGCCCGCACGGAGCATGGTGTCGTACGTCAGCCGAACGTCGTCCTCGATGATCGTGTGGTAGTTCGTGATCTCCGTCTGGTCCACGACGTCGTGGTCGTGGCTGTAGATGTGCGCGTCGTCGGAAATCGAGACGCGATCGCCGATCGTCAGCTTCCCGCGATCGTCGAGGTGGACGTCGTCGTGGATCACGACGTTGTCGCCGACCTCAATATTGTGCCCGTAGGTGAAGCTAATATTCTTGAAGAATCGGCACCCCTCGCCACAGTCCTCGAACAGGTGTGTGGCGAGCATTCGACGGAACCGGAGTGCGAACTCGACATTGTCGGCCAGCGGCGTCGCGTCGAACTGCCGCCAGAGCCACTGGAGGTGCTTCGATTCGCGGAACTGCTCCTCGTCTTTTTCGGCGTAGTATTCGCTTTCCAGCGTCGTGTTACAGGGATCGTAGCTCTGCAGTCGCACGCGCTCCGCAGCGGAGACGCTCTCACCGTTCTGCCAGCGGTCGTAGGCATCGCGGTCCCCAAAGAGGTCGACGAGGACGTCTTCGACGACGCGACACGTGTCTTCCTCGGACGCGAGTCGCTCGTCGACCTCGTCGATGAACGCCCTGACGCCCGCCTCCGCGTCGGTTGGGAGGCTGACGTGACGTTTCGTCATAGCAGTCCGTTGATCGCGGCTGTTGATATGGGTTTCCGTCGCGGAACGCCGCTCCATCGGCGTCTGATGCCCGAATCGCTGGCGCCTTCGAGTATTTCGTGCTCCGTGGATCGCAGTCGTTGTGGCCCCCGATTCCACGGGTGACCGATCCACGCCTTCCGCGTCTCCTAAGTACGCGGACCCGAAGGTATACGTATGCGATATCGGGAACTCGGCGAGACAGGCCTCGAGGTCAGCGAGGTCGCTTTCGGCGCCTGGGTAGTGGGAACGGACTGGTGGGGCAACCGAACGCACCAAGACGATCTCGACATGATCGACACCGCACTCGATGCCGGCATCAACTTCTTCGACACCGGCGATGTCTACGGTCACGGCGACAGCGAGGAGATCGTCGGGGAAGCGCTTGCCGACCACCGGGACGACGTCGTCGTCTCTACGAAAGTCGGCTACGACTTCTACAACAATCCGCAGGCGGGACACGGCGAGCTGCCCAAGCGGATGGAGCCCGACTGGATCGAGACGGCACTCGATCGATCGCTCGAGCGGCTCGACTTCGACTACGTCGACCTGCTGATGGTCCACAACGCGAACGTCGACGAGATCGACGCTGACGTGCTGGAGACACTCGACCGTCTCGAGGAGTCCGGCCGCGTCGATTCCGTCGGCTGGGCACTTGGTCCCTCGATCGGCTGGCTCGCAGAGGGCGAGGCCGCCGCTGAAGCGGACGTCGACGCGCTCCAGACCGTGTTCAACCTCTTCGAACAGGAGCCGGGCCAACATTTCCTCGACAAAATCGACGCACACGACGCATCGACGAGTCTGCTTCCGCGAGTGCCCCATTCATCCGGACTCCTCAACGAACAGGTGACGCCCGACACCGAACTCGGTGAGGGCGACCACCGGTCACACCGGCCAGAGGAGTGGTACGAGGCCGGCTGGGAGAAAGTCGAACAGATCCGGTTCCTCGAACGTGACGGCGAGCGGACCCTCGCTCAGGCGGCCATCCAGTGGCTCCTCTATCACGATGCCGTCGCCAGCGTGACGCCGACGTTCCGTTCGGAGGCCGACGTGACGGCGTGGGCCGCTGCCTCGGAGGTGCCGCCACTCTCCGACGCCGAGTACGAGCGCGTGCAAGAGCTCTACGCCGACAATTTCGACATCGACTCCGACGACGGCATGGACTCGCTCAGGACGTCCGTCGACGGCGAGGACATCCGCGAGGCGGGTCTCGACAAGGAGCCTGCTGCGTACTGATTCCGGGTGACCTCGCCGGCCCTTCTTCTGTTGGACTGACCAACTGCAATTCGGTTCAGCGTCGGCTGCGGATTTCCACTGCAGACCGACAGACTGCACGCACCCGGGCCTCCTCAGGACCACTTACACTCCGAAGTGTCGCGTCGTGGATTTCACCCGCACCCAGCAGCGGCTCGTCGACTGGAATGGACGGAAAATGGCGCTGTGCGTTCGAGGTTAGATCGAGTCGGCTGCGAGTTGTCCCTCTTCGGCAGCCGCTTCGCGGCAGCTGGACGAACAGAAGGCGACGAACTCACCGTCGATCCGCGCGGTTTCGCCCTGACTCGTCACTTCGTCGCCACAGACGGCACACTCGAGAGCGAACGCCGCCCCTGAGACTTCGGGGGTCCACTGCTCGTCAGTGAGCAACCGAACGTCGAAGGATTCGACGTTCTCCGTGGCGACGCTCTCTTCGAGCACTTCGTGGACGGCGTCCTCGGGGACTGTGGCGTGGGCGACGACCGAGCCGTCTGCGGTCGCGTAGACGTGCTCGACGACGTTCTGGGAAGCGAGGCTCTCTGCAACGTCTTCAGTTGTTCCTGGGGCGGTCGAGACGTCGATAAGGACCTGGATGCCGGCGTCGAGCGTCGACCGATCGACGTCGAGGGTGAACCGGCGGATGACGCCGAGTTCCTGCAGTCGGTCGATCCGGTCGGAGACTGTCGGGGGCGAGACCCCGACTTTGTCGGCGATTTCGCTGTATGGCCTGCGGGCGTTGGCGACCAGGAGCCGGAGGATCTCGAGATCCGTATCGTCGAGCTGGGGCATGTACCGGAGTACCGACGGTTCGCATATACCATTTTCGACATCCGGCGATTTATTTTTGTTTTATTCTATGCGGCCGGAACTATTGCCACAAGGGTGGAATATGCTGGAAGAGTTTGAAATTATGCGATATATGCGGGCCACTTCTGCCGATACTGGTCAGGATTTTTGCCGTCGTTTGCCCTTATTTCTGGGTTCGTTTCGACCCCCGTCGTACAGGCGTCTGACAGATTGTCTATTCGATGAAAGGTCGATCTTGTCGAGCCTCGAAACGCGGACTGGGGATCCGAACGAAAAGACGCTGAGGGGAGCGAGAGATTACGAGCCGGTTCCGTCGCCGTGGGTCACGCCGTCCTGGGCGTCCGCGTTCATCCGTCGCAGTGCAGCGCGTGCGTTCGATGCATCGTACCCGAAGTAGATGGCGTCCGCAGTTGCTTCGGCGACCTCTGCCGCGTGGATTAGCGCATCGAGATCAACGTCCACCGCGTACAGTTCGATTGCGAGATCGGCCTCGATTCTGTCGGCGAACCCACTCGCCAGCGCTTCGAGCCAGTAGGTGGTCCCATAGGCCGTGTCGTAGAGCGGAACCACGAACTCGTCGACGTGGGGCGTAATCGCCTCGATGTCCAGTCCGGACCGTTCGAAGATGTGGCCGGGATAGGGGTCGGGGTAGAGTGTGAGGCTGGTTCGACCGGGAATCCGGGACGCTGCTTCGGCGACGAACTCCGTGATCAGGGCCGCGCGCCACTCCTGCCAATTCTCGTGGTCGCTCTCTGTGAACTGCTCCCGGCACGTGTCACAGCGACAGTAGCCCGCGCGAGGGAACCCGACGTCGTCGAGACGAACGTCGGGTGCGACGGCCGCACAGTCCTCGATGGTCGCGAGGACCCCAGATCGGTACTCTTCGCGCGAAGGACAGACGTAGGACCAGTCGAAGTAGGGCTGCTCACGCGTGGCCAGTGTTCCGTCTGCGTCCACGGCGGCGAGTGACGGATCGGCCTCGACTGCTGCAGTGTCGCCGAAGCAAGATACCATGTTGGTCGCAGACCCGATCGGTTCGGCGCCACGGCCAGTGACGTCTTTGACCTCGTAGAACGCGCGGTCGAACTCCTCCCAGGTGGTCTCGGGCTCGTTGCGCGTGACGACGCCGTACATACACGTCGTACGTGGCAGGGGACTGTTAAGGCCGCCGCTCGCGACGTGATTCGTCGTGGGACCGCTGGTCAGGGCAGAATCAACCAGATCGCCAGTAGTGACTCACTGGTGATCTATTACTGCTGGAGAACTATCGGGTCCGGCGAGCGACTACTCCGCTTCGTACTCGACTTCAACCGCGGAGTCGGACGCGAAGAGCTTGTAGGCGATCAGGACGACAGCGATCAGCGCGAGCACTTTGAGGGCCTTGGACATAGATTCGCGTACGGAGGCGCAGCATAAATTACTACCGCATCGTACGATTCTCCCGAGGTCCCGGACCGTCCGTACCGGTGATCTACGTTCGAGATCTACCTCTCCAACTGTTTGGTTTCCGGGCAGACTCGTCACTGGTTCTGTACGTCCGTCCGGGCGTTCTCGTGAAACGTGTGGCCGTGCCTCACGCAACCCTTATTGTTGCACCTGAACGATTATGATATATGGACGTCGCCAGTCCACTCCGAGCCGGCATCGCTGTGGAGCCGCAGGGTAGCCTCCGTTCGGCCGCCCCGTTCGAGTGGCAGACTATGGCGACAAAATTCTTTTCAGTCATCGGAGACCGTCCAGTTTGCCCACGCGGGCACGACGACCCGATGGCCCTGGGTGAGGGCGCGTCCAGGTAGTCGATGAGCGTCTCTCGGCACCCGATTGCGCTCCGGATCGAGTCACTCGTAGGGCAACGAGCCGCACTGCTCGCGACCGTCATGTGCCTCCCTCTCGTGGACGGTATCTTCCCCGCCCTGATCGTCGCTGGGGCGCTCGACTCCCCGGCAGGAATCGTCCAGGTCGGGCTCCTGATCTTCGGTGGCAGTGCGATGGTCGCTGTGATCCTCGCTGACTTCGACGGGAGCGGACGCGAGGGCGCACGAATCGTCGCATTGGTTGCGGTGCCCCTCGTTGCGCTTGCTGCCCTCGAGGCAGCATTCGCTCCTGCGATCGCGGGCGCTCTCAACATGGTCGTCTTCCACCGCTTCGCCGCGCTGGTCGTCCTGGCCGTCGCGGCATCGACCGCCAGTGCACGGATCGCTGCCTACGTTCCCCGTCCGGCAGTCGTGATCGTCCTGGGACTGTTGGCGAGCGTCGAACCTTCGAACGCGACGCTGGCTGCGACTGCCGAACCAGAACTGATCGTGCGCGGCGTCGCCGCTGCGCTGGTCGGCGTTGGATTCGCATTCCTGCTCGCGATCACGAGCCCGACCCTCCGGAGCGTCGTCGATCTCGATCGATTCAGGTTCGGTAGCGCTGTGGCGCTGGGCCTGCTCGGCGTCGGGCTTCTCCCGGGCGCCCAGGAGGTAGGCCTCCTCACCGATCTCGCGCCGCTGGTCGTTCTTGGCCTCTCCGCGCTGTTCGCCTTCGACCCCGACCGGGAGATCGGCGGCTGGAGTGACGACGCATCCGGCCGTCCCGGCGCTCCCGAATCCGTCCACACGGGTGCCAATGAGTCGGAGGCCTCGTCCGCGGCGAGCACCGGATCGACCACTGGGGCGGCAGCCTCCTCCACCCCGTCGTCCACTGCTGCTGACGGCGGCGAGAACACTGGGCAACCGCCGGACGCGCCGGACGACGATTCGAACGACGATCGCCCACCCTGGTTGTAGCCGATTGAACCGACGGTCGTCCGCTTCGCGCTCTGTGGTTTGGTTTCGATCGAACCCTGCTTCGAGCGATCCTAGCAACCCTTACGAAGCGGGAGCAACGACGGACTCATATGAGCGAAAACCGGGTCGTCCAGGGCCGCATGGTGACCCCTGCATCGCTGGCGGAGATCGTCGAAGGCGATGGTGTGATCGACGCCGAAGCTATCGAGGACGCCGACCGGGAGTGTCCAGAGTGTGACGGCGCCGTCCTCGCCGTCGGCTACATGCCGACAGTCACGGAGTTCGTGACCGGGTACAAGTGCCAGGACTGTGACTGGGCCGAGACCGACAGGGAGTGAGACGCGGCACGTGACTGGAGCGCCCAGCTCGGGTCCCGACCCGTCCGACCTCGACGAACTGCTCGATGCGATTCACGAGGCGCTCGCCGCCACGCAAGAACTACCGGTCGAGCGCTCGGCCGCCCGGTGGATTGGCGAAGCGGAAGCCGTCGCACGCGATCTTGCCGAATCCGATCTCTCGCGTTCCGTCGTCGCAGAGCGTCTGGGCCACGTCGAGTCGCTCCTTTCGGAGGTCGATACGACCGGCGACCAGGCAGCGGACGAACATCTCGACCGTGCGAAATCCCTGACGAGTGCGGCTCTCGAAGCAGCCGTTTCCAGCTAATTCCGCCGGCTGTTCCCCGATGTGGCGCTGCTGGCGGTGTCCTTTTGGTTCGCGGTCCGAACTTCCGCCATGGAGCGCGTCGCGTTCGATGCCGTCGAACCAGGACCGTCCACCGGTGCCGCGACAGCCCGCCGCCTCTCCGATGCGCTGGATGCGGACACCGTGGCGATCAACCACTACTCCGTTGCATCGGACGAGCGTGTCAGCGGTCTTCACGCGCACGGTGATCAGGAGGAGATCTTCGTCGTGCTGGATGGCACAGCTACGATCGAAACGCTCGACGGCGTGGTGCAACTGGAATCCTCGGAAGTCCTTCGATTTCCACCTGGCGAGTACCAGTCGGTTCGTAATGAACACGCTGAACCAGTGGAGCTGCTCGCCATTGGTGCTCCGCCGGAGTCCGAGGACGTTCGGATCCCGCTTCCCTGCCCGGACTGTGGACACGAGTTTCGACGGCCGTCCGTGACTGAGTCCGGTCCCGTTTTGCAGTGCCCGGCGTGTGGCGCTCAGGAGGCCGCGACCTGTTCGAACTGTGGGGGCGAGAGTCTCTGTGCAGTGCTCGGTCCGAACGGCGATCCGGTGTCATCGTGCTCAGACTGTGGCATGACGGAGGAGCACTAGGAATTACTGGTCCGGACCATCCGGACTACGTCGGGGGAATCGAAACCCCTAAAGTGCGACCAGCAGAAGTCGGGGCCGCGGGGTCGTGGCCCAGTCCGGCAGGGCGACTGACTCCAGAGAGCCCGCCTCTGACGAACTACCTGATATACGGAACGGCCGGGTTGATCACCGGACGTGACGACGACGCTCTGGAGTTCCGAGGCGGATCGGAGATATCAGTCGATCGGGGGTTCAAATCCCTCCGACCCCATTTTCTCGCGACGAACGGGCCTGGTAGACAGAACTGTAGGAGGCGAATTGAACTCTAATAGTCACAATCAACGCGGGGTCTAAAGGCCAGGCAGAACCGACTACTCGTCATTCAACTCACTCCGACTATTCCCGTTTCTGTTGCAATCCCATCCGTGAGTGACGAGATCGTGACTGGGCAAAGATGGCCTCGCTCCTCGCTAAAACTCATCTATCTTCCATGGGTCTGAATGCATCTCACTCGAGCGCGCGCCAGCCCGGGCCAGGCCAAATTGGTCGTGTTTCGCCGGACGTCAGCAAAGCATTCGAATACTGTCCTCCTTCAGGCAACTATAGCATGGCTCGACCCGCGATCTCCACCGTATCGGGACACCGTTCGAATCCGATGGTTTGAACGCTCCTGTTCATTGATTCCATACGACGATAATATCGAATATGGGCGTTTTCTCACTCTGAACACACCTTGCCAGCTCCTCTCAGGCTCAGAATACACCTCGCCTTGAATTATATTTCAGAATACGGACCCGTCCAGATTTTCACTGCAGTGAATACGGCCGGCCCGTAGGCTTACAACGTGTGGGTGAGTCTCCCCGAAGGCGGTCGCGTACGCGTCTGTGACGCGTTTTCGATGCATCCCTTTATGGGGTGCCTTCCAGGGCCAGTAAATTTATAATGGATTAGTGAGACGAGCAGTTCGCAATGCGCATCCGACAGCTATTCACAGACGACGACGCGGTATCGCCGGTCATCGGGGTTATCCTGATGGTCGCGATTACGGTCATCCTGGCAGCGGTAATCGGCGCCTTCGTGCTCGGCTTCGGTGGCGGCGGTCCGTCCGCTCCGACCACGAGCTGGGACTCCGAGTCAATCAACAGCACTCACGCTGAATTCACGCTTACTCAGACGGGCAGTGAGCTCGATGCCTCGAATCTGCAATTCAGCGGCAACGCCTCCAGTGTGGAAGTTCCCTCCGAAGTGGGAGATTCCGCAGTTGTTGAGTCGGACGGCGATGGTTCCATCTCGGTCGTGTGGGAAGACGAAGGTTCTTCGTCGACACTCTACACGCACGAGATGAACTAACTGACCGGAGCTACTCAACCACTATTCGCGGTTTTTTCGTAGTGAAATCAGTCGCGCTCCAGCTCGTCAGCGTCCAGCTCGCCAGCGAGGAAGACGCAGCTGCGGTCGGACACTCTATGACGATCTTTCCCTCAATACTCAGGCCACGTTGATAGAATGTCGCCGTATCAGGCAATAGCATCCTTCAGCTGGTATCCAGGTCTACTGCGCTTGCAGTTTGATTTTGCAGTATAATGTCGTCTGAGAATAGTAAGATGAGCCTCCCTGCGACCGGTAAATCTCAGGGACGTACTCACGATTTCCCACACAGCAACACTCCTCAAAGCCTATTACAAACCCACCACGCCCCAGATACATGGCCGCCATAGAGGCACGCGAGGTTTCCAAGCGCTACGGCACTCTCACGGCGCTCGATCGCGTCGATCTCACTGTCGAGGAGGGCGAGATATTCGGCTTCCTCGGTCCGAACGGCGCGGGAAAGTCGACGATGATCAACGTATTCCTGGACTTCGTCCGGCCGAACACCGGCCAGGTCGAGGTCTTCGGACACGACTGCCAGCGCGAGAGCGTCGCGGCGCGAGAGTGCATGGGCGTGCTCCCCGAGGGGTACGACGTGTACGACCGGCTCACCGGACGACAACACGTACTCTTCGCGATGGAGAGCAAGAACGCGGGCGGTGAGCCGATGGAGATCCTGGAACGTGTCGGTATCGAGGATGCCGCGGATCGGAAGGCCGGTGGCTACTCGAAGGGGATGGCCCAGCGGCTCGTCCTCGGGATGGCGCTCGTTGGAGAGCCTGATCTGCTGATCCTCGACGAGCCGACGACGGGGCTGGACCCGCGCGGAGCGCGTGCGATGCGCGAAATTATCCGGGAGGAGAACGAGCGCGGCACGACGATCTTCTTCTCGAGCCACATTCTCGAGCAGGTCGAGGCCGTGTGTGATCGGGTCGGGATCCTCCACGACGGCGAATTGGCAGCGATCGACACGATCGACGGCCTCCGGCAGTCAGTTGGCGGCGGAACGAAACTCCTGATCACCGTCGACGAGATCGAACGCGTCGAGGTCGGACGGATCGAGGCGATCGCGGGCGTCGAGTCCGCGTGGATCGAGTCCGAGCCCAGCCAGATCGTCGTCACCTGTTCGAACGACGCGAAGATGGACGTGCTCGTGGGCCTCGACGATGTCGGCGTCGACGTACTGAACTTCGAGACGGAGGAGCCCTCCCTCGAGGATCTCTTCGTCGAGTACACCGGAGGGGGCGAGTGATGACGTGGCGGACGATCGCGAAGAAGGACGCGCGGGCGGTCCTGGACTCCCGAACGTTCCGGTGGTTTCTGGCCATCGTAGCGATCGCGTTCGTGTTCGGCGGTTACATGTTGCCGCTGAGTGTCGAGGCCCCGACGACCAGCGATCTGCCGAGCTCGATGACGGATGCAGTGACGCTTCTCCTGCCTCTACTCGGTATCATGCTGGGCTACAAGGCGATCGTGGGCGAGCGCACGTCGGGACGCCTGAATCTGCTGCTCTCCCTGCCGCACAGCCGCCGCGACGTGGTGGTCGGGAAGCTGGTCGGCCGTGGCGGGCTGCTCGCAGCCGCAGTCTCGGTGGGAATCGTCCTCGGCGCGTTGCTCGTGTACTATCCCTTCGGCACGCTGGAGCCCCTTGTGCTGGCGTCCTATCTCCTCGTCACGGTTTGCTTCGGGCTCGCATTCGTGGGAATCGCGCTGGCGATATCCACGCTGACGACGTCGGAACACCTCGCGACGGCCGGCGCCTTCGGCACGTTCTTCGTGCTGGTCGTGGTCTGGCCACAGCTCCAGCCGCTGTTCAGCGTCGCTCTGGAGCGGGTCGGCCTCGCGAGCGGCGGGCTGCCGGAGTGGGCGCTGTTCGTCCACGGCGCAACGCCGGGACTGCTCTACGAACGGGTCGTCGAGGGATTCTACGGCGGCGCCTCGGACGGACCGTATCTCGGACCCGACGCCGCGTGGTACCTCGGCGAGTGGGTCGCCCTGGCCCTGCTCATCGCATGGGCGATCGTCCCGATCACGCTCGGCTACCTGCGGTTCCAGTCCACCGACCTATGAACGGATCACGTCACACGTCATGGATCGACGATCGGCGCGGTGGTCGACTGAGCGAGCGTTTCACTGGAACGAAGTGTTTCATTGGTGTGGAGCATTCCACAATTACGGACCCTGATACTCGATCGGCAAGAGGGGGTGACTCCTCGTGAGCTGGCAGGCGATCGCCCGCAAGGACGTACGGGACGCCGCGCGGGCCAAGAGCGTCTGGCTCCTCTCCGGGGTCTTTCTGGTCTTTTTCCTCGGACTGACCTATTTCGTTCCACGGGTCGGTGACGCTGAGTTCGATACGTTCCTGGCACTCAGCGGTGAGGTCGTCGGGCTCTTCCTCCCGCTCGTCGGCATCGTGCTCGGGTACAAGGCGGTGATCACGGAGCGCGAGTCCGGGAGCATCGCGTTGCTCCTGTCTCTGCCCCACAGCCGTCGGGACGTCGCGATCGGCAAGTTCGTCGGGCGTTCGATCGTGCTCGCCGTCCCGACCGCCATCGGCCTAGCCGCCGCAGCGCCACTGGTGGCGATCCGCTACGGATCGTTTGCGCCGCTCCAGTACCTGGGGTTCTCGCTGCTCACGATACTCTACGGACTGGTCTTCGTTGGCATCGCGATCGGGCTCTCGATGGCGACGACGGCCTCTCGCCGGGTGACTGCAGGGGCGTTCGGTGCCTACGTCGTCCTCGTGATGTTCTGGCTCACGCTCGTGAATCTCCTCGTGCTGGTGCTCTTCCGGTTCCAGGGAACGCCACTCGAGGATCCGCCAGGCTGGGCCGTGTTCGCGAAACTCCTCGATCCGAGTACAGCCTACGTGTATCTGCTGGGCGACGGTCTCGGCTCTGGGGTCCTATCTCCCGTTGCGCAGTTCGGTTCGGAGTGGTTTACCGCGCCGCCGATGGCGCTGGCCGTGCTGCTGGGTTGGATCGTCGTTCCGATGGTGCTGGGGTATCGGGAGTTCGCACGGTCGGATCTGTAGGAGCGGTCTGTCCTCGGGCCCCAGGTACCGGTTGCACTACGGTGAATCAGTCTGCCATAGATTGAGACCGTTGTCCTGCAGGTGCCCCGTAGTCTCCAACCGCTATCGCGGCGTTATTCGAACCCAGCGGCTGGCTGATCGTCGTTACTCGTATTGGACGTGGCCTGCCCTGCCCCGCCAAACGGAACGCCGCCCAGCAGTGCCGCAACCACCAGAATCGACGCCGATAGCACGACGAAGTCACCGCTCGGATCGTAGCCCGCCAGCCCTGCGCCCGTCGAGACGACGAACACAGTCACGTAGAACGCCAGGATTGCGAGGCCGATCAACACGACGAACGTTATCACCGTCTGTACCAGATCGCCGAGCACGTCTGTGAGTGACATCGCCCGGAGCCAGACGCCCTCAGATTGTAAACCCCAGCCTCACGCGGCGACCGGATTTATAATGATTCCTCACATAGGAGATGGACGTCAGATGGAAACGACTCTCGAGTCGGTCCTGCTCGAATACTCTCAGGACAAAGTGATCGTCGTCGACGAGACGGGGAGCCTCCGCTACGCCAACGCTGCGATCGAACGGATTCTGGGGTACGATCCGGACGAGGTCGAGGGAGTGAACGTGTTCGATCTCGTCCATCCGGAGGATCTCGAAGCTGCTCGCACCTGTTTCGAGTCGGTCATCCACGCACCGGGGCCCAGAACCGAGACGCACCGCTACCGGTTCCAGGCCGCCGACGGCTCGTACGTCTGGATGGAGAGCCGCTTCTCGAACGTCACCGACGAGGCGCTGGGCGGTTACGTCATCAGCTCGCGGGACGTCACCGAGCAGGTCGAAGCCGAGCGAGAACGAGAACTCGCGGAGGAACGACTGTCGGAGATCGCCGGCACCGTGGGTGACGTGCTCTGGATGTTCGACGAAAGCTGGACGGAGCTACACTTCGTAAACCCTGCTTACGAGGACGTGTTCGGCGAGTCCGTCGAGACGCTCGAGGACGATCCGTCGACGTTCATCGACGCGATCCATCCCGAAGATCGCGACCGCGTTCGCGAGGCGATGGCGCGGATCTCTGACGGCGAGTCCGTCGACGTCGAGTATCGGGTGAACCACGACCGAAACTACGGCCGCTGGGTGTGGGTCCAGGGCGAGCCGATCGTCGAGGACGGCGAGGTCGTCCGGATCGTCGGGTTCGCTCGCGACGTCACGGACCGACGCCGACGAGAGCGCCAGCTCGTCGTGATGGACAACCTCCTCCGCCACAATCTCCGCAACGACATGTCGATCATCGCCGGCAACGCCGAGATGATCGTCGAAGACGGATCCGAGCCCGCCGTCGGCCGTGCCGAGATAATCCGTACGCAAGCGGCGGATCTCATCGATAGTGCCGACAAGCAACGAGAGATCATCGAACTTCTCACGTCGCCAGCGGTGCCGATCCCCCTCGACGTCACCGAGACGGTCGACGCTGCAGTCTCGAAGATCCGAGAACGGCATCCGTCGACGACTGTCGAGACGGACATCCCAGCGTCCCTGGCCGTGAGCTCCCTGAGGGAGCTCGAGCTCGCTATCGTCGAGCTGGTCGAGAACGCCATCGAGAACGCTGTGGACGACGATACAACAGTCTCCATCTCCGCGATTGCGAGCGACGACTCCGTCGAGATCACGGTTCGCGATGAGTGTCCGCCGATTCCCGAGGTCGAGCACCGCGTGCTCACTGGCGACTGGGCGATGGACGACGTCTATCACACGTCCGGCCTCGGGCTGTGGCTGGTATACTGGATCGTCGATCTCTCCGACGGCGACGTTACCTTCGCCAGTCGTGATCCCGTGGGGAACTCGATCCGGCTCCGACTCCCGCGTGCAGATACCGTGCCGGAGTAACTGGACTGCGTGTCGGTCCCCTCAGGATTTGCCGACGGATCGGATCCACCGCCTGTGGTTTCCCTGTATCGTCCGGATCCGCCCGCTACCGAGTGGCGCCACGGTGCCCGTCCAGACTGGCGGTCGTCAGGGTTAGTACGATTCGGTCCGACTCGCCGACAATGGCAGCCCAGGCGACGCTCACGACGGTCGAGCACGTCGACGAGGAGGGTTCCTTCCTGTTCACCGTCGCCGACGACTACGGCGTGAAAGAGGAGGTCATCCTCGTCCCCTGTGAGGACGGCGTCGAAGCGTGGCACAACCGGTGCACTCACGAGGATTTCCGCCTCGATCGGGGCTTCGGCGTGATCTACCGCGAGGGCGAGATCGTCTGTGCCAAACACGGCTCGACGTTCGACACCTGCTCTGGCTTTTGCGACAACGGCGACGCGAAGGACACCACGCTCCCCCACGTGGAGGTGGCGTGCGAGGACGGTGACGTCGTGCTCGTCGACGAGAACTACACCTTCCTGCACGAAGGCGGCATCGACGATGGTGACGACGGGGACGGCGGAATGCCGGGATCGACGAGCAGCATCGGCTTCTAGAGTGTCTCAGCGCAATCGTCTTCGTTTCGGTGGACAACAGCTTTGTGACGACCGTCCCTCGGAAACTCCGTGAAGCGCACGGTTGGCATGGGGCTCCTGATTCTGGCGGGCCTCCTCGCAATTTCCGGTTCGTTACTCTCGATGCTCTCGGCGCCAGGTTCGACCAGACTCCTGGACTCGCTCGGCTGGAAGGTGGTCGTCGGTGCTGGAATCGTCGCCGGAGCCTACGGGCTCTATCTGCTCGCCTCGCGCGCAATCGTCGCAACTACACCCTCCAAGTCGCGTGCGCATCGCCTGCTCACGATCGTTCGGCTCGGCATCTTCCTCGCCACCGTCCTCGCGTTGCTCGGGTTGCTCACTCAGCGATGGCTCGGTCTCATGGTCTCCCTGGGCGTCGTCGGCTTCGCGATCACCTTCGCACTCCAACAGCCCCTCGCCTCGCTGATCGGGTGGGCGTACATCACGGTCAAACAGCCCTATCGCGTCGGCGATCGGGTTCGTATCGATGACGCGAAAGGCGACGTGATCGACGTGGACTTACTCGTCACTACGCTCTGGGAGGTCGGTGGCGAACTCGTCTCGGGTAATCAGCCCTCGGGCCGGCTCGTTACAGTACCCAACAGCACTGTGTTGTCGACGCAGGTCTACAACTTCTCCTGGGACGACTTCCCGTACGTCTGGAACGAGTTGACGGTTCAGGTCGCCTACGAGACCGATCTCGAGTTCGCTCGCTCGGTGATGGTCGAGGAGGCCGACGAGTTCCTCGGCGACGAGATGGCTCGTCGCGTCGACCAGTACCGAGCGGTGCTGGCTGAGACGCCCGTCGAACTCGAGGTCCGCGAGCGCCCCTCGGTCAACGTCGTTCAACAGGAGAGCTGGGTGGAGCTTCGCTTGCGTTACCTCGTCCACCCCAAGAAGAGCCAGTCGGTCAGAAACGAACTCTACGAGCGGATCCTCGAGCGGTGCAACGACGCGCCGGATCGGGTGGCGTTCCCCGTTAGCCGGAACCGGTGAGTACGGCCGATCCCCACTCGCTCCTCCTATTCTGATCGACTGGGTGAAACTGCTATATCGTTCCATCAGGTTTCCTACCGCCCGATATCGACACTCGTTGTACCATCATTTTTTATCATTGGGGTTTCTGTGGTCGCAGTATGGATGGGGTGGAAGCGGAACGATCGGTGTCGGATCGGGTGACCAGGATGACGACGCTCCCGGTGATGCTGGAGGAAACGGCGGCGGAGTATCCCGACCGGCAGGCACAGGGGTACCAGGGCGGAATCTACGACAGATCACTCGCTTCGACGGCGATCCCGGAGCCTGCGGCGGGGGAGTACGAGACGCTGACCTACGACCAGATGCGAGACGTCGTGAGCAATCTCGCCGCTGGGTTTCGCGATCTGGGTATCGATCCCGGCGACCGGGTTGGGATCTTCGCCGACACTCGCCTGGAGTGGGCACACTCCGATTTCGCGATCATGGCGGCCGGTGGCGTGGTCACGACCGTCTACAAGAGCTCCTCGCCCGATCAGGTGGAGTACTTGCTCGAGGATCCGGGCGCGACAGGCGTCGTGGTGGAAAACGAGACGCTCCTCGAACGCGTACTCGAGGTCGCCGACGGGCTGGCCCTCGAGTGGATCGTCTCGATGGAGCCACTCGACGGTGACCACGCAGAGCGCGATCACGTCTACGAACTTGGCGACATCTACGAGCGGGGACAGGAGTGTTTCGACGAGGCCAGCTACGAGGCGTGGCTCGACGAGCGCGACCCCGACGACCTCGCGAGTCTCGTCTACACGTCTGGAACGACCGGCCAGCCCAAAGGCGTCCGACTGACTCACCGGAACTTCCGTTCGAACGTCAGCCAGGTCCGCAGACGTCACGGGAAGCGATCCGACAAACACTACTCGACCCCGGTCATCGACCGGACGACGCGAACTGTCTCGTATCTCCCACTCGCCCACGTCTTCGAGCGTCTCGCCGGCCACTTCGTCATATTCGCCGTCGGTGGGACAGTCTGCTACGCCGAAAGCCCGGACACGCTAAAGGATGACTTCGCGCTGTTCGAGCCCACCAGTGCCACGAGCGTCCCCCGCGTCTACGAGAAGATGTACGACGCCATTCGCGAGGAGGCCGCCGAGTCCTCGATCAAGGAGCGGATCTTCGAGTGGGCGACGGACGTCGCCCGCGAGTACCACCAGGCAGAACGCCCCGGACTCGGTACTCGCGGCCGGTACTGGCTCGCAGACAGACTCGTGTTCTCGGACGTGCGCGATGCGCTCGGGGGCAACGTCGAGTTGCTCGTCAGCGGCGGCGGCACGCTCTCCGAAGAACTCTGCACGATCTATCACGGTATGGGGCTGCCGATCTGTGAGGGGTACGGTCTGACGGAGGCGTCGCCGGTCGTCACCGCGAACCCCGCCGAGTCGGTGAAGACCGGGACGATCGGCCCGCCGCTCGTCGACGTGGACGTCGAGATCGACACGTCGGTCGTGCTCGACGACGAGGTGACTAACGTGTTCGGCGAGACCGGCGAGCTGGTGATCGACGGGCCCAACGTGACAGACGGCTACTGGAACATGCCCAAAGAGACCGAGACGGCGTTCACCGAGGACGGATACTTCCGGACCGGCGACATCGTGACGAAACGTCCGGATGGCTACCTCTCCTTCCACGAGCGAAGTAAGCAGATGCTCGTGCTCCGAACCGGGAAGAACGTCGCACCGGCACCGATCGAGGACGCGTTCGTCGACAGCGACGTCGTCGAACAGTCGATGGTGGTCGGTGACGACCGAAAGTACGTTGGCGCACTCCTCGTGCCGAATTTCGACGCGATCCGGCGATGGGCCGACCGCAGTGGCGTGGACCTCCCAGCGGATCCCGAGGCGGTCTGTCAGAACGACGCCGTTCGCAACCGGATCCAGACCGAGGTCGACCGGATCAACGAGCGGTTCGAACCACACGAGCAAATCGGGGATTTCCGGCTCGCTCCCACGGAGTTCACCGAGGACAACGGGCTCATGACGCCAACCCTCAAAAAGCGCCGAGCGAAGATCGAGAGCCGGTACGACCGCCTGATCGAGGACATTTACGGGGAGGCAGACGCAGAAGCCGCCGCTCCGCGAACTGACTGACGTCGCTCGAGACGAACATTTGGCTCGGAAATCTGAGGAATTTCTCTCACAACGTGTTCCTGCGGGCTCGTTCGACCACAGATTGCGGTTTACGGCGGGTCTTCGGAGAGGCGGTGCTCTCCCGATCGACGACGGAGGGCCGCCCTCGTGTGCGGTCTCGGCGTGACCGCGCGACGATCCTTTACCTGAAGGTGGCCTGTGATCTCCGGGGCAGATAACTGGTGAGAAAGCCAGCGACCAGAGGCGCGTCTCAGTCGTCGTCAGCGAACTCGCTACTGGGCATCCGTGGTTCAGCCGCCGGCCCGTCGACTTCGAACGTCGCGAGATTGCTGGAGAGATGGCGCGCCTGGTTCGCGAGCCCTTCGATCGTCCCGGTCATGTCGGTGAGGTTCGCGGTCTGTTCCTCGGTTGCAGCCGCGACCGTCTCGGCCTCGACCGAGGTCTGTTCGGAGATGCTCGTCGCCTCTTCGACGCTGGCGACGACCTCCTCGGTGGACTCGGCCTGCTCCTCGGTGGCTGCGGAAATCTCCTGAACGCCAGTGTTGGTCTCTCGTGCGAACTCGGCGATCTCGTCCAGCACGTCGGCAGCCTCCCGAACGCTCTTGGCGTTCGTGGCGACCCGCTCTTTCGTCTCCCGTACCTCAGTGGCGGTCCGGTCGGTCTCCGTACGGATGCGTTGTATGCGGTTCTCGACGTCCTGGGCGGCTTCTTTCGTCTCCGAGGCCAGCTCCTTGACCTCCTGTGCCACGACGGCGAAACCCTCGCCGTCGCCGTCGCCACCGGCGCCACGAGACGCCTCGATGTTCGCGTTCAGCGCGATCATGTTCGTCTGCTCAGCAACCTCGGAAATAAACTCGATCAGTTCGTCGATCTCGGCCATCTCTGCTTCGAGGTCCTCGATGGCCTCGACGGCAGACGCAGACTCTGTTTCGATCTGCTCCATCCCTTCGACGGCATCCTTGGCCGCTGCGCGACCCGAGCGGCCCGCGCTGGCAGTCTCCTCGGCCACGTCTGCGACCTGGTTCGTCGTCGCTGCGATCTCCTCGGTGGTGGTCGAGAGGCTCTCCATCTCCTGGCTTACCGACTTGAGGGTCTCGAACTGTCTGTCGGCACCGACCGAGATCTCCTGTGTCGACTCGGTCACCTGTTCGCTCGCGTTCTTGATCTCCGTCGCGGATTCGGCGGCCGCCTCGCTCGCCTCGTCGACCGCCGCAGCGAAGGACTTCGTCTCCGCGACGGTCATCTCGATTTCGTCGAGCATCTCGTTGCAGGACTGGGCGACGGCCGCCATCGCCTCGTTGTGGCTCTCGGGATCGAGCCGCCGGGTGAGATCGCCGTCGGCGACTGTCGCCATCGTTGCCTCGTACTGATCGGCCTTGTCTTCGAGATGATTCGAGAGCGACTCTACCTCCGTCCGGGCCGACTCTGCCTCCTCGCGAGCGGACTCGACCTCGTCGATACGCTCCTTCAACGACGCGCGCATTCGGTCGAATGCACGTCCGAGGTCGCCGATCTCGTCGGCACGGTCGGTCGGCACGTCCGCATCGAGGTTCCCCGCCTCGAGTTCCTCGGCTGCGTTCGAGAGTTTCCCGACGGAGCGGACCGTGTTCCGGCCGAGGGTCACCCCGAGCACTGCGAGGCTCACGACCACCAGCCCGACCATCACGAGCATCTGGTTCGAGATCGACTCCTGCAGTGCGTAGGCCTGGCTCGTCGGGACGCGTGTGGACACCGTCCACCCGTTGGACTCGACCGGTGCGTAGCCGACCGCGACCGACCCATTCGGGGAGTCCGTACTGGAGACGAACCCGTCTGATCCGTTCAGCGAGAGCGAATCGTCTGTCAGTACGGTCCGGTCGTCACTCGACATGACGACGGTCCCGTCACCGTCCGTCACGACAGCCCGACCGCCTTCCGAGCTACGGAGCACGTCGGTCGAGAGCGACTGGAGGCTCGCGAGCACGACAACGGCCCCCGTGTGGGAATCTCGCGTTTCGGTTACGAACATCTCCAGCGCCCTCCCCGAACCGCTGGCGCGGAAGGTGTCCGACGTCCGTACGACGCCAGTCTGGTTGCTGGTCAGCTCTGCGATCCGCTCGGTCACGCCTGGTTTGAGCCGGCTCGTCCCCTCGATGACCGAGCGATCACCTGCTTGAAGACGTATCTCGCCCGTCTCTTCGTGGACGTAGTACGCACCGACGACGTGCTCGTTCCGTTCGACGGTCCCCGTCAGCAACGACTGTATGCGGCCATAGGAGTCGTCGCGTCCGCTGATCGTCGATATCGTCGTCCCGAGCGACCGGGTATTCGTACTCGTGGACCCCGTCCAGTCGTCGAGCTGTGAGGCCTGTAGCTCTGCCGAGGTCGACAGCTCCTCTTCTGTCTCCCCACGAAGTTCCTCGCCGGCGTTGACGTACACGTACGCCCCGAGCGCCCCGGTAATCACAGTCACCAGAACGAGAGCGACGAGGAACTTTCGTCCGTAACTGTCGAGAAGTCGCCTCGGCAACAGCGCTCGTATGAGTGAGCCCATCGAGTACGCCCACAACAATCATCCTTCTATAACTTTCTGAAAATTTATATGTATGGTTATCTAATACAGTGTGTCGGTATGTGGGGGCCACACGAGAATGGATCTCACTTTGTAGATGTCGGTAGTGGTACGTAGTTCGACCACTGGGCGTTTGGCACGTGTCGAATCGCAAATATAAGGGGGCGTATACGTTTCCGTCGTTCCCCCAACGCTGTCGATGCCATCGCTGGGGAGTCTATCGCCGGTGATTTCATCGCTCACGATTCCTTCAGTTCCGGTTCCGTCGCTGGTGGTCCACCGCCGTCGTTGCTGAATGGGAGGAACGCTTAGGTGACCGACGGCCACAATCCTTCATATGGCTCTCCTGTCAGACGACCTCGCCAACTACGTCAGTGCGGTCGGCCCGGAGCCCGACGACGTACTCGAGGAGATGGACGCGTACGCAGAGGAACACGGTTTCCCCCACGTCGGTCCGGCGCTTGGCGGCTGGCTCCAGCTGCTCGCGCGAATGGTCGATGCCGAGCGCGTCTTCGAGTTCGGCTCGGGCTACGGTTACTCGGCGTACTGGTTCGCCCGGGCGCTGCCGGCCGACGGCGAGATAATTTGTACCGAGATCGACGCCGACGAGATCGAGATGGGCGAGACGTATCTGGAGCGTGGCGGCTTCGACGACGTCGTCACGTACGAACACGGCGACGCAATGGAGATTGCCGACTCCTACGATGGCCCGTTCGACGTCACGCTAATCGATCACCAGAAAACCCGGTACGCTGACGCGTTCTCGGCGTTCCGCGATAAGGTCGCACCGGGGGGCATCGTCGTCGCGGACAACGTCATGACCGGTGGCACGATCGAGTTCGAGCAACTGTTGCGCTCCTGGCACGACGACGAACCGCTCGCGGGCGACGACGAGATGACCCAGAGCATCGACGAGTATCTCCACACCGTTCGCGACGATCCGGCATTCGAGACGACGATCCTGCCGATCGGGTCGGGGCTGGCCGTGAGCCATCGCGAGTCCTGAGGCTACCGATCGGGGCCTTCAATGCTCGCGGTCGTCGCCTCACGCGCCACGCCGATGCGGTGTCGCTGACCGCGACGAACAGCCTTTTCTCGCCCAGTGATCGACGGGGTACCATGCCGCCGGCCATCGAAACAGAGCGTCTGGTGAAGGAGTACGGTGACCTCCGGGCGCTCGATGAGGTCTCCCTGCGAGTGGAGGACGGCGAGTTCTTCGGGTTGCTCGGTCCCAACGGCGCGGGGAAGACTACCTTCATCAGCATTCTCGTCGGCCTCGTTCGCCTGAGCGGCGGATCTGCGCGGGTCTTCGGCCACGACGTCGTCGACGACTACCGCGAGGCACGGGACGCGATCGGCATCGCGCCACAGGAGTTCAACGTCGACCGGTTCTTTCCGATCGAGGAGGTGCTGATGCACAAGGCCGGCTACCACGGGATTCCCCACGACGAGGCGAAAGAACGAGCCCACGAGGTGCTGAAGACGGTCGGCATCTACGAGAAGCGCGAGCAGCGGTTCGACTGGCTCTCCGGCGGGATGAAACGCCGACTCCTCCTCGCGCGTGCGCTCGTGACGGATCCCGATCTCCTCATCCTCGACGAGCCGACTGCGGGCGTCGACGTCGAACTTCGGCACGATCTCTGGGAGATCGTGAGCGATCTGAACGCGAACGGGACGACTGTCCTCCTCACGACGCACTACATCGAGGAGGCCGAACGGCTCTGCGATCGCGTCGCGATCCTGGACCACGGCGAGGTCGTGACCGTGGAGTCGCCGGAGGATCTCATGGACCGTGGCACGGACACGATCTACGTCACGCTCGAGGCCGATCTCGACGCTCCGCCAGCCCTCGACGGCTACGCGATCGACGCGTGGATCGACGCAGGTCGCCTCGTGGTGCAGGTCGACGACGGTGGCGCCGTCGCACCGCGCTTGCTCCGCGATCTGAGCGACGGCGGGCACGAAGTAGTCGATCTCGAAATCGCGCGAACGTCGCTCGAAGACATCTTCGTGGACCTCACGGAGCGCTCCGGGGGGATCGCCTGATGTGGTCGATCGGCGGTCGCGCGCTGTTCAAGCGAGAAGTCCAGCGGTTCGTTCGCCGGCCCAAGAACACGTTCATGCCGCCGGCGATCACGAACGTCCTCTACTTCGCCGTGTTCGGCATCGTCCTCGGCGGTCGCATCGACGAGATCGCGGGCTTTCCCTACGTCCTCTTCATCCTGCCGGGCCTGATCGTTCTCGGCGCAGTCTCGAACGCCTTCGAGAACGCTGCGTTCTCGATCTTCCACGGGCGTTGGAACGAGTACATCGACGAGCCGCTGACTTCACCGCTGTCCTACACCGAAATCGTCGCCGCGTACGTGGGTGCGAGCGCGCTCAGAGGTCTGCTCGTCGGCGTCATTATCGGTGCAGTCGGTCGGATCTTCACGCCGATCGGCATCAAACACGCGGCCGTCCTGGCCGTGACGATGGTCATCGTTTGCGTGCTCTTCGCGGGACTGGGACTCATCGGCGGTCTCTACGCTCGGGATTTCGACGACCTGACGGTGATGAACCAGTTCATCCTCCGGCCGCTCGTCTTCTTCGGGGCCGTCTTCTACTCTCTCGACGTCCTCCCCTCGACCTGGCGGACGGTCTCGCTCCTGAACCCGATGGTCTACATGGTCGATACGATCCGCTACGGCCTGCTCGGCTACTCCGATCTGACGCCGACGGTGTCCGTCGGCGTCCTGCTGGGAGCCACGATCGCCGTTCTCGCTCTCGACATCTGGTTGGTGAAGCGGGGCGTGGGACTGACCGATTGACGGGTCGGCCGATCCACTCTGCAACGCTTCTACCGACAGCTAGACAGGCCCCTCTGGCGTCCCGAACAGCGGTACAACGACTTCTGCGGCGTCACGAATTCACGCCGGATATTTGCACCTTCGGTGCGTTGTACGACCATGGAACTGCTCGAGGAGTCCGTCGTTCCGGAGCACGCTCGTCCGGTCAAGAAGGATGCTCGTGAGTTTGCCGCCGAGCACATCGAGCCGAACGCCGAGGAGTGTTTTCGTGAGGGCGAGTATCCCTGGGAGATCCTCGAAGCCGCTCGTGACGCCGATCTGATCGCACAGGACATCCCAGAAGAGTACGGAGGCCGCGGGCTCTCGCTGACCGAAGTGCTCGCGATCGCAGAGGAGTTTTTCCGCGCAGATGCAGGCATCGCGCTCACGCTCCAGCTCGCGAGCTTCGGCGCCGAACTGGTCACGGAGTACGGATCGGAGGCCCAAAAGGAGGAGTATCTTCGGCCAGTCGCCGAGGGCGAGCAGCTGACGGGGCTCGCCGTCTCCGAGCCAGAGACGGGCAGCGACCTCGCGGGGATGACCACGCGAGCGGACCTCGAAGAGGGAACTGGACCCGACGGCGAGGACGAGTACGTCCTCAACGGCGAGAAGTACTGGATCGGCAACGGCGTCGAGGCCGACTGGCTCACCGTCTACGCCCGGACTGATGACGACGAGGCGAACCAGTACGGCAATCACAGCTGTTTCATCGTGCCCACTGACGCCGACGGCTACCACGCCGAGCACATCCCCGAGAAGATGGGGATGCGGGCGTCGAAACAGGCACACGTCGTCTTCGACGACTGCCGGATTCCCGCCGAGAACGTGGTGGGAACGGAGGGTGCTGGTTTCTGGATGCTCGCGGAGTTCTTCAATCACGGCCGTATCGTGGTGGCAGGACACGGTCTCGGTCTCGCCGCCGCGGCCTTCGAGGAGGCCTGGTCGTTCACCCACGATCGCGAGGAGTTCGATCGAACCATCAGCGACTTTCAGGCAGTCCAGCACGGTCTGGCCGACATGCGAATGGACTTCGAGAGCGCCCGCGCGCTGACCTGGCGTGCAGCGAAGAAGGTGGAGGCTGGCGAGGAACCCGGCTTCTGGGCGGCGATGGCGAAGACCGTCTCGACTGAGGCAGCCGTCGATTGCGCCGAGCAGGGGATGCAGTTCCACGGGGGCCGTTCGATTCTAACCGATCGTCGGATCGCTCGCGTCTACCGAGACGTGCGGATCCCGGTCATCTACGAGGGCGCAAACGAGATCCAGCGGAATCTCGTCTACCGTCAGTCCGGAGACTGACGTCGTCCCTCGCTGACTTGCCGCCGCGATAGCTGGATCCCTTGCGGCAGTCGGTTTCGCGGTGGCAGGAAGCATTAAAGTCCAGTGCTGTGTATGGTCGATCAAGTGTCCGTACTCGTGGGAAACGGCAGTTGGTTCGGGGTGGGGGAACGGTGACGAGCCGCGTTCTCTGTGTGAGCGACGACGAATCGTTCGCATCTCGCGTCAGCGCGCCACTCGAGTACTCCTATCCAGGAGTGAGTGTTCTCTCTGTGACCGACGTCGCCGATGGCGTCGAGGTCATCGAGAACGAGCACGTCGACGCGGTCGTCACCGACGCCCGCACGATCGCGAGTGCACCACGCTTGCTGGCAGCGGTCCGCGATCGGCGGCCCGAGCTATCTCTGCTCGTCCTTTCGATGCAGTCCGTCGACTCCGATCGGCTTACCGCCGTCGCCGAGGTCGTGGACTTCCTCGACGCCAGCCGAGCGGTCGACGACCCGGCGCTCGCAGACTGGGTGGCGAACTCGGTCGTCGACGACGTTACTTCAGGACCGTCCGCTACTGGCGACGGTCCTCCACTCACAGGTGGGACGAACGGGATCGAGGAGACGTCTGCAGCGATCAAACGGCAACTCGTCGACGCCACGCGTCCGGGCGAGGTCGAGACCGCCGTCTGCGATCAGATCGTTCTAACCGATTCCTACGAGTTCGCGTGGATCGGCGAGTTCGATCGAGGGGAAGGTCAGGTCGTTCCGTGGGGGACTGCGACCTCTGGAGACGAGTGGCCGCGTTCTCGCACCTTCCCTGCGGGGAATGGGGCAGAGGGCGTGCTCGCTCAGGTCCTTGCCGAACGCACGCCGATATTTCTCGAGGACGTCGAGGGATACGACTCGTTCGTGCCCTGGCGGGAGGAGGCTATCGCGCGGGGCTGTCGGTCTATAGCCTTCGTTCCGCTCCAGACCGAGGACGAACTGTTCGGCGTGTTCGCGGTCTACTCGACTCACTCTGGCGGGTTCGACGCTGGCGAACGCTCGGCGCTATTGGACGTCGCCGAGACCACCGCTCGAGTTCTGGAAGGTATGGCAATCCGGGGACGCATCGATCAACAGGAACGCATCCTTCGCAGACACGAGCGACTCGTCGAGACTGTCGGTGACGGTATGTACGCGCTCGACGCGGACGGTCACTTCATGACCGTCAACGACGCGCTCTGCTCGATGACCGGCTACGCCAGAGAAGGGCTGTTGGGCGAGCACATCGAGATGATTCTTACCTCCGATAGCAGCGCGTTCTGGCACGCGGCTGTGGAATCGCTCCAGGACGTCGAGAGCACCTCCCAGTCACTGGAGCTTACGGTGCAGCCCAAGAGGGGGGACCCCTTTCCCTGTGAGAACAAGGTCGGCCTCCTCCCGAGCGACGAAGCTGGTCGCTCCCGAGGAACGGTGGGAGTCCTTCGAGATATCACCGAGCGGAAGAAACGCGAACGCGAACTGCAACGTCAGAACGAACGGCTCGACGCATTCGCGTCCATCGTCTCCCACGATCTCCGGAATCCCCTCAGCGTTGCACAGGGGTATCTCGAACTCGTCGAGGAGTCTGCGGACGATCAGGAGTCGGTCGAACGGGTCGACGAAGCACTCGCCAGGATGAACGAGATGATCGATGACGTGCTCGCGCTCGCACGTGGTGGTCAGTCCGCGACGGATGCCGCTCCCGTTCAGCTAGCTACCGTCGTAGACGCAGCCTGGTCGAATGTCGACACGGGGCAGGCACACCTGTCGATCGAGGCTGACGTGCTGATCAATGCCGACGAGTCTCGGCTCCTCAGGATGCTCGAGAACCTGTTCCGGAACGCAATCGAGCACGGTGGTGACGCTGCGAGTGCCATCGCACGTGCGGACGATCCTGAAGCCAGTTCCGACGATCAGTCCATGAATCCCCTCTCCGTTAGGGTTGGGGAGCTCGAACAGCCCGATCCCAGCATGGTCGGTTTCTACGTCGAAGACGACGGGAGTGGGATACCGCCGGACGTTCGGGACAGTGTATTCGAGTCAAACTTCACGACGTCTTCTGACGGCCACGGCATCGGACTGTGGGTAGTCAGCGAAGTTGCGGACGCCCACGGCTGGACGCCGACTGCGACTGTCGGATCCGAAGGCGGTGCCCGCTTCGAGTTCACGAACGTCGAACGGGCAGACTAATTCTGATCGCAGGCTATCGCCACCGGGTACGATGTACGATCAGATCTCGTCCCAGTACTCTGGCACGTTGCCGTCGCGCCACTTGATCGTACACCCTCGCGACGGTTGGGAATCGATGTCGACTGTCTCACCATCCAGTACTGCTTCGATTGCCTCGCGAATGTGCACTCGCGAGGCTACATCGTCGGGGTTCAGTGCGTCGTCGAGCTGGTCGTGGTAGGCCAGTTCGAACTCGTCGTTGTTGGTGAAGAGGAATGGGTCCGGTGTGCAGACGGCGCCGTACGCTGCAGCGGCTGTTTGGGACTCGTCGAAGAGATAGGCGTCGTACGCGATCTCGCCGTCTTCGACCCTCTGGATCATTTCGTCGAAGGAGTCCTCCTGGTACTCCTCCGGATCGTTGGCGTTGATACCGACGACGGCGACGTCGTCGTACTCCGCTGCGATTTCGTTGAGGAGCGGGTGTTTCGCTTTTGCGTAAGGGCAGTGGTTACAGGTGAACACGACGAGTAGCGCGCTTGCGTCGTCGAAATCCGCGAGTGAGTACGTTCCTCCGTCCGTCCCCCGCAGTTCGAAGTCTGGTGCCACGTCACCGGTCTCGAGTCGATCGACTGATTCTCCGGCCATGATCGACCGATCGGATGCGGCGTTCAAAATGATTTGCGTGCTGGTCAGTCCTCGACCACGACTGGCTGGACCCGGGTTTGCGGCCCAGAACCGGTACTTCCGTCCCCAACGTGCCCACATCAGCCAACAACGGATTTGGTATAGCGGCATACGATTTATCAGTCTGGAATCTGTCGGTGTTATTGTTGACTGATATGATGGGTGTATGGTACAAATCGTCTAGTTTCGGAGTTTCGAGCCGGCAGCTCGCGTGACGTGCACTGGTCCCCAGCGGTTTCTGGCACGAGCGAATCCCGTATCGGGCGCCGAGCACAGGGGTTAAACCCAGCCCTCTCGCAGCAATCATATGGTCGAGAACGTTCTCTGGCCGGCGTACTTCGACGCCGCCCTCTCGCGCTCTAACGGCCGGCGCGTCCCCGGCGATATGGCCGTCGACGAACCCACCGTCGAAGAGATCGCCGAAGCCGTGGGGCAGGTCGGATACGACGCAACGGTAGAACGTGACGTAGCCTACCCTCGAGAACACTATACGGCTCGGGGCCGCGTTATCGTTCACGACGCGACTGACACGGGGAAAGCTGATCTGATACAGGCTGTCGGGGCGTACGTCACGGCACTTCGAAACTGACCGGCTTACCGCTGTACTCACGAGATGCCAATGGAACGACTTGGAACGACGAACCGGATCGCGCAGGGGCTCGCTGTGGTCCGCGTCGACGACCTTCCGGACATCGGTACCGAAGTCGTCGACGATCAGCTCGAGCCAGTCGGCACGGTGGTCGACGTCTTTGGACCGGTCACAGCGCCGTTTGCAACCGTCTCTCCGGTGGAATCGCGCCGTTTGCCTTCCCTACTTGGCGAACCGCTGTACGTTCGCTGAGGACGGTGTTGGACTGGCGAGAACCAACAGCCACGTCAGAAGCGTAACCGGGAAGGGGCGACCGACCGATCCTCCCGTATGGACGACCGGACGCGATCGTTTACCGCGGTCGCAGGGACGATCGGCCTCTTTCTTTGCATTCAACTGGGTGCACTCGCGTTGCTGGATCCGTACGTTGCTACCGGTGCCCAGCCAGTCGATGACCCCTCGAACGCCGGGAACGTTGCGTACTTCTTCGGCGTCATTCTGGTGGCGACGGCCGGGATGTTGGCAGCGATCAAGTTCGGCCTCGAGCGACTCATCCGCGGGTTCGTGTTGCTCTCGTGTGGCTGGATCTGCTGGATTGTCCTCGACACCATCCTGACGTCGCTCGAGCCAGGTGACCTGGCGTCTGGAACTACCGCTACGGCGCTCGAGAACCTGGCAATCGTGATTCCGTTCGCTGTGGCTGGCGGCCTCGTTATCGCGCTGTTCGTCTACCCAGAGTGGTACGTCATCGACGCGGCAGGCGTGTTGCTCGGCGCCGGTGCTGCTGGTCTGTTCGGATTGGCGTTTACCCCTGAGCTGACGGTTCTGTTCCTGTTGATCCTGGCCGCCTACGACGCCATCAGCGTCTACGGCACCGAACACATGCTGGCCCTCGCGGAGGGCGTTACGGATCTCAACGTCCCCGTGCTGCTGGTCGTGCCGACGACGACATCGTTCTCGTTGCTCTCCGACGACGGACCTGCTACACTCGACGAGGGGGAGACATCCGACGAGCAGGGGGATTCGACCCTGGAATCAGGGCAGGAGAAGGGGCATGAGCAGGAGGAAATGGTGGGGAACTCCGAAAACGAAGACGACGAGCAGGAAGCAGAACAGACGGAAGCAGCCGGGGACCGCGATGCGATCTACATCGGCCTCGGCGACGCCGTCATGCCGACGATTCTCGTCGTCAGCGCCGCGTACTTCCTTCGGGATTCCGCGCCGTTGTTCGACGTCCCACTGCTCGCGATCAATCTCCCGGCACTGACGGCGCTCGTGGGTACCCTGATCGGTCTCTGCTTTCTCCTGCGGATGGTGCTCAAAGGGAGAGCACACGCTGGACTCCCGATGCTCAATGGTGGTGCAATTGGTGGTTATCTGATCGGTGCGGTCGCCAGTGGCATCGGGCTCGTCGAGGCGCTCGGCCTCCCGCTGTAAGCGGCTACCTCGTTTGTGTTCAACGCCCGGTGAGCGCTTCGCTGGCCGGTGAAAGCTGGATTTCCGTGCCCAGATCTCGGTCCCGAGCACGTTCGTAGAGGAGATGGGCACCTGCAACTGTCTCGATGCCGGTCCCACCGCTATCGAAGACGGTTATCTGTTCCTCGTCAGTCCGTCCAGAGGCACGGTCTGCGACGATCTCTCCGAGTTCTGCGTGGACGTGGGCCTCGTCGATCAGGCCCGCCTCCTGGGCGCTACGGAAGGATCCAGCGTCCTGTGAGATGCGATCCCGAAGGTCGGGCACGTACCGGGATCGTGCGACAGTTTCGTGGTCGAGTTCCCGCTTTTCCGGGTGGTACTGGCCCATGGCCGTAACGTGCGTCCCCGGTTCGAGGTTTTCACCGTCGAACACCGGCTCGCTGGCGTTCGTGGCCGTTACGACGACGTCGGCGTTCTCGACGGCACTGGCGCTGTCGGAAACGGCGCTGACGTCGGCCTCGAGCTGTTCGTCGAACTCCTCGGCGAAGGACGTTCTGTTGGCTTCCGTCGGCGAGAAGACGCGAATTTCGGCCAGATCGCGTACTGTGGCGATGGCGCGGAGCTGTCCCCGTGCCTGCGCTCCAGAGCCGATGATGCCGACGGTGTCGGCGTCCTCCCGGGCGAGTTCGTCCACTCCCACGGCTCCCGTCGCTCCGGTTTTGTACGGGTTCATCCACGCACCATCGAGTATTGCGAGCGGCGCACCACTCTCTGCGTCGAGCAGCGGCGTGACGAACCAGGCGTCCGCTGCTTCGAACCCTGCCGAGTAGGTGTAGCCGCCCATGACACCGGTGTCGGGGAGGATCGCTGTGTATCCCGTAAGCATCCCTGGCGGATCGGACGATCCGAGCGTCGTCCGTGGTTTGGCTGGTGCGTCCATTCCACGCTGTCTGTACCCGTCTCGAACTGCGTCGACGAACTCTCCGGGCTCGGCGAGTCCTTCGAGCTCGTCGCTGGAGAGGAACACTGGCTGCATAGGAGGCATATAGAACCGCGGAAGGATAGTCCTGTTCAGTCGGCCTGCACGGACGCACCGGCGGTACCAGCAGACGCAGACGTGCTCTCGGTAGCGGTCGAATCGGTAGCTGCGACGGGGCCGTTGACGAATATCGCGTGCCCGATCATCCCGACCGCTGCGGCCCCTGCCAGGGAGACGGCGAGGGGGTGTGGGACGCCGGCGACCAGGAGAATGCCGCCGATCCCGAGCAGTGCGGTGGGAATGAGGGCGAGGATGAAATCGTAGTATTCAGTCATACTATGTTTCCGAATAGCATGGGACATGGTATAAGTGTTACCCCGATATGCGAGTTGAATTCCATCCGTCACTCTTCAATGCTGTAGCTGTGATTGATGGATAACTTATGCAGATTATACGGGCCCTCCTTTGTGACCGGTCTGCTTCTTTCGTTGCTCGGTCCCGCTGGCTTTCGCTGATTTTCAACGGTGGCCATTTCCCAACACTCTCCCTGGCCCAACCTCTCTCTTCTTTCGGAGCTCACGAATCGCACTTCTCGCCGATCTACTCGTGCACGGACTTTTTCCAGTCGTGTCCTCGATCGGTCACCCGCAGAACCACTCACGGAAGCTCAGCCACCTGCGATCGTATGCCCGTGGTTCCTGATTCACACTGCCCCGCCAATATATCTGATCGTAGTATCTAGCACCATTGTCCTCAGAAACAATAGGTTGGCTGACAATAAATGGCGATTGGCGGAGAAATGCCTCTGAATTACAGTTTCATATATGACGATAAGAGTCCTTATCCACATATCTGGGGATAGATTGATGTGGGTGGCCCGAGAGCCTCGATCCATGGCCGAACAGGACACCGAACGCACCTCCGTTCGAACGTACGTGCCTGCCTACCAGAAGGACGAATGGGCCGAACACGCCGAGGAGCTCGAAATGAGCCTCAGCGAGTACGTTCGGTCGATGGTGCAGGCCGGGAAACGTGGTTTCGAGGGCGTCGACGAATCCGCCGCTAAACCGTCCAAAGAGGAACCCGGTTCTGGCGACGCTACCCCTGGGGGTGACGGCCTCGAAGACACCGTCCTCCAGGCTCTCCAAAACGGGCCCCTCGAATTCGACGAGCTCGTCGACGCGGTGGCCGAGGACGTCCGCCGTGACGTCGACGCTGCGCTGAATCAACTCGAGGAGAAAGGCCTCGTCGAGCACGATCGACTCGACGGTGGCTATCGGGTGACCGACGATGGCTAGGACCGTTACGTCCGAAGCAGCCACCGGTGATCCGATCGCGCACTTCCTGGAGGAACAGCGCTATCACGGCAAGAGCCAGCGAACGCTCGACGCGTACGAACGCGTTCTCAGACGGTTCGAGACGTTTCTAGCCGATCCGGACCGTGTGCCCGGAGAGACGACCGTTCCAGCGGAGGCGACGCGCAGGGAGTGCATGGCGTGGATTCACGAACTCCGCGGCGAGTACGCCCGCAGCACGATCGCCTCCTACGCCGCCTACGTGCACCGGTTCTACGGCTACATGGTGCGCGTGGAGGAGTTCGACGCCAATCCGATGGCGCTCGTGCGCGAGGAGATGGACGAACGGATCGAGAAGAACCCGACGCGACGCGATCTCAGCGTGGCGGACGTCCGTTCGTTCGTTTCGTCGATCGACCATCCTCTCCACAGGGCGGTGATCGTAACCTTGCTCAAAACCGGCATCAGGGTCGGTGAACTCTGTAATCTTGACCTCCGGGACTGCTCGCTGGAGAGTGATCTCCGGGCTGACGCGTCGGTTCGGCCGCGGGCAGCACTCGACAACCGCCCGAACGCGCTCTACGTCGCTGCAGGCACGGAGCTCTCCGAGGATCGACCTGCAGCGAACAAACGACAGCGGTCGACGATCGTCCCGATCGACGACGAGCTGGCCCGGGAGTTGACCTGTTGGCTTGCGATTCGTCCGGATTCCAGATCCGAGCCAGCGCCGCTGTTTCGATCGACCGACGGCGACTGGGGTGCGCGGCTCGAACCCCATGCAGTACGTCGAATCGTCCGCAACTACGCCGAGGCAGAGGGCTGGTACGAGGCCGGTGCAGGCGCCGGAGAGAACGTGACGCCGCATTACTTCCGTCACTTCTTCACGACACATCTTCGGGATCGTACGGGCGATCGGGGCATCGTCAAGTATCTTCGTGGCGACGTCGCGGAGGACATCATCGACACCTACACCCACAACTGGGGCGGTCGCGTCCGCGACGTGTACGAGTCGAATATGTACTCTCTGACGGCCGGGCCGGAGTAACGGGCGCGCTCAGTTGGTTCGTCTGCCGGAAACGTAGCCCCGGTGGGATCCTATCGCTATTACATACTGTACTGAATATTTACCAATTCGAACTGGTGGAGGCTGAAACGCGACTGATATACTGCATGTCGCTATACAGAGTGCGGTGAGGGTTTTGCTCGGAATATTTCACGTGAGAAGCGGGGAGTCACCCCGCGAAAACCGTGTATGCGGAGGGCTCTCGCCGGCCGTCCTCCAGAGTGGAAAATCACAGGCGCTATGTTCCTCACCCGTCGAGAGTGAACATAGAATGGCACGAGCTAGCGTTATCGGGTGTGGCAACATGGGGAGCGCCCTCGTGCGCGGCCTCGCCCGCTCGGGCGATCACAACGTGATCGCCTACGACGTGGACGAGGAGGCACTCGCGTCGGTCGCGGAGTACTGCACGGAGACGACGACGGATCTCGAGGTAGCGACGCAATCCGACGTCGTGTTTCTCGTCGTCAAGCCGGACATCGCCGTCGGTCTCGTTGAGGATCTGGATCTCTCGGACGATCAAACGTTGGTTTCCTTCGCTGCTGGCGTCTCGACGGACGTTCTCGAACCGATGACGGACGCCGCCATCGTCCGCGTCATGCCGAATCTCGCTGCTGCGAGCGGTAACATGGCTGCGGCAGTCACGGGCGAGGCCCTCACCCCCGAGATCGAGGCGCTACTGGAGGAAGCCGGTGTCTTCGTCGAAGTCGACGAGGAACAGATGGACGTGGCCACCGCGGTCAATGGGAGTGGCCCCGCGTTCGTCTTCTACCTGATCGACGCGATGAAGCAGGCCGGTGTCGACGCGGGATTGAGTGAGGCGGACGCCCGCGTCCTCGCCGCACAGACGTTCAAGGGCGCCGCGGAGACAGTGCTCCGCTCCGACGATTCCATCGAGGAGCTCATCGACGCCGTCTGTTCGCCACAGGGCACCACTATCGAAGGGATGGACGTCCTCTGGGATGGCGACGCCGACGAACAGCTCGCCGCGGCGGTTGGCGCAGCCGAGCGGCGATCCAGGGAACTCGCGAGCGAATCCGCGGGGGAGTGATTCGATGAGCGACACGACAGGCGACGCTGCGACGACGTTCGAATCTGTCGACGCCGACACGGTGGAGGCCGCCAGAGAGCAGGCAGCGAACGCCCAGCGAGTGGTCGTCAAGGCTGGAACGAACACCCTGACCGACGACGATTCGAACCTCGATCGCGAGAAGGTCGACAAACTCGTCGACGACATCGCCGATCTCCTCGCCGACGGTCGCGAGGTCCTGCTCGTCTCCTCGGGTGCCGTCGGCGCAGGGAGCGGTCGCGTCGACTACCCCAGCGACACCGTCGAGGAGGCGCAAGCACTCTCTACGGTCGGCCAGTCCCATCTGATGGCGACCTACGCCGACAGCTTCGGCCGGTACGATCGCAAGGTTGCCCAGTTACTCCTGACCGAGACCGATCTCGACGACAGCGACCGGTTCACGAACGTCACGAACACCGTCGAGACGCTCCTGGATTGGGACGTCGTGCCGATCATCAACGAGAACGACGCCGTCGCCACGGAGGAGATCCGTATCGGTGACAACGACATGCTTTCCTCCTCGGTGGCGATCGGCGTCGGCGCCGACCTGCTCGTCACGCTGACCGACGTTGGCGGCGTCTACACCGCGAACCCCAAACACGACGCCTCGGCGGAGCTGGTCGAAGCTGTCGGTAGCAACTACGCGGCGGTGCAGGAGACCGTCGAAGCCAGTTCGGAGGTGACCTTCGGTGGTATCCAGACGAAGGTCCACGGCGCACGCGCGGCTAGCGAACACGAGATCCCGGCGATCATCGGCAAGTCGACCGAGGAGTCGGTCCTCGCGAAGATCGGTGACGGCAAGCCCCTGGGAACTATCTTCGTCCCCACGAACGGTGAGTCCAATGAGTGAGACGACGGAGAAATCCACGGAGACGAAGGTCGCGGAGGCCGAGCGAGCGGCGCTCTCTCTCGCGAAATGCTCGGACGAGGAGCGATCCGCCGCGATCCACGCGATCGCCGACGCGATCGCGGCGAACCACGAGGAAATCCTCGCAGCGAACGAGCGTGACGTCGCGAAAGCCGAGGAACAACTCGCCGCTGGAGAGTACTCCCAGGTTCTCGTCGATCGACTCGAACTCTCAGCCTCGAAGCTCGAGAGTATCGAATCCATGGTCCGGAGCGTCGCCGAGCAGGACGACCCCCTCGGCGAGACGCAGACTGCCCGAAAACTCGACGAAGGGCTGGAACTCTACCGCTGCTCCGTACCGATCGGGGTCGTCGGGACGATCTTCGAGTCTCGGCCCGATGCTCTCGTCCAGATCGCCGCACTCTCCTTGAAATCCGGAAACGCGGTGATCCTCAAAGGCGGCAGCGAGGCCAGCCACTCGAACCGGGTCCTCTTCGATCTGATCGAGGAGGCGACCGCGGAGCACGCTGCGACCTCCGATTCGGCGGACGCAGTCCCTGACGGATGGGCGCAGCTCATCGAGGCAAGGGCGGACGTCGACACCGTCCTCGAGATGGACGACTCGATCGACCTCGTGATGCCCCGTGGTAGCTCCGAGTTCGTCGAGTACATCCAGCAGAACACGCAGATTCCCGTTCTGGGACACACCGAGGGCGTCTGTCACGTCTACGTCGACGACGAGGCGGACCTCTCCATGGCGACGGAGATCGCGTACGACGCGAAGGTCCAGTATCCGGCGGTGTGCAACGCCGTCGAGACGGTGCTCGTCCACGAGGACGTGGCCGAGTCCTTCCTTCCTGGGATGGTCGAACGGTACACGGACGCAGACGTCGAGGTTCGCGGTGACGAGACCACGCGCTCGATTCTCGAGAGCGAAGCCTCCGAGGCCGACGCCGCCACGGCCAACGTGGCCCCGGCGACCGAGGAGGATTGGCAGACGGAGTACGGCGACCTGATCGTCTCGATCCGCGTCGTCGACTCGATCGAAACTGCCGTCGACCACGTCACGACGTACGGCTCGAAACACACCGATTCGATCGTCACGGACAGTTCCGAGCACGCCCGACTGTTCATGCGGAGTCTCGACTCCGCGAGCGTGTTTCACAACGCGTCGACGCGCTTCGCCGACGGATACCGCTACGGGCTCGGTGCGGAGGTCGGCATCAGTACGGGAAAGATCCACGCGCGCGGGCCGGTCGGTCTAGACGGGCTGACGACCTACCAGTACTACCTCGAGGGTGACGGGCAGATCGTCGGCACGTACGCGGGCGCGGACGCGAAACCCTTCCTCCACGAGGACTTCGGCGGCGAGTGGGAGCCGGGGCGGCGATCGACCGACCGATCGCAGTAGGCAGGCCACGCTGGACCACTCCGAAGCCCTCCGACGAATACGAGGCTTACCGGTACGTACGCTGTATATCTCCGTTGCTAGATGCTGCTTTATGCTAATATTATTTCAGCTACTGCCCATATTGGTACGAGGATGTAGTTTAGGTATAGTACTTTGAAAATACTATCCTATATGTCTCTATATTAACCATGAACTATTAGGCCACTTCGCGCATCGGTCTTGCTATGTCGGACGATCATTGGTTCGATCGGCGGTCGTTTCTCAAGCACGGCGGTGCCGCTGGCGCCTCAGTGGCCACTGTCGCACTCGCAGGCTGTTCGGGCGACGGCGGTGACGGCGACGACGGCAACAACACCGACGGCGAGAATGGCGGCGGTGTCGGCAACGGTGTCGATGAGGAGGAGAACTGGCAGGATCTCGACGAACCTAGCAACCGGGCTGGCTACCTCCAGCGCGCGAATCTCGCTGCTCACCAGGAAGCGCCGTGGATCTTCCTGAACCGACAGTACAGCAACTACGGCAAGCGGACGAGTCTCGACTGGGAGCCACGCAGCGACGAACTCATCTGGGCGTACACGATGGCGCCGGAGGGGAGCTCCGTCACTGTCACGCAGGGTAAGATGGACACCGGGCTCGACCCCCACAACCATCGGGAGACGCCGACCGACAACATCGTCACCCAGGCCTACGACCGGCTGTTGATGCGAACCAGTGACGGATCGATCGAGGCGGCACTCGCCGAGGACTGGGAGCGCATCGAGCCGGGACACGTCCGATTCCACATCCGAGAGGGCGTGACCTTCCACAACGGCGACGAGCTCCAGCCCTCTGACGTCGCGTTCAGCATCAACCGCGTCGTCGATCCGGAAGTCAGTCTGGAGAGCCCCCAGAACGACCAGCTCGCCGGCGTCACCGGCGCAGAGGTCGCCGACGAGGGGAACGCGGTCGACGTGTTCTCCGATGGCATCAACCCCGTCATCTTCTCCCTGTTTGCATCGTACTGTAACATCGTCCAGCAGGACTGGATCGAATCGCGGAACAGCGAGGAGATCAACCGTAACATGAACGGGACTGGCGCGTTCCAGCTCTCCAACTACGAGGCGAGCGTCGAGGTCTCCTTCGAGGCCTACGAGGATCACTGGCGCGGAGCCCCCGACTTCGATAGCCTCGTATTCCGCGCAGCCGGCGAGGACAGCACGCGGGTCAACCAGCTCGTCCAGGGCGAGACGGACATCATCGTCAACGTGCCGCCACAGCAGGTGTCGTCCGTACAGGACGCCAGCGGTGCCGAGATGGCGCCGGTGCCCAGTACGCGCATCATCTACAACGGCATGCGCTACGACGTCGAGCCGTTCGACGATCCGCTCTTCCGCCGGGCGATGAACTACGCGATCGATCTGGAGACGATCGTACAGGATACGCTCCAGAGCTTCGCCGACCAGACCGCACAGCCCACGCTCGAAGGGTTCGTCGGCTACAACGAGGATCTCGACCCGTACCCCTACGACCCTGAGCGTGCCAATCAACTCATCGAGAAGTCTCAGTACGACGAGGCAGATCTCGTGCTTCACACGCCCGTTGGGCGGTATCTCAACGACCTCGAAATCGCACAGGCGACCGCCGGATACATCGACGATCTCGACAACGTCAGTGCCGAAGTGAACCAGGTCGAGTTCGGTGAGCTGGCCGGCAAGCTGACGGACGGAGACATCGAGACGAGCCCCGACTGGTATCTCATCGGGTGGGGGAACGCAGTGTTCGACGCGTCGCAGACCCTCATTCCGCTTCTCACCAGTGACGGCGCACTGACCTCCTGGAAGAACGACGAGTTCGACCAGCTGGTGAACGAGGCCCAGGGCCTGCCCGGTAGCCAGTAACTCGCCAGCGAGCGATGTCGCTGGGACGATTCCTCGTCAGACGAACCCTACAGGGCCTGCTCGTCGTCTGGGGCGTCATCACCGTGGTCTTCGTGCTCCGGTTTCTCTCGCCGGGCGACCCGGTGACGTTCGTCGCGCCACTCGACGCGAGCCCCGAGCTTCGCCAGCGGATCGCCGCTGATCTCGGATTGAACAAGCCAATGCACGTCCAGTACGCCGACTACCTCGCCGGCCTGCTCCAGGGCGACATGGGTTACTCCTATCAGCGAGGATTGCCCGCCAACGACATCGTTCTGTCACGGGTGCCGGCGACCGTCGAGCTCGCAGTTGCATCCAGCATCGTGGCGATCGTCCTCTCGATCCCACTGGGCGTGGTCGCGGCGACGCGTCGACACAGCCCGGCAGACTACGGCGCGACCCTGTTCTCGCTGGTCGGTATCTCGACGCCGAACTTCTGGCTGGGCATCATGCTCGTCCTGTTCCTGTCCGTGCAGCTGGACCTGTTCCCGACGAGCCAGCGTCCTGTCGGCTTCCTCGAGGCGTGGACGCATCTGATCCGGTTCAAATTGGCCGGACCGTCGCTCTCGGTGCCGCTCGACGCCGGTGCGTTCGCCGACGATATGGGGACCTGGCTCTGGCACATTACGCTGCCGGCGGTTACCCTCGGAACGTACTTCACGGCTCTCATCACGCGGCTGACCCGGAGCGGAATGCTCGACGAGCTCGGGAAAGAGTACGTCACTGCAGCGAGGGCGAAGGGACTCCCCGAGACGCTCGTGCGCTACCGGCACGCGCTTCGGAACACGCTCATCCCAATTCTGACCGTTCTCGGGCTCCAGCTCGGGACGCTCATCGGCGGCGCGGTCATCACCGAAGCGGTCTTCGCGTGGCCGGGTCTGGGATCGCTGCTGATCGACGCCATCAACAGCCGTGACTGGCCGATCATCCAGGCCGCGCTGATCGTCATCGGCGTGAGCTTCGTGGTCATCAACGTCGCCGTCGACGTCGTCTACGGCTACCTGAACCCACAGGTGGGGTACGAATAATGGTCTCTGATCGAACCTGGCGCAATCTGACAGTCGAGCTCAAACGCAGCCACCTCGCGAAGCTGGGCGTGGTGTTGATTCTGTTCATCCTCCTCGCGGCGACCTTCGCGCCACTACTGGCGCCACACGACCCCAAGCAGACCAACCCGGGGGAGGCGAACCTTCCACCGCTCGGTTTCAGCGAAACGCGGACGGAGTCGACGACGGTCATGGAGGACGGTGAGATCACGATCGTCGAGGAGCAGGTACAGGTGAACGCACAGATGGAGCATCCACTCGGTACGGATCACGTCGGGCGTGACGTGCTCTCGCGGGCGCTGTTCGGAGCGCGCACGTCGCTCATCGTCGGCATCGGCGGCACCGCACTCGCCGCGATGTTCGGCGTCATCGTGGGTCTCGTTTCCGGCTTCTACGGCGGCAGGATCGACGACGGTCTCATGCGAATCGCGGACATCATGTTGGCGTTCCCGTCGCTCGTGCTCGCGATTGCCCTGACCGGACTCTGGGGCCAGCAGTCCGAATCTATCCCTGACCCGTTTCACGAACTCGGGCTGGCACCCGATATGCCAGCCGAGATCGTGATACCCAGCACTATCATCGCCGTCGTCGCGCTCGTGAACTGGGTGTGGTTCGCGCGCGTCGCCAGGGGCGAGGCCCTGAGCGTCCGCAACGAGGAGTACGTCAAGGCTGCACGGAGCGTCGGCGCTTCGGACCTCGAGATCCTCTGGCGGCACGTCCTCCCCAACAGCCTGACGCCGATTCTGGTCCTGGGAACGATTCAGGTCGCAGCGATCATCCTGCTCGAAAGTTCGCTGTCCTTCCTCGGGTTCTCCGGGGCGAACCTCTCCTGGGGACTGGACATCGCACAGGGGCGGGACTACCTGTCCTCGTCGTGGTGGATCGCGACGGTGCCCGGCGCCGCCATCGTGATCGCCGTCGTGGGTATCAATCTCGTCGGCGACTGGCTTCGCGACGCGCTCGACCCTGGCATCGATCAGGGGGAGGGAGGGGTCTGATGCCCCGCGATCTCCTCAGCGTTCGCGATCTGACGACCCGATTCTTCACCCAGGAGGGCCAGGTCAACGCCGTCGAGAAGGTTTCCTTCGACGTGGAGGAAGGCGAGGTGCTCGGTATCGTCGGCGAGTCCGGATCGGGGAAGAGCGTCACCGCGCTCTCCCTCGTCGATCTGGTCGAGGACCCCGGGCGGATCGTCGACGGCGAAATTAACTACCGGAACTCGGAGCTGGCGGAGTCGGCCAGCGAGAACGCTCCGGACGCCGTCGACGGTGATTTCGTCGACGTCCGGAAACTCCCCGAACGCCATCGGCGAGCGCTTCGCGGACCGGACTTCGCGACGATCTTCCAGGATCCAGCGAGCAGCCTGAACCCGTCGCTCCCGGTCGGCGAGCAGATCGCCGAAGCTGTCGAGGTACAGCGTCGAGCCAGCGCGAACCCCCGGTCCACGCGCTCCCGGACCCAGTCGTACGGACTGGGCAAGTTCCTGCTTGGGACCGCGCTCCCAGGGCAGGGGTATCTCACGGAGGAGAGCAAGGCCAGGGCGATCGAACTGCTCGAACTCGTCGGCATTCCCGATCCTGCTGAGCGCGCCGAAGCGCTGCCCCACGAGTACTCCGGTGGGATGCTCCAGCGTGCGATGATTGCGCAGGCGCTCGCGGGCGAACCGGAGCTGCTGATCGCCGACGAGCCGACGACGGCGCTCGACGTTACGATCCAAGCGCAGATTCTCGACATCCTCGGCGACATTCAGGAGGAAACTGGCATGACGATCCTCCTCATCACGCACAATCTCGGGGTCATCGCGAGGATGTGTGACCGCGTCGGCGTGATGTACGCCGGCGAGATCGTCGAGCGAGGGTCGCTCGAAGACGTTTTCGACAATCCCGTCCATCCCTACACGCAAGGGCTGCTCGGGTCTATCCCCGATCTCGAATCCGCCGGAGGGCGGCTTCAGCCCATCGAGGGCAACGTTCCGAGTCTCCTCGATCAGGAGATGGAGGACCGCTGTTACTTCGCCGATCGCTGTCCGAATGCGATGGAGGAGTGTCTCGAGAAGCCCCCGGAGTTCCCCGGTCCGGGCAGTCCGGACCACGCCGCGAAATGTTATCTCGCAGATCATCCCTACGAGCCGGAGCAGGCGTTGCCCGAGGACTACTTCGATGACGAATCCAGTGACACGACAGTTGGTCGGGACGATGGAAAGGACGACGCCAGCGGTGAGGGGGTGAGCGCCGATGACTGAGTCACTCCTCGAGGTGCGCGATCTCGAGAAACACTTCTACGAGCGGGACACCCTCGTCGACAGAGCGCTCGGCGGGGAGCCCGTGTCGATCCAGGCCGTCGACGGCGTCAGTTTCGACGTACGGGAGGGAGAAACGCTCGGCCTCGTCGGCGAGTCCGGTTGCGGGAAGTCGACCTGTGGCGAGACGCTGCTGCGCCTTCAGGATCCGACAGGTGGCACGGTCCGCTTCGACGGCGAGGACGTCCTCGATCTCTCCGGCGACGACCTGCGTTCCTTCCGCCGGAACGCACAGGTGGTCTTTCAGGATCCGTTCTCCAGCCTCGATCCCCGAATGACGGTCGGGGCGACGGTACGCCAGCCACTCGATGTCCACAGCGTGGGCACGAAAGCCGAACGCACCGAGCGCGTACGCGAACTGCTGGAGCGCGTCGGACTGAGCTCAGATCAGTACGATCGCTATCCCCACGAGTTCTCCGGCGGTCAGCGCCAGCGCATCGGCATCGCGCGAGCACTGGCACTGGAACCGGATTTCATCGTGCTCGACGAGCCGACGAGCGCTCTCGACGTCTCGGTCCAGGCGCAGATTCTCAATCTCCTCTCCGATCTGCAGGACGAGTTCGACCTTACCTACCTGTTGATCTCCCACGACCTCTCGGTCATCCGGCACATCTCCGATCGGGTTGCCGTGATGTATCTCGGCGAACTCGTCGAGGTCGGGCCAGTCGCCGACATCTTCGAGTCGCCGAAACACCCCTACACGCAGGCGCTCCTCGAGAGCGTTCCACGAGCGTCCACCGACGAACGGGATCGCGAGATCGAGACGCTCTCGGGGGACGTCCCCTCGCCGCGGAATCCGCCGAGTGGGTGTCGATTCCGGACGCGCTGTCCCTCGGTCATCCCACCCGAGGACGTCACGATCGACCAGCGCGAGTACAGGCAGATCATGGACGTGCGAGAGCGCATCGAATCGCGCGAGGTGGACCTCGACTCCGCCTGGGAGTACGTCGCGGACGAGCAGCCCAGCTCCGGCGGATCGTCGCTTCGGTCGCTGCTCGGGGACGACGTTCGCGAGGACCCGTTCCGCGAGCGCCACGCCGAGGCGTTCGTGGATCGACTCGAGGAGCGAATGCTCGACGTCGAACTGTCGGGGTCCCACGCCCAGACCGTTCGCTCGGCGCTTCACGAACTGTGTTACGAGGACTGGGAGCGTGCCGCTTCGATCCTGGCCGAGGAGTACGAGAGCGTCTGTGAGGTCGTCTCACCGGCGCTGCAGGACGATCGAACGCACCCGGTCGCCTGTCACCTCTACGACCAGCCAGACTCGGTGACGGCGAACGTCGCGGATGCGGACGTCTCGGCGCCAGTGGGCGATACAGTGCGTACCGACGGTGCAGAGTCGGACTGAGGGAGTGAGTGCGCAAAGAGACGGAGAGTGTGGATTGAGGACAGCGAAACAGACTCACGCTCCGCTTACGATCGGATCGACGCGTCGAAAATCGTTTTTTGCGCCGCTTACGCGATCGCGCCCTCGGCTTCGAGGAGCTCGTGGTACCGGTTTCGGATGGTCACTTCCGAGATGTTGGCCACCCGACTTACCTCGTTCTGCGTGACCTTCTCGTTCGTGAGGAGGGACGCGGCGTACACTGCCGCGGCAGCGAGGCCGACGGGCGATTTCCCGCTGTGAATCCCCTCGTCCTTCGCCGTCTTGAGGAGCTTTCGAGCACGTCGCTCGACCTCCTCGGAGAGTTCGAGCTCCGAGACGAACCGTGGCACGTACTGCTCGGGATCGGCGGGTTTGATCTCGAGGCCGAGTTCGCGGACGACGTACCGGTACGTTCGTGCGATCTCGTCCTTCTCGACGCGTGATACCGCGGTAATCTCGTCGAGACTGCGCGGAGTGCCTGCCTGTCGTGCGGCGGCGTACAGCGACGCCGTCGACACGCCCTCGATGGATCGACCGGGGAGGAGATCCTCTGCGAGCGCGCGCCGATAGATGACGCTGGCCGTCTCGCGAACGTTCTCGGGGAGCCCGAGCGCGCTCGCCATACGGTCGATCTCGCCGAGTGCCTGCTTGAGGTTCCGCTCCTTGGAGTCACGCGTGCGGAATCGCTCGTTCCAGGTGCGCAGGCGCTGCATCTTTTCGCGCTGGCGCGAGGATAGCTGGCGACCATACGCGTCCTTGTCCTGCCAGCCGATGTTCGTCGAGAGCCCCTCGTCGTGCATCATCTTCGTCGTCGGGGCACCGACGCGGGATTTCTCGTCCTTCTCGCGAGAGTCGAAGGCTCGCCACTCGGGACCGCGATCGATCTCGTCGGTCTCGACGACCAGTCCGCAGTCCTGACAGACGGTCTCGCCGTGTTCCTCGTCACTCACGAGGTGTCCGCTGCATTCCGGACACTGGACCGTCTCGTCGACCTCCTCCGTCTGCTGCTCGGACTCGGTCTCGGCTCGCTCCCGTTCCCGGGTTCGTCGTCCATCTGACATTGTGTGTGGTGGCCCCCTCGGAAGAACCGCTCCCTTATTTGTTGCGCAGGACGGGACTTAAGGTCTTTGCCCAATTTTCCCCCAATTTCGCCGCCAAGTGGCAGTTCGTGGCGTCTCGCTGCCGTTTCTCTGACCGCAGGAGGGGATGGTGTAGAGACCGGCTCTCCAGCCGAAAAACGGCATTTGCGATCGCAAATCGAGGGGACTCAGCGCGACCGGTCAAAACTGGACGTTCGGTCAGGATATGGCTGTCAGATGGGTCCCCGTAAGAACCCTGGGTCCGCGTTCGGAGCGTCCGCCGATGGTAGAGGCTATCGGGCCGATCCGCTATTCGAAACGCTTACTCCCGGGCCGAAAGTGGATCTCGACATGAGCGAGCAACGCGTCGAGACGGACGACGTCGAACACGTCGCGGGCCTCGCGCGGGTGGACCTCGACGAGGGCGACGCCGAGCGGTTCGTCGATCAGTTTGCCGACATCCTCGAGGCCTTCGACGCGCTGGAGGACGTCCCCGACGTCGACCGGGACGTGGAACTGACCAACGTCATGCGCCCCGACGAGGAGCGCGCGTCGCTCTCACAGGACGACGCTCTCGCGAACGCCCCCGACAGCGAGGACGGCTACTTCAAGGGCCCAAACGTCTCCTGATATGGCCAGAGACGCATTCATCACCGAGGCGGAGATCGCCGGGAACGAGTCGGGACCACTCGCCGACGCGACCGTCGCCGTCAAGGACAACATCTCGACGCAGGGCGTGCCGACGACCTGTGGCTCGGCCATGCTCGAGGAGTACGTACCGCCGTACGACGCGACCGTCGTGGAGCACCTGCTCGATGCCGGCGCGACGATCGTCGGCAAGACGAACATGGACGAGTTCGGCATGGGGACGACGACGGAGACGTCGGCGTTCGGGCCGACGGAGAACCCCGCCGCACCGGGTCACGTTCCGGGGGGCTCTTCGGGTGGCTCTGCCGCGGCCGTCGCCGACGGCGAGGCAGATCTCGCGCTGGGCTCGGACACTGGCGGATCGGTCCGTTGTCCCGCAGCGTTCTGTGGCGTCGTCGGCATCAAACCGACTTACGGCCTCGTCTCGCGTTACGGTCTCGTCTCCTACGCCAACAGCCTCGAACAGATCGGTCCGATAGCACCGACAGTGGAGGAAGCGGCAGAGCTCCTCGACGTCATCGCCGGCCCGGATCCCAACGACGCGACGACCAGAGACGAGGGCGCCGACAGCGAGTACGCCGCCGCAGCCGACGGCGACGTCGACGGCCTCGAGATCGGCATCCCGACCGAGCTACTCGACGGCGCTCACGAGGGCGTCGTCGAGACGTTCTGGGACGCCATCGACGAGCTCGAAGCACAGGGCGCATCGACTCACGAAGTCTCGCTGCCGTCCCTCGAGCACGCAGTCGAAGCGTACTACGTGATCGCCATGTCGGAAGCCTCCTCGAACCTCGCGCGCTTCGACGGCGTCCGGTACGGCCAGGGCGGCGGGTTCGACGGCAACTGGAACGAGACCTTCGCCCGGGCGCGACGAGATGGGTTCGGTGACGAGGTCGTCCGTCGGATCCTCCTCGGCACGTACGCGCTCTCGGCTGGCTACCACGAGAAGTACTACGACCAGGCCCAGGCCGCGCGAGCGTGGGTAAAGCAGGACTTCGACGAGGCCCTCGACGATGCCGACGTTCTCGCCTCGCCGACGATGCCGATCCCGCCGTTCGAACTCGGCGAGTCACTCGACGACCCGATGACGATGTATCTCGCGGACGCGAACACGACGCCGGTGAACCTCGCGGACCTCCCAGCGATCTCCGTCCCTGCCGGCGAGACAGACGGGCTGCCCGTCGGCCTGCAGCTCGTCGGCCCAGCGTTCGGCGAGGAGACGATCGTTCGGGCGGGAAGCGCGCTGGCGTAAGATCCGATACGATCCGCCGCTGACGGCACTTCTGAGACTGAGAACGACGATCAGTGGCAGTAGCGCTGAGGACGCTCAGTGGCAGCAACGCTGAGGGTAGCACCAACGCGGCCGCTGGAACCGACGCTGCCGCTGGCTGGATGAGACACTCTACGTACTGTCCGCGACGGTCACCGCGGTGGGCGCGGCGCTCGCTCGTAGCGGAGAATTCTGTCGGGCTTCTCGAGGCTTGCGTAGGTCTCGTGGAGCGCGCGCTGTCGGTCGTCGGTGAGCCGGCGATCGAGGATCTCGTCGCCGAAGTCCGTCGTTCCGAGGAACCGGTCCGGGAGCTTCGGTGACGGCGCGCCCTCCTCGAACCTGATTTCCTCGATGAGCCCCCGCTCGACGAGTCGGCGTACTCGACGCTTGATCAGCTCGCGACCGTGACCGCCAGCCGCCCAGCAGAGCTCCGGCAGCGTCGGCATCTCGTATGGGTGGCCGACGATCCCCGTCAGGATGGCGACGTCGGCCTCCGTCAGGTAGACCTCCGCTGGATCGTCTGGCTGGTCGATCGGCACACTCGGCGGTTCGCGTGGGATCGAATTAACCGTTCGGGAGGTCTGGGTTCCGAGTTTCACTCCTCCATGACGCTGGCCGGCCTCGGACTTAACCGCGTGACGACCGGAGAAACGAGACGGGAAGCGGGGACTATCACAGTCCCACCATGACCGACATCGGCTACACGTTATCGAGCGAGGAGCACAGTCCCACCGACCTCGTCGAACACGCGGTCAGCGCGGAGTCCGCGGGCTTCGACTTCCTCTCGATCTCGGACCACTACCATCCCTGGATCGGCGACCAGGGCGACTCACCGTTCGCGTGGGCGACTCTCGGCGGCGTCGCGACAGCGACTGACGATATCGACGTCGGCGTCGGCGTGTCGGCGCCGATCATCCGATTCCATCCGGCGATCTACGCACAGGCGAGTGCGACGGTCGCATCGATGTTCGACGGGCGGACCTTCTTCGCCGGCGTCGGTACCGGAGAGAATCTCAACGAGCACGTGCTCGGCGATCGTTGGCCCGAGCACGAGGTCCGCCTGGAGATGCTCGAGGAGGCCGTCGGGGTGATCGACCGACTCTGGTCAGGAGAGACAGTCAGCCATCACGGAGAGCATTACACTGTCGAGAACGCACGGCTCTACACGCTCCCCGAGGAGCGGCCGCCGATCTGCGTCTCCGCCTACGGCGAGCGTGCAGCGAAAGCGGCGGCGACGTTCGGCGACGGATTCTGGTCCGTCGGGCCACAGGAAGCCGTAGAAACCTGGGAAGACCACGGCGGTGAGGGGCCACGATTCTGCCAGCTACAGGCCTGTGTCGCCGAAACGGAAGCCGAAGCGCTCGACATCGCGTACAACGAGTGGCCGAACTCGGCACTGACGGGCGAACTGAGTGCTCAGTTGCCGACGCCGGCGCACTTCGAGCAGGCCTGTGAGATGGTAGACGAGGACGACGTTCGGGAGAGTTCGATACTGCTCGGCTGGGACGTCGATCAGCACGTCGAGGCGATCCAGACCGCTCTGGATGCCGGCTACGATCACGTGTACGTCCATCAGATTGGCGACGATCAATCGGCACTCCTCGAGCGCTATCAGGACGCAGTGCTGCCGTCGTTTTCCTAACGGTCGCTCTGTGGTTCGAGGGACTGGACGATGGCAGGGGAACCGTCCGCTCTCAGACCGGACTAATTTCGTCGTTATCGTCGGTTATCAGGTCCTCTATCTCCTGTTCGCGGGCCTCGCGTTGCTTCTCGACGTTCGCCTGGGCGTCGAGGGCCTGTGACTGCAGGCGATCGATGCGCTCGACCTCGGTCACGTTCGAGACGATCACTGCCACGGAGAGCACGTCCGCAGAGGGCGTCGGGCTGTCGCCAGCGAGGACCTCGATACTGTCCGTCCGCTCTTCGACCCACCGGCGAGCGCTCTCGAGACCCTTTCGTGAGAACTCCTCTGCCGGTCCGGAGACGACGATCAGTGACCGCTCCGCGGAGTCGACGCTCGCGGGGAGCGTCAGCCGGGACTGGACGGCCTGGCGCACGAGGCCGCTGATCTTCTTCGCCGAGTCCGAGTCCTCCTCGACGCCGTTGCTCCGGAACCTGTTCAGAAACCCTCTGGACTCGTAGGTCGAGCGGTCGATGCCCGTTTCGGCGTAGGCGATAGAGCTGACGCCACCCGTTCCGAGCGTTCTGCGGACGTCGCTGGCGTCCATCGCGTTTTCGGAGATTTCCTCGCCGACGTTGCCCGCAGAGAGCAGCGTCTCGATGCGCTTGGCGATCTCGCGGTTCGTCCGGTCGTAGCCGCCGCCGACGGAGTCGGCGTGGCCTCGCCACGCGTCGTTGTCGAAGACGATCAGGTTCTCCGTCGCCTCGACGAAGGATGGGAAGGCGCGGGCGGCGTTGTAGGTCGCACGCCCACCTTCGTCACTACTGGGAAGCACGCCCAGGCCGTAGACCGGCTCCTCGTAGGTGTCTTGCAGCTTCTCACAGAGCACCGGCGCACCGCCGCTGCCTGTCCCGCCACCTAAGCCTGCGACGACGAGGAAGGCGTCCACGTCGTAGATCGGCACCTCTGCGAGAGCGTTCTCGATCTCGTGGAGGTCCTGGCGCGTGACCGCTGCGCCGAGATCGGGATCCGCACCGACGCCGTGGCCCTTCGCTCTGCCATCCGTCTGTCCGATCAGGATCCGATCTTCCTCTGGAATCCTGTCGAGCTTCGCGAGATCCGTCTGAGCGGTGTTGACCGCGAGCACTGCCCGGCAGAGCTCTCGATCGGAGTCTAGCTGATACTCGAACAGCTCATCGGCGATCTTTCCCCCGGCGTTTCCGAATCCGATGAGCGCGATTTTCATCGTGACCGACCATTTGAACCGTCCCCAATTTGTAATGGAGCGGTTATTGGGGTAGGGAGACGCTCCGTGCTGCCCATTGCCCGGATACGCTGTGGCCAATCGCCAGAATCGATCCGTAGGTTTATCCCCGCCGGGCGACCGTCTCGAAATGCTTCCTCAGGATCATTCAGGAAGCGGCGAGCCGCTTTGCGGCTCGTTTCTACTCCACGTGAGTGAAATCTCCGTCGTCGCGGTCGATATCATACATTGCCCGTCCATACTCTCACCATCCAACTGCGTCGACGCCGATCAGCGACCGATCGTCCCCTGTCGTGTGATCGGCGCGTCGGGGTCGATGGTGAATGCGACGAGAGTCGAGTTTTCTGTAGCCGTCACGGGCACGTCGTCCTCGCCGATTACGAGGGCGCTCTCGGTGTAGCCGATCGCAGTTTCGCTCTCGCCGATCGTCACGGCGCCGTCGAACACGTAGAGGTAGGTGTCCCGGTCCGGGTGGGTGGGCAGTGAAATCGTCGTCCCCTCGGCCAGCCGACAGTCGTAGCAATCGACCTCGTTCCGGACCGACAGCGGCGGGTCTCCGTCAACTGATCCAAAGAGGTGACGCCACTCGTTCTGAGCTGCGTCGGGGATGGGCTCGTGCTGGATTTCCGGCTCGAGATCCAGACTGTGCGGACGGACGAAAATCTGGAGCATCCGCAGCGGCGGGTCGTCCTCGTACGTTTCCTCGGCGTGCCAGAACCCGCTTCCGGCGTTCATAACGAGCATGCTCTCCGGGTCCGTGACGAGTTCGTTGCCCAGGCGGTCGTCGTGGCGCATTACTCCGTCAGGCACCCACGAGATGATCTCCTCGTTCCGGTGCTGGTGCATCGAGATGAGCGTTCCCGGATCCATGAACGACTCGACGACGGTCGCGAGCGGACCGTAGCCGTGGTCGTCGTGGTCGGGAACTGGGCTCCCGGGGAAGTTGAAGTGGATCCTGAATTTCCCCTGGTTCTGGGATATCTCCGTCCGTGGCGCGGTGTAGATCCGAGGCTCTGAGGTCGTCTGCTCTGGGTTCTCCATTACCATCTGTACGCTGCCGACGGGGAAAGGCGTTCTGAGCACGTGTCCGTTTGCCGGTGTATTGGCGCACCCGCCGAGTCCGCGCCCGTGATGTTCCAGTAGTGATCGGGCGGGCATCGTTGGCGTCGTGCCGAGCGACCGCTCCAGACGATTCGAGAACTCGCAGAGACGGGACTGCTCGATACTGACGCCGTCGAGGAATGGACGCCCCGCAAAGGTGCGCAGTCGGTAGTGACGTCATTTGCTCGTTTTCCGGTGTTCTGCTACCCCCGCCTTCGAGTATTTGAATACGAATGCCGACCCCCATCGTCATCTCCGAACCCGCTTCGAAGGTTGAAGTGCATCGCTGCACAGTCTACTGTACGAATATGTCCTCGCCAACATCGGACGACGGTCCCCGAGAGTCTCCGGACGATTACGAGGCGAGTGAACAGCGTGCAAGTTCCGCACCCACAGAGCGGACTGCTATCGACGTCGACGATCTCGAACTCGTGTACGCCGATGGCACTGCCGCGGTCGACGGAGTCACGATGCGTATTCCCGAGGGCGAATTTTTCGGCTTTCTCGGACCGAACGGCGCCGGTAAGACGACCACCATCAAGGTGTTTGCCACGTTGCTCTCCCCGACGAGCGGCGAGGTGGTGGTCAACGGGTTCGACGTTCGATCGGAGCCCCGGAAGATCCGGGAAACGATCGGCTACATGGCCCAGGAGACGAGCATCGATCCGGAGCTCACCGCCGAAGAGAACATTCGATTCGCGTGCGAAGCCTACGGCGTCCCGCGTGGCGAGCGATCCGACCGCGTTGCCGAACTGCTCGACCTCGTCGACCTCGGCGACGTCGCGGACAAACGGGCCGAGGAGTTCTCCGGCGGCATGAAGAAACGGCTGGACGCTGCGACCGCGCTCGTACACCGACCGCCGCTCGTCTTTCTCGACGAGCCGACGACGGGGCTCGACCCGAAAGCCCGCAACCGCCTCTGGGAGTATTTTCGGCGGATCAACGACCGTGGTACGACGATCTTTCTCACGACGCAGTATCTCGAAGAGGCCGACCAGCTCTGCGACCGGCTGGCGGTCATTCTTGATGGAACCATCGTCGCCGACGGGACGCCCGCGGAACTGAAACGGCGCGTCGGCGGGGAGGTACTCGACGTGGAACTGGAGGGCGGCGAGAGCGAGCGTGCACGCGGGATAGACATTGCCGAGGAGATCGACGTGTTCGAGGACGCAGCCATCTCCGAAACGGAGACTGGAATCAGCGTGACGGCGGAGACGGCTCGCCAGCACGGAACGAATCTGCTGGTCGCGTTTCGGGACGCGGGGTTGACGGTGACGGGGTTCAACGTTCGGGCACCGACCCTCGACGACGTGTTCCTGGCGATCACCGGTGACGAACTCGATGCCGATCAGGTGGAGGCCGAGGAGGGGGCGCGAACCCGATGAGCAGTCCCGATTCTGATGGCTTTACTGGCACTGCGGCGATTATGGACGACCCCCAGCGGTCCGGTAATACGTTTCTCGGGGACTTCTGGGTCAACTTCAAGCGGTGGAATCTCAAGGCCGTCCGCAACCCGTTCGTGCTGGTCGTCTCGCTCGTGCAGCCGATCATCTTTCTCGTCCTCTTCACCGAGGTGTTCGGCAACGTCGCCGGGGGCGCTGTCAATCAGGGCATTCCGGGCATCAGCTACGAGACCTTTCTCGTCCCGGCGATCGCCATACAGGTCGCGCTCGCAGCGGCAATCACGTCGGGCGTCGGCCTGGTCAACGACATCGAGAACGGCATGTTCGAGAAAGTCCTCGTCACTCCGATGAACCGCACGGCCGTCTTCCTGGGCAAGACAGCCGCCGAGGTGTTTCGGATCGCCATCCAGATCGGGATCATCCTCGTGCTCGGCGTCCTCCTCGGCGCAGAGATCGTCTCCGGGATCGTCGGCGCCATCGGCATTATCGCGATCGGCGTCCTCTTCTCACTCTGGTTCGTGGCGTTTTCCAACGCCCTTGCGATTCTCACGAGAGACCAGGAATCGACGATCATCGGCGCGAACCTGTTGCAGTTCCCACTGTTGTTTCTGTCGAGTGCGTTCCTCCCGCTGGACGCGCTCCCGGGCTGGATTCAGACCTTCGCTCGATTGAACCCCGTTACCTACGGCGTGGATGCCGCCCGCTCGCTGATGCTCGATCGGGACGTGATGACGGTCATCGAGGTGTCGTGGTTCGGAGGCACACTGGACGGCGTCCTCCCGGGCGTCCTCGTCCTTCTCGCACTCGATATCGTACTGGGTGGTATCGCAGTTTATCTGCTCTCTCGTGCGTCGAAATCGGACGTGAAATGAGGAAATCGGTCTCTGAATCGGTCCCTCACTTCCATTTACTGAGTCGGACTTGCAGTTTCGAGCAGTCGCTCGAACATCTCTTGACGGAGTCGCAGAGAAGTGGGCGCTGCAGGATTGTGAACCACGCCCAGACGTGCTCGCTACGCTGCGCGCGCCTGGTCTCGTTCAAATCCCTTGCCGACACTTCTCGCTCCTCACGTCCGTTCGTCGCAGAGACGTGGGCGCTGCAGGATTGTGAACCACGGCAAGACGGTCGCCTCGCTTCGCTCGGTGGTGCGACTTGCCTGGTTCAAACCTTCGCACTACATCATTCGCTCCTCACGTTCGTTCGTCGCAGAATGATGGGCGCTGCAGGGTTTCATCGGCGACGATCCCGCAGGCCGAACTGGTGGATTTTGTAATCATGCTGATCGCTGAATGTACTTCCAACGGCGCTGGGCGCGCTGGCGGTCAGACGCGCGGTCATAGTGCTTGTCGAGGACCTTCTCGGACGCGTCGAGACGATCGGAAACGATTCCGCGAGGAACGTCGTCGTCGCGGTACTTCGTGACGCGAGCCTTCCGCCAATCGTGCGGGGACCGACTGCTCGGACACTTCGATGCCTCACCGCGTTTCGTCCAATCGCACGTATCCGGGTCGCGGTCGTGCGGGCACTCCAGGCCGATCGCACAGGGCTCAGTCCACCGGTACGTAGCGTTTCGGATCGCAGTCGGGGACAGGCGGCCATGCGCAGTTAGGAGCGGTTCACGTCCGTTCTCCTCGACGATCTCGCGGCGGGGACCGTCGATGTAGTCCTGAATGGTCTGTGCGACGGTCTCGCTGATCCGGTTCGACCGTTCACTCTTCAGGTCGTTCTTCAACGGGGTACCGTCGTCAGGACGATGACGGAACCGGACGATCGGCTCGCGACCGTCAAGGTCGAGATCACGGAGATCGAGCGCGCGAAGTCCGCCAGTCCGAGCTCCGCAATGCCAGATCAGGAGCAGGTGGACGTGATCGCGACTCGCGTACTCGTACCGTTGCAGGTACTCCATGATCGGCGGTATCCGTTCCGGGACGATCTTCGAGTCCGACACCTCATCGGACGCCGAGACGTCCGGAATCGGGACCCGCTGCATCATCCCGTCCTGAACCGCCTCGATCTCTACGCACGTCCGGAGCAGCGAGCGGATTGCAACGAGGGCGGTCTCCAGAGTCTTCGGAGCAATGTCCTCATCCTGGCCCTCGGAATAACCGCCCTCCTTGCGCCAGACGCGAAACTCGAAGAGGTCGCGGCCGGTCAGTTTGTGCATCGAGTCGATGCCGCCTTCCTCGCGGCACCACTCCAGGAACGCACGAAAGTGACTACGCTGGCTGACCTCAGTCCAATCCGCGTTCTCTTCGCGGACCTTGTGAAGATGCAGCTCGATCGCCTCCTCGGGGGCGATCGGCTCGAGGTCGTCAGCCGTCATACAACGACCTTCGGGTCCGCTGGGTCGAAGGTGATCAGCGTCGCATTCTGCGGGAACCGGCGCCCGACCTCAATCGGGAGCGACACCGGAAGATCGTTCTCGCGGAACTCCGCCGCAGCAATCCGCTTCATACCTCAACCTCCGTGGATGCGGGTGTGTTTGGGTACATCCAGTTGGATGCACGATAGTTTCCACCTTCAGGGAGAGTCTGAAGCTCGGTGTAAGTGAATCTATTACTACGTGCCATGTCGAGGCGCGTGATCGATGCAAACGGTCGTGCGGGACAACTAAGGCCCCGCGGACTGCGAGTTATCATGCTTCCGTGCTTGACTCACGGAGGCCACGCGGGCCGGCGCTCCTACGCCGGGTCCGCATCTTACTGAGAACCCGACCGACCAGCGGCGGGTCCCGTGTGGCTCCGTTGGCAGTAGCCGATACACCCCGCCTACTTTAATCTAGTGTATGGGTGCATATGCTGTGGCGTCTGGTATCCAATGCTCAAAGGCCGATACCAATCAAACTAACAGGGAGATGAGGCTCAATCAAACCGAATGCGACGCCCTCGGGTGCCCTGGATGACACGTGCCGACGACGCCATTCTGGAGTTCCTTCTAAACGAGGGCAACAAACCGATCGTTGCAAACCCCGGCGTAATCGAGGCGAATCTCGCCTATCAGATCTCGCACGTCAGAAGTAGGCTGCGTGAACTGGACGAAGCCGGTCTCGTGGAATATTTCGACGAAGACCGGGCGCTCTACCAGATTACCGACCGCGGCCGCGCCTACCTCGCCGGCGAGCTGGACGCTAACGATCTGGACGTCCGGAACTAAGCGCTTTGAAATATTAGGATGGAAACCGCTGAATGCGGTTAAGTTTAGGCTCGATTAGGACAGGTCGTCCACTTCGTGTTCTGACAGTGTAGATGACGAGCCTTCTTCACTCCAAACGAGCGAGATCGTACCTGTAGATCCACCACTCGCGGCGGCGCTGTAATCGCAGTATACAGTGTCACCCGCCGACAGCTCACCAGAAGCCCCGTCGGGCTGGCTGCCGGAATCACTCGAGTCCCCTCCACATTCAAGGGTACTTGCTTCGATCGTGTCGGAGGCCGATGCGACAGTGAACGAAATGTTACCACTGGATTCTTCCGCCGTGTCCCAGCTCGCGGTCGGCGCGGACGGTCCGCCACCACCGAAGCCGAGCACGAAGGCACCGATTACCGCTGCCAGGATGACTGTAATCGCGACCATCAGGATGACCCCGATGACCGGCGAAACCGCGTCGTCGTCTGTGAGTAGTTGCCGAATGCGCATTGCGAACTTCTCCTCTCACTATCCCATAATAAATCCATTGGCATCGAAGCACACCCCAAAAGGGGTGCGCCGACAAGCTATTCACAGACGTGAACGCGCCTGCCTTCGCTCGGTATCACCCGGACATTGTAAATCTATGGGCAGGTTAGAGTTCTGCTATTACCGATAGACACCACTCCACCATCTGAAATATCATATTTGGATGGGTGATATCTGGTACTGAGAGCACTAAGGGTGGCGTATTCAGAATGAGAAAAGACCGAAATGTATGATTCTCACATATTGTAAAATGCAAGACAACGGCCAGTTGATAACAGACAGTCCGAGGAGTGACGTTCAGACGCCACTGAAGGCTTACAGCCCCGCAGTGTCGTTCCCCCTTCCCTTCGGTCGGGGGTTGCGCTGCGCGGGGCGTCGCCGCCGGGTATGCCGGCGGCTCCGCCCTGCTCGCTTGCGGTGGCACATGTAGGAGCTCGTGAGGTGCGCTCGTGAGGAGTCGAGTATCGGGGAGGACTGTCAGGACAGTACGGAACCGACCAACGGCAGGGGGTAGGTGGGTCGGTGGGTGGCAGGAAAGTTAGGAGTCAGCAGGGCCGCGTTCGCGAAGCCAGTCGTGTAGTTCTGGCCAATCGAGGTCTTTCGACCAAACGTCCTCCGGGAGGTTCCAGGCCCACGGAGCAGCGTCATCAGCAGCGTATCCGTCAACAGCAGGCTCGATCTCCTCGACCGGGCCGCCGAACTTCCGTCCCTCCGGTCGGTCAGAGTCGGACGGCCAGGACTCGAAGAACTCGGCAGTCGTCCGGTCGCTTTTGAAGGCCGCGAGCGTCGTGAGCCGTTTCACCTCAGGATGGAGGTCTTTTCCGGTGTGGCCGATGGCCGTGAACTGATCCACTCCGAGCTTCGCGAAGCGCTTCGCCAACGGCGTCAGCTGGCTCCGAACTTCCCAGCGAAACACCGAGCCGTCCAGATGCGTCGAACCCTCGTCGAGCAGCACCGCCTTCGGCGTGTCCCGATGCTCCAGCAGTGCCATCAGCAACTCGTAAGCGGACGCGACCACGACGTCCGTAGACGTCGACGTTGCCACGTTCGAGATGATCAGGTACTCCTCGAGCTGCGCCTCACGCAGCTCGGCACCCATGAAGCCGAGGTTCGTCTTGCCAGTGTTTGGATTCCCGGCAATCGAGAGGAACGCCGGAGCTCCGTCGTTCTCAAGCTCGGCGAGCAGCTGCACCGGGAGGCGTAGCGAGCTCGCATCGAGCTCCTGCTCAGTGACGCCGACGATCGCCGAGGCGACACTCGAGTTCCCTTCGGCAACTGCGCGAGTAGCCTCGTCGGTCACGAGAGTGCGCAGAGTCTCCTGACCGAGATCGGTGTCTTCGATCGGTCCCTCGAGTGCGTTCGCAACGAAAGACAGGTTCGAGCGATCGCGCTCGTCGGTGACCACGGCAGCATGCTCGAGGAGCGCCGAGGATCCTTCGAGACGACCTTTAGCGATCTCCTGCAGCTTTGCGTACGTGAGCATCGCCTCGTCAGTCATCGTCAGCCTCACCTCCGTCAGGGGACGGAAGACCGAGATCATCAGGCAGGTCGTCGGGATCGCCGTCGATCACGTCGTCAAGATCAAAGTCAAGTTCTTCGAGAGGATCACCACGAACGGCTTCCTGGGCTTCGCCGAGATCGAAGCGGTCGAGCGTCTCGTCGATGCGGTCGTTCAGGGACTCGCCGTCATCCGGTAGCGTCCCTTTCTCGAACGTCTCGACGATCCGGCGAATGCCGTCCTGCACGGCGCCGCGGATCATGATGAAGGCGTTCGCCTCAAGGACGAACCCCTTCTTCGCGTCCTCCTCGAGCTGGCCGCGAAGCTCGGCGAGCTTCGCCTTGGCCGTCATCAGTTCGCGGTCAGACATGGACGCAGGCCACGTCCCTTCCTCCGCGTACAGCTCGTCGATGTGGACACCCTTGGCGGCGTGGAGATGCGGCGACCAGTCCTCGAGGGAGTCCTCTCGGACCTCGAACTGGCGGAAGTCCTCTTCCGCGAGCTCGTAGAGTGCGCCGCGATCGCCGACAGAACCGGGGACCTCGACGTCCAGAATATAGTGATACTGCGGATCCGTCGCAGCGTCCACTTTGACGCCTGCGGCCCAGCCGATCGGGATGACCGCGATCGAGGCGACGGCGCCGACCTCTGCCCAGCGGGGCAGCGGCGGAAGCAGATTCGCCCAGAGGCCGAGGAGCACGACGACTGCAAAGACAACCGTCACCGTCCAAAACCGGGAAAGCAGACCGAGGAAAGCGAGCTTCGGCCAGCTCGTTTCCTCCGGCTTTATATCGAGGTTCATGCTATCGACCTCGGCTCTCCGGCATCGCCACGGCGTCGGCGGATGATCGTTACAGCGGCGACGAACGCCGTCGAGAGCGCCGCGAAGAGCGCGGCTACGCGGGCGTCCTGTGCCGTCCACGGGCCGCCCAACAGGACGCGAGCGTCCTTGAGGACGACCGAGTAGACAGTCCGATCAGTCAGGATGCCGACGCCAGACTTGCCGCGGTTCGTCTGTGTCACAGGGAACCGGACAGTAGTCGTCTCGCCGGCCTCGAGCAGCACGTCACGAGACGGCGGCTCTCCACCTTTGGAGAACGCGCCAGCGTCCCAGATGGTTATCTCCTGGTCCTCGAAGGACCGGAACGTCAGAACGGCATCGCCGCCGTCGAGCTCGGTGTTGCAGAGTTCGAGCGTCCGGTCGATGGTCTCGGCGCCAGCACATGGCCCCGTCTCGTTCTGCGCGTCGGCTTGCGCCGCTACTGGCGGCGCGACCGACAGCAGAAACAGAGAGGCGAGGAGTGCGCTGATGCCCAGGGCGCTACCGCGCCCGACCATCATTTCCTCCTTCGGCAAGTTTCGAGACGCCGATAACGGCGGCTGCGCCACCGACGGCCCACAGTGCGAGGCCGCTGGCGCCGCCGCCGAAGATCGAGCCACCGCCGAACAGACCGGAGAAGATACCTCCGCTGTTCTTGGCCTTCTCGTACTTCTCGATCAGTTTCTCGTTCTGCTCACGAAGCTCGTCCCACTCAGACTGAGTAATGTAGTTGTTGTCAGTCTGAGTTTCGCTCTGGGTGAAGCTGGTCGAGTCGACGGTTTCGCCAGTTTCCTCGTTTACGATCTCCGTGATCGTGAACTGCTGCTCGAGCTGAACTGTCTCGAAGTGCGTCCCCTCAACGTCCGCAGCGAAAGAGACCGACTCGATCTCAGTGATCTCGTTCTCGAGCTCGGCGCTGGCGTCGTAGGTCCACGCACCGCCAGTGTCGGTTTCTGTGAACCGACTGGAGCCTACCTCGATGCTCTCGCCGGCAGTCGTCTCGATCGTGTAGAGAGACTGTTCGTAGGGATCGCTGGTGAACGTAATGACACCTCCGTCAATCCCGACCTCGTAGTCGGACCAGACCCCGGTGCCCTTGCTCACGTCGTACGTGAAGTAGTAGTCCTCCGCCCGTGCAGTCGGGTCGATGGTCTCCCCAGACTGGAGCGGTTCGCTGGGTTTGTCACTGAGGCCCATAGTTCCGGAGATCGTCCCGTCGACGTTCGAGAGGTCGATTGTCATCTTACGCTCGAGGTCGACAGCATAGCCGAGCGCCATCAAATCCGCTAGGGCCTGCGGGTAGCCCTCGCCATCCGGCATGAGCTTCGCCAGCTCGGCGGGCGTGAACAGCTCCTCGGGGTTCAGTTCCCCAGCCTGCACGTCGGCGTAGACAGTCGAGACCCAGTTAGAGAGGCCGTTGCGGACCTCAGAGTAGGCGGTCTCGATCTGATTCCATACAGCATTCCACGCAGGAAATGCCAGATAGACCACGTTCCCGTCAGCTCCCAGTACCGTCATCCCGGGCCTCTGCTCTTTGGTGCCATCGAGGGTGGTGTCTTTGCCAGCTGGGTCCCAGGTATCATTCGGGGAGTTGCCGCTGACCTCCTGATCGAGCTGGATGCGACGGACATCCATCTCAGAACCGTCAGGAAGCGTTACGGTTCGAGTGGGGAACTGGAGCGGGTTGCGGCTGTCAATTTCGGCCGTACGCATAGACCGGGCCTCGAACACGTTCTTCCAGTTAACATCTGGATGATCCGTTGCCGTCGAAAACATAGACTGGAGTTCGTTAACGGACTCGTTCCAGTCTTTGAGGAGGTTGCCCTTGACCTTGGCCTCCTTCTTGTCGACGGCTGCATGAGCGGCATCGACGACCTCTGACTCGGTGAGTTGGTCGTTAAGCGCTTCGACGCCCGAGATCTTGCCCTTTGCATAGGCGTCGTTCTTGGAGGCGGTGACGAGATTCTCCGTATCCAAGATCGCCGAGGCGTTCGTACTCTGCCGAGTGAGCGCAATCTGGTAGGCCTGCTGCTTAAACGCACCGGGCGTCAGGCCCTCGGGGACGCTATCGCTCTGGAGCGGGTCCCACTCACCGAGGACCCAACCAGTCGCGAGGCCAGCGCCGGCAGCGACGCCGACGACGACTGCCGGGATCAGTGCGTCGGCGTCGTCGGTCGCGGCGTACCCGCCGCCGACGGCTGCGGCAGCTCCGGCTGCGCCGAGGCGTACGAACTGCCGGCGGCCGAGATGGGTCTCGTGAGGCGCGCCAGTTGCTGGCCGTTCGGACTGCACTTCGGTCGTACTCATTGGTCGGCCCTCCATGCGAGGGCGATTGCGGCGACGACAGCGGCGATCACTGCGGCCACTGGCCCAGCGGCAGAGCCGCCGAGGAAGCCTCCGCCAGCTGCGGTATCGTCAGAGTCAGTAACAACCGTCACACCAGCGACAGAGCCATTCGGCGCGTCGAGAGTGAGCCGATAGGTCCCCGTGGGGTCGGCATCAGTGAGGTTGTACGTCCACGTCGTCACGTCCTCGCTCACGACCGAGATCGACTCGTTGGCAACCTCAGTTCCGTTCGAGTCTGTGAGCACCACGTCCGCTGACGCGTTGGTGTACGTCACGTTCGCGAACGTGATGTGCGCGTCGACGGCATCAGTGACATTGGTGACACTGACGGTCTCGTTCGTAGCTTCAACCTCGGGCGGCGGGGATGCCGCGCCGACGGCACCAGTGCCGAAGGCGACGGCCACGAGCACCGTCCCGGCGATCGCGGCGGCGAGGAGCAGCCCAGCGATAAGTCGCTGTGCAGCCTCGGCGTCGGGGTTCCCAAGCGTCATCGAACGGCAGCACCCCAGGACGCGACGGTGAGGAGGAACGCCACGATGAAGCCAGCCTCACCGAAGGACCCGATCAGATCGGTCGTCATCGGGAGGAATTGCTCGAGGAGGATAGCGGCAGGACCAGACGCGATTAGCGCCTGTTCCCACGTCTCGTACCGCTCGTAGCTCTTGGTTTGCGAGCTCATGAACGCGAGCACGAACGCGACGAGCGACACCACGACAGCGTGCAGTGGCTTGACTGTGTAATCGATCCACGTCAGCTGGATCGACGCGATCCCGCCGAACTGATACAGGGATGCCAGCACGAAGGCGACCGACAGCATCGCCGGGATCGTGCGTAGTTGACTGTAATCGTTGACCTTCCGCGAGAGGGCGCCAGCGGCCGCCATCAGGCATCACCCGGGAACGCGACCGTCGTCGGGTTGTAGGAGACCTCTTCGCCGTCGTCGTTCACGAACTCCACTTCGTCGGCCTTCTTCGCAATCCAAATATCGCGATTCGGCCGAACCTCGCCGGCACGAACCGCCTTTTTCACGTCGCCTTTGGCGAAGTAGTCGACGACGCCGCGCTCCTCGGTGTTGATGCGGAGACGGAACCAGTCGCCGTTCTCGTTTTCGCCGTCCTGCACGTTGACGACTGTGCCCTCAATCGACTCGCCGGGGCCGAGGTTGACCGTCTCGACGTCTTCGGAATCGTTTTGGTTGCTAAACTGTGCTTCGTCGAAGCCCTCTGGGGGCTGTGGATTTTCGGTTGCCATCGTTGGACTGCCACGGGTCGCCCGTGACAGTCCAACTGTTCAAACGCTAGAACATTTAAGGCGAAACTAGGTAGTTGTACTTTTTTATAGTAGTTCCTGAGATCACCGGACGACGCGATGGCGATCACCGCAGCACCAGCACTCGTAGATCGTTACGTCGGTCGATCCGTCAAGGGCGGACCCTTGGTATTCGTAGGTTCCGCCACACTCCCAGCAGCCCGGATCAACATTGGGGGCCGGCTGACTCGGTACGGATACGAACTCCTCGATGATATGTTCGCAGCGTTCGACCGACGCGCCAGCTCGGTCAGCGACGTAGCTGGCGACCTTCCGGTAGTTCTGATACCAGCCGCGCCACTCCAAGCGACCGCCGGTTTCGGCGGCCATTTCTTCGAGATCGGTGTGCTCAAGCACCCAATCGCGAAGGAGATCGCCGGAGAGGCTGGTCGGTTCCATGTCGACACCGCCACCTTCTGATGATACTTCGTGACGCTCGTCTTGGACCGTCACGGCCTCGAGCCGCCACGCAGGCGGCTGCTCAACCGAGACGATCCGCTCATCGGGGTCATAGCCAGCGCGGACCTGTTGGAAGATTTCGCGGATTCGATCAGGATCAACCGGATCGTGTCTATTTATAAAGGCTACAATGTGGGGTAAGGGATCGTCTATATCAGGTGCTGAACTATCAGCCCGGTACAGGGACGGGTCATCGGGATCAGGGCGATACCGCGAATCCCGCTCAAGGATCCAACCATCCTTCATCCACTCACGCTTTCGAACGCCTTCCGCCAAACCGCGCAACATTAGGCGTATATCGCGATCTGTAATCGCTTTGCCGTCCTCATGATCATCGTGTAGACGTATCTCACGACCCGTTCGCGTCGGTTCTTCGCCCACCGACGCGACCGATCGGGCCGACGGCCACGCATCAGCAAGCTCGTCCTCGCGCTCGCGATCCCAATTGCGACCGCCGTCGGCAACGACCGACGGGCCAGAACTGGCGTCGGGCGATCGAGCTTCGATCAGCGTTTGCGACTGGTCGATACCGTGCGGTGACCCACACTCGGCGCATACCAGCGTGGGCTTTCCACGGACCTCCTCACGGCGGATCTCCTCAGCGTGATCGAGCTCCTGATCGCACGCACCGTCCTCGAACCGCTGTTTGCACGCGTCGGCCGTGCTCGCGTGGACCATCGGATCGCTTCGGGTGATCGTTCGCGTCGAGGTCGACCATGCGGCCGCGGCGAACGCGACGTAATCCGTTTCGCGTTCGAGGAGATCGGCCGGTTCGATGCTGGCATAGTCAGCGACGTAGGCGGCCAAGTTCTCGATCTCTGCGGGGTCACGGATCGAGACTGTATCCACGTCGTCACGATTCGCGTCCCAGTCCTCGACGTCGAGATCGTGCGCGCCGGGGCCAGCTGCGTCACAGCTCTCAACGTGCTTCCGGACGACCTTCCGGAAATCGGACTCAGTGAGATCAGCGTGATCGACGAGCAGCACGACGTGTTCGTGCGGGTAGCACTGGTTCGCGCCGTCGCCTGGGTGTGGTTCGAGGCGCCGATCGTACACCCAGCCGGTGCCACTATCGAGGCCCAGGTCCTTTTCCAGCCGATTGCGCAACGTGTTGCGAACGTCGGACCAGCTCTCACGGAGTTGGTCCATATGATCGATTACCGGAAGGCGGTCGTCATTTGGCGTCGACGACGCGGTTCGTGTGAGCAGCACCACCTTCGGATTCTCCATGATGCCGGCCGGTGACTCACCGGAGGGGCGTTCGCCAGCACCGACGAACTCCCGGAGACAGCCCTTCAACTGTGCGAAATACTTCTTCTGGTACGACGCCATAAAGCGGGACTCAGCGGGTGTATCAAATGTCGCGTGCAGGGCTTCGCCGGGCGCACCTCGTTCGAGGTGCAACATTGTATTGCGGAGGTCTTCGTGATCCTGCAGCAGTTGAACGACGGCTTCGCCCCACGTCACCGGGTTCTTACCGTCGATGTACTCGATTTCAAACGGGTCTTCTTCGGGTTCAGGGGCATCAGTCGTCTCTATCTCGGTCGAATAGTCGAGCAGTTCGGAGCGAATTGATCGGCCGTCTTGGCGAGTCAGCGGGAGCTTTGCGAGCTCGTAATGCTCCTCGTAGAATCGGCTGGCGACATCTCCGGGGGTCGGCAACTCCCGGTCATCGTCAAACTCCTCTGAGTCGTCAGTACAGCCGTCTACAGAGTTAGTTTGGTTGGTGTGCCAAGAGCCGCCCCGCTCCGCGGGCGGCTGGTCGGCGGGCTCCTCGGTGGATGGAGACGCTTCTACAGGCTCGCCTTCGAACCGGTCGGCATCGACGATCTCGCCGACCACGGTTCAGGCGTCGAGCTGCTGCCGGCGGTGACGCCGGCCGTGATCGTCGGGCCACTCGCCCCGAATGTTCTCGGGGCGGTTGTCCCACTTCTCGCCGTTCCGGTGGTCCGCATGGCGCGGGTCATGGGTGACCCACGGCGAATCCAGTTCACCGCTCGCGAAGCCGGCGAGGCGCTGGACGTAGACATAGCAGTCCCTGCCGAGTTCGGGGCTATACGCCCTGATGCGGACATATCCACCGAGCGCGAACTCGACGCGGGGACCGACGGTGACGGTCCCGTCGGTCACTCCGGACCACCTCCGTACTCGGTTTCCGGGGCTGACTGATCGGCCGTTCCGCCGTCCGTGGCGTGAACTAAGGTGGCCTGATCGTCGTCTTCGATGAACTCCTCGGGTCGGTCGACGTCGAGGCCGATCCGATGCCGAGCCATTTCGACGTACTCGGGATTCAGGTCGACCCCGGCGACGCGCCGACCGAGTTGTTTGCCGACGAGCAGCGTTGTTCCGGCGCCGGCGAAGGGATCGAGAACGATCCCGGCGGCGGTCTCGTCGGTCTCACAGTCACAGCCGGAGCGCCAGCCCTTCGTCTCGACGGCTGTCATCGTAAACTCGCGGAAGTAGCCGCCGAGCACGTCCTTCGCCTCCTCCGCGAGCTGCTCCACGCGATCGAGGTTCCGACCGGCGCCAGACTGCTGCTGACCGTGGCCGGCGTCGGAGAATCCCGTCGCCCGCACGGCCTCCAGGTGCTCCTCGGTAAGGCTGGAGTCGTCGAAGAGGTCCAGCGCCCGCTGGAGCTGCTCGCGCTCGATCGTCGAGCGGTCCCGCTCCCAGGCAGGGATCTCCTCAACCTCCCGCTCGTAGGGCGCACCACAGTCCGCGCAGACTCGTGGCGGGCAGGAGGCTTTGATGGGCGCCTCGGGGAGTTCCTGGGGAAAGACGGCGAAGTGAGCTTCGGGGAAGTTGCACGTCGAGAACTCCCACACGTCGCCCGGATTCTTCCCGTTCGGATGGACGCCGCGGTCGAAGTTGTGCAGCTCCGCCTCGGTCTCCCGATCGGGGTACCGGTCGGTGTCGGTCAGCTTGCTCCCGTTGAATCCCCGGGCGGATCGCTCGATCGACTCCTGTTTCGGCGCCGTCCGGATCGGGTCGAGATTGAACCAGTAGTCCGGCGCCGGCGTCAGGTGAAAGACGTACTCCTTCGTCGTCGCGTGCCGGTCTTTCACGGGATTCGGCACCGGGTCGGTCTTCGACCAAACGTTGTCCTGACGGACGATCCACCCCGCGTCTATCAGCGCGATCGCGACGCGGTGGGGCGCGAGCATCTTGCACTTCCGATCGTCGAAAGAGTCGCCGAGGTTCAGCCAGAAATCCCCGTCCGGTCGGAGAACCCGGCGGATCTCCTCGGCGACCTCGACGATCGACCCGACGAACTCCTCCAGAGAGTCTTCCAGGCCGATCTGCCCCTCGACGTCGTAGTCCCGGAGGCCAAAGTACGGTGGCGAGGTGACGACGCAGTGCACCGACGATTCCGGCATCTCCGCGAGGACCTCGGTGGCGTCGCCCTGGTGAACGTCGCCGGTCCAGTGCTCGGTATCGGTCGCGGATTGATCACTCATCCCCGGACACCTCCGAGCGCGATCGTTCGACGAAGAGATCAACGGCGTCCTGAATGTGTCCAGGAGAGACAGTTAGATGATCAATATCACATAGAGTCGTGTTACCGAATAGACCGGCGTTTAGGGAAACGAAGAAGCGACCATGGTCGAGCTCGTCGACGAGGATCGACGCTAGGCCATCCTCAGAAGAAGGAGGACGAGTAACCATGTCGACAGCACCATGATGATCGCACGAGGGGTTCCGAAACCAGCCGTCAGGAACCGTTTCAATCGGTTCAGACACGCGCGACCACCTCCAGGCCGTCAGCGCACTCCCAGCAGGTCACGATCCGACCGTGGACCGGATGCATCGCGACGACGTGAGCACCGCGCTGGCAGCCCATACGACCGCACCAGCGGCCCGAGTCGGCCGCCTTGCTCATGCCGACCGACCTCCGATCAGGGAGACAGGTTCAGGATCGTCGAGGAGGTCGACGTGATCTTGGCAGACCTCACCGGATTCGGCATCTGTTCCGATCCGGTTGATGCACTGATCACGACAGAAGCGGCAGCGATAGGAGCGCATAGAAGACCACTGGGTCATTCGACACCACCCGTTTGCAACTCCTGATTGGCAGACGGCGCGGGTCCGCGAGTTGGAGCAAAACGAACTCGTTTTTCGGGGGACGAATGCGAATACGCTAATCTCCCGAAATTGAGAGAATAGAAGCGTCTACTGTCTATCTCTAATTGTACTCGATTCGAGCAGGAAGCGTATGGGCGCTGCAGGATTTGAACCCGCGACAGCTTGGTCCGAAGCCAAGCACTCTATCCAGACTGAGCTAAGCGCCCTGTTCAACCGTATCGCTGGATGGCGTTTAAGTCCGACGATTCTGCGCAGCAATTACTGTTAAACGGGTGGGGTGAATGTATCGACTCATGGCCATCCGCCCTGGGACCATTGGCCTCATTGCTGCGGATGGAGATCGCACTGAGACGCTCGAATCTGTGCTGGCCGAAGAGGGCCATACCGTTCGGTGCGCGACCAATCTCGAGAATACTCGGAAGCTCGTCACCGAGGACGTCATCGATTGTGTCGTGCTCTGTGGCGGGCCGGAGCTCGGCACGATCGAGGTTCTCGATGCGGTGACCGATCTCGACAGTCTCCTGCCGATCGTCTGCTGCCCGAACGACGGGTCCGAAGCGCTGGCGGCTAAGATGCTGGAGTTCGACGTCGCCGCGTACGTGCCCCGGTCGGCGGGCCAGGAGGCGGTCGTGGACGCCGTTGGAGACGCCTGCCAGGCGCGTTCCGAGCCACTTCGGGACGCCGAGGGAATGCTTCGGTCCTTGACCGGGATGGTCCCGATTTCGCTGTCGATCTACTTCAAGGATCGCGAGGGCCGCCACGTTCACGTCTCCGACCATTTCCCTGGGCTGATCGGCACGCCGTATATGGAGACACCGGATGGCAAGATTCTCCACACGCCGGAGGACGTCATCGGAATGACCGATTTCGACATCTACGGCCCGGAGCTGGCGCTCCAGACGGTCGAAGACGAACAGGAGATCATGGAGACTGGCGAGCCGGTAATCAACCAGATCGAACCAGCGGAGGTCGCAGACGACGACCAGAACCACTACGTCTCGACCACGAAAGCGCCCTGGTACGATTCGACGGGTCGACTCCGCGGGATCGTCGGCGTTACCATCGACGTCACCGAGCGCGAGCGCAATCGTCGGGCACTCTCCCGACAGAACGACCGGCTGGAACGGTTCGCGAGCGTCCTGAGTCACGACCTCCGGAACCCTCTGGGAATCGCGAAAGGTCGGGTACGGGAACTCGACGGTGACCCTGGTGCGAAAGACGACGTTACCTGGGCGCTCGAGCGGATGGACGAGCTGATCACGGAGGTCCTCGAACTTGCGCGCCAGGGCGCCGTGATCGACGATCCGGAGCCAGTGGCGCTCTCCGATCCGGTGCTCGCTGCCTGGGAGACCGTCGATGGAGGGAAATCACTAGACTGCGGGGAGCTTCCGACCGTTTCCGGTGACGAGAACCGACTCCGTGCCCTCTTCGAGAATCTCTTTCATAACGCGCTCCAACACGGAGGTGAGGACGTCACCGTCCGTGTGATTCATCAGGACGACAGGCTCGTCATCGAAGACGACGGCCCGGGCATTCCCGACGATCAGCGGGACGAGATCTTCGACCACGGGTTCACGACGAACGACGACGGCACCGGGTTCGGGCTATCGATCGTCCGAGAGATCGTCGAGGCACATGGCTGGCAGATTCGCGTCGAACCATCGGGTGGTGGCGGCGCACGATTCGTGATCGACGACGCAGTCGACCTCTCCTGACGCTCCTCCATCTGCTCCCCGCTGATTCGGGTGTTTTATCTCTCGGCCATCGCAGTGACAGAGCATGGACGCGGCCGCGACGCTCACGGGGTATTTCGATCTGACGAGGGCTGGGAACGCCGTCGCATCTGGGGTCCTCACGTTCGTCGGCGCGTACGTCACAGGCGGTGCGTTCGACGCGCCCCTGGCAGCAGGTGCTGCGGTGGTTGCGACGATGTTCGGCGTCGCCGCCGGGAACGCCATCAACGATTACTTCGATCGAGACATCGACGAGATCAACGCTCCCGACCGCCCGCTCCCCCGCGGTGCAGTCTCTCCTCGCGGGGCCCTGCTGTTCAGTGGACTTCTCTTTGCCGGAGCCGTGGGACTCGCATTGGCGTTACCGCCCCTTGCGATCGGGATCGCAGTGGTGAATCTCGTTGCGCTCGTCGCGTACACGAAACTGTTCAAGGGGCTCCCCGGCGCTGGCAACGCCGTCGTCGCCTATCTCGGCGGTAGCACATTTCTCTTTGGTGCAGCGGCGGTGTCGACGCCTGGCTCTGCGGCACTGGTCCTGTTCTCGCTCGCTGCGCTCTCGACGCTCTCCCGCGAGATCGTCAAAGACGTCGAAGACGTCGAGGGCGATCGGTCAGAGGGGCTTCGGACGCTCCCGATCGCCATCGGCGAGCGCGGATCGCTCCACCTCGCGAACGGGCTCTTGTTGGTCGCGGTCCTCGTCAGTCCTGCGCCGTACATCCTGGGAACGTTCGGTGTGACCTACCTGCTCGTCGTGGTTCCCGCCCTCGCGTTGCTGTTGTTCGCGGGCTATCGGAGTTACACGGATCCGACTGCCGGCCAATCGATCCTGAAGTACGGTATGTTCGTCGCGGCGATCGCGTTCGTGGTCGGCAGGGCGGTCCCGGCCGCCTAATTGTAGGGTATCCTATGGATATTATCGGACCGTCGACCGTACCTGTCCTGGGCTGGTAGCGGGGATCCTGAGGACTCCTGACTTCCGCACGAACGCCCGAAAGCGATCGTTTCGATCACAAGTACTATATGGGTATCTACTCATTTTCCGATAACACTCGTCGCCGCGGAGCAGCGAGACTCCACCACAGCATGTACGATCTGGACGACGTTCTACCGGACGCCGAGATCGGCCCCGGAACGAATCTCCTCATTTCGGGGCCGCCAATGACTGGTAAGCGACGCGTCGCGTTCCAGATTCTCGCTCGTGGTACCGAGAATGGTGAGGGCGTCATCGTCGTCTCGACGAAGGACGGTGCGGAGAAGGTCTTCGACGAGTACGACTCCTTCGCACCCGACATCGAGGACGCTCCGGTCGGCATCGTCGACTGCGTCACGAAACAGCAGGGCGCCGGCGACGTCGAAGATTCCGCACACGTGAAGTACGCTTCCTCCCCGGTCGACATGACCGGAATCGGGATCAAACTCTCCGAGTTTCTCGAGGAGTTCTACGACGGCCGAGGCGTCAAGCGAAACCGCATTCTCCTCCACTCGATCTCGACGCTGCTGATGTACTCGAATCTCCAGACCGTCTTCCGGTTCCTGCACGTGTTCACGGGCCGCGTTCAGAGCGCGGACGCACTGGGACTCTACGTCATCGACTCGACGGCCCACGACGACCAGACGATGAACACGCTCAAGCAGCTCTTCGACGGCGTCATCGAGGTCGACGAGGACGAGGCCGGTGAGCAGTCGATCACGACGGCCGGCATCCAGTCCGTTTGAAGCGGCCCCGCGGCGAACGTCTCGATAACTCCACCTACGCCACATTCGTCGGTAGCTCTACTCGATAGCTATACCCGGTAGCGGCGTCCATTTATTGACTCTCCGGTGCATAGTGGGTCTATGGCATCTCCGACCGATGCAGAGCTTCGTGAAGTGCTCTCGCTCTCTCGGATCGCCGTCGTCGGCTGCTCGACGTCGCCTGGGAAGGCAGCCCACGACGTTCCGAAGTATCTGATCGAGCAGGGGTACGACGTGGTTCCGGTGAACCCTTTCGCCGAGGAGATCTTCGGTCGCGAGGCCTACGACTCGCTCACCGACGTTCCCGGCGACGTCGAGATCGTCGACGTGTTCCGCCCGAGCGACGAGGTCGCCGGTATCGTCGATCAGGCCCTCGACCGTGGTGACGTCGACGTGGTCTGGACGCAACTTGACATCCAGGACGACGACGCTGCAACGCGGGCCCGCGATGCCGGAATCGTCGTCGTTCAGGATCGGTGCATGAAGGTCGAGCACCAGGCACTCGACGCCGCCGAGTAGCGATCAGCGTCGCGTGGTCACGAGCGCTCACGCACGCCAATAGCACCTTATCAGTCCCACGCTTCGAACGATCGATAGATGCCCTTGGAGAGGTACCGCTCGCTCGAATCGGGAAACACGGTGACGACCGTTTCGTGCGGCGCGTCGACACTGCCATCCCCGATCTCTCTTGCAACCCGCTGGGCGGCCAGACTGTTCGCGGCGGCGCTGGAGGCGACGAGATGCCCCTCCTCACTCGCGAGCCGTTGGATCTCCGCGTGAATCTCGCGGTCGTCGATAGCGACGAGGTCGTCGACGAGCGTCGGATCGAACAGCTCGTTCGTGTGAGCATCGTGAGTGCCGATTCCTTCGGTCTTGTACTCTCCTTCCTCGCTGTCTCGGCCGAACAGCGTCCCAAACGTCGATCCCTTCGGCTCGACCGCGACGACGTGGACGTCGGGAACGCGATCGCGAACCGCTTTACTGATGCCCATCAGCGTTCCGGCAGTCCCGCAGCCGACGACGATCGCGCCGACCTCTCCATCGAGGGCGTCGAGGATCTCGGGGCCGGTCGTCTCCCGGTGTGCTTCGACGTTGAGTGGGTTCGAGAACTGCTGGGGAACGACGGCGTCGTCGAGCTCCTCGGCGAGTTCGTGAGCGCGCTGGATCGCGCCGTTCATCCCGTCGTCGGTCGGCGTGTTGATCACCGTCGCGCCGAGCGCGTCCATGAGCTGTTGTTTCTCGAGGCTGAACCGCTCGGGGACGACGAACACCGCGTCGAGATCGAGCCGACCGGCTGCGATTGCGAAGCCGATCCCGGTGTTGCCGGCGGTGGGCTCCACGACGGTTCCGCCGGTCTCGACGTCGCCGCGGTCGAGCATCGCTTCGAGGATATACTGACCGATCCGATCCTTCACGCTCGCGCCGGGGTTGAACGACTCGAGTTTCGCGTAGATCGGGACGTCGGCCGGCGCCGCGTGGACGGAGACGAGCGGCGTCTCGCCGACGGTGTCGAGTACGGAATCAACTGGCTCCCGGTGACTCGTCATCGTTCGATTGTGGCGCCGCATCTGGTAAAGTGCTATCCCGACAGGGTCGTCCACCGTGGGACGACGGTGGCCACTGGAGCGCGTTATCGATCCGGCAACAGTTCGGGTGGCGCACCAGCGAACGCTTCGAGCGCGTCGGCTTCGAGCGCGTGAGGATCGCCCGGGATCACGAGCAGGTGCAACGGATCGCCGAAAGATCGGTCGGCCAGCGCCGCGATCGTATCGGCGGCGACGACCGGCTCCGGGCTGCCTGCACGAGCGACGACGACGCCCAGCTGATCGCCGTAATCGTCCGTATCACCGTCCGAGTCGGCGAGCAACGACGCCGCACGATCAGCCGTCATGTACCGGTCTTCCGCCGCTTTGATGTCGAGGAAGACCAGCGTGTGGAGCCCGCGCTCGCGGTTCTCCTCGATCGTGTTCGTGACGCTCGCCGGAAGCCCGTCGGCGCCGTGGAACTCCGGAAACGGGAGTGTCGTCGACGGACCGAACCGGTAGTTCTGGAGCCCGGTCAGCGAGCTCGCAGCGGCCTGCGCGGTCACGCCGTGGACGACGCGCGTCTCGATCCCGCGCTCGGCTGCTCGGAGTCGGAGATCGACGTGCGTCGTCGCGATCATCGTGTCCCCGGCAGTGCAAAAGACTGCGTCGCCATCTTCGGCGGCCCTCAGGATTGGCTCTGGCTCCTGTTCGACGCCGGCGCGATGGCGGCGTTCGATCGACACGTCGTGGGAGTCCTCCAGATCCTCGATCGTGGCCCCGATCAGCGTGCTGGTGTACTCCTCGGCGAAGACGGCGTCCGCGTCGGCAATTGCGGCCGCGCCTTCGCGCGTGATCGAGTCCTCGTCGTAGAGTCCGAGACCGACGAAGGTTAGCATGGATGTTCTCCGGCTGGTGTGGGGAAAAACGAACCGGGTCGACGCCGCGGTCGCGAAGTGACAGGAACTCGGTGACTCAGTCGCCGCGAAGCTCCTCGACGTGACCGATCCTGGACTGGACGAGCTTCTCGGTACCCACGTCGTGACGTACGCGGAGTCCCTCGGTTCCAGCCTCCTCGAGTGCGGCCTCGGCGATCTCTTCTGCCTCGGCGATTGTGTCTGCGACGCCGACGACGGCGTAGGATCGGGAGGTCGTCGTGTAGATGCCGTCCTCGCGATCGTCCACGCTCGCGTAGAAGAGGAGCGCCTCACCGTCGTAGTCGGCGCTGACGTCTGCGATGACCTCGTCGTCGATCGTAACAGAGGCGCCGTCCTCTGGATCGGTCGGATACCCCTCCGGAACGGCGTACTTGACGACGGTCGCCTGTTCCGCGAAGGAGATATCCGGCATCGGCTGGCGATCACGCGCGGCCTGCATGATCTCGACGAAGTCGGTCTCGAGCGCTGGGAGCGTGTTCATCGCCTCGGGATCACCGAAGCGTGCGTTGAACTCGACGACCTTCAGCCCATCCTCGGTGAGCATGAACTGGCCGTAGAGGATGCCCCTGTAGGCCGGTAGCTCGTCGACGACGGCCTTGAGGATCGTGAGCGCTTCCGCGGAGTCGAGCTCGCTCATGAACGGTAGCTGGAACGTCGAATCCGTGTACGAGCCCATGCCGCCGGTGTTCGGCCCCTCATCGCCCTCGTAAGCGCGCTTGTGGTCCTGGACTGCAGGGGTGATGAGCACCGACCCGTTCGCGACGAACGCTTGCACGGTGAGCTCCTCGCCGACGAGACGCTCTTCGAGGACGAACTCTTCGTAATCGCTCTCGAGGATGTACTCGATGCCCTCCTCCTTGGTGACCTGATCGCCGGTGACCCGAACGCCCTTCCCACCGGTCAGACCCCGTGGCTTGATCGCCATGTCACCCTCGTACCGGCGGAGGGTTTCGGCGGCTTCCTCCGGGTCGTCGAACACCTGGAAATCCGGCGTTCCAGGGATCTCCTTCTCTCGCATGAACTCCCGCTGGTAGGCCTTGTCCGTCTCGATGCGTGCCTCGGCCTCGCGCGGGCCGAACGCGTAGATTCCCGCGTCGTCGAGGGCGTCCACGACGCCGGCCGCCAGCGCGCTCTCCGGTCCGATGACCGCGAGCGTCGCGCCCACGGACTCGGCGAAGTCGACGATCGACTCCGCGTCCGTCTCGTCGACCGTGACGAAGCCGGCCGCCAGCTCGGCGATGCCCGGGTTCTTGTTGCTCGCCGCAGCGTACAGCTCGACGTCTTGCTCGCTGTCGGCGACGGAGCGGGCGATCGCGTGCTCTCGACCACCGCCGCCCACCAGAAGAACGGTTTCGCTCATGTCGAATTCGGGGGGTGGAGCAGGTGTAAAGGTTCCCGTTTTGTGTGCGCGGAGTGCTGTGTGATCGCTCGTTACTGCTCGCTGGCTCCGTTCGTGTCAGGATCCTGTAGTCCGCTACGAGTCCTCCGGTTCGAAGATGTCCTCGATGGAACACTCGAAGTGGTCGGCGAGCGCGAAGGCAAGCTCCAGCGACGGGTCGTACCGCTCGCGTTCGATGGCGTTGATGGTCTGGCGCGTGACGTCGACGGAAACCGCGAGCTCCTCCTGGCTGATGCTCTCGGCGTCCCTGCGGGAGCGGAGGTCGTTCTTCACGGTTCGATCGCCCCCTTCATGCTCGGATTCTGAGCGCCGTGTATACTGCGCCCCAAACGAGGTACAGGGCAGAGAGGGCGAGCAAGAGCGTGTCCTGGGTCTGGCTGAACTCGAAGTGACCGGCTGCTTCGAGGACGAACAGAGCCGGGAAGGTAGCGATCCCCGCGTATGCGAGTCCCATTAGGGTGTAGTGACTCGCACGGCGCTCGATGGCCGAGAAGCGCTCGTCGGAGATCGTGACCGATCCGACGAAGCACGCGTACAGACACAGGGCTGCCCCCGCAGTCACCCCGACGAAGTAGCCGATCGTGCCGACGAGCTCGAACCCGATGCCGACGCCGACCAGCAGGGCGGCTATTCCGACGGTGAAGCTGCCGTAGATCGCCTGCTTCCAGCGCTGGCGGCGGCGACCGACCTGAGTTTCGGGACGGTCAATCACGAGGAACACCTCCGTCGTCTGCTCCTGATGCCTGCTCCCATTCGGGTTGCTGGCGCTGTCCAGTCATGCTCGGTAGTTCAGCAGTCCTTGGATTGCGAGGTAGAGGTACACGATCCCGATGCAGAGGACGCCGACCCCGAGCGCCCATCCCTGGAGTGGGACGATGCCGAACTGCTCGAGCACGATCGGTCCCACGAGCGCCGGTAGCGAAATCGCCATGACGACCAGCATCGTGTATCGGGCCGCGCGTTCGTCCATCCGTCGGTCGCGCTCGTCGAAGAGCGTACGTCGAGCCAGCACCTTCGGGACGACGATGGCGATACCGACGACACCGGCCGTCGCGAGCGCCGCCACAGTGCGTTCGCCGCCGAGCAGGTAGCCGACGATGCCGCCCCCGACGAGCGAGCTCACCAGCACGTACACGAGGTATCGTCGGCGCGTCATCCAGTCAATCCGGTAGGCGTCCACGTTCACGTCGATTCACCCGGTTCGGAATCTGCGCCGTCAGTCGACGTTTCTTGCAACTCTTCGAGGAGCACCATCCCGACAGTCGTCGCACCCATGCCGACCATCAGCAGCGTACTCACGTCGCCCGTCGCACCGGTCTGATAGACGCCCGCGACGATCGAAATCGTTCCCATCACCAGCAGCGTCCAACCGAGGGGCCTCCAGTCGGGCATCGGTCGATCACCCACAGCACCCAGAGCGGTTCGAGTCGCCTTCGGCGTAGACCGCGACGCCGACTGCGAGCGCGATCGGGGCGAGATCGCCGGAGAGGATCGGTTCGCCGTTTCCGACCGTCAATAGGAGCAGCGTCCCTGCGGCGGTCGCGACGGCGAGCAGCGCGCGTTGGAGTCGCGTGTCGGTGCGGATCATGGAAAGTTCGTTTTACAGTAAAGGGTGCTTTACATTCAAACTTAGTTCTGACGGTGAGCGATCCCAGTCGCTCTTCGTCAACTCACCGGTGAAGTACAAGGGATCGAACAGCGGACGTTCAGACGCCACCGCCGGCGTACTCCCCGAACTCCTCGCGGAGCACGCCGCAGATCTCGCCGACCGTGGCCTCCGCTTTCACTGCATCGATCAGCGGGGGCATGAGGTTCGCATCGCTTCGAGCAGCCTCTCCGACCGTCGCCAGCGCGGCATCGACGGCCTCGTCGTCGCGCTCCTCGCGGACGGCTTCGAGTGACTCGATCTGGCGCTGCTCGTCCTCCTCGGTTACTTCCTCCAGATCCATCTCCTGGCCGCCCTCATCGACGGTGAACTCGTTGACGCCGACGACGATCCGTTCACCGGACTCGACGGCCTGTTGCCGGTCGTACGCGACGTCCTGGATCTGCCGCTGCACGTAGCCGTCGTCGATCGCCTGGAGCATTCCATCGCGCTCGTCGACCTCGTCGATGATCGACCGGGCCTCGGCCTCGACCTCGTCGGTCAGGGACTCGACGTAGTAGCTCCCCCCAAGTGGGTCGATCGTGTCCGCGGCACCGGACTCGTGAGCGAGGATCTGCTGGGTGCGCAACGCGGTGCGGACGGACTCCTCGGTGGGCAGGGCCAGTGCCTCGTCTTTCCCGTTCGTGTGGAGGCTCTGCGTCCCACCGAGCACTGCTGCCAGCGCCTGGTACGCGACGCGAACGACGTTGTTCTCGACCTGCTGTGCCGTGAGCGTCGATCCAGCGGTTTGCGTGTGGAACTTAAGCTGCTTGGAGGCCGGTTTCTCCGCGTCGAACCGGTCCTCCATGATCGAGTGCCAGAGCCGTCGTGCGGCCCGGAACTTCGCGACCTCCTCTAAGACGTTGTTGTACGACGCGAAGAAGAAGGACAGCTGTGGTGCGAACTCGTCGACGTCGAGCCCGGCGTCGATGGCGGCCTCGACGTACTCGATGCCGTTGGCCAGTGTGAATGCAATCTCCTGGGCTGCGGTCGATCCTGCCTCGCGGATGTGGTAGCCCGAGATCGAGATCGTGTTGAAGTTCGGAATCTCCTCCGCCGCGAACTCGAAGACGTCGGTGACGATCCGCATCGAGGGCTCCGGCGGGTGGATGTACGTGTTCCGTGCGATATACTCCTTGAGAACGTCGTTCTGGATCGTTCCACGTAGTTCCTCGCGGTCGACGCCCTGCTGGTCTCCGAGCGCGACGTACATCGCCAGCAGCACCGACGCCGGCGCGTTGATCGTCATCGAGGTCGAGACCTCCGAGAGTGGAATGTCGTCGAACACCGTCTCGAAATCTCGAATTGTGTCGATCGCGACCCCGGATCTCCCGACCTCCCCCGCCGCCATCGCGTCGTCGGAGTCGTAGCCCATCTGCGTCGGGAGGTCGAACGCGAGCGATAGCCCGGTCTGCCCCTCGTCGAGCAGGTAGTGAAACCGCTCGTTCGTCTCTTCGGCGGTTC
>Ga0207772_100126_pt1 | contig 77705 bp, 81 predicted proteins | sample A23M3SouthBayCA_2_FD_187750 | JGI IMG/M metagenome (GOLD analysis project Ga0207772, IMG submission 187750) | Aerobic enrichment media microbial communities from Eden Landing Ponds, California, USA - A23 M3 (2) (SPAdes) | ecosystem: Environmental > Aquatic > Marine > Unclassified | place...
GGGGCGAACGAGTCCCCAGACCGCCCGGGCCGAGAGCCACCCGCCGACGAGCGCGATCGCCGCGCCGCCGAGCGAGCGCCGTCGGAGTCCGAGCGCCACGAGCGCCCCGCCCGCCGCGGCGGTTCCGACCCGCTTCCACTGGCCGCCGCCCGCGTCCGACCGCTCGCGGTCCGGTGGTGCGGTCTCGGCCGCCGACCGATCCTCGTCCGTATCGACAGCGTCCGCCGACATGGTTAGCCCCGCCCGTCGCCGACCGATCGTTCACAGACGATTCCCCCTGCACCGCCGAGTCCGGCGTCGTCCGGACGACTGCGTGCTGACATTGTCTCCCCCGTGCAAACGTGGCGAAGATATCCGTCTTAGGCGTTGGGGAGCGGCGAAGACGCGAGGAGATATCGCCGGCGGGCGAGAGAATATATTCGTTCGCTCGCTAGTGGCGCCCGTGGCGTCCCCATACGAGATTCTGGGTGTCGATCCCGACGCGAGCGAGGACGACCTCGTCGACGCCTACCGGCGACGGGTCAAGGAAGCCCACCCCGATCAGGGCGGTTCTGCAGAGGAGTTCCAGACCGTCAAGACGGCCTACGAGCGGATCCGAAACGGCGACGGACGCGCCGAGATCGAACCCGAAGCGAGCGGCGGCGCCGAGTCGGGCGTCGACGCCGACCCCGAGCCGCCCGAGTACCGCGTCGAGTACCTCAACTACGAGGTGCTCGACGACCACGGCTGGTCGCTCGACGACGACGACCTGTTCGAGAAGGCCGACGCGGCGGGACTGAATCGCGTCGACCACGGCGAGATCACGGTCGAACCCGACGAGTCGCTGCTGGAGGCCGCCGAGAACAGCGGCCGGGCGTGGCCCTTCGCCTGCCGCGGCGGCGCCTGCTCGAACTGCGCGGTCGCGGTGATCGAGGGCGAGATCCCGCCGCCGACGAGTCACGTCCTCACCCAGGAGATGATCGACCGCGGGATCCGGCTGTCCTGCATCACCTCGCCCGTCACGACCGACACGAAAGTCGTCTACAACGTCAAGCACCTCCCGGAAGTCGAGGAACTACTCCTCTCGGCGAGCCGGTTCGAGCGCGCTCACACCGACTGATCCGTCCGTTCCGTAGACCGCAACACGGCGTCGAGACGCCGAGCGAGTCGCGGCGTGGCGTCCTGCTGCCGAACCGGCGGCGCGGGGTGCGGACGCCGAACCGACGGCGCGGCGGCGTCAAGACGCCGCGCCGAAGCCCCCGCCCCGAAGCCGCCGCGGAAGCCGAACTGCCCCGCCGGCACCCCCGGCCGTTGCAAGGTATTTCAGAGCGCGTCACGACGTCACACACGATGGCGACGGAGCACCCTTCCGAAGTAGCGCCCGTCGACGAGTGGCTCGAGGTCGACGGTCTGCAGTTACACTATCTCTCGGCGGGCAGCGGGAAGACGCCGGTCCTCCTTCTCCACGGGGGGATCGTCGACGCGGCGTCGCTCTCGTGGGGGGCGGCGATCGGCCCGCTGGCCGCCGACCGGCGCGTCGTCGCGCTCGACATGGCGGGGTACGGCAACAGCGCGCGGCCCGACGTCTCCTACAGCACGGCGTTCCACGTCGACGTCGTCGGCGCCGTCGTCGACCGGCTCGGGTTCGACGCGGTCGACGTCGTCGGCGTCTCGCTGGGCGGGGGCGTCGGACTGGGCTACGCCCTCCGCGAGCCCGAGCGGGTGAGGAAGCTCTCGCTGGTCGACAGCTACGGGCTTGGCCGCGAGTTGCCCAACGGACTGGGCACCTACGCGCTCTCCCGAGCTCCCAAACTCAATGAGCTCTCGCTGTCGCTTCTCAAGCGGAATCGCACGCTCGCAAAGCAGAGCCTTAGGGGGATCGTCGCGGACCTCGACTCGCTGTCGGGGCCCGTGGTCGACGAGTACTACCGGCTGCTCCAGCACCCCCAGGTCGGGAAAGCCTACCGGCGGTGGCGCCGCCACGAGGTCCGGCGATCGGGCTTTCGCACCGACTACTCCCACCGGCTCGACGACGTAGCGCCGGAGACGCTGGTCGTCCACGGCGCCGACGATCCGGTGTTCCCGCCGCAGTGGTCGCGCGACGCCGCGGCGAGCATCCCTGACGCCCGCCTGAAGGTGCTCGCGGACTGCGGGCACTGGCCGCCCAGAGAGCGCACCGCGGCGTTCAACGAGTTGCTCGCGGAGTTCCTCGCGGCGTAGGGCGGAGTGACGGCCGGAGACGCTCCCGGTCCGCCCTCTCCGAAACAACTGCGATTTAATATACTCGAAGTGAAACGTCGGCGCATGGACGAGAGTGCGCTTCGCGACGGGCTGATGGCGATCGGCCTCACGCAGTACGAAGCCGACGCGTACGCGGCGCTGCTGGAGCTGGGCCGTGCGCCCGCCGTCGACGTCGCGCAGGCCGCGGACGTGCCGCGCGCGAGGATCTACGATGTCGTCCGGTCGCTGGCCGAGCAGGGGTACGTCGAGACGTTCGACGACGGCGGGCTCCACGCGCGGGCGGTCGATCCCGAGGCCGCGGTCGACGAGCTGTCGGCGGCCGCCGACCACCTGCAGTCGACCGCCGACGCGGTCGAGGAGCGCTGGGAGGAGCCACCGATCGCGAACCGGCAGATCAGCGTCGTCAAGCGCTCCGAGACGCTGTTCCGGCTCGCCCGCGAGCGCATCGCCGAGGCCGAGTTCGGCGTCAAGATCGCCGCGACGCCCGCCCAGTACGCCGAACTCGAGGATGCGCTGGCCGCCGCTCGCGAGGACGGCGCCGTCGTGAAGCTGACGCTCCACGGCGAGGAACTGGACGCGGAGGAGGACCGCGACACGCTGACCGATCTGGTCGACGGCGTCCCGACGGAGACTCGCGTCAGGGGACTCCCCACGTCGCTGCTGATCGTGGTCGACCACCGCGAAGTGCTGTTCGCCCCGCACCGACCGCCGGGGACCGGCGGCGAACGGGGGCTGTTTCTGGACGACGTCTGGTTCGCGCAGATGGCCGACTGGTTTTTCCGGACAGCGCTGTGGGCCGTCTGGGAGCCGATCCAGCGCGACCGCACCGAGCGCACGATCTACACCGACATCCGCGAGTGCCTGGAAGCGATCGCCCCGATCGTCGACGACGGCGGCCGCGTCGAAGCCGACGTCACGCCGATCGAGGACCTCGACCGTCGGATCGGGGGGGAGATCGTCGACGTGACATACCGCGGGGCGGCCGAGACCGGCGACTCGCCGCTCGAACCGTACGTCGACGTCGCCGCGCTGACGCTCGCGACAGACGACGGCGCCGTCGAGGTCGGCAACTGGGACGCCGTAGTGGAGGACGTCCGGGCCGGTCGGATCGAGATCCTCGACGTCGAGGCGTGAGCGGCCGCGCGCCGCCGACCGCATCCGCCGCCAGAGCTATAACGGACCGTGGGTAACGGTAACACTGGTAACCCATGAGTGCCACCGGAGCGGGTCGCGCAGGACGACGAGTGAGCACGGGTGACGCCGAATCGACGACCGATCGGATCGGCGGGGAGCGGCCGTCATGAGCGACGAACCGGCGGACGCCGATCCGGCCGCGGACGGGGACGACGGCCCGCCCGTAGACGTGTTGATCGTCGAGGACGAGCCCCAGGTCGCCGAGCTCTACACCTCGTGGCTCGACGATCGGTACCGGGTGAGCATCGCGAACGGCGGCGAGGCCGCGCTGGCCGCCTGGGACGCCGAGGTCGACGTGGTACTGCTCGATCGTCGGATGCCCGACGTCTCGGGCGACGAGGTGCTGTCCGCGCTGCGGGAACGGGGCGCCGAGTGCCCCGTAGCGATCGTCACGGCGGTCGATCCGGACGTCGACATCGTCGAGATGGGGTTCGACGAGTACCTCGTCAAGCCGGTCGACCGCGAGGACCTCGTCGAGGCGATCGAGCGTCTGCTCGATCGGACGAAGTACCGGGACGCACTCCAGGAGTACTTCGCGAACGTCTCGAAGCGGTCGGTGCTCGAAAAGCACGTCACCGACGCCGAACTCCAGCAGAGCGACGCGTACGACCGGCTTCAGCGCCGCGTCGCGGAGATCGAGGAAGACCTGGAGGCGACGCTGTACCGCTTCGAGGATCGGGACTTCCGCGCGGTGTTCCGCGGGTTCGACGAGCCGCCGGCGGAGTGACGGCATCCGTCGTATCGTTTTTGCCGCCCCGGCGCCGACGTAGAGTCGATGCTGACCAAGGACCTGCTGCGCGTCTCGCGGGCGGGCGGGGGCTACCACCCGCAGTTCGCCCAGCGGCGCCACCGCCCGCTGGCCGCGAAGGTCCTCGGAACGTACCAGGGTCACGTCGGCCACCGCCGAGAGGAGCTGACCGCGGCGCTTTCCGACCTCGAACGCGAGGCCGAGGATTTCAAACTGGTCCGGGGGTTCGCGAAGCTGCTCGAACGCGAGGCGACCTTCGAGACGCGTGCGCCGATCGAGCCAGAGCGCGCCCGGTCGGCGGCGTTCGCGGCCGCCGAGGCCGAGGGCGTCGTTACGCGAGCCGAGCGGGAGCGGGCGCTCGACCGGACCACCGATACTCTGGGCGCCGACGCCGAGCCCGTCGAGCGGTCGCTGTACGCCGATCTCGAACCGCGGCAGGTGCTCGACTCGGTCGACGCGCGGTGGGACCCCGACGAGCTGCTCGCGCAGTACAACCTGTCGCTGGCCCAGACGGCGCTGTTCGATGCCACCGAGATCCGCGTGCGCTCGTCGGATCCGAAGGCGCTGGTATCGGCCGTCAAGCGCCTGCGGCTGATGTACAAGGTCCGGAAGACCGACGGCGCGGAGGCGTCGGGCGGCGGAGCGGAATTCGACGGGAGCCGAGAAGTCGTCGTCACCGGGCCCGACCGGCTCTTTCGGGCGACCAGACGCTACGGCACCCGCTTCGCCCGACTGCTCCGCACGATCGCCAAGGCCGACGAGTGGGAGCTGACGGCGACGATCGACGATCGCGGCACCGAGCGCGAACTGCGCCTTTCCGACGCCGACCCGGTGCGGGTGCCCGGCGTCGAGCCCGTGACCGACGTGAGCTACGACAGCGGCGTCGAGGCCGATTTTGCGACGCGATTCGAGTCGCTGGATCTGGACTGGGAGCTCACCCGCGAGCCAGAGCCGCTCGCGGCCGGCGCGAGCGTGCTGATCCCCGATTTCTCCTTCGACTACCGGCACGCCGACTTCACCGTGTACTTCGAGATCATGGGGTTCTGGACGCCGGAGTACGTCGAGTCGAAGCTCGAAAAGTTAGACGACATCGACGACGAGGTGTTGCTCGTCGCCGTCGACGAGAGCCTCGGCGCAGGCGAGGCGATCGAGGCCCGCGACCACCGCGCGATCCCGTACTCGGGGACCGTCCGGATCAAGGACGTTCGGGATGCGCTCCGGGCCCACGAGGACGACCTGGTAGCCGCGAGCGCCGCCGACATACCGGACGAACTGGTCCCCGAGGACGACGTGATCGGGATCGACGATCTGGCGACACGCCGCGGTGTCAGCGAGGCCGCGATCGAGGGCAAGGCGTTTCCCGAGCACGATCAGGTCGGACGCACGCTGATCCGCCCCGCCGTGCTGGACGCGCTCGCCGACGAGATCGAGGCCGGAATGTCCTACGGCGACGCCGAAGCCGCGCTCGACGAGGCGGGCGTCGACGACGCCAGTGCGGCGCTTTCGGCGCTCGGCTATCGCGTCGAGTGGACGGGGCTCTCGGGCGGTACCGTCCGCGAGCGCGACGAGTGAGGCGGCGCGGGCGACGAAGCGGCGCGGGCGACGAAGCGGCGCGGGCGACGAGGCGACACAGGCGACGAGGCGGCGCGGGCGACACGGTGGGACGACACGGCGCCCGGCCGTGGAAAGGATTAACATCCGCCCCGGTGACCGTGCAACCATGACTCTCCTGGTGCCGTTTGACGGCTCGGAGCTCTCGGCGGCGGCGCTCGATCGCGCGACGGAGTTCGGCGAGTTCACCGGCGAGGACGTCGTCGCGCTGGCGGTGATCCCGCCGGACGCCGAGTTCGCCCGCGATCGCGGCTGGCTCGACGCCGGCGAGCAGCTCGACACCGAGATGATCTGTACCCGCCTCCGCCAGCAGGTCGAGGACGTCGCGCCCGGGGCGCGGTTCCGCTGCGAGGAGACCGAGGAGACCGACTACCGGGCGACGCTGACGACCGACGTCACGCGAACGATCCGGCAGGTCGCCGCCGACCTGCAGGCGTCGATCATCTTCGTCGGGAGCGAGAACGCCGGGCGCGTCTCGACGCCGCTGACCAGCGTCGGCAACCCGCTCTCGGAGGATCCGCGCTACGACGTCCACATCGTCCGGCACGCCGAGTGAGCGGCGGCGTCGAGCGAGCGGTGCGTGGGCCGATCAGACCCGTCGCCGTCCCGACTCCCCGACGAGCGTGCCGGAACCCCTAGCGGTTAGGGCGAACCCTTCCTCTGTTCGGCCGTATGACTGCACCGACAGTGACGCTGCCGAGCGGCGACGAGATGCCGATGGTCGGCTACGGAACGTGGGACATCGGAGGCGACACGGTTCAGGAGGGCGTCCGCGCGGCGCTGGATGCCGGCTACGCCCACGTCGACACGGCCGAGGGGTATATGAACGAAGCGGAGATCGGCGAGGTGCTCGCGGACTACGACCGCGACGACGTGTTCCTCACCTCGAAGGTGCTCCCGAAGAACCTCGAGTACGAGTCCGTCCGGCGCTCCTGCGAGGAATCACTGGAGAAGCTCGGCACCGACTATCTGGATCTCTACCTGATCCACTGGCCCAATCCCGCGGTGTCGCTGCGAGAGACGCTCGACGCCATGGCGCAGCTCCACGAGGAAGGCAAGGTCCGGAACGTCGGGGTCTCGAACTTCAGCCCCTACCAGCTCAGCGCCGCGAACCACGTCTCGGACGTGCCGATCGCCGTCAACCAGATCGAGTACCACCCGTGGCTCCAGCGGCCCGACTGGGTGGAGACCATCCGGGAGACCGACACGATCGTCGAGGCCGCGGCGCCGCTGGCCCGCACCGAGGTGCTGGGCGACGACACCGTGCAGGAACTGGCCGAGCAGTACGAGAAGACGCCCGCCCAGATCGTGCTCCGGTGGGCCGTCGAGAACGACGTCGTCGTCATCCCCAAGTCGAGCTCGCCCGAGCACATCCGCGAGAACTTCGAGCTGTTCGACTGGGAATTCGACGAGGCCGACCGCGAGCGCCTCGACGATCTCGATCGGGATCAGGCGGTGTACGACACCCGCACGAAGGACTGGACGCGGGACGTGTACGGCATCTCGAAGTAGACGATCGCGGCGACTCGTTTTCCGCTCTGTGAGCGGATATTTCGATCACCAGACCCCAATTACGCCACAGTCCGAAGCCAACCGGCTTTGAAAAACCGGAGTGAAATCGAGGCGGACCGCCTCACTCGATCCTGACGAGCCGGTTGTTCCAGCACTCGGCGCAGGAGTCGTCGTTCGAGCTGTAGGTACAGCCGCAGGCGGTACACCGAAAGAGCGGTCGCTCGTCGTTCCGGCCGACGAGCCTGTCGACGTAGCGCTTCAGGGGTGACATGGACATCAGTAGCGTGGACGCTACGGTTGGCACCGTCCCTGGTGACGCAATAAGCTTCGTGGCCACAGGTTTCGGGGTCGACAGGTACTGAGACTGTCACTGCGGGCTCAGACCGCCAGCCCCGCGGCGACGAACGCCGCGAGGTAGATGCAGGTCGCCGAGAGGACGGCGCCGCCGACGCGGTAACCGACCAGCGCGCGGTCGAGCCCGCGTTCGAGTCCGATCGCCAGCGCCGTCAGGATCGCCGCCAGCGCCAGCACGTAGACGCCGACGACCGGGCCCAGCACCGCGGTCGGCACGGCCTCGGCGCCGTCGCCCAGCGCCGCCATTCGATCGGACAGGGCGACGGTGACGCCGGCGACCAGCGGACCGAAGATCGTCGCGGTGCTCCGGAGCGTCCCGGTGATCGTCGCCAGCTCGCGGCGGGCGTCGGCCTCGACCGACTGGAGCTCTTCGAGGTGGCCCGCCATCGAGACGATCGCCGTCCCGGCGGGCCTGCCCTCGCGAGCCGCCAGCGCCAGCAGCGACGCCGTGCTTCGGGCGCGGGGACTCGGCACGTCCGCGAGCGCGCCGCGGTCGCCCAAAAAGGACGTCCGGACGCCGATCCGGAGCTGGCGCTGGCGTCGCGCGGCGTCGGCGAGCACCGCGCCGGTCGCGCCGTCGAGCCGTGCGCCGGCGCGCTCGATCGCCGTCTCGACGGCGGCGCCGTTGCGCACCTCGCGACCGACGAGATACAGCGCGTCCGGCAGGCCCTCCTCGACCGCTCGGGCGCGATCGCGGACGTTCATGATCGGCCGGTACCATCGCGCCAGCCCGGCGCCGATACCGCAGCCGACCGCGGCCAGCGCGGCGGCCCACGTTCCGACACCCGGCACTGCAGTCGCGAGCGCGGCGCCCGCAAGACCCGCCGCCACGCCGACGACGGTCGGCCGCCACCGCCCGCCGGTCACGTCGGGATGCGAGCGATCGACCGGCGGCGGCGGGAACGCGACCGGACGCCGGAGCAGGAGCCAACACGCGCCCGCGAACACGACGCCCGGCAGCGCGACGCAGTACACGACGATCAGGACCGGCGCCGAAATCGGAACGCCAGCGAGGCGCGCGGCCGGCGCGACCGCGATCAGCGCCAGCGGAAGCAGAACGCCGAACGCGTACAGCGCGGTCGTCGGTTCCCGGATCGCGCCGGCGAACCCCGCCATCCGGTCGCGCGTTCCGTCGAGGACGGCCCGGAGCGCACGGTCCAGCGCGCGCGATCGCTCCCCCGGCCGGGCCGTCGCGGCAGCGTCGAGCAGCGTTACCGCTCGGCCGAGGTCGGGGAACCACCGCTCCCACTCGGCGGCGAACCGATCGAGCCCCGATCCCGGGGTTCCCCCGGCGCGCCTGACGTGCGTCGCGAGGCTGTCCGCGAGCGGCCCGTCCCCCGTCTCTGCGGCGAACGCGGCGGCCGACTCGGCGGTCGGCGTGACGCGCATCCGGAGCACGGCGCGGCCGACCAGGCTCGGTGCGGCGCCGAGGGCCAGCGCCCGCTTGGCGGCCGCGAGCACGGTCGGCAGTCGGTGGACGGCGTGGGTGATGCCCAGAGCCGCCGCCAGCACGAACAGGACGGCGGCGGGACGGAACGCCGGCGGCGCGAGGAGGACGACCGGAGCGAGCGCGGCGCTGGTCACCACGGCGGCGCCGTAGCCCGCCTCGACGACGGTGTCGGCGTCGGTCGAGAGGTCGACAAACGAGAGCGATCGGCGCAGTTCGGGGCTTACGTCGGCGTCGGCAGCCTCCGATCGGCTCGCAGACTCGGCGTCGACGTCGGTCCCGCTTACGACCGGGACCGACCCACCGCTCGCCGCCGACCGGGGAGCGGCTGCTCGGTCGCTCTCGCTCGCGGCTGTCGGGGACAACCGGGCGAGCGCGCGGAGCAGTCGTGCGAGCATCACTCGGCCACCTCACTGTCCGCCTGCCGTCCCTCGCCGTCCCGGGCGCCGCGCCGGCGGACGCCGTACTCTCGCGCGACGTCGGCCGGGCACGTGCAGTCCTCGCGAGCGAGGCGAGCGAGTTCGGTCTCGCGATCCGCCAGCAACTCCCGGACCGCGGCGTAGGACTCGTCCGGCGCTCGGAGTCGGTCGATCAACCGACTTTCGCCGCGGTCGATCCGCCCCGTCGACTGGAGCTCTCCGTCGACGAGTTCGTACAGCGAGGCGAACTCGACGCCGTGCTCGCGATCGAGCACCTCCTCGATACGCTCGACGCGGCGGGCTCGGCCGTCGGGACCCTCGTAGACGCCGACGGTCACGACGATGTCGGTGACCGCGAACGACGACTCGGGCACGCCGAGGTCGGCGACGACGCGCTCGCGGACCGACGCGCCGCCGTCGCCGTGGATCGTCCCGAGGACGGCGCTGCCGCTGGCGCCGACGCGCATCGCCTCGTAGAGTACCCGCGCCTCCTCGCCGCGCACCTCGCCGAGCACGAGCGCTCCCTCGCCCAGTCGGAGCGCCGTCCTGAGCGCCGCGGTCGGCGTGATGCCGGGCCCGTCGTCGGCGTCGACCGCGGTGGTGAGCTGCTGGATGTCCCGATCGGTCGCGCGAAGGCTCTCGACGGGAAGTTCGGGCGTGTCCTCGATCGCGACGGTTCGCGTCGCCGGTGGAAGCTCCCACAGCAGGGCGCCCAGCAGCGTCGTTTTGCCCGCGCCGCGCGTGCCGGCGATCAGCCCGGCGCAGGCGCGCTCGACGGCGACCGACAGTAGCGCGGCGGCGTCGGGCGGGAGCGTCCCGTTCGCGACGAGCGCCGGGAGCGTCAGCGGCTCGTCGGCCTGATCGCGGAAGACGAAGGCGTCGCCGTCGCTGACCGGCTCGGTGACGCCGGCGACCCGGACCGATCGACCATCGCCGGCGTCGACCGTCGCGGCGAGTGTGGGGCTCGCCCGTGAGAACGCGCGGCCGCTGGCCCGGCGGAATCGCGAGGCCAGCGCCGCGGCGCCGCCGTCCGTGAGCCGGACGTTCGTCGCCAGCCGATCGCCGTCGAACAGCACGCGCACCGGGTTGTCCTCGACGGGCGCGGTCGCGAACACGTCCGAGACGGCGGGGTCCGACAGGAGATCGGAGACGGCGCCGAACCCCCGCGTGTGCTTTTCGAGGATCGCCGTCAACTCGGTGACCGGATCGTCCTCGGCCGCGACGCGCCGGACGGCCCGGCCGGGAGCGCGCTCCTCGCCGTCGACGCCGCCGGTCGCGAGCAGCTGGTAGGCCGCCGCGAGCGTCGCCTGCGCGTCGGCGCCGAGTCGCCACGCCGCGGGCAGCAGGTGGTAGGTGCGCCCCGCGGCGGGGCGTTCGTAGATTCGCGCCTCGCTGCCGGCGCTCGTATCACTGTCGGCGTCCGTATCGCCGCCGGCGCCCCCGTTGCTTCCGGCGCCGACCTCGCTCCCCGCAGCGAGCGTTCGAGTTTCGACGAGTCGGCCGTCCGCCGGCGGACGCGCCGCCACTCGCGCGCTCGCGACGGTCGGTCCGACGTAGGGCCGCAGCGCCGTCTCGTAGCCGTCGACCGACTCGGCGACCGCGACGAGTCCAGTCTCGGCGGCCACGGTCGAGATCGCCGCCGTCCGCGCCTCGGCGTCGCGGCTGGCCCGCAAGGGATCGCGTCGCGCCCGCTCGGCCAGCCGTTCGTCGCGGAACACGATGCGCTCGGCGAACCGGCCGGCGGCGACCAGCAGGGCCGCCGCGCCGTCCTCGTAGGCCCGCTCCACGCCCCCGGCGCGGGTCACCACGCGTTCGGCGTCCTGCTCGGTCAGCGCGTCGACGACCGTCGCCCGACACGCCTCGCTCTCGGCGAGCACGCCGGCGCCGGCGCAGCCCTCGGCGTCGACCGCGAGCGTCTCGCCGTCGAACGCCGGGCGGCAGTCGCAGTATCCCTCCGCGTCGGCGTCCTCGCCTCGAAGTCGGTCGAGTAGCTCCCGCATGGCCCGCTCTCGCCGCGACTTCCGGCATAAACCTGCGGTCGCGGGTCCGACCGACTACGCGCTCGCCGGAACGCGCTCGACGACGATCCGGCGGCGACGCTCGTCTCCTCGCAGCGAGAGCGCGAGCTCGTGGGGGCCGTCGCCGTCGAGCGCGATCGGGTCGCCGTCGGCGGTCGCTACCGGCTCCGGGAACTGGATGGTTCGGCTGCGGCGACCGCCGCCACCGATCCGGTAGCGCAGCGTCAGCGTGCGCTCCGCGGGGGTTGCGATGCGCACGGCGCCAACCTCGGCTTCGTCCCACGCTGCGCCGGGCAGGGTGACCGTGACGACGCGGCGGGCGCCCGAGCGGCCGGCCGAGACCGCTTCGTCGCCTGCCAGCGAGCGCGCGGCGGCCTCGATTGCCGCGACGATCGACTCGATCCGGCCGTTCGAGCGTCGCACCCGCGCGCGATCGATCCCCGGCGCCGCCGCGGCCGCCAGCGCTGTCGACAGCAGGGCGGCGAGCAGCGTCCGCCGGATCACAGCGCGTCCCTGAGTCGGGCGACGACGCTCTGCTCGTCGACGTCGTCGACCGGATCACGATCGCCTGCGGGTTCGTTTTCGCCGACCTCCCTCGCAACGGCGCCGCAGTGCGGGCACCCGGAGTTGCGGTCGTGGTTGTCGGCCTCGATCTGGCTGTGCGTCCGAGCCGGCCCGGACGCGGATGGGGCGGGACGCCGATGAGCTTCGCTCGTCGTGGCCTGACTCGCAGGCTCGTCAGGACGCCGATGCGTCGCTCGCCGTTCCCGCCGCCTGTCGGTCGCCGGCTTGCTGTCGCGATTCTGCCGATCGCCACGGGCGGCGAATCCGGCGCGGTCGCGTCTTCGTTCCGGGCGGCTCTCGTCGCGACGCCGCCGGTCGGCATCCGGGACTGACTCGGAGCCGCTGGATTCGGCGCCCTCGGCGTCGAGACGCCGCTCCAGCGCCGCGACCCGATCCTCGACGTCGTCGACGGCCGCCGCGGCGGCGTCGGCGCGTTGCTCGATCTCGTCGTCGACCGACTTCACCTGTCCGACGTAGCCCCGAACCGCCTGGAGACCGGATTCGAGTTCGGTCGTGGTCGACTCCAGCTCGTCGATGCGGGATTCCAGTTCCCCCGTCGGATCGGAGAGCTCTCCGTCGCCGTCGGCGACCGCCCGCTCGACGGCTCTGAGTCGCTCCTCGACCGCGTCGATGTCTGTCACGGGGCCCGCTCGCCGCCCGATTCGTCAAAAAGGTGTCGCGGCCGGAGCGTTCTCTCGGAGGGCGTCGCCGCGGGGTGGCGTAGCACAAGGTTGATGCCGGCGGGCGGAAGTGCCAACTGTATGAAAGTCGCTCTCGTCGGCGTCGGACAGGCCGGTGGCAAGGTGACCGAGGCCATCGCCGCGTTCGACGATCGCATGGAGTTCGGGGCGGTGCGGGGCGCGCTCGCGGTCAACAGCGCGGAGGCGGACCTCCAGTCGCTCTCGCTCGACACGGTGCTCGTCGGTCAGGATCGGGTGAAAGGTCACGGCGTCGGCGGCGACAACGAACTCGGCGCCGAGGTGATGCAGTCGGACGTCGGCCAGGTGATGGGATCGCTCGACGGCCGGATCACCGCCGAAGCCGAGGCGATCTTCGTCGTCGCCGGACTGGGCGGGGGCACCGGCAGCGGCGGCGCGCCCGTGCTCGCACGCGAGCTCTCGCGGGTGTACAGCGTCCCCGTCTACGCGCTGGGCATCCTGCCGGGCCGCGACGAGGGATCGCTCTACCAGGCCAACGCCGGCCGCTCGCTGATGACGCTCGCTCGGGAGGCCGACGCGACGCTGTTGATCGACAACGACGCCTGGCACGACGCCGGCGAGAGCGTCGAGGGCGCCTTCGACGCGATCAACCAGGAGATCGCCCGCCGCGTCGGCCTGCTGCTGGCCTCGGGCGAGGCCGTCGAGGGCGTCGGCGAGAGCGTCGTCGACTCCAGCGAGGTGATCAACACTCTGCGCGAGGGCGGCATCGCGGCGCTGGGCTACGCGAGCGCCGCCGCCAGCGACGACAGCGCCGACAACATCAACACCGTCACGAGCACGGCCCGGAAGGCGCTGTTCACCGGGACGAGCCTGCCCGACGCGAGGACGGCCGACGCGGCGCTGCTGGTCGTCGCCGGCAAGCCCGAGGCCATCCCCCGCAAGGGCGTCGAGCGCGCCCGCAGGATGGTCGAGGACGAGACGGGCAGCCTGCAGGTTCGGGGCGGCGACTTCCCGCTCGAATCCGACCAGCTCGCCGCCTTAGTGCTGCTCGGCGGCGTCGAGCGCTCCGACCGGATCGACGCGTTCATGGAACGGGCCAAGGAGGCCCAGAAAGCGGAAGACGAGCCGAATCGCGATCCCGCCGAGCAGTTCCAGAACGACGAGCTCGACGGGCTGTTCTAACCGTCGGCGTCGATCTTTCGTCGGCGCGTCACGCGTCGATTTTAGCGTTCCGTCGTTTCGAAGCGTCGGTTTCGGCGTCGAGCGACGCCGCTGATCGGTAGGACGACGTCAGCCGGGAGCGATCGGTCGACGGGCGAAAACGGCAGGAGAAATATCGCGGCCTACAGCAGCGTCGCGCCGTCGAAGTCGGCGCGGCCGTACTCGATGTCGAGCAGGTCCAGCAGCGTCGGCGTGATGTCGAACAGGTCGGCCTCCTTGATCGTCGCGTCGGCGTCGTCGACGAACAGGCAGGCGTTGTCGAAGCTGTGCATCCCGTTGCGCGGGCCCTTGCCGAACACGTCGTCGTGGCCCTTGAAGCCGGCCTTGAGGTCGTAGCCGTGGTTCGGGATCACGACCAGGTCGGGCGCGATGTCGTCGTGGTCGCCGCGGAACGCGTCTTCCTTCTCGACGACGCGGTCGGCGACCGGCCCGTGGGGGCCTTCCAGCGCTTCGAGCTCCTCTTTGAGCTCCTGGCGGACATCCTCGTACTCCTCCTCGGGGACGCTCCCGCGGGGCTCGCGGCCCTCGAGGTTGATGTAGAAGCGCCCGGGGATCAGCGAGTAGGCCGTCGTGTCGTCCGAGATGTCGCCGAGTTCCTCGTGGTCGTCGTCCTCGAAGTCGAGCCAGCCGTTCTCCTGGAGCCAGGCGTTGAAGTGGACCTCGTTCTCCAGCGTCGTGAACCCGTGGTCGGAGGCGACGACCATCGTGGTGTCGTCGTCGAGCTGCTCGCGCAGCTGACCGATGTAGTCGTCGAGCTTGCGGTAGAACTCGAGGAACTCCTCCTTGTACTCGCCGTCCTTCTCGTAGTGCTCGAACAGGAAGTGGTTGACCCGGTCGGTCGTCATGAAGACGCCGAAGAACAGATCCCAGTCGTCCTGCTCGATGTAGTTCGAGAACGCCTCGAAGCGCGCGTCGAGCGTCTTGTGGGCGTTCTCGATGAACTCCGATTTGTCGTCCTGATGGCCGAGCTTGGCGTTGGCGTCGATCTTGTAGTCGATGCCCTCCAGATACTCCGCGAGGTCGTCGGGGTAGGCTGCCTTCTCGATGCCCGGCGAGAGGAAGCCCGAGACCATCCGCTGGACGTTGCGCTGGGGCGGGAACGTGACGGGGACGTTCATCACCGTGGCGTCGCGACCCTCCTCGGTCGCGATGTCCCAGACGCGGTCGGCCTGAACGTCGCGTCCCATCGGGACGTACGTGTCGTAGGAACCGACCTCGCGGTCCTGGAAGCCGTAGACGCCCGTCTCGCCGGGGTTCTTCCCGGTCGTCAGGCTCGGCCAGCACGCCGAGGATTCGGGCGGGACGATACTGTCAATCGGCCCGGCCGCACCCTCGTCGGCCAGCGCCGCGAAGTTCTCGAATTCGTCGAAGTGGTCCGCGAGCAGACTGTACGGCACGCCGTCGATGCCGAAAAAGGCGACGCGCGGGGCGTCGTCGCCGCGCAACCGATCGAAGAGACCCATGTTGCCACCTTGAGCGACCGGATACAAGAACCTTCTTTTCGGCGGCCGGAACCGCCGATCGTCGCGGATTCCGGCACAATTTGCGGGGATCGGGCGGCGGCGTCGACCCCGGTCGGCGAGAGAGGCGGTAGTCAGTGGGGGAGGTGGTCGGCAGTGGGAGGCAGTAGTCGGCGGGGAGCCTGACTACCGCGACGCGGCGTCCGGACGCCGAAGCGGCGTCAAGACTCGTCCGAGTCCTCGTCGTCCTCGGTCTCGAAGTTGACCGGGACGACTGTGGGATGGGCCATTCCGACACTGGGGCCGTCCTCGCGGCGATCGTCCGACGGAGGCGTTCTCGTTGCCATCTCGTCTCGAAGTAGGGGCGTGACGCCCAAAAGATTACCCATGCTCATAACACATGAGCCGATCGGGCGAGTATTATCCTGGGGAATCGCACCTTCGGCGGCGCCACGACGAATTTCGCGGTCGAATTCGCCGGACGGGAGTGATGCTAGCAATCAGGAGTGACGCCAGCGACCGAGGGCGACGCCGGAGACGCCGCTGCGCGGCGCCAACTCGAACGAAGCCGACGGTCAAAACCGCAAATCGAGAAAGCGCGGCCGCCGTCAGTTACGCGGGCTGTCGAAGTTCTCGTCGTAGAGGTCCATCGCGTGCTCGATGGCCTCCTTGGCCGACTCCTTGTCCTCCCAGCCCTGCGTCTCGACTTCCTTGCCCGCTTCGAGGTTCTTGTAGGTCTCGAAGAACTCCTCGATCTCGTCGAGCTGCTGGTCCGGGAGGTCTTCCAGGCCCTCGACGTGATCGTAGCGGGGGTCCTCAGTGGGGACGGCGATGACCTTGTCGTCCTGCTCGCCGTCGTCGTCCATCTTCATCAGCGCGACGGGGCGGGCCTCGATCACGCAGCCGGGGAACGTCTGATCCTCGACGAGCACGAGCACGTCGAAGGGGTCCTCGTCGTCGTAGTACGACCGCGGGATGAAGCCGTAATCCGAGGGGTAGTGGACGTTCGAGTGCAGCACGCGATCGAGCACGACGCCGGGTACGTCCTTGTCGTACTCGTACTTGTTGCGCTCGCCCTTGAGACACTCCACGACGGCGTAGATCTCTTCCGGCGGGTTCGGTCCGGTTTCCAGATCTTCCCAGAGGTTCGTCATTGCAGGTACGGATCGGCGAGGCGGCCAAAAAGCATTTTCGGCATTGCGACGACGTTCGGGACGGACGTAGCGCCGGAACGCACAGCGATGTGTCCATCGAGCCGGCTCGTGGTCCGCCGGTTCGAGAGCAGATGCGCCGTATATTACGCAACAATATCGAAGAATAGTTAAGAAGTGTTAAATATCCTGGCTTCATTCACACAGCCAGCCATGTCAGAGGCACGGACAATCACGGAAGCGGAGGCCGCGCGCGACCTGACCGCATTCCAGCGAAATATACTGATCATTCTCTCGAAAGAGCCGATGTACGGGCTCGCGATCAAGCGGGAGCTGGAAGAGTACTACGGTGGCGAAGTGAACCACGGGCGTCTCTACCCGAACCTCGACGAACTCGTCGAGCTGGACTTCGTCGAGAAGAGCGAACTCGACAAGCGCACCAACCAGTACGAGCTCACCGACGAGGGCGAGGCGGCGGTGTTCGACCAGTTCGAGTGGGCGCTCTCGAAAGTCGTCACGGACGAGGACCGGGCCGCGGACGTTCGGACGCTCGTCGACGACCAGCTCTAGAACTCGGGGAGACGTGCGTCAGCGGTCTCGAACACTAGTTTTATCGACCGATCGAGAACGGCGCGCTGGTCCTCAGTTGGCCAGGCGTTGCGCGGGAAATACTCCGAGCGGAAGGTCCGGATCTCCTCGGCGGTCGCCGACTCGACGGGTTTCGCGAGGTGGTTGTGCATGAAGTCTGCGAACGCGGCGGCGTTGTCGCCGTGAACGTCGCCGTGCGCCTCGCGGACCGCTTCGACGATCCGATCGTTGTGCTCGCGGACCTCGTCCCACTCGTCGGGGTCGCCGACTCCTTCGAGCCGGATCTCGACGGCCCGGTCGGTGTCCTCGATGCGATCGGGGTGGATGTCGCCGTCGTCGATCCACTCCTCGGGGTGCAAGACGAGCACGTCGCCGTCGTCGTCCTCGCGGACCCTGGCAGTGAACTCGCGCTCGTCGAGCAGTTTCTCGCGGCGGCGTCGGTACGCCGCGGCCTCGTCCTCGTCGACGGCTTCGCGGGCGAGCCGAGTGAGTCGCTCGGCCTCCTCGCTGACGTCGTCCGGTAGTTCTGACATCGTGGTGGATCGCGGACGGTCAGTTGCCGTCCAGCGCTTCGTTGGCCATCTCGTCGGCGCGCTCGTTTATCTCCCGCGGTACGTGTTCGAGCGACCACGAATCGAACTCCTCGAGCAACGTCCGGACGCGCACGCGTCGTTCCTGCATCCCCGGGTCGTTCGCGGACCACGCGCCGTTGACCTGCTTGACGATCAGCTCCGAGTCGCCCCGAACGTCGACCTCGTCGAAGCCGTAGTCGCGGGCCATCTCCAGGGCGCGCGCGAGCGCCTCGTACTCCGCGCGGTTGTTGGTCGTCTCGCCGATGCGCTCGCCCCCTTCGGCGACGATGCCGTCGCTGTTGACGATCGCCCAGCCGACCGCCGCGGGGCCGGGGTTCCCCCGGCTCGCCCCGTCGAAGTAGACGTGGGCGCGCCCGCCCTCCTCGCGCAGGATCGACTCCACGTCCTGCGGATTCGACCCCTGGATCACGACCTTCCCGTCGTAGGCGACCGCGGTGGCGTCGCCCCGCGACGCGCGCCAGCGCTCGTGGTCGGTGTTGCCCTCCTCGACCTCGACGCCGGCGTCGCGAAGCCGCTCGCGGGCCCGCTCCACGTCGCATTCGATCGTCGGCATTGACGGTAGGTCAAGCTATCCGGAATATATGTGTTTCCGTTTTGGGACGGCCGTTACCGCCGGCAACTCGCCGCCGTCTGGCGATTTTGGCCGTCAGACCGATCGCGACGAAACGGCGGCCGAACACACCCGTCCGAGGGTTTAAGTACGTCCGTGATACTACTATAAAAGTGCGATGACACGGTCCACCCGCCAGCGGGAGCGCGAACACGAGACGGAGCAAGGAGACGAGGAGGAAGAGGGGGTCCGGGAATGTCCGGAGTGTGATTCCGACAACCTCGTCAAGAGCTCCGACAGGGGCGAACTCGTCTGTAACGACTGCGGCCTCGTGGTCGAGGAGGAGAAGATCGACCCGGGTCCAGAGTGGCGCGCCTTTAACCATCAGGAGCGCCAGGAGAAGTCGCGCGTCGGCGCGCCGACCACGCAGACGATGCACGACAAAGGACTGACGACGACGATCGACTGGAAGGACAAGGACGCCTACGGTCGCTCGATCTCCTCGAAGAAGCGCAGTCAGATGCATCGTCTGCGCAAGTGGCAAGAGCGCATCAGGACCAAGGACGCCGGCGAGCGCAACCTGCAGTTCGCGCTCAGCGAGATCGACCGCATGGCCTCCGCGCTGGGGGTGCCCCGCTCGGTACGGGAGGTCGCGTCGGTGATCTATCGGCGCGCGCTCAAGGAGGACCTGATCCGGGGACGCTCGATCGAGGGCGTCGCCACCTCGGCGCTGTACGCCGCGTGTCGAAAGGAAGGCATCCCGCGCAGCCTCGAAGAGATCTCGGAAGTCTCCCGCGTCGAACGGAAGGAAATCGGCCGCACGTATCGATACATCTCCCAGGAGCTCGGCCTGGAGATGAAACCCGTCGACCCGAAGAAGTACGTCCCGCGGTTCTGTTCTGAACTCGAACTCTCCGAAGAAGTCCAGACGAAGGCCAACGAGATCATCGAAACGACGGCCGAGGAAGGACTCCTCTCGGGCAAATCACCGACCGGCTACGCCGCCGCCGCCATCTACGCCGCCTCCCTGCTGTGCAACGAGAAGAAGACCCAGCGCGAAGTCGCCGACGTCGCTCAGGTGACGGAAGTCACGATCCGGAACCGCTACCAGGAGCAGATCGAGGCGATGGGCATCCACAGCTAGTTTCGCTCCCGCTTTCCTCGCGGCTTTCCCGCGGCGTAGCAACCGCTGGCGTTTGGACCAGTTCGATGCCCCACCCGGGTCGACCGCTCAGGTTCTGCGTTGCCACGTTCAGTTTTGGCGTCGCCCCGCTCGGCTTCGGCATCGCCCTGCTCGGATTCAGCATCGCCCCGCTCGGCTTCGGCGTCGGTGCGCTCACGCCGCGGCGTCGGACTCGTTCGTATAGTAGGTCGTCGTCTCGGTCATCAGCCGGTGACAGCCCAGTTCCGGGCCGGACGTGCTCCCGCCGCAGCTCGTCGTCCGGCCGTCGATGACCAGCGCGACCCGATGACCGGTAGCGGCCTCGCTGACGGGTGCGTCGTACTCGATTCGATACGCGATGCGACCTGCACAGCTCTCGTTCGCGTCGGCGGGCTCGTGCGTTCGCAGGTCGATGCGGTACGTGACGATCGCCGCGCTCTCGGGCGAGGTTCGGCGGATCTGGGCCGACAGTTCCGTCTCGGGCGAGGCCGTGTCGATCGTGCCCGCGTCGACGCCGTCGCCGTCGCCGGCGCTGTTCGAACTGGCGAACTCGCGGACCTCGTCCTGACAGCCCCGATCGGCGATCTCGAATGATTGGATTGCGGGGGCGCGATCCGGATCGGGGTCGCTCTGGAACGGCCCGGCACCGGTCAGGGCGGCTCCCGCACCGGCGGCGACGAGGACGACGACGAGTAGGAGGGCGCGTCTCATGCTCTCCCGTTTTGTGCGATCTCCAACAATATTGTCCGTCTGCCAATTTCTCCGGTCGCCGCACCGAGAGACGAACATTCATGGTCACCACGGCCCTACTGCGGGTGAATGCGGCTCGACGAGTTCGTCGAGGGACTGGAGTACGACGAGGCCGCCGAGCGGCGGCGCCTGGCCGAGGAGAAGTCCTACGAGATCACCGACTACATCGACCGCGTCGAGGACCGCTTCGACGACGTGGTGACGGGCGACTCGCTGGTCGGCTCGACGTCGCCCTCGATCTTCGTCGGCCGATCGGGGTATCCCGACGTCTCGACGGGCGTGCTCTCGCCGGTCGGCGACGAAGAGGACGCCGCGGACTACGTCACCGACGGGAACTGGTACCAGCAGGGCTACTCGATTGACGACGTGTTCCAGCGTCGGACCGGCCTGATGAACTCCCAACGTCGCTCGAAGGTCGATGTCGAGGATGTCTGGGACGGCTTTGTCGGCGCCCAGCGCGAGGTCGCCATCGCCGATCGACCGGTCGACGTCGAGATCGGGCTCGACGGCCGCCCCGAACTGGACATGGACGTCGACGAGATCGCCGCGCCGACCGGGCCGAACGTTTCCGCCGAGTCGGTCGATCTCACCGAGAACCCCTACGTTCCCCGACCGGTCGAGAAGACCCTGGAGGACGACGACTGGCAGGCCCAGGGCGCGATGACGTACCTCTACCGGCGCGGGTTCGACGTGTACGACATCAACAAGATCCTCTCGGCCGGCGCGCTCGGTCGGGGCGAGAACCGCAAGCTCGTCCCGACGCGCTGGTCGATCACCGCGGTCGACGACACGATCGGGAAGTACCTGCGAGGGACGATCCTAAACTCGCCGTCGATCGACGAGACGCAGGTCTGGTACAACGAGTTCATGGGCAACCGCTTCTGGATCGTCCTCTCGCCCGGGCAGTGGGAGTTCGAACTCGTCGAGATGAAAGCGCCGGGCAGCGTCTGGAACCCCAACACCGACACCGGCTACTGGATGTCAAGCGCCTCGGAAGGCTACGAAGGCCGGACCGGCTACGTCGACGAGACCGCCGGCGCGTACTACGCTTCCCGCCTGGGAGTGCTTGAACACCTCGTCGACGAGGACCGGCAGGCCAAGTGCATCGTGCTTCGGGAGGTCACCGACGACTACTGGGCGCCCGTCGGCGTCTGGCAGATCCGCGAGAGCGTGCGGAACGCGTTCGACCCCGACGCCGGGCGCGAGTCGCCAGCCGGTCCGGAGACGCCGCCGGAGCTGGCCGGCGAGTACGCTACCGCCGAATCGTTCCACGACGCGATCAAGGGGCTCGGGCCGCGACTCCCCGTCACGATCGCCGACCTCCGGCGGAAATCCGACATGGTCGCAGGGCTGCAGGCGCAGCTAACAGACTTCTGAAGCGGGTCGCGGCGAGCGCGATTACGCCTCCGCCTGCAGCCGCTCGAACAGCTCGTCGGCCAGTTCGCCGGTATCCTCCAGGATCGCGTCCCATTCCTCGCTCTCCTCGGGCGCCAGCCCTGTCAGCCGGGCGATCCGCATGATCGAGACGTGGTAGACGACCTGTTTTCCGGGCTCTTCCTCCCAGACGATCACGTTGCAAGGGAACAGGCCGCCGATCGACCGGGTGACGTCCAGCGCCCGGTCCGCGACCGCCGGGTTACACGCGCCGAGCACGTAGTAGGGGTCGCGATCGGCGTCGACTTTCTCGTTGAGTAGCTCCGAGGGCGAGAACTCCACGGGGATGCCGAAACCGACATCCTCGCAGGTCTCGCGGACGAACTCGACCGCTTCCTCGTGGTCCATCTCCAGGGTCGCGCGCTTCTCGCCGACGTCCTCCTCGGTCAGCTTCTCGGGGTCGATTGGCAGACTCATGACGATTGAACGTTGGACCGCGCTCGTCAAAAGAATGCGCAGTGACCTCGATGCGAGGACCGCAGTCGACGCCGCGTCGGCGTCGCGACGCTCAGGCGATCGACGCCGAATATGTTCGGGACCATCCGGACGGAAATCCGGGCGCTAGAGGCGAGCATGAGCGCCGTCCCCGGGAACGTCGACACTGACCAGCAGCCGCCGATGACCGTGCCGCTGCGCCACTTCGTCGTCGCGCTGGTCTTCCTGCTGGCGGGGACGGCGCTGGGCGTCGGCGCCGCGCGGGGGACCGTCCCCGGGATGGCGTCGCTCGCCCACGTCCACTTGCTGCTTGCGGGCTGGATCTGCGTGACGATCATGGGCGCGATGACCCAGTTCGTCCCGGTCTGGTCCGGCGTCGAGCTACACTCGCGGCGCCTCGCGGTCGCCCAGCTCTGGCTGGTCGTCGTCGGTCTCGTGGGGTTCGTCGTGAGCCTCGTGCAGTGGAGCCCCGCTTTGCTCCCCTGGTTCGGCGGGCTGATGCTGGCCGGCTTCTGGACGTTCGCGTACAACGTCGGACGGACGCTCGCCGCGGTCGAGGACTACGACGTCACGGAGCGCCACTTCGCGGCCGCGCTCGGATTCTTCGTCCTGCTCACGCTGCTCGGATTCGCGCTCGCGCTGGATTTCGCGAACCCCTTCCTGTACGACGCCGGAATCAGCCGCGGCGCCGTCGTCGCCGCCCACGCCACGCTGGCGGTGTTCGGCGCCGTCCTGACGACCGTGATCGGCGCGCTCTACCAGCTCGCGACGATGTTCACCCAGACCGAGCTCCGCGGCGTTGACGTCCGGATCCGGAAGTTCGAGGAGGTCGCCTACCCCCTCGGCGTGCTGACGCTCGCCGCCGGCCGGCTGGTCGCGTCGGCGCCGCTGGCTCGCCTCGGCGGCGCGCTCGTCGCGCTGAGCCTGCTGGGCGTCGCCGGCATCCTCGCGCGCCGGCTCTACGAGACGCGCGTCGAGTGGACGCCGATGCTCTCGCGGTACGCCGTCGCCGCGCCGGCGCTGGCGCTGTGGGCGCTGGCGACGCTGCCGGCGTGGCTCCGGACGCCGCTCGATCCGGCGGTGCGCTTCGGGGCGCCGGGCGCCGCGCATCTGCTTGCGTTCGGCGCCGTCGGCTTCGTCGTGCTTGGGACGGTGTACCACGTCGTCCCCTTCATCGTCTGGGTCCACCGGTACAGCGACCTGCTCGGGTTCGAGGACGTGCCGATGATCGACGATCTGTACGACGACCGGCTCGCTGCGGCCGACTTCGCGCTGCTGTTTGTCGGCTTCGCTGCGATCGCGATCTCCGAGTGGGTCGCAAGTGGTGGCCTCGGCGCCGATGCGCTGGCGGCGCCCGACTGGCTGGTGCCGGTCGGCGGCGTCCTCGCGACGCTGGGCGCCCTACTATTCGTCGCGAACGTCGCGCTGGTGCTGTACGAGCACGGCCCGCACACGTTCCGCGGGCTACTGTTCGGCGTCGGGACCGACGACGGGGATGGCGACGCTGCCGACGCGTCGGAGAATGAGCGACCGTCAGCGGAGTAAAAAGTCGGAGCAGCCGAAAACGAGCACCGTCCGCTCAGTCTCCGTCTTCAGAACGGCGCGCTCGGCCCCGGAACGGCGTCGTCGTCGATCGAATCGTCTTCCGGCATCGCTCCGAGGCCGTCGCTCCCGTCGCCCTCCGGCACCTCGCCCGTCTCGACGAACTCCGTTTCGAGATTCTCCAGCTGTTCGTTGATCGCCTGACTCTGGTGGTGCATCGGCGCGGCACGCACTCGCACCAGATCGTAGTCGTGGCGCTCCGCGAGGCCGTTCCAGGCCCGGAACGAGCCGATCGTCAGCGTGTGCGTCTGCGGGCAGAACGGCGTCGTCGGCGTGAACTCCGCGCGGAGCACCGACCGGTCTCCCGCGTCGGGCGCGTCGGTAACGTCGGTTTCCTCGGCGTACCGATAGCCCGCCGTGGTGTGGCGAGTGTCGAGATTCAGCCGGGCGAGGTTGTAGTTGAACGTCATATCGTACACCGTGCGCTCCTCGAACAGCTCTCGGGTGATCTCGTGGAACGCGAGGTGGTCCTCGCCGGTCAGGACGGCCTGTTCTTCGAGGAACGGGCCCGGATCCGGTACGTGCTCCGGAACGAACTCGTCGTACCCGTCGAACAGCGCGTCGTCGTCGCCGCTGCCGAACGGCGATGGGAAACCCGCCATATACCACGGTCGGGCCGCTCGTCGGGTAGCACTGTCCCCCAACATGTTCGTCCGATCCCCGCACACCGGGATCGACGCCGCCGCCCGGACATATTCGGGATCAGAGTGAGGCGGGATCGGCGTCGACGGTCGGGCGTGAGATTCCGCTGCACGCGCTGCGGGTACGAGCGCGACTCCGTTTCGGCGGTCGCCGACCACCTGCGGGACGATCACGACTGCGAGGACTTCGGCTGGTCGCTCGAACGCATCCCGGAGGCGCCCCACGAGCGCGTCGCGACGGCGCTGTCGAACCTGCCGCTGCGGCTCCGTAATCTGGGGCGGCGAGCCAGGGGCGGCTGACGACAACCGATCCGCCAGCCGAACACGTTCGGCCGAGGCTACGCATTGTGTCGCCGACTAGTTGCGATACCGATGGCGACAGCGGCTTTCACGATCACGCTGCCCGAGGGGGTCTGGATCGGCGACCTCTCGCGGGCCACCCCCGAGGCGGAGATTCGCGTACTGGCGGCGCTGCCCGACGACGACGTCGGCGTCGGTCACGTCGAGATCCTGCATCCGGACGCCGAGTCGATCGTCGAGTCGATGCGGGCCGAGGCGTCGGTCACCGCCGTCGAGGTGTTCGAGATCCACGACGGGCACGCGCTGGTGCAGTTCCGGACGACCGAGCCGCTCTTGCTCGTGCCGATCCAGCGCACCGGCATCCCGATCCAGCTACCGTTCACGATCTCGAACGGCGAGCTCGACTGGGAGATCACGGCGCCTCACGAGCGGCTCTCGGAGCTCGCGACGCTGTTCGAGGAGCTGGGCATCCCATATCAGGTCCATCACGTCCAGCAGAACGTCGACCTGCGCCAGCTGCTGACCGACACCCAGTCCGCGCTCGTCGACGAGGCGATCGATCGGGGCTACTACGACACGCCCCGCGAGTGCACGCTAACCGAGCTGGCCGAGCAGCTCGACATGGCGCCCTCGACGATCAGCGAGACGCTCCACCGCGCCGAGGAGAAGATCGTCAAGGAGTTCGCGGGCGCCGGCGAGGAGGCGCCGGCGCCGATGCGCCAGCGGCGGTGAAGCGGCGTCCGGCGACAACTACCAACTCCAGCGCGGCGCCCCTCGGCGGCGTCGGGACGCCGCTGTGCGAGCGGCGACCCGCTGCCAACCCGCCGCCGGCCGAACATCTTCCCCCGAATCCCTACCGACGGCAGGGCCCGAGTGTCGGTATGGTCGCGACCGACTTCGACGCCGAGCGCGAGTTCGAGGAGGGATTTTCAGCGCAACCCGTGTACAAGAACGACCGGGTGAAGGTCGTCCTCGGGTTCTTCCGGCCCGAGCAGTTCATCCCGGTCCACGCGCCGAGCAGCGACCTGATCGTCACGGTCGTCGAGGGCTCAGGGACCGTCCGCGACGGCGAGGAGGATCGCTCGGTCGAGCCGGGCGACGTCGTCGTCGTGCCGGCCGACGAGGACCGGGGGATCAAAGCCGGCGACGCGGGGCTGGAGGCGACGCTCGTGACGGCGCCGCCGCCGACCGACGCCGAGCACGAGCCGGTGCGCCGCGGGCTGAATCAGGGGCAGTTCGAGCCGGAGTAATCCGTCGGCGACTGCCGGCCGTCTCAGAGCGGGACCGGCACCCACTGCAGCCAGCGCAGCACGGCCTCCGGTGGGAACACGGGCGGGCGAAGCACGAGGTAGTCGAGCAGCACCAGCCCGCAGCCGTGGGCGATGACCGAGGGGAGGATCGAGTCGCTGGCGTAGTCGACGGCGCCGAACAGCACGTCGGTCGGCCCCGACAGCGCCAGCTCGATCGGCGGCTTCCCGTGGTGCATCAGCGCGTACACGACGGGGCTGACGAACACCGCCTTCGGACCCAGCTCGCGGACGCCGACGCAGAGCAGCCCGCGAAAGTACGTCTCTGTCGCCAGCGCGAGCAAGAACAGCTTGATCGCGTGCGGAACGAAGTCGCCGGGCGCCAGCGTCGTCTCCCAGAGCGGGTAGAACGTCCGGATCGAGGGGAGCGACGAGCCGACGATATAGAACGGAAGCACGAACAGCGCCAGGAGGAGGGTGTTGCGCAGGGCTTTCCGGTCGACGGTCCAGCCGATGCGGCGACCGTGGGTCAGGCCCAGCGCGAGCGGGCCGACGATGTACAGCAGGACGTCGTGGACGACCCGCTCGTCGAGCGTGTCGGTCTGCCAGCGCACGTAGACGAAGAGGATGAGCGCCGCTCCGAGAAACGCCCGCTGGACCCAGGTGAGCGACTCGACGCGGTTGCGAGCGGTCCGGGTGAAGCTCGTCACGAAAGGGATCTCAGCTCGTCTGGACGGGGCCGGCGCCGACGACGCCCTCGACGTCGTCGACGAACTCCTGTCGCCGCGAGAAGTACGTCGTCTCGACGTCGTCGAGCACGTCGCTTAGCGTCTGGGGACCGTCGGGGGTCCGGATCGTGGCGTCGCCCTCTTTGCGGACGATCTCGCTCTTCTGAATCGGCCACTCGAGTCGGGAGGCAACTCGCGCGAGCGGCGCGCCCTCGACCGGCGTACGCTCGCCGAGCTCGACGGCGGGCGACTCCTCTTCCTCCTCGTCGGCGTCGTCTGACATGTGGTCGGCTTCGGCGGGGCGGCGATTATGCTTTTCGTTTCTCCACCTCGGCGAGGACGCCGATGCGGGGCGGTCTCCTGCCGACTGGATCGCCGCTCGACCCCTCGAAGGCGCGACTCGGATTCGAGCGCCGGGTTTTGTTTCAGGATCGACGCCTTCGGCCAATACGCGACGGCGCCGCGGGCAAGTGAGCGTCTGACGTAGTGTTATGTACCCGGAGCAACATAGACTCCTGCATGACCAGCCTCGCTGACGTTTACGAGGGCCACGTCGGGGAGGTCCGGAACGTCCGGCGGCTCTACCTCGGCACCGGCCTGTTTCTCGCGGGCGCGGTGGTGACCGTCGTGGGGATGCTCGTCGCGACGACCGGCCTCGCCTCGCTCGTGGGCATCGACGGCGAGTTCGCGCCGTACCGCTACGCCGGCCTGCTGGCGGGCCTGGGCGTCCCCGCCATCTTCGTCGGCGTCTCGACCGTCCTGCCGGCCAGCGCGCGGCTTCGCGCGGCCGCCGTCATCGGATCGAGCATCACGGTGCTGGGCGTCGCGCTGTTCTGGTACGCCTACCCCGCCCACTGGGACGGCTACGGCCAGAACCTGACGCTCGTCGTGATCGGCGTCTACTTCCTGGGCGTTATCACGACGCTGGGCTGCCTGTTCGTCGGCATCGCCAATTTCAAAGAGCGCAACGCCCCGGGCGGGACCGTCTCGGTGCAGTACACGACCGAGGAAGGCGAAACCAGGGTCGTCGAGGTCGACCGCTCGGAGGTCCAGGATGGCCTCGGCGGCGTCGGCATGCTCGGGGGGACGCCGGACGGGAGCGTCGAAACCCAGACGAATCGGCCGGGGAGCGCCCGTTCCGAAAGCGGAGGCCGCGGGCAGTCGACCGGTCGGTCGGGACGTTCGGGCGGCCGATCGAGCGCGGACCGATCGACGTCCGGCGGCGCGTCGAACCGGTCGGGATCGAGCGCGGGCGGCACGACCGGGACCGGATCGAACGGCCGCCGCGGCGGCAGGGGCGCGTACGGCGCGACCCGCGGCGGGACGGCGAGCGACGGCGGCGCCACGAGCGCGGACGTCTCGTTCCCGCTCGACGAGCAGTCCGACGGCGCGACGCCGAACCGCGATCTGGCGGATCGGTACTGCGGCAACTGCGAGCACTTCCGGTACGAGCGATCGAGCGAGGGGATGCAACCCTACTGCGGCTACCACGGCACCGTCATGGACGACATGGACGCCTGCGACGAGTGGCAGCCCAACAGTTAGAAAATCTCCGGCGGCTATTCTTCCGCACGCGCTCGAACCTCCGCGAGCGTCCGCTCGACGCGCTCCCAGTGGCTCCCCTTCCAGAAGTACTGTCCGCAGTCCCGACAGCGCCACAGGTCGTCGATATCGTCCGGAACGTAGTCGGGTCGGGCGTCGCGGTCGACATCGTCGGCGTCGTCGATGGGTTCGTCGCCGCCGACGCGTTCCAGTCGCCCGTTACACCGCCCGCAGCGCGACGGTTCGGCGTCGAGCCGCAGATCGAGCCCCGCGGCAGCGAGCTCGACGAGCTGGTCGACCGGCTCGTGCTCGCTCAGCAAAACGGCGTCGTCGGCGCGGGCGGCGAGTTGCTCGTCGCGCGTGACGACGGTCCGATCTTCGGCGTCTGCGATGGCGAGGACGGCCTTGTCGTCCTCGCTACCGCGTTCGAGCGCGTACGCGGCGTCGTGTCCGCACATCCGGAGAAACCCGCGCAGGCCGCCACACATCGCGTCCAGAAGGATCCGTACCATCGGGCGGGGTCAGTGGAGGAACTCGCGCAGCTTCTCGACCGACCAGGCGTTGAGCACGTCCGACGGTTCGGCCCAGCCGCGACGCGCCGTGTGGACGCCGTAGCGGACGTGCTCGAACTCCCCGGGGCTGTGTGCGTCGGTGTTGACGGCGATCTTGGCGCCCTCGTCGATCGCGGCCTTGACCGTGCGGCCCCACAGATCGAGCCGGGCGGGGTTGCTGTTGATCTCCAGCGCGGTACCCGCCTCGGCCGCGGCGGCGGCGAGTTCCGGCACGTCCAGGTCCAGTCCCGAGCGCTGATTGAGCAGGCGCCCGTGGGGATGGCCGAGCACGTCGACCGCGGGATGTTCGACAGCCCTGACGAGGCGCTCGGTCGCCTCGTCGATGCCGGCGTCGAGCGCGCTGTGGGGCGAGGCGATCACGATGTCGAGCTCGTCGAGGACGTCGTCGTCCGTCGAGAGGTCGCCGTCGGCGTCGATGTTCGCCTCGACGCCGGTCAGCACGTCGATCTCGGCGTCGACCTCGCGCACGACGTCGAGCTGCTCCAGCAGTTCGTCGTCGTCGAGCCCGGTGTCGCCGAAGATGCCGGGGCCGCTGGCGTGATCGGTCACCGCGAGGTAGTCGTGGCCGAACTCGGCGGCCGCGGCGACCATCTCCTCGATGGCGTAGCCGCCGTCGGACCACTCGCTGTGAGTGTGCAGGTCGCTCAGGATCTCGTCCTGCGTCACGAGGTCGGGCAGGTCGCCCTCGGCGGCGGCCTCGATCTCGCCGAGGTCTTCCCGGATCTCCGGCGGCATCGTCGGGAGCCCCAGCGCGTCGTACATGCTCTCCTCGGTTTCGCCGGCGATGCGCTCGCCGACGCGCTGGCCGCTATCGGGATCGTCGATCTCGGAGATGTCGAACGCGCCGTACTCGTTGAGCTTGACGTCCCGATCGAGCGCGTAGTTCCGGAGCGTGACGTTGTGGTCCTTGCTCCCGGTGAAGTACTGGAGCGCGCTGCCGAACTCCGCGGGGACGACGACGCGCAGATCGACGCGGACGCCGCCGCCCGCCCGGACGCTGGCCTTGTGCTCGCCGGCCTCGATGACGTCCTCGACGCGCTCCCAGTCGGTAAGGGCCTCGACGACGGCCTCGCCATCGTCGCTGGCGGCCAACACGTCCACGTCGCCGACGGTGGCCTTCCAGCGCCGGATCGACCCGGCGACCTCGCAGCGCTCGACGTCGTCGCGCGCCCGGAGTTCCGAGAGCAAAGCGTCCGCGAGCGGGCGACCGTCGCCCAGCAGCTCGCGCTCGCGGGCGGACTTCGCGAACTCGATGTTCCCTAAGATGTTCTGTTCGGTCTTGGCGCCGAAGCCCGACACTTCCTGGATCTTCTCCTCGCGGGCCGCGCGATCGAGATCCGCGAGCGTCCGGACGCCGAGCTCGCGGTACAGCGTTCCCACGGTCTTGGGGCCGACGCCCTCGACGCGGGTGAGCGCGCCCATCTCGACGGGGAGCTCGTCGCGCAGTTCCTCCAGCTCGCCGATTTTGTCGGTTTCGACGTACTCGACGATCTTCTCGGCGATGGCGTCGCCGACGCCGTCGATCTCGCCGAGCTGGTCGGGATCGTCAGCGGCGAGGTCGGCGACCGAGGCGGGATGGTCCCGGACGTTCTCGGCGGCCTTGCGGTACGCTCTGGGCTTGTAGGCGACGTCCTTGGCCTCCAGCAGGTCGGCCATCTCTTCGAGTGCGCCGGCGACCGCGTCGTCGGTCGTCATCCGCCGCGCCCCCGTCCGGCGCCGCCGCCGAGGCGTCCGGAGCCGCTGTCCTTCTGGCCCAGTGCCTGCTTGAGGAACGACATCCAGCGCTTCCGGTCGGCGGCTTCCTGCGCCTGCTGCTCGCGTTCGAGGTCGGTCGGCCCGAGGTTCTCCAACCCGTTGAGCGCCCGGTCGATGCCGACGATCGATCGCACGAGGCGCTCGCCCTCCTCGAACGTGATGTCGCCTTCCTCGATCCGCTGACGGCGCTCCAGGCGCTCGCGACGCAGGTTCTTCTTCGCCCGATCGACCCGCTCGCGCTCGCCGGCCGGGATCGTGTCCCGGCGCTTGATCTCGAAGACGAACTCCTTGAGGTCGACCGGCTCGTCCTGGACGTCGATCCGCTCGGGGATCTCCGCGCCCACGGTGGCGCCCTCCCGGTCGATCCGTTCCAGGAGTTGCTTGCGCTCGTACTCTTTCACGCCCGTAGGTGGGGGCTGCACGGTGAAAAAACCAACTAGCGACGCAAGTGTGGTGTCGGAAGTCCCGTCGACGGTCGCGATCGCTGCCGCCGATCGTTCCCGTTTTCGACGTGCCGGAAAATACCACAGCGGACCGCAAGCCCCTTTGGACCTCCCCCCGAACCCTCGACAAATGGCGACGTGTGACCAGTGTGGGCGGGAAGAGAACATGCCGTACAACTGCAACCAGTGCGGCGGCACGTTCTGCTCGAAACACCGTCTGCCGGAGAACCACGACTGTCCGGGGCTGGACCAGTGGAACGACCCGGACGGCGTCTTCGACAGCGGCTTCGACGACAGCGTCCAAAATCAGGGCGGCCGCTCGAAGAGCATCACCGATCGGCTCGGCATCGACACCGGTCCCGGCGGCCCGCTGGGCTACTTCCGCGGGAACATGACCTACGTGTTCCTGGTGTTGATGTGGCTGACGTTTCTCGCGCAGTTGGTCGCGTCCGCGGTACTGAATGTCAGCGTGTACTGGCCGGTGCTGTTCTCGGTGAACACGATCCACATCGAGTACGTCTGGACGTGGGTGATCTCGGTGTTCGCGCACGCCGGCTTCGGCCACATCGCGATCAACAGCATCATCATCTACTTCTTCGGCCGGCTGGTCGAGGACTACATCGGCTCCCGGGACTTCGCGATCCTGTTCATCGTCAGCGGCGTCCTCGCCGGGCTGGGCCAGACCCTCATCGCGCTGGCGATGGGGGAACTGTCGTTCGGCCTCGGCGCCAGCGGCGCCGCGCTCGCCCTGATGGGCGTCCTGACGATCCTGAATCCCGATCTGAAGGTGTACATCTGGATGGTGCTCCCGGTGCCGGTCTGGGTGCTCACCGTGTTCTACGCCGGCTACTCGGTGCTGGGGATCGGCGCCGGGATCGCTCCCGGCGTCGGCCACCTCGCGCACCTGATCGGGCTGGGGATCGGCCTGCTGTACGGCAGTCGCGTGAAGAACGAGATCAGGACGCCGAATCAGGTGCGATTCGGCGGCGGTGGCGGTCCGGGCGGCCCCGGCGGCCCCGGCCGCGGCCGGTTCTGACGCGCGACAGTCGATTTTTCCTTTCATCCATGGTTTCAGTCCAACGCCCCGATCTGCTCCCCGACCCCGCGCTCTCCCGCGAGGAGATGGAGTCGCTCCAGCGCGAAATCGCCGCGGAAGCGGCGTTCTCGAACGATCTCCCCTTCGACCCCACCATGATCACCGAGGGACCGCTCTCAGCGCCCGGCGAGGAACCGCCGCTGGTCGCCGGCGTCGACCAGTCGTTCCTCGACGATCAAGCGATCAGCGCCGTCGTCGTCTCGCGGGGCGGCGAGGTCGTCGAGCAGGTCTACGCAGTTACCGACCTCTCGATCCCCTACATTCCGGGCTTGCTATCGTTCCGTGAGGGCGGCCCGATCGTCGACGCCTTCGAGGAACTGTCGACCGAACCCGACCTCGTCCTGTTCGACGGGAGCGGCCGCATCCACTTCCGCGAGGCCGGCATCGCGACCCACATGGGCGTCGTCTTCGACGTGCCGAGCGTCGGCGTCGCCAAGAGCCTGCTCTGCGGAACGCCGGTCGACGCCACCGACGACCTGCCCGAAGGCGCCCGCGTCCCGATCGAGGCCGACGCCGACGTCACGGCGCCGAACGGCACCGTCATCGGCCACGCCGTCCAGACGCGCCAGTACGAGTCCGGCTCGCAGTCGATCAACCCGCTGATCGTCAGCCCCGGCCACCGCGTCGACGCCGACACGGCCGCGGATCTCGTCGCGGCGCTGACCAGCGGTTACAAGCTCCCCGAGCCGACGCGGCGCGCCGACGCCTACGCCGAGGAGGCGAAGTCACTGCTCGACGCCTGACTGTGGCGACTGCGGGATGCCAGAGCGCCGGCTACCCCCAGCACGACCGCCTGCATCGCAGCGTCGCGTCGAGCAGGGTTCCGTGCCGTTTCGCACACGCTTTTTTGCCCGGGCCCTGAACGTATCAGCATGGCCGACACGGAATCCGACGAGACGACCGGCGACGAGCGCCGGTCGGGGGAGAGCGTCCGCAAGACCGTCCTGATCACCGGTTGTTCTTCGGGGATCGGGCGCGAGACCGCGCTGGCGTTCCTCGACGACGGCTGGACGGTGTACGCCACCGCCCGGAACGCCGAGGACATCGCCGCTCTCGGGGAGGCGGGCTGCGAAACGGCGGAACTCGACGTGACCGACGAGAACCAGTGTCGAGCGGTCGTCGAGCGCATCATCTCCGAGACGGGCCGCGTGGACTGTCTCGTGAACAACGCGGGCTACGGGCAGATGGGTCCAGTCGAGGAGGTACCGACCGACGTGGTCCGTGAGCAGTTCGACGTGAACGTCTACGGCCCGCACCGGCTGATTCGCGCCGTCGCGCCCCACATGCGTGAGCGGAAGACCGGGACGATAATCAACGTCTCCAGTGTCGCCGGCCGTCTCTCGTATCCCGGCAGCGGCGTCTACAGCGGCTCGAAGTTCGCCCTGGAGGCGATCAGCGACGCGCTCCGGCCCGAACTCGACCCCTTCGACGTCGACGTTGTGCTGATCGAGCCGGGGCCGGTCGACACGCAGTTCGAGGACCGCGCGGTCGACGCCGCGGAGTCGAACACCGAGCGGTCGGGCGCCTACGAGTGGTTCTACGACGTGATGGAGGACACCCAGGTGCTCGGCGGGGGCGGCGTCGGCGCCGTATCCGCGGAGACGGTTGCGGAAGCCATCCTCGACTCGGCGACCCGAACCTCGCCGCCAGCGCGGTATCCGGTCGGCCCGGTCGCGAAGTACGGCGACTACGCACGCTTCCTTCCGGACTCGGTGCGCGACCGGCTCTACGGCGTCGTCCGGCGGCTGGTGTAGGGGGCGGCGCAAGCGACCTACCGCTGCACTCAGTCCAGACAGCGCGCGACGATCCGCAGCATGCGCTCGCCGCGCACTTCGTCCGCAAAGAGCGGGACGCGCTTGATGTCGTGGCCGCGGAACAGGTCCTGAGCCGACGCCAGCGCGTCCTGCTGGACGTCCCAGCGGCGCTGGCAGAACTCACAGGTTTCGAGGTTCGGCGAGACGAACTGCGAGGCGTCGACGTCGTCGGTGACGTCCGCGAGGTTCTCCATCACCTTGTTGACGACGACGGTGCCGACGGGGATCTCGAACTCGTCGAGCTGGCTCACGAGTCGCTGGGTCTCGACGACGCTCATCTCCTCGGGCACCATCACGACACGAAAGTCCGTCTTCGCGGGGTCTCGGAGCGTCCCGCGTAGCTTCTCGATGCGATCCTGGAGCTCGCGGAGGTCGTCGATCCCCTCCTCGTCGGTCGGGTCCTGCCCGCCGAACATCCCCTTTATGCCGTCGACCATCCCGCCGATGCGCTCCCGGAAGGCGACCATCCGGCCGACCATCGTGTCCATGATCTCGGGCAGTTCGAGCAGACGCAAGGTGTGGCCGGTCGGCGCCGTGTCGACGACGACGCGATCGAACCGCGGGTCGTCCATGTACTCGACGAGCAGCTGCATCGCCGCGGCCTCGTCGGCGCCCGGCATCGCGCCGCCCATCAGCGCGTCCATCGGGCCATCGCCGCCGAGCATCTCACCCAGACCGCCGAGCGGGCCGCCGCCCGCGCCGCCCATCGGACCTGCACCGCCGGCACCGCCGGCCTGTCCCGCGCCGCCGCCCATCTGGTCGTCGCCGAACGGGTCGTCCGCTCCGGACGCCCCGCCGGCGCCCGACTGGCCGCTCTCGCCGGACTGCCCGCCCATCCCGAACGCCGATGCGGTCTGTTCCATGGCGTCGTCCGGATCGATCTCGGCGGCCCACAGCGGCACGTCCTCGCGGATGCGCTCGGGCCGGGGCGAGATGTTGGTCTCGAAGGTGTCGGACAGCGAGTGGGCGGGGTCGGTCGAGACGACCAGCGTCGACGTGCCCGACTCGGCACTGGTCAGCGCGGTCGCCGCCGCCATCGTCGTCTTGCCGACGCCGCCCTTCCCGCCGTACAGCACGTAGTCGGGCGCGTCCGGCGAGAGGTCGTCGACCGCCCCGACGTCGATGCGGGAGTCGTCGTCCTGGTCGGGTCGGTCCGGCTCGTTGCCCGGCGGGCTCTCGGCGCCGTCGTCCACGTCGTCGACGGGCTCGACGTCCAGCGAGTTCATGCCGGAGGGTATCGGCCAGGGACTTGTGTACTCGTCGGTCGGGCCGGGCGTTTATCAGCAATGCCGAGGCGAGACGGGACCGGACGCACTCGGGTCGAGTCGGGCGCCCCGGGGAACCGCCGCTCGACTCCCAGTCCGCATAGTCCGCGCCCTTCGGCGCGGGCGGCGTTCAGAAGTAGTCGGCCAGCCGCTCGGACGCCTCCTCGACGCGCGGCGTCACCAGCGCGAACCGGAGCCACTCGGAGCGCGCAGAGCCGAACGCGTCGCCCGGCATCCCCGCGACGCCGGCCTCGTCGATCAGCCGCTCGACGTTCTCCAGCGTGCCGGGGAAGTCGTCGAAGCGCGCGAGCACGTAGAAGCCGCCGTCGGGCGTCGTGTACTCCGCTCCGGCGTCGTCGAGCGCGGCGGTGAACGTCTCGACGCGCTCGGCCATCAGCTCGCGATTGGCTTCGTAGTAGGCGGGGTCGGTCTCCTGCAGGGCGTTCAGGACCGCCCGCTGGGCCGGCCGGCTCCCGGCGACGTTGACCAGCATGTGGCGGGTCTTGGCTGCGTCGACCAGTTCCTCGGGGAAGACGGCGTACCCCACGCGAAAGCCGGTGATCGCCATCGACTTCGAGAAGGCGTTGGTGACGATCCGGTGGTCGGAGTCGACGCCGAGCGCGCTGGCGAACCGGCCGGAGTAGTCGAAGTGGTCGTACACCTCGTCGCTGAGCAGGAGGGCGTCGTTTTCCTCGGCGACCGCGACGAGTTCTCGCATCGTCGCCTCGTCGCACACCGCGCCGGTCGGGTTGTTCGGCGTGTTCACCAGGATCGCCGCGGTGTCCTCGCTCGCGCGCTCCCGAACGGCCGCGGGATCGATCTGGCCGTCCTCGTCGGCCGGAACGTACCGCTGGGTGCCGCCGAGCAGTTCGGTCTTGCCGGGGTAGTACGGATAGACGGGATCGGTCAGCAGTATCTCGCTGCCCGCATCCCGGTCCAGCGCCGACGCCATCGCGAGGTAGTTCGCCTCGCCGGCGCCGTTCGTGACGATCACCCGATCGATGTCGACGCCGCGACGCTCGGCGATTTCGGCCCGCAGCTTCGTCAACCCCTCGCTGGGCGGGTACTGGAACGCCTCGGGATCGGCGTCGGCGTACGCCCGGAGCCCGTCGCGGAGCGCGGCCGGCGGCTCCCAATCGGGGTTGCCGCTGACCATGTCGACGACGTCCCGATCGGCCCGGGCCGCGTACTGCATGACGCGGAAGAACAGCGGCCGCTCGTAGTCCATACCGGGCAGGTGCGCGGCGGGCACAGTGACTCTTTCGGGAGCGGACGGTCGGCGGGGCGCGGCCGCTGTCGTCCGGATCATCGCACCGTCGGCGCCCCGACATTCAAGCGCCCGCGGCGAGACCGGACGGTATGGCCTCGAATCAGGACGGTGCGACGGAGAGCGACGACGCCGCCGGCGAGTCGGCCGCGCACGGCGAATCGGCCGCGCACGCGGACCGACCGGGCGAGGAGGCGCCGATCGTCCAGCGGCTCGGCGCGGCGCTGCGGGACGCCGACGCGACCGTGGCGGTTGCCGAGTCCTGTACCGGCGGGCTGATCGGAACCAAGCTGACTTCGGTACCCGGTTCCAGCGACTACTTCGATCGTTCGCTGGTCACGTACGCCTACGACGCCAAGCGACAGCTGCTCGGGGTCACCCGCGAGGCACTCGACGAGCGCGGCGCCGTCAGCGAACCGGTCGCGCGCCAGATGGCCCGCGGCGTCCGCGACACGTCCGACACGACCTGGGGCGTCGGCGTCACGGGCGTCGCTGGACCGAGCGGCGGCACCGAGGAGACGCCGGTCGGCACGGTGTACGTCGGCGTCGCCTACGCCGGTCCGTGGGGATCGGAATCGTCGTACGCGACCGTCGAGCGCTACGAGTTCGACGGGGACCGCGCCGAAATTCGGGACGCGGCGGCCCGGCGAGCGCTCGCGGACCTGTTCGCGGAGGTCGAGACGGCCGCGGAGCGGTCGGCGTAGCGCACGACCTAACGTCGTTCTGATAATATCGTCTCCCGACCTGTCCCCGTCAGACGATTCTAGCACAAGGGAAAGTATCATCTATCGGGAGTTCTCATGGGCGGGTACCGGCCGCCCAAATGAACAAAGAAGGTCACGTTCTGAACGCCGTGCTGTTGAGCATCGGTCTCGGCTACATCCTCGAACCGGCGGGCGACGAGACGACGTTTCTGCGGATCGTCGAGGTGGGGGCACCCGTCGTGCTCGGCGCCCTGTTCCCCGACGTCGACACCGCCTTCGGCAAGCACCGGAAGACGCTCCACAACCTGCCGATTCTCGTCGGGTTTCTCGCCTTCCCCTACTACTTCGGGAACCTCCAGTACGTCTGGCTCGGCATCCTGACCCACTACGTCCTCGACGTCGCGGGGAGCAGGCGCGGCATCGCGCTGTTCTACCCCGTCTGGAAGAAGGAGTTCGGCCTCCCGGTCGGCGTCACGGTCAGCAGCGAGCGGGCGACGACCGTCACCGCGCTCGTGACCGGCGCCGAACTCGCGGCGATCGCGCTGATCGTCTATCGGCTGCCGCTCGGTGCGGTCGACGTGGTTCGTCAGTCCGTCGGCCTCTGAGACCGCTCAGTACACCGCGGCGTCGTCGAACCGGCCGTCGTACGCCTCGTGTCTCGGATGCGTCGGCTCCCGACCGGACAGCAAAATGCGATCGATCTTCTTCCAGGAGTTCTCCCAGCCCAGGTGCGCGAACTCGACGGCCGACGCCAGGCCGTATTCGACGCCGCTCCGGCTGTGGACTTCCCGCGGCGCGCCCTCGCGGAGCGCCGCGACGAGGTCGCGCTCGTCCTCGATCGAGCGCTCGAACTCGGTCCAGGCCTCGCCGACCGTCCGGCCAATGTGGGCGTACGACGACGCGAACGGCGGCCTGTCGACCGCGTCGGCGATCCGTCGGGCGCGGCGCGTGTGGTGGGGCCAGTGCTTGAGGTTGTACACCTCGACGGCGTCCACCACGTCGGCGTGGCGCCGAACGTCGGTCTCGCTCATCCCGACCGACAGGAACGACGGATGCGGAACCGCCACGGCGGCGTCCTGGCGCCGAAATTCGTCCATCGCACCCTCCAAAGTCACGAAGTCGGGGACCGGGTCGTCGAGACCGAGCGCCAGGACGTGCTTGCGCTCACGCCAGGCTTCGGCGAAAATCTCTCTGGCGGGGATGACCAGCAGCTCGTCGTCGCTGTGGCGCTCGGCCCGCCGACGGATCGTCGGCAGTCGCTCGAAGTGGGGCGCGTACACCAGCACGTCGATCCCCCGGGCCTTGGCACGCTCGACGACCCTCTCGTCGAGCACCTTCACGTGCATGTCGACCCGGGTACCCTCCTCACTCACGCGCTCGGATTCTCGACAGGTCACAATATGGGTTCTGATTCCGGACCGGTCGGTCGACCCGACCGGTTCGGCGTCGCCGCGGCGGAACAGTTTTAGGATCCCCGGCGAAAGCATCGGCAACGATGACCTGGGCCTGCGGCATCGACGACTGCGGGGAGACCTTCGACGCGGTCGAGGACGCGGTCGTCCACCAGACGAACGAGCACACGCGCCGCGAGTGTGCGGTCTGCGGCGTCGTCGTCCCGGACGGCTACCTCGCGATCCGCCACGCGTTCAACGAGCACACCCGCGCCGAGTACGTACGCGCCTACGGCGCCGACTCCGAGGAGGTCCGCCAGCGCGAGGAGATCAAAGACGAGATCGAGGCCGAAGCCGACCTCCAGGAGGTCGTCGACCGGCTGAACGACGCCGAACTCTAAACGCGACCTTTTCCCGCTCGGGCGACCTCGCTGTGCGAGGCCGCCGCTCGCGGCAAAAATCTCGGACAAAAATCCGCTCGCGGCGTGTTATCGTTCTTCCGAGTCCCGACGAGCGAAGCGAGTCGGGGATCAGAGGAACGCGTTAGCGTTCCTCGGAGTCCAGCACGCGGATCTGGTCGCCTCGAACTGTAACCGGAATCGGGACGGTCGCCTCGTAGAGCTCCACCGTAACCTGGTCCTTGCCCTCGTCGATGCGCTGTACCTGAGCCTTCTCGCCCTTGAACGGGCCGGCGATGAGCTCGACGATGTCGCCCTCTGCGATCCCCTCGACGTCCGGCGTCGGCGAGAGGAAGTGCTCGACCTCCGAGATCGAGCTCTCGCCGGGGACGATGTCGCGGGCGTGGGGGATCTCTTCGAGGGTGCGCGAGAGGACGGCGTCGTCTTCGGCCTCGACCATCACGTAGCTGGTCAGCGAATCCGGCGCGAGGGCGGCGTGGATGTCGTCGACCTCGCGGTTCATGATCATGTCCGCGACCGTCCGCTCCTGACTGGCGGTCGTCTTGACGGCGTACATCGGCACGGCTGTTAGACCCCCAGCGGCGCGGCCAGTCCGATCACCGAGCCAGCCTCGTAGGGCGGCACGAGGTGGAACATGAAGGATGCGATGAGGAAGCCGACCAGCCCGATCAGCAGGATGCCGGCGCCGGCGATCTTGGCGACCTGTGAGAACTCGTCCCACGCCGGCGTGCTCGCCATCTTGAGCACCCGCACGTACGACGTGAGGTCAAGTGGAACGTCCATAGTTTCTGTCCGATCCTTGCAGATGGGGCTTTTTCTATCTTTCTACAAGCGGTCCGAGTAGTTCGGTCGCTCCGCGGTCAGATCGTGCGAAGCGGACTCACTCCTCCCGCTCGACCAGCCCGTCGGCGGCGTCGCGTTCGATCGCCTCCGGCGGTCGATCGTCCGGGTCGCCGTACCCGCCGCCACCGGGCGTCTCGACGGTGACGGTCGTCCCGGCCGAGACGTCCCGCGTCGCTTTGGCCGATACCGGCTCGCCGTCGATCAGGTTTCGACCGGGCGCGCCGTCCTCGCCGCCGGCGACGCCCTTCGGCGCCGTTCGACGCCGCTCGGTCAGCAGCGAGACGGTGGCGTCAGCCAGCACGCGCACCGACCGCACGAGGCCGAGGCCGCCGCGGTGCTCGCCCGCGCCGCCGCTGTCGGGCCGGAGCGCGTAGCGCTCGACGCGCAGGGGGTACTCCGTCTCCAGCGCCTCGACCGGCGTGTTCAGCGTGTTCGTCATTCCGACCTGGACGCCGTCGAGGCCGTCCGAGGCGGACCGGCCGCCCGCGCCGCCGCCGATCGTCTCGTAGTACGTAAAGCCCTCCCGCCCGCCGGCGCCGATCGTGAGGTTGTTCATCGTCCCCTGGCCACCCGCCGGGACGCGCTCGGGGGCGGCGTCCGACAGCGCGGCGAACACGACGTCGACGACGCGCTGGCTCGTCTCGACGTTGCCCCCGACGACCGCCGCGGGCGGATCGGGGTTCAGCACCGACCCCTCGGGCGCCGAAACCGAGATCGGGTCGTAGCAGCCCCGGTTCGGCGGTACGTCGGGATCGGTCGCGCAGCGCACCGCGAAGTAGACGGCGCTCCGGGCGACCGCCAGCGGCGCGTTGACGTTGCCCGCGACCTGCTCGGCGGTTCCGGCGAAGTCCACAGTGAGAGCGGCACCGTCGACGGTCACCGTCGCGGCGATCTCGACGTCGTCGTCGGTGACGCCGTCGCCTTCCAGCGCATCCCGGGCGCGATACTCGCCGTCGGGCAGCGCCTCGATCTCGGCGGCCGTCCGATCGCGCGAGTAGTCGATCACCGCGTCGAACGCCGCCCGAAGCCGCTCGTCGCCGCGCTCGGCTGCGAGTTCTTCGAGGCGCTCGGCGCCCCGCTCGTTCGCGGCGCGCTGGGCGCGCAGGTCAGCACGGCGCTGTTCGGGGTTCCGGACGTTCGCGAGGAACAGTTCCAGCACGTCGTCGACCGGCTCGCCGCCGTCGACCAGCCGAACCGGCGGGAGCCGGACGCCCTCCTGCGTTATCTCGGTCGCGCCGGCCGGCATGCTTCCCGGCGCCATCCCGCCGACGTCGGCGTGGTGGGCTCGCGAGGCCGCGTAGCCCAGGATATCGCCGTCGCGGTCGATCGTCGAAACCATCGTCACGTCGGGGAGGTGGGTCCCGCCCGCGTAGGGATCGTTCAGCACGAACGCGTCGCCCGGCGCCGGGTTTCGGTCGAGCACCGCCTCGACGGCCGCCGGCATCGCCCCGAGGTGGACCGGGATGTGCTCGGCCTGCGCGACCAGCCGACCGTCGGCGTCGAACAGCGCCGTCGAGCAGTCCCGGCGCTCCTTGATATTCGGGGAGTACGCGCCCCGCACCAGCACCTCGCCCATCTCGTCGGCGATCCCCTCCAGCTGGTTGCGCAGCACCTCCAGCGCAACCGGATCGAGGTCGGGGCTCGCGTCGGCTGGTTCGTCGGCGTCACCGCTCATCTCGATCACCTCGCGTCAACAGCATGGTTCCGTCCGCGCGAACCGCGGCGCGCCAGTCCGGCGGGACGACCGTCGTGCTCTCGGCCTGCTCGACGATCGCGGGGCCGTCGAACTCGCTCCCCGGGTCGAGCCCCGCTCGATCGTAGATCGGCGTCGAGACGCGCCCGCCCTCCTGGCCGAACGCGACCGCGCGCTCGCCCAGAACGGGATCGCCGCCGGATTCGTAGCCGATCGGGAGGTCGGGCCCCGACGCAACGGCACGACAGCGGAGCGTGACGAGTTCGACCGCCTCGTCCATCCTGTAGCCCCGAGTGCGCTCGTGGGCCTCGTGGAACCGCTCGGCGAGCGCGGCGGGATCGACCGGCGTACTGGCGTCGACCTCCAGCTCGAAGCTCTGGCCGGCGTACCGGAGGTCGGCCGAGCGCTCGACCCGGGCCACCTCGGGATCGCTCGTCGACGCCAGGACGTCTCCGCGGAGTTCGGCGTAGATCGCCTCGATCGCCTCGCCGTCGGCGTCCGCGCCTCGGTTCCCGTCCGGCCGCGACAGCGTCGCGCGGTGGGTCCGGGCGGCGTCGTGGATCTCGTCGGCCGCGAGCAGGCCGTACGCCGAGAGGACGCCGCAGGCCCGCGGGACGAGCACGGCGTCGATTCCCAGCTGATCGGCCAGTGCGGCGGCGTGCATCGGCCCGGCGCCGCCGAACGCCGTCAGCGCGAACTCCCGGGGATCGAGGCCGCGCTCGACGGTCGCCGAGCGGATCGCCCGCGTCGTCGCGGCGACCGCCACCTCGTGGACGCCCCGCGCCGCGGCGAGCGCGTCCTCCAGACCGGCCTCGTCGGCCAGGTCGGCGAGTACCTCGCGGGCGGCGTCGGCGTCGATCGACAGCTCCCCGCCCAGATCGGCGTCGGCGCCGACGTAGCCCAGCACGACCGCGGCGTCCGTAACCGTCGGCTCGGTCCCGCCGCGGCCGTAACACGCCGGGCCTGGCTCGGCGCCCGCCGACTCGGGGCCGACTCGAAGTGCGCCGCCGGCGTCGACCCGCGCGAGGCTGCCCCCGCCGGCGCCGACGGTCGTCACGTCGACCACCGGCAGGCCGATCGGCCGACCGCCGATCTCGGCGTCGGTCGTGCGCTCGGCCGACCCCTCCCGGACGAGGCTCACGTCGGTCGAGGTGCCGCCCACGTCGAACGTGACGACGCCGTCGTAGCCGGCCAGCGCGCTATTTTCCTCCCCTCCCCGTCCGCCGAGCGCCCGCTGGGCGATCTCGCCCGCGCCGACGACGCCCGCGGCCGGTCCCGACAGTGCGGTCGTGACGGCCCGCTCGCGCACGAGTTCGGCGTCGGCGATGCCGCCGTTGGACTGCATCACTCTGGGTTCCGGTACGCCCGCGGCGTCGGCGCACTCGACGAGCCGTTCGAGGTACTCGTCGACGACCGGCCGGACGTAGGCGTCCAGCGCCGTCGTTGCGGTGCGCTCGTACTCCCGGAACTCCGCGAGCACCTCGTGGCTCGCCGAGACGGGAACGTCGAGTTCCTCGCGAAGGATCTCGGCCGCGCGACGCTCGTTCTTCGGGTGTGCGTAGGCGTGGAGGAAGGCGACGGCGACGCTCTCGACGTCCCGATCGCGGAGCTTCGCCGCCAGTTCCCGTACGGCGTCCCCGTCGACTGACCGTTCGATGCCCTCGGGCGTCGCCCGCTCGTCGATTTCGAAGCGTCGACGCCGCGGCACGACCGGCTCGGGCGGCGCGGCGTCGAGGTCGTACAGCGCCGGTCGGTCCTGCCTGCGGATCGCCAGCACGTCGCGGAACCCCTCGGTCGTCACCAGCGCCGTCCGTGCGCCGGTCTCCTCCAGCAGAGCGTTGACCGTCACCGTCGTCGCGTGGCGGAATCGGTCGGTCCCGGCGGGCTCGACGCCCGCCGCCCGGCAGGCCTTTCGGATCCCCTCGATGACACCCTCGCTCTGGTCGGCCGTCGTCGGCACCTTCGCGGTGACGAGCCGGCCGCCGTTCGAGGCCGCGGCGTCGACCAGCACCACGTCGGTGAACGTCCCGCCGACGTCGACGCCGACGCGCAGCGTCCGATCGCCGTCGGGGGGTCCGCTCGCGTTCTCGTTCATGCGTTCCGGGACGGACCGGGGGCTCGTCAAACTGGCGTTGCTCGAAAACCTACGAAGCGGTGCTCGCGATCTCCGCGGGACGGCCGACCGTCAGGGCACGTCGTCCGGCACGTCGAAGTCGTGGTAGTGCTCGCCTTTTTCCTCGCTGAGGATCGACAGCGCGGCGGCGCCGCCGTCGCCCGCCGCGATCACCGCCTGCCACTCCTCGGCCCGGACCATCGCGCCGGTCGCGTACAGGCCGTCGACGCTGGTCTCCATCGAGAGGTTGACGTCGACGGTGTCGTCGTCGCTGAACTCGCAACCGATCTCCTCGGCGAGCGACCGATCGGCGCCGGTCGCCAGCACGACGTAGTCGGCGTCGTATTCGCCGTCCTCGGTCGTGACGGCAAAGCCGTCACCGGACTGTTCGACCGCCGTCGCTTCCTCGTCGGTGCGGACGTCGGCGCCTCGGTCCGACACCTGTCCGCGGGTGACCTTCATGAACTCGTCGCCGGCGATGCTCCGGATTCCGGGGTAGTTGAACAGGTGGGCCTTGTGCATCCACGTCTCGTCGCCGTCGAAGACCACCGTGTCGAGACCGTTTTTCGCCGTGAACAGTGCCGCGCTGAGGCCGGCGGGGCCGCCCCCGACGACTGCTACGTCCGTCATGGGGTATTGTTCTACGAGCGTCCGCTTAAACGCTGGAGCCGCGGCCATCGAACCGAGATTTCGACGTCGATAAGCGAAGCACCGAAAAGTAGGATTTCAGGCCGCGCGACTCCCGATCAGTCGACGTAGTCGATGTCCTCGACCTGCTCCGCCGCCTCGGCCTGCTGTTGCTGCTGGTCCTCGGTGTTGCTGCCGTAGATCTGGGGCGACTCGACGCCCGTGACGACGATCATCGTGCGCATCGAGCCCTCGAGCTGCTCGTCGATCGAGGTCCCCCAGATGATGCGGGCGTCGGGGTCGATCCGGTCGTAGATCTCCTCGACGACGCCCTCCGCTTCCTCGATGGACATGTCGGAGCCGCCGGTGACGTTGACGAGCGCGCTGTTAGCGCCCGAGATGTCGACGTCGAGCAGCGGCGAGCGCAGCGCGGTCTTGACCGAGTCCTGGGCCTTGGCGTCCGAGTCGGACTCTCCGAGGCCGATCATCGCGACGCCGCCCCGCTCCATCACGGTGCGGACGTCGGCGAAGTCGAGGTTGACGAGGCCGGGCTTGGTGATCAGCTCGGTGATGCCCTTGACCGAGCGCATCAGCACTTCGTCCGAGACCTTGAACGCCTGGCGGACGGGGAGCTTGCCCACCGAGTCCAGCAGGCGATCGTTGGGGACGACGATGACGGTGTCGGCGACGTCGCGGAGCCGTTCGAGGCCCGCTTCGGCGTTGGTGCGCCGGACCTCGCCTTCCGCGGTAAAGGGCGTCGTGACGATGGCGATCGTCAGGGCGCCGCTCTCGCGGGCGGCCTTGGCGACGACGGGCGCGCTGCCCGTGCCGGTGCCGCCGCCGAGTCCGGCGGTGACGAAGACCATGTCGGAGCCGTCGACGGCGTCGTAGATCTCCTCCTGGCTCTCGATCGCGGCCTCTTCGCCGACCTGCGGGAGCGACCCGGCGCCCCGACCGCGGGTCTTCTCCTCGCCCATGAGGATCTTGGTGTCGGCCTCGACGTCGACGAGGTGCTGGACGTCCGTGTTGGCGGCCACGAGCTTGGCGCCGTGGATCCCCTCCTCGGCCATCCGGTTGACGGTGTTCCCGCCGGCGCCGCCACACCCCACCACGGTGATGTTAGTCTGGAGATCTTCGAGGACGTCTTTCAGTTCGTCGTCGGTCATTTTGCCCGAGGGGCCGGCGTCGCTCGCCCCGTCGTCGTGGGCCGGAGCGTCGTCGGCCGCGTTCTCGGCCTCGTCGATGGCTTCGTCTACGATCGAGTCCATTCTTGCCCCACTGTTACAGGATGGAGGTTAATTACCTTTCCCCTCAAGTGTCAGATAGTCGTGAGGGATCGGTCGCGCGGCGTCTCGCACGCGTCGGTCTCGGCACGCAACTGCACCGGGTCGGCGGCCGCCCCGAGTGTTCTCAGTCGAACAGTTCGACGAAGGGATCGGCGGTCTCGCGCGATCCCGACACTAGCACCGAGCGGCCGTCCCGCTCGGTCGAAACCGAGTCGTGAGGCGCGAACCGGCCGTCCTCGCCCTGTGCGACCCACTCCTCGACGGCGCCGACGTCGACGGACACCTCGTCGGCGAACACGATCGCGTAGGTTTCGTCGACCGGGCTCCCGCCGAGGTCGAGCGCGTACCCGTATCCGACCTCCCCCTCGAAGACGGGCGCATCGAGGTTGGTCTCGGACTGTTCGGCGGACGTCTGGGCGAGCACGCGGTCGCCATCCCCGACGTGGTCCAGTACCGTCGCGAGGTCGTCGTTCTCGTCGGCGTACAGCGGCGTCTCGTCGGTCTGTGTGTCCGCGAGCGTCCGAAGCCCCTCGACGGCCGACTCGGTTTCGACCCACAGCAGCACGAACTCGCTGACGCCGATCGCGACGTTCGCGGACTGGCTCTGGACCTCCCTGAGAAACAGCTCGAACTCCCGGTGTTCGCCTGCGCGCTCGAAGCCGACGTTCTCCACGAGCCCGTCGCCGATCGCGTCGGCGGGGTGATCGCCGTACAGCACCTGCTGGCTGTTGTTGTCGACCGAGACGTACTCCCCGAACGTGTCGATCGGGCTTCCGGCCGCGGAGGGCAGCGGGAACGGCGCCGAGCCCTTCCCGTTGGTCCTGTCGACCAGTTCGGAGTAGGCGCCGTCGGCGAGCGAGTTTTCGGCGTCCAGCAGCGCCTCGAACGCGACGTACTCGACCGAGTGGTGCTCGCCGCCGGACACCGCTCCCGGCGCGGCGAGCCACGAATCGAGCGAGAACGCCGGCGGCTCCGACTGCTGGTCGTCGTCGTTATCACCGTCGCTCGCGTCGCCGCCGCCCAGACATCCCGAAAGCCCCGTCACAGCGCCGGTCGCGGCGAGGGCGCCGACGGCGCCGAGCAGCTCCCGCCGCGGTGTCTCCTCTGACATTCTGCTATGCGGATCCAACCGTCAACGTATATAGCTGTTGGCAACAGTCGGTGACGGCGGCGCGATGACGGCGTCTCTACAACGGCAGGACAAGCTGTCGGCGTCCCCGCAGCGGCGTCGAGATGCCGCGGCGTCCTCGCGAGACGAAGTCGAGCGAGGGCTCGGAGGACGCACCGCGTCCTCCGGCGTCCACGCCGACAGCTCGGTCCCCGATCCGCATCAGTTTTCCCCGTCGAGCGGCTACGAGCCTCCATGACCGACCCCGCGAATCTCGACGTGACGCTGGTCGACGGCTACGTCGACGAGCCGGCCCACTTCGGGGTCCCGCCGTACATCTCCACGTACCCGCGCTTCACCGCCGGCGCGCTCGTCGACGCCGGCGTCCCGAAAGCGCAGATCACGTACCACACGATCGACGAGCTCCGGGACGACCGCTCGAAGTGGCGCGACGTCGCCGAGGCGGATCTGACCTGCTACATCGGCGGGATGACCGTCCCCGGCAAGTACGTCGGCGGCACGCCCGCCGAACCCGACGAGGTCCGCGAGATCGCCTGGACCGCCAAGGGGACCTGCCTGATGGGCGGGCCCGTCAAGTTCGGCGTCGGCGACCAGAACGAGGGCGGAACCGAGACCGAGCGCGACGATCTGGACTACGACTTCGTCGCGAAGGGCGACGTCGAGGCGGCCGCCTACGACCTCGTCGAAAGCGGACTTGAGGGGTTCGGCGACCGGATGCGCGACGTCGAGGAGGTCGACCGCTGGGCGGCGAAGGGCGCGTTCGTCGTCGAGCAACATCCGAACCATCCCGAGTACCTGATCGCCGAGATGGAGACCTCGCGGGGCTGTCCGTACCGCTGTTCCTTCTGCACGGAACCGCTGTACGGCAACCCCTCGTTCCGGCCGCCCGAGTCCGTCGTCGACGAAGTCGACCGGCTCTCGAACCACGGCGTCAAGCACTACCGGCTCGGCCGGCAGGCCGACATCCTCGCGTACGGCGGCGACGGCGAGGCGCCCAACCCCGACGCGCTCCGGAAACTGTACGGCGGCATCCGCGAGGTGGCGCCCGACCTGGAGACGCTCCACCTCGACAACATGAACCCGATCACGATCGTCGAGTGGCCCGAGAAGGCCCGCGAGGGGATCCGGATCATCGCCGAGCACAACACGCCCGGCGACACCGCCGCGTTCGGCCTCGAATCCGCCGATCCCGAGGTGATGAGCGACAACAATCTCAACGTCACCGCCGACGAGTGCCTCGAAGCGGTGCGCGTCGTCAACGAAGAAGGTGGGTGGCGCCCCGGCGAGGAGCCCGGAACGGGGCCATCGTGGGGTTCGGGCGCCGCGAACCGGCTGCCGAAGCTGCTGCCCGGCATCAACCTCGTCCACGGTCTCAAGGGCGAGACGGCCGAGACGTTCGAGCACAACAAGGAATTTCTCCAGCGCGTGTACGACGAGGGGCTGATGCTGCGCCGCGTGAACATCCGGCAGGTGATGGCCTTCGCCGGGACCGACATGTCCGAGACCGGCGCCGAGATCGCCAGGGACCACAAGAAGCTGTTCAAGCAGTACAAACGGGAGGTCCGCGAGGAGATCGACAACCCGATGCTCCAGCGCCTCGCGCCGCCCGGCACGCGCCTGCCGGACGTCCACCTGGAGTACCACCAGGACGGGAAGACGTTCGGTCGCCAGCTGGGCACCTACCCGCTGCTGGTCGGCATCCCGGGCGAACTCGAACTCGGCCGGACGATCGACGTCGCGGTCGTCGACCACGGGTTCCGCTCGGTCACGGGCGTCCCCCACCCGCTGGATCTCAACGACGCCTCGATGGACGAGCTCACCGCGATCCCCGGCATCGGCAAGCAACGCGCGGGCGACATCGTCGTCAACCGACCGTACGAGTCGCCCGAGGAGATCGACGCGGATGTCGACCTGTCGGTGTTCGCGACCGCCGGTCGGACGGGCGGCGCGGATTGATCGGCCGGTCGTTATTTTCCTCGAGGCGACCGATCGCGGCGGAACCCGGCGTCATCTCTCCACCACCAGGTTGCGGAAATCTAACACTTTAGCGCCGGTGCAAGTCGATTTCTCGTCAGGTTCGTAGCGCGCGTGCGAACTGTCGACAGTTCTATTACGAATGACTACAACGGAGAAAACGGAGGTATCTGACATTGGAGATCTCTGATAAACTGCTGTGTCTGTTCAGCGCCGAGGTATCGGCCGACGATGACGACAACTACGTCGTCGAGGTCCCCCGTCGCGAGGTCGAGACGGGAGACATCGACCCGGGCGACACCTACCGCGTCGCGCTCATCTCGCGGGACGTCGAGGAGGAGTCCGACGAGGACCAGAACGCCGGCGTACCTCCGGAACCACAACCCCCAGTGGAGATCGGCGAGACGCGCTACGTCGAGATCGAGGACATCGGCAAGCAGGGCGACGGCATCGCCCGCGTCGAGCGAGGGTACGTGATCATCGTCCCCGGCGCCGAGGTCGGCGAGCGCGTCAAAGTCGAGGTCACGGAAGTCAAGTCGAACTTCGCGGTCGGCGAAGTCATCGAGGAGTCCTTCTGAGTCGCGGCATCGGCGGCGTCGCGCGCCCGTCGACGGCGGTGCGCGACCGGGTCACTGCCTCCGGCGACTGAATCACCGTTCGATCGGCGTCCCGTCTATCGATTTTGCACCCTCGGAGTCGTGGACCACTGCGCGTCCCTCGGCGTCGACCGGCGCGTACGCGTCGCGCACGTCGATCGCCTCTTCTAGCTCTCTGACCGCCCGCTCCTTGAGCGTCGCCGCCAGGTCCTCGGCGTCCGACCGCGAGATGTCCCGACCCAGCCCCTCGCACTCGTGGGCCCGGACCATCCCCGACTCGTCGACGGCCTCGCCCATCGGCTGGCTCGTCCCCGCCAGCGCGACGCTGAAGGGGTAGGTCGCACAGATCAGCGGACGGTCCTCGTGAACCGAGCAGGCGCCGGTGCCGTCCTCGGACTCCTCGTAGAACGTGCAGTCGCCGCACTCAGTCGTCTGGAGCGCCCACTCGAACGTCTCGCCGGTGAGCATTTCTCTCTCGGCCGCATCGTCATCGCTCTCTTCGAGCCCGTACGGCATCGGACGCGCGACGTCGCGCCAGTCGTACTCGCCGTCGCCGGCCGACTGGATCTCCCGAACTTCGTCGGGGAACACGGTCGCGGTGTGGGGATCGTCGTCCTCGGCCTTGCAGCAGGCGCCACAGCGAGTACACTCGAAGCCGATCGACTCGATGGCGTCGGCTAGATCGGCCGCGTCGAGGTCGCGGGCGCGGGCGAGTTCGGCTTCGAGCGATTCCATAGCGGGACGAAGCGCCCGCGCGGTGAAAAGCGTCGCGCTGGCGACCCGGACGCCGATCGGGCAGCGGGCGGAGGCGATCAGCGACGGTCGACCGGTCGAGGCCGATCAGCGATGATCGACTGGTCGGGCGCGCTCGCCGTCCCACTCGACCGATCCCTCGATGGCGAGTTTGTCGAGGTGTGCGATCACGGCCCGTCGGGCGAGGTCGCGGACGCCCGTGAGATCCTTGTCGTACGCCGCGGCGACGACGGCGTCCGGCGTCGTCGCCCCGTCGTTGACGGCAGCCAGCACCGCTCGCTCGCGATCGAGGCGGTGGGCGATCAGACGGCCCAGGACCGCCCTCGGATCGTCGATCACCGGACCGTGCCCCGGCAGCAGTTCGCCGGGCGCTCGCGTGTGTAGACGCCGAAGTGCGGTGAGGTAGCCGCGCATGTCGCCGTCCGGCGGGCCGACGAACACGCTTCCCTCGGCGACGGCGAGGTCGCCGACGAGCACGCGAGTCTCCCGAGTTTCCGAACGCGGCGGGCCGTCGCCGTGGTCGGTCACCGCCGCATCGACGCCGCGGTCGGTCACCGCCGCATCGACGCCGCGGACTGTCAGCGCAACGTGATCGGGCGCGTGTCCCGGGATCGACGTCACCTCGACGCCGAAGTTACCGGCCGAGACTACGTCCCCGTCGCGCACGCTGGCGTCGGGCGTCACGCCGGTCGCGTGCTCGAATCGTTCCTCGTACCCCGATCGAGCGTAGACCCTCAGATCGTATTCGCGCGCGTACCGAGCGAGCGCACCGACGTGGTCGGGGTGAGCGTGCGTCGCCAGCACCGCAGCGGGAGATCGGCGGTCGAGCACTCGGTCGAGTTCGTCCGATTCGTCGGCCGGGTCCACGAGCAGGGCGTCGTTTCGACCGATCACGTACGCGTTAGTCGAGCCCGTCGGCGCGGGTCCCGAGACGGGAATCGGGACGCCGGCGATCTGATCCATCGAACGGGGGTAGCGCGCGGTTGGTAAAAAAGGGCGGCGGCGACAGCGGGGCGGGTCCGGACGTCGGGCCGCCGAATTAGTTGTGGAGGAAGTAGACCTGCTTTCGGGCGTCGCGGAAGCTGTACCGGGAACCCACGAGGCCGACCTCCTCGAGACGGTTGAGCGCGTACCGGACCGTACGGTCGGGCAGCAGCGACTCTTCTGCGAGCTGGCCCTGCGAGAGCGGCGCGTCCGTCTCGAGAACCTTGGCGATCAGCTTGGCGCTGGGGGGCAGTTCGCGAAGTCGCTCGCGGTACTCGCTGTCGGAGAGGGGCTCCTCGACTCGGTCGGCACGTTCCTCGCCCGTGGTGGTGCTCATACTCAGCGGTGGTCCGTCACCGGTGGTAAAACTTGGCTATATGGAGACCATATGAATTGAGAGAATATATAGTGTATATATGCCATACCTATTTTGTGAGAGTGTAGGATCCTGGGATTCGAGAGGGTCCCAGAGGGGCGCCTTCGGCCCCGAACCGACCGTCTCCTCAGAATCTCCCCCTCCGAGAAGTGGACGATTATGTTATTCTATCGACGGCGTCCCGCCGGTTCTTCTGGGGGACGTTGCGTCACAGTACTCGCAGGTTGTCGAGGTTCGACGGACGAATCCGGCCGCTATGGCGTCGCCGCGTCCGCAGCCGATCGGTCCGCGAGGTGACGAATCGTTTCCAGTATCGTTTTATCCCCGGGGCAGGTAGCAAATCGCAGCGTGAAAGGGCAGGAGTGGTATCAGGCGACCGACGTCGCCCAAGAGTACGACGACAAGCGCTTCTCCCGGGGCGGTCGGCTCATCGACCGCCGGGAGAAGGAGGCTGTGCTGGACGCGATCGGGCCCGTCGAGGGCAAGGATGTCCTCGAGATCGCCTGCGGTACCGGCCGGTTCACCGTGATGCTCGCCGAGCGCGGCGCCAACGTCGTCGGGCTGGACATCTCTGCGGAGATGCTTTCCGAAGCCCGCGAGAAGGCCAGAGCCCGCGGCGTCGGCGACGCCGTCGAGTTCCTGCGCGGCGACGCCGGACGGCTCCCCTTCGAGGACGACGAGTTCGACGCCGTCGTCGCGATGCGGTTTTTCCACCTCGCGGACACGCCGGCGGCCTACCTCGAAGAGATTCAACGCGTCTCCGGCGACCAGGTGATGTTCGACACGTTCAAGCGCTACAGCGCGCGGAGCGTGTACAATTGGGCGCTCCCGATGGGCTCGCGGCTCTACTCCCGCTCGGAGGTCGGCTCCCTGATCGAGAGCGCCGGGCTCGAACTCGTCGAAGACTCCCACGATTTCCTCCTGCCCTACGGCTTCTACCGAAAGATTCCCAACGGCCTCGCCAGCCCGCTCCGGTCGCTGGACACGACGCTCGGCGGTGCGCCGTTCGGTGACGCCGCGGCGTCCGTTTCCTACTGGCACGCGAGCGTAGAGTGACCGGCGCGACCGGCCGAGATGCTTTTATGGTTTGCGGGAAGTATCGGTGAGTATGGACCTCTCGGTAGTGGTCCCGACGTTGAACGCCCGGGAGCAGCTCTCCGGGTGTCTCGACGCCCTGTCGGAACGGGCCCCCGACGTCGAGCTGATCGTCGTCAACGGGCCCTCGTCCGACGGGACCACCGGGATGGTTCGCGAGCGCGACGACGTCGACGTGCTCGTCGAACTGTCCGACAGGAACGTCAACGTCTCCCGCAACGCCGGGATCGAGGTCGCCACCGGCGACGCCGTCGCCTTCGTCCACGACGAGCTCGCGATCGAACCGTCGTGGCGCGACGCCGTCGCGGCGTCGCTCGACGCCGGCGCGGACGTCGTCACGGGGCCGACCCACCGGACGCTGCGTGCGGGAGTGACGACCGAGAGCGAGACGTCCGACACCGTCGCCGGTCGCGACGTCGCGTTTTTCAGCGGCGACAACGTCGCGCTCGATCGCGCGGCGATCGACGCCCTCGACGGGTTCGACGAGTACCTGGAGACCGACGGCGCTCGCGACGCCTCCCACCGGCTCGCCGCGATGGAGTACGACGTCGTCTGGAACGGCAACATGTGCGTTCGCGGCGAGTACGGCGCCGACGGCGGGCGGCCGAACCGCGATCTCGGCGCGCGATACCGGTCGCTTTCCTACCAGCTCGCGAAGAACTACGGGCTGCGCCCCGCCGTCGCCCGGTCGACGATCGCGTCGGCGCTCGGGGATTCGGCGTCGGCCGCCCGGGAAGTCACGCGCGGCGACATCGCCCCGACGACCTGGCTCGGGACCGGCCGCGAGGTGGTGTCGGGGATCGCCGGCGGCGTCGCCGCGGGGCTCCGGGCGCGCAAAGCCGACGAGACGCCGCGACGCAACCCCAACGGCGTCTCGACGCGCCACGACCGGGCCGTCCGGCGGTACGACTGGCGGTGAGTTTGCGATTCGCGGCGACGACATCGCCCGACAGCTCCGCGCCGCCGATCAGCCGCCGTCCGGCGACAGTCCGTCGACGACGCGCTCGGCGTTGCCGCTGAACACTCTGCGAAGCTTGTCCTCCGAGACGTCCAGCGTCAGCATCTCCATGACGCCGACGTTCGGATGGGTCTCGGGCGACCCGCTGCCGAACAGCACGCGGTCGGGGTGTTCCAGCAGCGCCCGTTCGAGGTAGTCGCGGAACCGGACGTAGCTGGTGTCGAGATAACAGTCGTCGTGCTCGTCGAGCATGTCGATCGCATCGCCCATCAGATCGCGATTGAGCGGGTGGCCGCCGAAGTGCGCGACGATCACGGGGAACGAGTAGGAAAGCAGCGAGTCCGCGATCGCTTCGGGCGGGAACCCCACGCCGCCGTGGACCAGCACCGGCAACCCGACGGCTTCGAGCTCCGCGAGAACGTCCTCGTCGGGCAGCCCGTCGCGGGCGGGATCGAGCTTGAATCCGTGGAACCGGTCGTCGTAGGCGTACTTCTCGACGTCCTCGGGCGCCGTGTGGTGGTCCTTCCGCGAAGCCGCGAGGTTGCGGAGCTGCGAGGTCGCGCTCTCGCCGGGGTCGCGGGGGCCGTTGATCCGCGCGAACGCGATGAAGGGCCGCTCGACGCTCATCCGGGCGACGGCGTTGTTCGCCCGCAGGTAGTCCGTCCCGGCCTGGTGGCCGGGGAACACGACCGACCGGACCACGCCGGCCTGGTGCATCTCGCGCTCTAAGGTGTCGGGCGTGATCGACCGACCGGTTGCTCCCTCGTCGGCGTCCAGCCGGGCGTGCACGTCGACCACCCGGAACCGGTGCTCCAGTTCCAGCATCGGCGTACCCTTTCGGATCGGGGTATTTTGAGCTACCGGTTCGGACGGTCCCGCGGATCGATCACCCCGAGAGTCCACGACGGCGAGGAGATGCCTCGCGAAGGCCACAGTAAAGTTTATATTGAACCGCTAAGTATACTTTACCGAACACATGGCAGACAACGCTTCTCAGCGGCGCATGGGCGGACAGCCGCTCTTCATCCTGAGCGAGGACAGTCAGCGAACGTCGGGCAAGGACGCCCAGGACTCGAACATTTCGGCCGGCAAGGCCGTCAGCGAGGCCGTACGCACGACACTCGGCCCGCGCGGGATGGACAAGATGCTCGTCTCCGACTCCGGCGACGTCGTGATCACCAACGACGGCGCGACGATCCTCCAGGAGATGGACATCGAGCACCCCGCGGCCGACATGATCGTCGAGGTCGCCGAGACCCAGGAGAACGAGGTCGGCGACGGCACGACGACCGCGGCGATCCTCGCGGGCCAGCTGCTCGCACAGGCCGAGGACCTGTTCGACGACGACGTCCACGCGACGACGATCGTCGAGGGGTACCACGAGGCCGCCGAGATCGCCCACGACGCCGTCGACGAACTCGCCCTGGAGGGCGACGTCGACGAGGAACTGCTGCTCGCGGTCGCCGAGTCCAGCATGACCGGCAAGGGCACCGGCGGCGTCACCGCCGAGTCGCTCGCCCGGACGGTCGTCGACGCCGTCGAGCAGGTCCGGGGCGACGAGGGCGTGAACCGCGACAACATCTCGATCCAGACGCAGGTTGGCGCCAGCTCCGGCGCGACCGAGCTCGTCGAGGGGATCCTCGTCGACGAGGAACCCGTCAACGAGCAGATGCCCGGCGACGTCGAGGACGCCTCGATCGCCCTGCTCGACGTCGAGCTGGGCGTCCGCACCGGCGACGTCGACGCCGAGTACAGCGTCGACAGCGTCGACCAGCTCACCGCCGCGATGGACGCCGAGGAGGAGGAAGTTAAGGGGGTCGCCCAGACCGTCGCCGACTCGGGCGCCGAGGTCGTGTTCACCACCGACGACGTCGACGGCCGGGTCGCCTCCACGCTCGCCGACGAAGGCGTGCTCGTCTTCGAGAACCTCTCGGACGACGATGTCCGCGGCATCGCCAGCGCCACGGGCGCCCGCCGCGTCGGCGCGCTCGAGGATCTAGAAGACGAGGACTTCGGCAGCGCCGACCGCGTCCGCACGGAGAAGTACGGCGACGAGGAGCTCGTGTTCGTCGAGGGCGGCGCCGCCGCCGAGTCGGTCACCCTGTTCGTCCGCGGCGGCACCGAGCACGTCGTCGACGAGCTCGAACGCGCCGTCCGCGACGCGCTCGACGTCGTCACCGCGGCGCTCGATTCCGGCGGCGTGGTCCCCGGCGCCGGCGCTGCGGAGATCGCGATCGCCGACCGCGTCCGCGCCGAGTCCGCGGGCGTCTCCGGCCGCAAGCAGCTCGCCGTCGAGGCGTTCGCCGACGCGCTCGACGCCGTCCCGCGCACGCTCGCCGCCAACGCCGGCCTCGACCCGATCGACGCGCTGGTCGACCTGCGCTCCGAGCACGAGGCCGAGGGCCGCGCGGGCCTGATCGTCGACGGCCAGACCCGCGAGGTCGGCGACCCCGTCGAGCACGGCACGGTCGACCCCGCAGCCGTCAAGCACGAGGCCGTCGAGTCCGCGACCGAGGCCGCGACGCTGATCGCCCGGATCGACGACGTGATCGCGGCGGAATAGACGCCTCGTAGCCCGACTTTCAATCCCTCTTTCGACCGGCCGTCAGTCCCGTAGCCGCTTGTCCATCTTGTGCCGCCGCGTTTCGTACCCCCGCGACTCGTAGACCCGCCTCGCGGTCTCGTTGTCGGCGTTGACCGAGAGCGTGACGTGCTCGCAGTCCCGATCCTCGGCCCACGCCTCGGCCCGGTCCATCAGGTCGCCCGCGATGCCGTCCTCTCGGTGATCGGGCGCGACGTACACCTCGTTGACGTTCCCTTCAGGACCGCGAGCGAACACGGGCGGCGTCTCGGCGCACTCGACGTGGCAGTAGCCGACGAGACGGCCCTCCCGCTCGGCGACGAACACCGCCGCGTCCTCGTCGCGGAACTGCTCGCGACGGTACGCGACGACGTTCGCAAGAACCTCCTCTGTGGGCTCGTCGTACGGCTCGGCGAGATCGTTGTACGAGTCCAGTTCCGCCATCTCTCGGGCGAACGGAAACCAGACGTCCTCGACGAGTTCGGGGAGATCGTCTTCGCGGAGGCGTCGAACTGTCATATCGGTCCGTCGAACCGATCCCCGATAGATTTTGCCCCGCTTCGGTCGGAACGAGTTGCTATAACTAGCTAATATCAGCAAGTTATATCACGCCCGGATCGCGTTCACCCGAATGATGAGATTCAGCGACGAACTGCTCGACGAGGGCGAACAGATCTGGCAGGCGCAGTTCGAGCACCCCTTCGTGCGGGAACTCGCCGAGGGGACGCTCGACCCGGCGGCGTTCGAGACGTGGGTCCGCCAGGACTACCGCTACCTGCTCGACTACGCGCGAACGTACGCCATCGCCGGGACGAAGGCTCGCGACGAGGCGACGATGGCGTACCTGCTCGGCGTCGCGCATCGAATCCTGAACGACGAGATGGACCTGCACCGCGAGTTCGCGGCGGAGTACGGCCTGACGCCAGCGGACCTCGAAGCGACGGCGAAGGCGCCGACCTGCGTCGCTTACACCAACTTTCTCGTCCGAACCGCCCACGAGGGGTCGCTCGCCGAGATCGCCGCGGCGATCTACCCCTGCGCGCAGGGGTATCTGGACGTCGCCGAGCGGATGGCCGATATCGCGGACGAGGAGACCCACCGGTACACCCCGTTCATCGAGAAGTACACGAGCGACGAGTTTCGCGCGGCCGTCGATCGGGCCCGGGAGTTCGTCGATCGCTGCGGCGAGGAGTTCCCCGGCGAGCGCGACGCCATGCGCGAGGCGTTCCTGACGAGCGCGCGACTGGAGCACCGCTTCTGGGAGATGGCATACGCCACCGAGGAGTGGGCAGTCTGATGGTAACGAGTGCGCTCGCGCTCGGCATCACCGCCGCGACGCTCGCCGCGGTGACGGCGCTGGGCCTGCTGTACTCGCGCGGTCGGGTCGACACCGTCGAGGACTACGTCTCGGCGCGCAACTCGATCGGCACCGGCGCGTCGACGGCCACGCTCGTCGCGTCGTCGATGGGCGCGTGGATCCTGCTGAGTCCCGCCGAAGCGGGCGCCGCCTTCGGGGGGCTCCCCGCAGTGCTGGGCTACACGATCGGGAGCGCGATCCCGTTGCTGTTGCTCGTGCCGGTCGGCGTCCGCATCCGGCGGCTGATGCCGGAAGGCCACTCGCTGACCGAGTACGCGCTCGTGCGGTTCGGCTCCCGGATGTACGCGTACGTGCTCGTCGTCTCTTTGCTCTACATGTTCGTGTTCCTCGCCGCGGAGATGACCGGCATCGCCGGCGCGCTGGCGATGCTCGCGGACGTTCCCCGCTGGCAGACCGCCGCGCTGATCGGCGGGTTCGTCCTCGTCTACACCGCCTACGGCGGCCTCGTCGCAACGATCGTCACCGACACCGTCCAGACGCTCGTGATCCTGCCGCTGCTCGCGGTCGGATTCGCCGGCGCACTGTTCGCGCTCGGCGGCACCGGCGAGGTCCACGCCGAGATCGCGAGCGCGAACGCCTACCTGCTCGATCCCGGCTACGCGGCCGGCGTGGAGTTCGGGATCTACGTCGTGTTTGCGGTGCTGGGCGCGGGGATGCTCAACCAGGGCCGATGGCAGCGCGTCTACGCCGCGAAGAACGACGCGACGCTCCGGCGCTCGCTGGTCGCCGCCGCGGCGATGAGCGTTCCGCTGATCCTGCTCTCGGGACTGTTCGGCGTCGCCGCCGCGGGGCTCGGCTTCGTCGACGGGAACGCCAGCGTGGCGTTTTTCGCCCTCGTGAACGGCGCCTTTCCGGAGTGGGTCGCGCTGGTGGTCGTCGTGCTCGCCGTCTTGCTCGTCGCCAGTTCGGCGGACACGATGTTCAACGCCATCGCGAGCCTCGTCACGGCGGATCTCGCGCGGCTGGTCGATGCGGACGCCGCGGCGCTCTCGCGCACCGGCCGGGCGCTGACCGTCGCCGTCGCCGCAGGTGCGATCGTGATCGGCTCGCAGGGGTACAGCGTCCTCTCGCTGTTCCTGACCGCAGACCTGCTCGCCGCTGCGACGTTCGTCCCCTTTATCGCGGGACTGTACTCGACGCGACTGACCGAAACCGGCGCGCTCGCCAGTTCGCTCGCGGGCCTCGCCCTCGGCGTCGTATTCTTCCCGACGTTGCGGGGGGCGCTCGCAGCGATTCCGGGGCTCGGGGACGCGTTGCCCGCACCGTCGTTCATGCACGCGTTCGTCGGCGCGACCGCGGTGTCCGCGCTGCTGACGCTCGTCGCCGCGCGCGTCGCCGACGCCGACTTCGATCACGCGGGGCTGGCTCGCGAGATTCGGGAGATCGAGCAGCCGATGACCGACGGCGGGATCGACGCCGACGATGATGCCACTACGGGTGCGACCGCGGCAGACGCCGACGCAGCGGCGCCGGAGGTGGACCGATGAGCGCGCTCGGTCCGACCGCGTTCGGCCTGCTCGTCTGGGGGTCGATCGCGCTGGTGCTTGCGAGTTTCGCGTACCTAACCTACCAACTCGCGGTGGACGCACAGAACAGCGCCTGACCGGTCCGACTCCGAGAATCCTACAGTTCGAGCCGCACCGAATCGCCCGGCTCGACGCCGAACGCCTCGTCGCCCCGGCCGCGATTGACGTCTAACTCGACGTTCCCGTGGCTGCCGACGGTGGCGAGCCACTGGCCCTCCGGCACCTCGGCGAAGGTCTCGACGGCGGGCACCGTCCGGCCGTCGACGCGAACCTCGTCGAGGCCCTCCAGCACGTAGCCCGGCACGTTCGTGATCGCGTTGCCGAAGTCGTCGACGACCAGCACCTCGCCCCGGACGGCGTCGTCCTCGATCGTCGGCTCCGGAAGCTCGAAGTCGACGAACTCGCCGGTCGGCGTCACGTCGCCCAGCCCGTCGACGGCCTCGGGCACGGTGCGGTCGGCGTCCCACGACTCGTGGACGGCGGCGGCCGCCGGCGCGAACACGTCCCGGCCGTGGAACGTGCTCGATTCTGCGTTCTCGTAGCCGATCTCGTGGACGCGGATCGCGTCGTTGGTCGCACCGGTCGCCAGTTCCTTAGCGGCCGGCAGCAGGACGCCGTTGTCGGGGCCGACGAGGACGTGCTCGCCGGCTTCGACGGCGATCGCGGCCCGGTCGGTGCCGACGCCGGGGTCGACGACGACCAGGTGGGCCGCGGGCGGGAAGTACGGGAGAATCTCGCGGAGCCAGAACGCGGCGGCGCGGACGTCCTGCCGGGGGAACGCGTGGCTCACGTCGACGAGGCGGGCGTCGGTACGCTGCAGAACGACGCCTTTCATCGCGGCGGGGTACGGCGAGCCGAAATCGGAGGAGAGCGTTATCATGGGTGCTGTGTGGGCGTGGATGTGCGAACGGCCGATTCAGACGCCGTTGCTGTCGGTCTCGCTGACGCGCTGGATGCGCTCGATGCCGTCGATCTCCTCGATCGTGTCGACGACCGGATCGGGCACCAGCGACTCCCAGTTGCCGTCCTTGATCATGCGCTCGCGGACCTCCGAACCCTCCAGCACCTCGCGGTTGAACATCGGAGACTGGCGCACCTCGACGCCGGCCTCCTCGAACAGCTGGATGACGAGGGGATTGTTCGAGTACGCGACGTCGAAGTCGGGGCTCATGCTCTGGACGTGGCTCACCCAGACGGAGTTGCGATCGAGGTCCTCGATCGGCACCGCGTACGTCACGAGGTCGAGGTCGACGAGCGACTTCGTCAGCATCATGATGCGCTCGCCGGCCGTGAACGGATCGTGCCTGGTGTGGGAGGCGTCGGCGCTGCCGATGCCGAGGACGAGCTCGTCGACGTGGTCGTCCTCGACGATTGCCTCGACCATACTTCGGTGGCCGTTGTGGAACGGCTGGAACCGGCCGATGTAGCACCCGCGGATCATGCTCGAACCTTCGTGGCTCTGGCCATAAGCGTGGCGAGACGCCGCGACCAGCGCAGCGAGACGCCGCGATCGGCGGGGCAACGTTGATGCTCGACGAGCGACACGTCCGGACTCCTCGACTGGCCGATCGAGCGTCCGTGTAGCGAACCGCCAACCCGCCGTACGGCGGTCCTCGCGTGCGTCGACGATGCACTGAGGGAGAAAGTATATCAGTAGCGCAGCCTTCGAATTAGGTAGCAGAACGATTCTATGAGTAACGACACGGATACCGACGACGACCCCCGCAGGGACGGGGGAAGCGAATCGCCCGCGGAGGTTCCGGCGTCCCAGGAGGAGGACGTCGCGGAGCGACCGGGCGAGTCCACGGAGCCGGCGGACGACGCGTCGGACGGCGCGCCGTCGGGGAATGAACAGCAAACGGGGGAGCGAACAGAAGGCGACGAGCACGCCGAAGACTCGGTGGAGGACACGTCGTCCCAGTCTGCCGACGATCTGGACGACGAGTACGGCCTCGAGGACGACCTCGGTAGCGAGGTCGAGGCCGACATTCGCGACGAGTTCGACGAAGACGATCTGCTCGGGGGGCTCGACATCGACTCGACCGACGAGATCGCGATCCCCGACGAGCTGGTCGACCACGTGATCGGCCAGGACGAGGCCCGCGACATCGTCAAGAAGGCGGCCAAGCAGCGACGCCACGTGATGATGATCGGGTCGCCGGGGACCGGCAAGTCGATGCTGGCCAAGGCGATGAGCCACCTCCTGCCAAAGGAGGATCTCCAGGACGTTCTCGTCTACCACAACCCCGACGACGGCAACGAGCCGAAGGTCCGGACGGTTCCGGCCGGCAAGGGCGATCAGATCATCGACGCTCACAAGGAGGAGGCGCGTAAGCGCAACCAGCTGCGCACCTTCCTGATGCTGATCATCGTCGCGATCATCCTCGGGTACACCCTCATCACGGGAGCGTCGCTCCTGCTGGGTATCATCGCCGCCGTGGCGGTCTACATCCTGTTCCGCTACACGCAGCGGGGCAGCGACGCGATGATCCCCAACATGATCGTCAACGCCGCCGAGCAGACCCAGGCGCCCTTCGAGGACGCCACCGGCGCCCACGCCGGCGCGCTGCTGGGCGACGTCCGCCACGACCCGTTCCAGTCCGGCGGGATGGAGACCCCCAGCCACGACCGCGTCGAGCCGGGAGCGATCCACAAGGCCAACAAGGGCGTGCTGTTCGTCGACGAGATCAACACGCTCGACATCCGCAGCCAGCAGAAGCTGATGACGGCCATCCAGGAGGGCGAGTTCTCGATCACGGGCCAGTCCGAGCGCTCCTCGGGCGCGATGGTCCAGACCGAGCCCGTCCCCTGTGACTTCATCATGATCGCCGCGGGGAACCTCGACGCCATGGAGAACATGCACCCCGCGCTGCGCTCCCGTATCAAGGGGTACGGGTACGAGGTGTACATGGACGATACTATCGAGGACGACCCCGAGATGCGCCGGAAGTACGCCCGGTTCATCGCCCAAGAGGTCGAAAACGACGGTCGGCTCCCGCACTTCACCGAGGAGGCCGTCCAGGAACTCATCCTGGAGGCCCGGCGTCGCGCCGGCCGCAAAGGCCACCTCAGCCTGAAGTTCCGCGACCTCGGCGGACTGGTCCGCGTCGCTGGCGACATCGCCCGCGCCGAGGACCGTGACCGCACCGAGCGCGCAGATGTCCTGCAGGCGAAACGGCGCTCTCGGTCCATCGAGCAACAGCTCGCGGACAACTACATCGAGCGCCGCAAGGACTACGAGCTCACCGTCAATCAGGGCGACGTCATCGGCCGCGTCAACGGGCTCGCCGTCATGGGCGAGGACAGCGGTATCGTCCTCCCCGTGATGGCCGAGGTCAGCCCGTCACAGGGCCCCGGCCAGGTCATCGCCACCGGGCAGCTCAAGGAGATGGCCGAGGAAGCCGTCCAGAACGTCTCGGCGATTATCAAGAAGTTCTCCGACGAGGACATCTCCGAGAAGGACGTCCACATCCAGTTCGTCCAGGCCGGTGAGGGCGGCGTCGACGGCGACTCCGCGTCTATCACGGTCGCCACTGCAGTCATCTCCGCGCTGGAGAACGTCCCCGTCAAGCAGAACCTCGCCATGACCGGCTCACTGTCGGTCCGGGGCGACGTGCTCCCGGTCGGCGGTGTCACGCACAAGATCGAGGCGGCCGCCAAGTCCGGCCTCGATACGGTCATCATCCCCGAGGCGAACACCCAGGACGTGATGATCGAAGACGAGTACGAGGACATGATCGAAATCATCCCCGTCTCGCACATCTCCGAAGTCCTGGAGGTCGCACTGACTGGCGAAGCGGAGAAGGACTCGCTGGTCGACCGCCTCAAGTCCATCACGGGCAAGGCGCTCGAACACGAGGTCGGCCGGCAGAGCGGCGGCAGTCCGAGTCCTCAATAAATGCCCGACTGGGCCGCATTCGTCGGCCTGACGGGGTTTCTTTTAACCGCGCTTCTCGGTCTCGCACGGCTCTCACAGGGAGCCGTCCGGCCCGACGGCGGCGTCTCATCCACAGTCGACCGCGTCTCGATACCCGACGGGGACCCGACCATCCCACGCTTCGAGACGCAACGGGCAGCGGCCCAGCGACAGCAAATGCGCGACACGCTGGCCCCGAGTGACGTCTCGACAGGGGCGTTGCTTGCCAACGTCGCATTCACGCAGGGGCTGTTCGGCGTGTTGCTGGTCGCCGGTGCGTTCTACTTCGAAATCCCGGCCAGCGCGTTCGGTGTTACCGTCGACGCACTCTCGACGGGACTGCCGGCACTGGTAATCGGCGCTGGCGCAGGAGTCGGCTTCTGGCTGGGCAACGAACTCGCCGCCGCGCTTGCCGACGGCTTCGGGGTCGCCTTCGACGAGTCGCTGCGGGAGTTGCTCGCCCCAGACTCGGTGGGCGGCTGGATCATCCTGCTGTGCGGCGTCCTGCCGGTCATCGCCATCGTCGAGGAACTCCTCTTTCGAGCGGCGGCTATCGGCGTCCCCGTGGCGGGACTGGGCGCACCGGCGTGGGCGATGGCTATCGTCGCTTCGGTCGCCTTTGCGCTGGGCCATGGCGCGCAGGGCCGGGCTGGTATCGTCGTCACCGGAACGCTCGGGCTGGCGCTCGCCGGCCTGTTCATCGCGACAAACAGCCTGCTCGCGGTCGTCGTCGCCCACTACCTCGTCAACGCGCTCGAACTGATCGTCCACGAGGGGCTGGGCGTCGACCGGATCTGGGTCTAGAGGCCCTCGATAGCCCGGAGCTTCTGCTCGACGGGCGGCGGCGCGGCGCTCGGTCCATCACGGACTCGATGGTCCGGAATCAACAGCGGCACGGGGTTCGCCGCCAGCGACTCCCGGACCTGGGCAAGGTCGTCTTCGTCGTCATCGTCCAGGTCCGGCGTCATCCGCGCGACCTGCACGACGGAGGCGTCCTCGCCGTAGGGAATCTCCCGGACGGCTTCCAGCACTGTGCGCTGGTCCGTCGGGACCGTGAGGCCGACGGTAACGTCCGTGAAGTCGTCCTCGACCCCCTGGAGATACTCGTCGATGCGGTCGAGCAGGGCGTGGTCCTCGCTGACATCGTCCTCTGGCTGGGACGGGAACGACAGCGAAATGATCCGGTCGCCGGCCTCGCCGAGCTGGACGTACCGGTCGAGATACGACGACTCGCGGGCGTAGATTCCTGCGTCCCCGGTCGGTGCTTCCATGCTAGCGTCGTCGGCCGGTCGCCCCTTCAACATTCGGCCTTGGATTGACTGTATACACAGACTGGGCAGCGATTTCGAACAGCCAGAAAGCCCCGACTGGCTGCACTCGGGGGACTCGCTGCGCTCCTCGTCACTCCTTACACTCGTTCCTCCGGTGCTTGCATCGTCCACCTTCGTCCAGCCAGCCGCCCCTTTCAGTCCTACCCACGGCCGGTTGGACAATCCAGGCTGGGTGGGGATGAAAGGGGCTGCCGTCTCGGCGAACCCCGACGACGCAAGCACCTACCGGAGCGTCGTTCGAGAGAGCGAAGCTCTCTCGTGATCACGAAAATCTCCGATTTTCGGACGACAGCGAGTCGCGGGAGCCGAGACGGCAGGGGCTTTCTGGTTCTTTGAAGAAAGAACAACGAAACCGAGTTCCGCCGTCAGTCCTGGAACCAGAGCACGCCGGGGTAGTCGGAGATGAGCCCGTCGACGCCGGCCTGGACCAGTTCTTGGGCCTGATACCACGTGCTGACCGTCCAGGTGTTCAGCGTACGATCCTCGTCGTCGGCGATTTCGACGAGGTCGATGTCGCTCAGGTCCGATTCGATGTAGCCGTCGTCGTCAAAGAGGGGCGTTCCCCGAATCATGTTCCAGGGAACGTTCATCGCTTCGCAGTCGTATCGGCGGGTGACTTCCAGGCCCTCCTCAATGCTGTCCCAGAAGAGGAAGGCGATAGGGACCGAGTCGTCGTAGTCCCGGACGGTCGCGAGCGCGGCCTCGTAGAACGAAGAAACGAGGATGTCGTTGTCGTACTCGCTGGCAAGGTCAAGCGCGCGCTCGGTGTAGGACTGCCACACCTCTCGCTGTGCCGACAACGTCTGGTCTGACAGCGACTCGGCGAAGTAGAGGTCCTCGCTGCCGGGGTTCTTGAACTCCAGGTTGACGGCGACGCTGGGCGGAATCGAGTCCATGACCGTCTCAAGCGTCGGAACCGTCTCCTCGGTGCCCAGAACCTTCGCGCTGGTCACAGTGTCGGTGTCGGTCTCGAACACGAGGCCCTGGGTGTCGGTCAGGCCGCGCTCGCCGCCGTCGCGTTCGGCCAGACCGTTGTCGTGGAAGGTGACGAGCGTCCCGTCGGCCGTCGGCACGACATCGACCTCGATCATGTCGGCGCGCCGGTGGGCCGTATCTGTTCCTGGGCCGCCAAACGACGAGGCTTCGACGGCCAGTTCCGTGTTCTCCGGGTAAACGCCCGCGAACCCGCGGTGGGCGATCAGCGTCGTGTCGTCGGGCATCTCCCCGTCCCCGGTGTCGTCGGCTTCGCTGGCATTCGATTCACCGCCGTCGGATTCCTGGGCCGTTGCGCCGCCCACGAGTCCCGCGCCTGCCAGTGTCGCCGCTGTTCCCTCGACGAACGTCCGTCGACCGATGTACTGTGACATGGCAGGTACGGCTGCCGGGCGGTCGCGAAAGACCGTTTATATGAGTGATATAGTTCACTCGATAGCCGTAGTCGACAGCGTTCAGGTCTGTAGCCGTACATACCGGAGCGTTCAGGCTTACTCGCCGATCCGCTCGCGGGCCGCCGCCACGACCAGCGGGAGCGTTATCGTCGCGTCGGCATACACCGAGACGTTCCGGGCGTCCTTTTCGAGCTTGCCCCACGAGCGCGCTTCCTCCAGCGTCGCCCCGGAGAGGCCGCCGGTGTTCGAGGGGTCCATCGTCAACTGGACGGCGTAGTCGTAGGCGTCGGGCGAGACCAGCATCGTCTGGAGGACGTAGTTCTTCGGGACGCCGCCGCCGACGACCATCGCTCCCGCGCTATCGGCTTCGTACGCGATGTCTGTGATCTGAGTCATGTCCGCCAGCGCGTCGACGGTGAACTCGCTGGTCTGGGAGTACATCCACGCCTGCAGCCCCAGTACCGAATCCTGGAACGCCGGGCAGTACACCGGCACGTCGTTCTCGTAGGCCGCCGCCAGCACGCCGGCGTCCTCGGGCACGTCCTCGCGCTCGTTGACCTCGCTGTTGGCCCGGCCCAGCGCCTCAGTCATGCGCTGGATCGAGACCGCGCCCTCGGTTTCCAGCGTCGAGAACACCTCGTCCCGGAGGTGGTTCTCGAACAGGGCGAAATGCTCCTGGGGCAGGTAGACGTTGTAGATCCGGTCGACGCCCTCGTCACGGAGCGTCTCGTCGTGTTCGCGCTCCGTTCGCCCCTCGGGCGTGACCTCGCCGTGGTGGTGCTTGCCGCCGATGGCCTCGATGCTGTCGTGGGTACAGTTCGCACCCGTCGTCACGAGTACGTCGATGTGGCCGTCGCGGATGAGTTCGCTGACGATGGCTCGCATCCCCGTCGGAACCATCGCACCGGCGAGACCGAAGAAGGTCGTCACGTCGTCGTCGAGCATCTCGCTGTAGATGTCGACGGCCTCGTGGATGTCGCTCGCGCCGATGCCGGCCTCGCCGTAGCTGTCAGCCAGTTCGCCGACCGTCATTCCGGCCCGGGCCTCCGCGTGGCCGATGGGGTCGTGATGGAACGTCTCCCGCTCGTCGGTGTGGTCGCTCATTGCTATCCAGTCAAGTGGCGGCGGGTTTCAACCTCGTGGTTCGCCGCGACAGTCACGGGGCGTGTGTCGTTTCATCACCCCACGCCCCAGTGGAAACGGAGGGCTTAGACGTCGCTGCCCTGAATGAGAGCCGCGAATACTGCTACGTTCCGGCGTAGCGTCGGCGACTGAGATGGCCGACCGCTGGGCGACCAGGTACCCAATGGAAGCTACCCCACGCTACGGGACTCGGGTTGACGACCTCGCGTCGGTGCGGTCGGATGCTCCTGCTTGGAGCAGACCGAATCGGTCCCCGATTCTGTGTAGTCCGGTCGAAGCCGCCGCCGGGAATGTGGGACGGAAGACGCTCCTCCCGCCCCGAAATACGGTTCAGATTCGAAGGTGTGCCGGTGGATCGACGGCTTCGAGTTGTTCCAACAGCCCGAGACGGTTCTCTTCGACCCACACCTCCGCGATCTCGTCGTCCGCGAGCCGGTACATCGCCATCCCTGTCCACTCGACTTCGTGACCGGTCGGCTCGACATCGAGGTACTCGCCCTTGTGGGTCCCGCTGGCGGAGTATCGAACGGCAACGGTGTCGCCTTCTGTGACCATCGCGTCGGTCGTACCGCTGTAATCGGGGAACCGCTCGAAGTGCGATTCGAGGAACTCGATGACCTCGTCGGGGCCGTGGAGGTCCTCGTGGATGCTGTGCTCGACAACGTCGTCCGCCAGAATGTCGGCCAACGTCTCCAAGTCTCTCTCGTTAAATGCGTGCAGGTACCGCCTGACGATGTCCGCGTTCGTGTGTTCTGTTGTTGACATTATCCCACCTCACGCGTGGCGATTCGGGTACCGGGACCGGACTCCAGGTCATGCCCGCGGCCCCACATCAGTGTTCATCGCGGGCCGTGTTAGTCTTTAACATAATGTGGCTGGGATCGGGAAGCACGCGCCAACGTACCACCGGTATCCAAACATCGGACCGCAGCAGTCGACACTGTCTGGAATCAACTCAGTTTCAGCGACGCTCCACAGCAGTCCGACCGGTACTGCTCGCGTTGCTTGACGAGCTTGCAGTCCTGATAACGGCGGGCGACGAGGTCGCCACACGCCTCGCAGGTGAGGACGTGCTTCGGGTCGGTGAAGGCCGGACAGTGGACATCGGTGTCAAGCTGGTCGGCCCGCTTCCGGAAGGCCCGGCCGTGGTCGGTCGTCCCGTCGCGTTGATACTGCTCGACGTGGATGAGTTCGTGGCGCAGCGTCGCTTCCCAGGCGTCCCGGTCGAAGGTCGAAAACGCGTCCCAGGTCAGCGAGACCGTACACGGAAGCGGACGGCCGTCGCTCCCGTCGACGCTGTCCCAGTCGTACCGCTCGCCGACGGTGGCGTCGGCCAGTTTTGGTCGCGTGACCGCGGCGGCGCGGCGCTTAGCGCGGTGGGACACCTCCCACTCGACGAGGTCGAACCGGACCGAGACGCCCCACTCGCGGCGGACACCGCGACAGTACTGCCGTGACCAGTCGACGAGGTCCGAATCCGAACTAATACCTTCGTAAGAAACTACGCCGGCCATCGCCTCAGAGGGCGGTCGGGCAGTCGATATAGGTCGTCTCCAGTCCCCAGTCCTCAACGACGGTCTGGAGCGACTGGACGCCGAACGTCTCCGTCGCGTAGTGACCGGCGAGGACGACGTGAATCCCCTGCTCGCGCGCCTCGTGGAAGGCCTGCTGTTTCCCCTCGCCGGTGATGAGCACGTCGGCATCCGTCTCGACTGCCTCCTGAAGCCAGTCGACGCCGCTGCCGGTGACGATGGCGACGTCCTCGATGGTCGACGGGCCGAAGTCCAGAACCTGAACTGGCTGCCCCCCAGTATCTAAGTTTCCTTCAAGGGTATTAGTGAGATCCGAGACTGTCCGGGGCTCTGGGAGGGTTCCGCGCTGGCCGATGTACTCGCCGCCCATCGACCCGAACGGCGCGCGGTTGGCGAGGTCCAGCAGGTCCGCGACGCCGGCAGCGTTGCCCAGTGACTGATGGCCATCCAGCGGGAGGTGGGCGACGTATAGCGCGAGGTCGTCATCGATCAGCGGCGCGACCCGGCGGTAGTTGGTTCCGGTCACGCGCTCCATCCCGCCCCAGACGATGCCGTGGTGGGTCACGAGCAGGTCAGCGCCCGCCTCGGATGCGCGGTCGATGGTCTCGACGGCCGCATCCACCGCGAAGGCCACGTGCTCGACCGGCTGGTTCGCCGGCCCGACCTGCAGGCCGTTCGGACTGGCGTCGATGTCGGCGTAGGCCTCGGTGTCGAGTCGGTCGTCGAGACGCGTCGCGATGTCTCCTGCGTTCATAGCGCGGACTTCGAGATGACCGGTGGTATGCTTTTCTCTACCTGTCCGATTCGACCAGTTGTCCGTTCGCCTGCCCGATGAGGTCCCGGTCCACAGCGGCGTCGATGATGGCGTCGAACTGCTCCCCGTCGATGTCGTAGGCGTTGACCGCGACCTCACGGATCTCCGCGCGGTCGACCGGCATTTTGCGGTTCTGGAGCAGGCGCATCACCTTGTTGTACTCCAGTTTCGTCAGCGAGGGGCCGCCAGCGCTGCCGTCGCTGTTCTCGCTGCTCTCGGTGTCCTCGCGCCCCGTCTCGGCCGCTGTCTCCGTGTCGCTTTCCCCGGTGGGCTCCGCTGCCCGTTCGTCCGAGGCGTCCGCGGTGATATCCGCATCGGCCGTTTCCGTCGCATCCGCTTCTGGTGTCGAATCCACCGTCGCCGCCGACTGGTCCGACGGTTCCGGGTCCACCGCACTCGCGCTATCGTCGCCCAGAAGCGAGCCGTCATCGGCCGGTTCGACCACGCTATCGGTGGTCACCGGTTCGACGTCCGCCGGTGTCTCGGAATCGTCAAGCGGTCCCGGCGGCTCCGCGGTCCCGTCATCGGCAGCCGTCTCCACCGTGTCGCGGGCGTCCGCCTTCGCCGCCTCGACGGCCGGTTCGACGATCGTTGCGAGCTTCTCCCGGCAGGTCGAACAGAGGACGACGGTCCCCTGCTTCTCGGCCTCCGGATCCAGCGATTTCGGGATGATCGGATACTCGGAGAGCGAGACATCGAGCGCGCCACCGCAGAAGTAACACGACGAGAGTCGGTCCATGCTCGCTAAGTGGAGACGCTGCTTACTAAAAAGCGAGGAGAAAGCCTCGCGCTCTATCGCGGGGAGGATGTCAATAAAATGCTTATGCCGTTATAGCTGCTACACCGACCGTGGCCATCCCGTCGGGCGTACCGTCACTATGTGCGATGGATAGGAGGGCTCGATACTCCAAAGTCAGGCCGTTCGCCATCCGTGCAGCCGCGAATTGCGTTCTGAGAGGTATTAGACCGTGACACGGACAATCGAACTCTCAACGACTGTGCTTTGTCCATCCGTTTCCGCGGAACCGAGCCAGGCGCAGTTTCGGCTCGACGGCGCAGGCGTCGCTGTCGAGGGCGGCCAACTAGCGGAGGAGGCCGGACTGGACGAGATCTTCGATGTCCGGCTGGGGCGGCCACCACAGGCCGCGACGGGCGCGCTCTCGGGGACGGTACTCACAATCGGGTTCGAGCGCGGTGGACAACGCGTCGTCCTGTTCATAGACGGGACAGAATCGACGTTAGATCGAGTCAGTGGGTTGTTGTTCCGCCGATTGCTCGACGGAACAGAGGCGGCCGCGTGCCACCCCGCGACAATCGGAGGGCGTGTGACAGAGCGGCGTTTTGATATCGGTGAACTCCGGGTCACCCCCGGGAGAATTGGGTGTACCGGTATCAGGCAACCGCTTAACGTCGAACTCGAAACCGTAGTGGGCGTCAGCCGCGCTGAAAAGGAACTGCTGGGCCGTCAGGAACCGAGTGTCCACCTCCGGTACGTCAGACAGGGCGTCGTTGTGGGGGTCGACCTGTCGCTGAACCCGCCACGGAAGCTCAATCTACTCGGGCGGTACCTCCGGCGCAGATACGGTCGTCTGCGGCGGGAACTGCGGGAACTTGACCCCCCGGCCCCGGTCGTCCGGACGCTGACACGGCTCTACACGCACGGGGGACGTACAGAGTCCAGAAGCGTACTGGCACAGGAATCGGCAGATCCGGCGACCTTCCTCGAAGAGCTGATTGAGAACGACCTGGTGACGCTAGATGGCGGCGAAGTCCGGTTAGATATGCTGGGCTGGGTACTCGTCGCTGAGCGGGCTGTCGGCGTCGACGGGTCGGATAGCTGAGCACGCGTTTGTTGTTCACCGTGGGTCAAAGTTCGGCGCCATCTCTCACCGTGCCTGTATACCTTGTATTTAGACGTATACAGCTTAGTCGAGGAACCCCTGGACCAGTTCAGCGGCTTCATCACCAGGCTCCAGCCACGGCGTGTGCCCGTGCCCTGGGAGTTCGTTGAACTCGGCGTCGGGCATCTTCTCGGCAACGGGACGACCGACATCTGGCGCATAGAAGGTGTCCTCCGTCCCCCAGACGAACTGCGTCGGACAGTCGATTCGCGCGATTTCGTTCCCGATATCGAACAGCGGATGGGCGCGGCCGAACGAGCCCTGGGCGGTCGCCAGCGACCGCTGGCTTTCCCCTCGCCCGGGCAGGTCCTGCCCGGCGGCGAGCAGTTCGTAGAACACGTCGGGGATGGCCGAGGCGTCGACGACGTTGACCCGCTGCATCGACTGTCTCGCGTTCTCGACCGGATCGCCACGGTTGAGCAGCCACAGCAACACGCGGTTGAGGCCGCGAACCGTCAGCAGGCGAAACAAGAGCGGGAGATACCGCGAGACGCCGCCCGGCGCGCCGACCAGTTGCAGTCGGTCCACGCGGTCGTGGTCGAGCGCGAGCAGGAACGACTGGAGGCCGCCGTGGGAGTTGCCGACCACGTGGGGTCGGTCGATAGCGAGGTCGTCGAGGAAGTCGACGATGTACGCGACCAGAAACGACCGCAGATCACGGTCCCGGTAGCTCGGAGCGGCTGAGAGGGCGAGACCGGGCCGGTCGGGGGCGTACACGCGGTACTCGTCGGTGAGCGCCGGAAACAGGGGTAGCCACGTCGCCGCCGGCGTCCCGACCCCGTGAAGGAGCAGCACGGGATCGCCGTCCGGGTCGCCCCCGACCAAATAGTGAACGCGACCCACGGCGTCCGTCTCGGTTACTCTGGACTCGACGCCGAGGTCGTAGTGGTCGGCGAGGCGGGCCTGGGCGTCCGCGTAGCGTCGCTCGGCCGGATGAGGCCAGTCGTCGGGCGACAGCGCGCGGTCCTCGGGGACTGTGGTACCGGTGCTCATACGCGGACTGTCCGGCCCCGGGCGTATCAGTATACCGCGGGCCGGTGCTATGTGATAAGATTGCGCCTCCAAGAGACACATATAGCTCCGCTCCCTCGCTCCCACATGGAGGCTATCGAGGGGACTGTCCTTGCCGGGCGGTCGTTTGAGCCGGTCCACGGCAGAGTTGTCGTCGAGGACGGCTACATAACGGCCATCGAGGAGACGTCTGAGCGCGAAAGCGGTCACAACCGCATTGTCCTACCGGCGTTCGTGAACGCACACACTCACGTTGGTGACTCAGTCGCCAAGGAGGCGGCTGTCGGTCTCGGCCTGGAGGAGGCGGTGGTACCACCCGATAGCCTGAAACACCAGCAGATCGCAGCGGCCGACGACGAGACGCTGATTGCCGCGATGCACCGCACACTTCGATTCATGCAGCGAACCGGCTCCGGGGCGTTTCTCGACTTCCGGGAGTTCGGCGTCGACGGGGCACGTGCGCTACGCGAGGCCGCTGCGGAACTCGATATCGAGGACTTCATTTTCGGGAGCGATGACGCTGCGGTGCTGGACGTGGCCGACGGGTTCGGTGCCAGCGGTGCAAACGACGACGATTTCACCACCCGGCGGACCGCCACCGAGGAGCGTGGGGTCCCGTTCGCTATCCACGCCGGCGAACCGGACGCTACTGACATACACCCGGCGCTGGATCTGGAACCGGACCTGCTGGTCCACATGGTCCATGCCGAGGCGGAGCACCTCGAACGGGTGGCTGATCAGGACGTCCCTATCGCGGTCTGTCCCCGTGCGAACCGCGTCCTTGAGGTCGGCCGGCCACCGATTGAGTCGCTTCTGGAGTACACTGACGTGGCACTCGGGACTGATAATGTAATGTTGAACGCACCCTCGATGTTCCGTGAGATGGAGTACACCGCGAAGACCTTTGACCTCCCCTCGCGGACGGTGCTCCAGATGGCGACGACCGCTGGGGCCGACGCAGTTGGCCTCGACTGTGGTGTCATCGAACCCGGCCGCCGGGCCGCACTGCTGGTCCTCGACGGCGACTCAGACAACCTCTCGTCCGTGGCCGACCCGGTCGACGCGGTTGTCCGGCGAGCGTCGCCGCTGGACATCCACCGAGTTATCTGCTGAAGCCGACGGCGGGACTACTGATGCCCATGGCAGTGTGATTGAAAATGGGCAGTTTGGACGCCCGGTTTTCAAGCCCGTCAGTATCTCTAATGCGCTGGTTTTGCCAGTCGCTCCTCACGGTGTTGCGGTCTGTGCTATCTGCATGTCCAACCCGAGCTGGTCGAGTTCCCATGCCAGATAATCACGCAGGCCGTCTTCCAAGGCTCGGAATTCTAAGTCGAGATTGCGTTTTGCCTTTGTGTTATCGACGTTGAATTGCCGTCCAGATAAGAAGTCCAGTATTTCTGCTTCGAGGCCGTCCGGCGGCGTGATGACATGTTCAGCCCCCCGCATGATGGTGGCTAACCCGCCGAATACAGCGTCCGGAACGGCTCGTGGGGCCGGGATTCCCGTGAGTCCCTCGGCGCAATCCAACACCTCAGGCATCGTTCGAGGTTGGCTGGCAACGATATACTCCTCGCCGGGTTCGCCAACCTCCATCGCCTGGATGTGCGCCCGCGCGATGTCGTCAACATGGTCCATTGGAAGGGTCCAGTCGCGGGGAACCATCGGGAGGTCACCTGTCAAGTAGTCCCGAAAAACTGTCTGGGGTTTCCCCGGCCCGTAGCGGCCGTTGTGGGGGCCGTAAACACCGCCCGGCTGAACAATGACCAGCGGGAGACCGTCCTCTATCATCGGTTTTGCAACCTCGAAGTGTGCTTTCCACTTTGTACGAACGTACTCAGCGTAGGTCGGGCACTCGGGGTCAGTCGATTCATCGATTATGTCCCCACTCGTCCCCGGATAGACACCTATCGTACTGGTGTAAACGCCCTTGGGAACGTCGAGTTCGTCCATCAGCTCCAGCACATTGCGCGTCCCCTCAACGTTGATTCGTTCTGCCTTTTCTGCCTCCTGAGGTCCGGGTCCGACGTAGAACCACGCAGCCATGTGGAACACGCCGTCGACGCCGGCCATCGAGTCACGCATACTCCCCTTCTCTGTGATGTCACCCTCAACAACGGTCACCTCGTCCGGCAGCTGGCTCGCGTTCGAGCGCGAGCGCGTCAACGCGACAACGTCGTGGCCTCCGTCGGCTAATTGTTCCACCACGTGGGTCCCGATGAGGCCAGTCGCCCCTGTGACGAAGTATTCCATAGTGTGACTAATGTTGACATATAACAAGTAGGTTGGGGGAGAACCAGCGATATTTGTACGCTGTCCCGTAAGCGGTACACACACTGTAGTCACCATCTCACTCTGTGTACGGTCTGGAGCCAACAGTAAGTCCCCTGTTCAAGACGCAAGCACACTGTAGAGTCTACTGTCTGAAATCGGCCCAGTGCGAAGGGGTGTATGACCCCCCGCGAGGTGTCGACTCAGCTCTCGGCCGCGTGGGCGAACACGAACGCCCGGAGGAGCTTCGTCGCCAGCGTCGCCGCCTGCCCATCGTCGCGGTCGTTGACCTCGACCACGTCGAAGCCGACGGCCTGCGGAGCCGCGGCCCGCACCACCTCATGCATCTCTCGCGGTTCGAGGCCGAACGGCTCCGGCGTTCCGGTTCCGGGCGCGAACCCGGGGTCGGCGGCGTCGATGTCGACGGAGAGGTACACCCGCTCGTCGTCGAACGCGGGCGTCCAGTCGGCCACGTCCTCCGGCGGAACCACGGTGACGTCGTCTTCATTCGCACGGCCCCATTCGGCTTCCGAGCCAGTGCGTGCGCCCAGCACAATCGCTTCGTCGGCCACCGAGAGCGCGTGGCGGGTCACCGTCGCGTGGGAGTACTCGTCGCCGGCGTAGGACTCGCGCAAGTCCAGATGCGCGTCCAGACAGACGAACACGTCGGGGTCGAGGGCGCGCACGCCGGCGACGGAGACGGTGTGTTCGCCGCCGACGACGAGCGGGACGGCCCCCTCGCTGTCGAAATCCGAGAGGGTGCCCTGGAGGTACGTGAGGTACTCGGCGACGTCGGCCGTGGGGCCGATATCGCCGTGGTCGTAGACGGAACAGTCAGTGAAGTGCTGGCCGGTGCGGTGGTCGTAGTCGTCGAACCCCTGGCCGAACTGGCGGACGCGGCGCGGGCCAAAGCGTGCACCGGGGCGAAACGACGTCGACGCGTCGAGTGGCGCGCCCACGAGCGCGTAGTCGGCCGCCCCGCGGTCGGCCCCCGCACCGGGTAACATCGTTACGAGCGTGTGATCTTGCGCTGTTCCTCGTACTGGAGGTACTCGATCTCGTCGTCGGGCTGGAGGTCGATGTCCTCGGGGACGCGCATCGTGAACGTGTCGTAGGTGTCGAGGTCCATCACCTGTGCGTCGTTGCCGTCGGTGGAGACGACCTGCCCCTGCTTTCGGTTGACGATCGGGACCCAGACCTTCGCGTCGACGGGCTGGGACAGCGAGCGCTTCTTGCCGTCGAAGACACCCTTGGCGTCGATGCGGGCCTTGGCGCTGCCGTGCTTGCCCGGCTTGGCCGTGCTGTAGGAGTTGATCTTACACGGCGTGTCTTCGATCATGACGTAGCTTCCTTCGTCGAGCTCTCGAACTTCGGTCTGCTCTCTTGCCATACCGCCGGATTACCCCTGTTTGGGTATAAACGGTTTGGAATGCCCCAAGCCAGGTCTGTCGCGACTGCCGCTCTGTGGGCTCGTCTGAAATAGCTGTGTGTCCAACATCCCGAAATCCCCGACGGCAGTACCGAGTCCCACAGTGGGTCCCGAGCCCACCCCCACAGTTCAAGTGAGCTTGCACTAACCACACGGGTGTGGCACTCTCGTTCGACCTGTTCGGGACGCTCGTTACGGCGGACCGGCCATCGGAGCCGTGGGAGGCCGTTTCAGAGACGCTCGCAGCCCGATCAGTTCGGGTCCCGGACGACTGGGAGGACGCCTATCGCTCGGCCCATCGCGACTACGACCGCGGCCAGGAAGCGCCGCTGGACGAGCACGTTCGACTGGCGCTTGCCAGCCGCGGCGTCGAGATCACTGCGGAGACGGCGACTGAGGCCGTCCTCGATGCGTTCGACAGCCCGGTAACAGTCCGTGAGGGAGCCGTCGAGGCGCTCGATGCCGCAGCACAGCGAGGGCCGGTCGCTGTCTGTTCGAACTGCAGCGTCCCGGGGCTGGTCGAGCAGACGCTCGCCCGAGCAGATATCGAGGCCCGAAGCGACCACTCGTTCGACGCCGTCGTCACCAGCGTCGACTGCGGCTGGCGGAAACCGCACCAGCGCATCTTCGAGGTAACTGCTGACGCGCTCGACGCGGAGCTTTCTGACCTCGTCCACGTCGGCGACGACGCCCGAACGGACGGCGGCGCGGGCCGCGTGGGCGCGCAGTCGATGTTACTGGAAGACCACTCGCTACCGGCGATAGCCGAAAAACTCCGGGAGGAGGAGCTGTGCTGAGCGCGTTGGCGGTGGCCGTCGCCGGGGGGCTGGAACTCGCAATCGGTGAGCCGCCGACCCGCTTGCATCCGGTTGCGTGGTTCGGACGGCTCGTCGGGGCGGTCGACCGCGAGTGGGACCACCCGCTTGCGGTCGGAGGGTTCGCCGCGGCGCTGTTGCCACTTGGAGCCGCCACAGTGGTCGGCGCAGGCGTCGCACTCGCCGCCACTCGCGAACCGCTGGCCGCCGCAGCCATCGCCGGCCTCGCGCTGTTCCTGACTACGAGCATTCGCAGTCTTCTTTCGACCGCACGGGATGTCATCGCCGACAGCGACGCCGCCCTTCCTGCTGCTCGGGACGGGCTACTCGCACTCGCCGGCCGCGACGCCAGCGCTCTCTCGGCGGGCGAAGTCCGCAGCGCCGCCGTCGAGAGTGCATCTGAGAACCTCGCCGACGGCCTCGTCGCGTCGCTGGCCGCGTTCGTCGGGGGTGGACTTGTCGCTACTGGCGTCGGCCTCCCGCCGCTGCCCGTCGCTGCCGGTGCAGCGGCGTGGATCAAGGCCGTCAACACGATGGACTCGATGCTTGGCTACCGCTCGAAACGCGTCGGGACGCCTGCGGCGCGGCTCGACGACGCCGTGATGTGGCTCCCGGCCCGACTGAGTGCGCTCCTGCTCGCTCTCGCCTGCGGGTCGCCCCGGTCGGTGGCCCAGGCCCGGGACTGGCTGGACGGTGTTCCCTCACCGAACTCCGGGTGGCCGATGGGGACAGCCGCCGCGGCGCTCGACGTTCGACTCGAGAAACCGGGCGTGTACGTCCTGAATCCCGCAGGACATCTCCCCGACGTGGCGACGGCCCAGCGTAGCGTCACACGGGTCGGCGTCGCCGGAGCGCTGGCGTACCTGCTCACCGGCCTGGGGGTGTACGCGTGGTTTTGACCGCGGTCCGGGGGGCGCTGGGATTCCTCTCGCGGCTCCCGGTCGGCCACAGCGAACGGGCGTGGGACGCCTTCGTCGGGACGCCGGCGGCGTTCCCGCTGGCCGGCTACGTCGTCGGCGGCCTCGTCGCGCTCCCGTTCCTCGCCGCCGGTCTGCTCCCGGCCCCCGTAATCGCCGCGGCCTACCTCGGAGGCGTCGTCCTCGTCACCGGCGTCAATCACGCCGACGGCCTCGCAGACCTCGGGGACGCCGCCGTCGTCCACGGCGACCCCGCGGAGCGCCGCGAGGTGATGCGGGACACGACTGTCGGCGTCGGGGCGGTCCTCGCGCTGGGGACCGTCCTCCTCGCGCTGGCGCTGGCTGCGCTGGCCGTTGCGGGGCACCCGCCGCTGGTCGCCGTCGCGCTGGTCCTCGCTGCCGAAGTGGGGGCGAAGCTCTCGATGGCGACGCTGGCCTGCGTCGGCCGTCCG
>Ga0207772_100130_pt1 | contig 75112 bp, 76 predicted proteins | sample A23M3SouthBayCA_2_FD_187750 | JGI IMG/M metagenome (GOLD analysis project Ga0207772, IMG submission 187750) | Aerobic enrichment media microbial communities from Eden Landing Ponds, California, USA - A23 M3 (2) (SPAdes) | ecosystem: Environmental > Aquatic > Marine > Unclassified | place...
GGCCGAACCCCCACGGTTCGGCGCCGCCGTCCCCGTAGCGCTTCTTCGCGTCCCAGTTGACGACGTGGTCCGCCAGAACGACCGAGCCGAGCGTGCCAGCTTCAGGTGAGATTCCTGCGATTCCTGCGGTGAGCACGTACGCGTCGTCGGTATCGATCGCGTCGGACGCCAGAATCGCCGTGGCGGTCGCGGCCGCGCGGGTCGGGCCGATCCCGGTCGCCGTGACGCCGACGCCGCGATCGGTGATCCGGACCGGAACCGGCGCTCCCGGTACCGAGACCTCACGGTCGAACCCGTCGTAGCCGTTGAGCCATCGACCGAGTTCGCCGCTGCCGTCCGCAGCGACGTCGGGGCCGAACGCCGTCAACACGAGGACGCGAAGCTGGGGTGCAGACATAGAAACTCAGTCCGACGGACTCCACCGCGCGTCCGCGAGCGTGCGCTGGACGACGTCCTGCCCGACGGCTTCGGCGAGCGTCTCGAAGGCCGCCCGCTCCGAGCGGTCGTCGGCGCCGGCGACGAGCCGCGAGACGATGAACTCCGGCGTCGACCGGCCGACCGTGCCGAAACGGGGCTGGTAGTCGACCAGCAGATCGAGTTCCGGCGAGAGCCCCTCGGCGAAGATGCCGTCGACCCGCGCGGTCTCGGGAAGCGGTTCGAGGTCGTCGGCGAGGTGGGTGACAAAGGCGCCCAGCGCGGCGCGCTCGACCGTCAGCGTGACGAGGCCGTGGAGCAGGTCGGCGGCGCTGCCGGGCTCGGTGATCGCCTCGAACTCGTCGACGAGCATCAGGGTGCGCTCGCCCGCCGAGACGGGCGGGACGATCGAGCGCAGCGTCGATTCGAGGACGCCGGCGTTGAAACTGGCGTGCCGTCGGTGGAAGACGACGGCGTCGAACACCGACACTTCGGCGCGCTCGGCGGGCACCGGCAGGCCCATCTGGGCGAGCAGGACGATCTGGCAAAGTGTTTCGAGCAGCGTCGTCTTCCCGCCGCTGTTCGCGCCGGTGACGACCGCGACCCGGTCGTCGTCGGGCGGCGTCGGGGTCTCGCGCCCGCCCGGGCCGGCGGTCGGGTCGACCTCGCCGAGGCCGTGCTCGCCGACGGCGTACGTGACGGGCTGGACGCGATCTTCCTCGCCGGCGAGCAAGGAGAGATTCCGGGCCGCGACCGCCGCGACGACGTCCCGCTCGCCCTCGACGTACGTCGGCCGGACGAGCTCGTAGGCGTCGGCGAAGCGGCCCAGCGAGAGGTAAAAGGCGACGTCGTCGACCGCGGCGACGGCGGCGTCGACGTCCTCGCGCGCCTCGGCGACGGTCCCCCGGAGGTCGCTGGCGACCAGTTCTTCCCGCGTCGAGACGGCCTCGCGCAGGTCGTTCGAGAGCTCGCGCAGCGTCGTCCCGGCGAAGTCGGTCGCGTCGACGGCGTCGCCCGGCATCGCGTCCCGGACGCGGTCGACGGTGACGCCGGCCTCCGACCGGACGTGTTCGAGGAAGGCGTCGCGGAACCCGTCGCCGTCGCGGACGCCGTCCTCGCGCAGCTGCTCGATGACGTCCAGCGCGTTGGCTTCCAGTCGGTCGGCCGCGGCCAGCGACTCCCGTAGCTCGTCGAGCTCCTCGTCGACGCCCTCGGCGACGCGGCCCTCGGCCAGCCCGCCGAGCGCCTCGGCGGCCTCGGCGATGGCGTCCCGATCGAGCTCCGCGAGCGGGGCGAAGGGCGAGTCGGTATCGCGGTCCGCGGACTCCACCACGCCGGCGTCCAGCAGCGCGAGCGCGGCCTCGACGGCGGGGCGTTCGCCGGCGCCGGCCTCGTCGTAGCGCTCGAAGGCGTCGAGCACCCGCTCGCGCTCGGCGTCGTCGAGCGCCGTCCAGACCGCGCGGACCGCCTCGACGTCATCGAGCCGTTCGTTCATCGGATCGGTGTCGAGCAGCGGCGTCAGCACGCGGATCCGGTCGGCGGCCTGCCGGGTGACCGCGTACGCCTGAATCAGATCCAGCAGCTCGCGGTAGACGTCGCGGGCGTCGCCGGTCGCGAGCACGTCCATCCCCTCGCCGCCGTTGGCCCGGCGCAGGATGCGCGTCGCGCGGCCCCGCGAGAGGCCGGCGTCGGTCAAGGCGCGGACGTCGCCGCCCTCGATCGCCGCCACGGCGTCCTCGACGCCGATCGACTCCGTCAGCCGCTCCCTGGTCTTCGGGCCGACGCCCCAGTACTCCTCCAGTCGCATACCGTGTGAGTCCCACCCGCGGGCTATCAGTGCTGTGGTCCGGGCGGACCCGAGACGCCGACGCGGATCATTCTACGCCTCGACGGCGTACGTCCGGTCGACGAACTCGACGATGTTGTCGGACTCGGCCATCGTGACGCCGCGGTCCTCGTCGACCAGCACCGGGACGCCCCGCTGGCCCGACACGCGCTTTACCTCGTCGCGGTCGGAGTGCATCGCGTCGACCCAGATCGTCTCGTAGTCGACGCCGACCTCGTCGAGGCGGTCGGCGACTTTCTCGCAGAACGGGCAGCCGTCGAGCTGGTACAGCGTGACGCTCATGCGAACAGCTTGGGGCCCTCGTCACTAATCGTTCACGGACGTGGCCGCGTCGAGGCGATCGGGCCGAACCGACGCGGCGTCGAGACGCCGATGCGAAAGCGCGTCGTCGGTCAGTCGAGCGTAAACGTTCCGACTCGATCAAGCGCGTACCGGAACGACCACGCCGCGACGCCGAGCCAGGCCAGCAGGACGACCCCGGCACCGGCGCGGATCGCGACCCCCGAGACGCCGACCGCGCCGGCGACCCACCCGGCCCCGCCCGCGGAGATCAGTAACCAGGCAAGCAGCGAGAACGGGAGGACGAGCAGCGAGTAGATGCCGAACGCGGACTTGCTGGGCGCGGTCGCCTCGCGGTTGTTCATCACCTGGACCGTGCCGAATCGGGGGAAGGCGACGCCAATCCCCGTCGCGAGCAGGGTCGCGCCGCAGACGCCGAGCGCGGTGACGGCAGCGAGTCCCCCCGCCTCGACGATCCCGAGCGGGCCGAGAACGGCGACGAGCGCCGCCAGTACGGCGCCGGGAACCAGCGCGCAGAGCGCGCCCGCGGCGGCGTGACCGACGACGACGTGGCGGCCGCCGCTGGGCGCGCTCAGCGCGACCGGCATCGTCGCGCCCTGGTCGCCCAGCACGTTGAGCGTGAACGCCGAGCCGGCCGCCCAGACGACGAAGCCGGCGACGAGCCAGGGGACGTGGCCGGGGATCGAGCCGGACGCGTAGATCTCCTGGGCAAGGGGGAACGCGCCGAACAGCGGGTAGAACAGATACGCTAACTTGACCGGCGCGCGGCGGGTCCGAACCACGACGGTCCGCACGACCGATCTTGTCGGCCGGCCGACGCCGGACGGCAGCAGGTCGGCGAGGCGCTCGCTGGTCGAGCCCCCGACGTCGGCGTCCGCGCTCGATTCGTCGTCATCCTCGATCACGCCGTCGGCCAGCCAGTGCGCCTCGGCGACGCGCGCGCTCACGACGACCAGCGCGGGGACGACGCCGACGGTGAGCGCCGCGGCCGCAAGGATCCGCAGCGGCGCGACGCCGAGCGCCGGCACGTCGACGAGCAGGAGATCCGCGAACCAGCCGACCGGCACCGCCGCCATGAAGGGGAACGCCGCGGCCATGACCGCGCCGAGCGCGTCCGACACGAGCAGCCCGAAGTACGCGATCGCGGCGACGATCGCGATCGCGGTCCTGTTGTCGGCGATCGGCTCGACGGTCAACAGCGCGTGCCGGAGCACGATCCCGACCAGGAAGCCAAGCGGGACCGCCCACGCGAGCACGGCCGCGACGACGACCGGGAGCGCGAGCACCGGCGCGACGGCGTGAGCGCCGACTGCGAACCCGCCCGCGAACAGGACCAGCGGGATGCCGATCCACGCCCCGACCACGGCGGCCTCGGCCAGCAAGGTTCCGACGACGGCGTCGAACACCGGGACGGTCGTGAACAGTCCGGCGGGGGCGTCCGGATCGCCGCGGTAGTTGATCGTCCGGATCGCGACGAACGACGCCGCGCCGAGCCAGCCCATCGCGACGAGGCTGCGGACCCGCTCGGTCGCGACGAACTCGGCGACGTCGCCGCCCATGCGGAGATCGACGCCGAGCCCGTGCAACAGCCCCACGAACAGCAGTATCGGGAACGTCATCATCAGCCCGACGAGTCCCAGCACCGCGAGCTGCGTCTTCCGTTCGCTCATCTTGCGCCAGCCTCGTCGGAGCTCGGTCCGGGCGATCAGCCGGTGGCGTCGGAACGCGGTCCCGTCGATCACGAGGGATCACCGTCCGCGCGTCGAACGTGTAATGTCACGAACGTCTCTCGGCCGTGTGTTCGACAAGTCGTCTCTTGAAGTATGTGGTTTTGACGCGAAACGCGGCCCCGCCGTGAATTTCTATGCGATATCGCCGGTTAGGAAAGTAAATTCACGCGTACGGGAATTTATTTGTACGTGGGGTGCAGTACGGTAGGATATGGAGCGGGACGAGCCATCGGGTGGCGACGCGTACGTTGAGGCGCGAATCCCGGCAGCGCTGTACGAGCGGCTCGAGGCGCTGTTCCGGGAGTACCGGGGGTACGATCCGTCGTCGGTCCAGGAGTGTCTGAGCGTCGTCGCCGATCTCGCCGAGCGGCCCGACCGGGAGGCGACTGCGGCGGCTGCCGACGAACGGCGCACGGGCCCGGCCGCGACGCGGAACTCCGCCGGAGCGCCGAACGCGGAGTCCGCGGAGCCTGCCGAGAGCCCGACGACCGCGGCGGCTGCGGCAAGCGACGCGCCGAGCGACGAACCCTCCGCGGAGATCGTCGACGCGATCGACGATGTGTTCCCGACGAACTGGTCGGCCACCGACGACGCCGAGCGGTTGCTCCCGCTGGTCGTGCGGCGGTACGTCGCCGCGACCGACGCCGACACGCGCGTCGAGCGCGAGAACGCGGCGCTGTCCGCTGTCGCGGCCCGCGAGGGGACGACGGCCGAGGAGCTCCGGGAGACGCTCGTCGACGACGTCTACGGCGGGCCCGCGCTACCGGGCGACCTCGCGTCGGAGTTTCTCAGCGAGGGGCTGGAGAAAGTCGAACGCCACCTCGACGACGCCGAGCGCGAGACGCTCTCGCCGATCGATCTCGTCGAGGGCGACGCCGATTCGGGAACTGCCGTCGGCGAGATCGGCCAGGTCGACGGTCCCACCGACCACGCCGCCAGCACCGATCCCGCCGTCGACACCGCCGCTAGCACCGATCCCGCCGTCGACGCCGACGCGGAATCGAACGACGACGGAGACGACCTGTCGGTCGGACTCGATCTCGGTCCGGGGAGCGGGGACCTCCCGCAGGAACTGGCCGACGAGATGGCCAGCGACGGCGGCTCGGTCCAGGGCGTCGACGAGCGCGTCGACAACCTGTTTACGGGGCCGAACGGGCTGACCGAGATCGGGCTGGATTCGATGATCTCGGGCGCCAGGGCCGACTGCGAGATCTGCGGCGCCACCCGATCGATCCGGTCGCTGGAGACGACGACGGAAGCGAGCGACGACCGGCGGGTCGATCTCGTCTGCCCGGACTGCCTGTAGCCAAAAGCAAGCCTCAAAACCCCCCGGCACACACATCACCCGCATGGCTATCGTCGAAGCGGCGGCGGTCGTGATCCACACGATCTTCGCCGCCCTCTGGGTGGGTAGCGTCGTTTTCATGACTGTCTCCGTGCTCCCGATGGCGAAAGACGGACTGCTCGATCCCGAGGCCGTCGAGCGAGCGTCCGGAACGCTGACGTCGATCACGCGCTGGAGCGCGCTGCTGTTGCTGGCCACGGGAAGCTACATGGCGTCGAGTTTCTACACGGCCGATGGGCTGTTCGGCAGCGGTCGAGGCCACCTGGTGCTGTCGATGGTCGCGCTCTGGCTGGTGCTGACCGGGCTGCTCGAGATGACGACGCGCCGCCTCGAAGACGGGCTGCAGGCCAAGCGCGTCCGCGCGCCGGCCGCCGAAACCGAGACGTGGTTCCGCGCGGCGTCGGTCGTCGGCCTCGCGCTGCTGACCGTCGCCGGGCTGCTGTCCTCGCCCGGCCTCATCTGAGTCGGGCATCCTTCCTCGCTCCCAAAGCATCTTCCCCCCGCGTCTTTTGCCGAAAGCGTCGTACCCGCCAGTATGGCCGAACAACCGCTGGATCGGGAGACGCTGCTCGACATCACGGTCAACGTCATCCCGCTGGGGATACTGGTGATCTTCATCCTCCTGTTCACGTTCGTCACGCCGTGGGGGCCGCGCTTCGGCGAGGCGAACACGCTGCCGACGCTGATCATGTACGGGCACATGCTCTTTACGACGTTCGTGCTCGTGCTCGTGACCTACGTCGGCGCGAAGTACATCTCGCGCGACGAACCCTGAGCGGACCCTCGCGAGCGTTCGGCGTCCGGGCGGGCGTCGCGATCGACGAACCGCGACGCGGACGTCGAATCGAGTACAACGGGTGATGTAAATCCGCAACGGTTTTTCCGGCGACGCGCGCACGGAGAGTCATGGCAGATTTCGGACCCGAACCGGACGCCGGCGACCGGACGCCGCGGTGGACCCGCGAGCAGGCGTCGGAGATCGATCGCAGCCCCGACGCCGTCGCGCCGATCGTCTACCCGCCCGACGAGCAGGACACGCCGGAGTTCCACGTCTGGGACACCTGGTTCCTGCGGAACCGCGACGGGTCGATCGCGGAGATCGACGGCTATCGCGTGACCTTCTCGCTGACGGCGCCGGCCGACCTACTGCCCGGCAAGCGCCACGACGTCGCGACCGTCCGGTACTTCTACTCCCGCGACGGGCGCACCTGGCACTGCGGCGGCCCGGTGTTCGACGGTGATGCGTTCGGCTCGCGCCAGTGGGCTGGGTCGGCGCTGTACGACGACCGGGCGGACGGAGAGGGGACGGTCTACGTCTACTACACCGCCGCCGGCGAGCGCGGCGAGGACGAACTCACCTACACCCAGCGGATAGCGGTCGGCGCCGGCGGGCGCGTCGAGACGACCGACGAGGGGCTCTCGATCGAGGGACCGTTCGACCACGAGGTGCTGCTCGAACCGGACGGCGACTGGTACGAGCGGGAAGACCAGTCCCGCGGGATGATCTACACGTTCCGCGACCCGTGGTTCTTCGAGGACCCCCAGACCGGCGAGACGTGTCTGCTGTTCGAGGCCAACACGCCGATCCCGGAGGGCAGCGACGCCGGCGACGGAGACCCGCACCACCAGAAGTTCAACGGCAGCGTCGGCGTCGCCGTCTCCGAGACGGGGGACCCGACCGAGTGGGAACTCGACGACCCGCTGCTGGAAGGGGTCTGTACGAACCAGGAGCTCGAACGGCCCCACGTCGTCGTGCGCGACGGCCGGCACCACCTGTTCCTGTCGAGCCACGAGCACACGTTCGCGCCGGGGATCGAGGGGTACGACGCGCTGTACGGCTTCGTCGCCGACTCGCTCCGCGGCGAGTACGAGCCGCTCAACGGGAGCGGGCTGGTCGTGACGAACCCGGCGAACGCGCCGTTCCAGACGTACTCGTGGGTCGCGTACCCCCACCGCGAGGAGCTGCTTGTGAGCAGCTTCTTCAACTACTACGATCTCCGCGGGCTGTCGCTGGACGACGTCGCGGAGCTACCGCCCGAGGAACAGCAGCGGCGGTTCGGCGGGACGCTCGCGCCGACGCTCCGACTCGCCCTCGACGGGACGGAGACGCGCGTGCTCGGCGCGCTGGAGCACGGCCACCTGCCGCTCGCGGAGGAAGCCCTGCCGCCGCTGCTCTCGGAGTACCGGAGCGACGACGCCGGACGGGGCGAGTACTGACCGCCCGGGAAGTAGCGGTCAGCGTCGCGGCGTCGAGCCGCCGAAGCGACCGCCACCGCGGCGTCCAATCTCCCCGGCGCCTACTCTTCCGCCGGCTCGGCGGCCGACGCTGCGCGCTCGTCGTGCTTCCACGCCGAGCCGAGCTCCCAGACGTCGAGCGATTCGACGGTCGCGGTGCCGCCGGTCGCGGCCACCGACAGCCGGTCGGCGTCGGCCGCGGTCGGGTAGATCCGCGTCGTCAGGCAGTGGCGCTCGTTGACGAACAGCTCCAGCACCGAGCCGTCGAGATAGGCGGTCAGTTCCAGCGGCCCGTCGACCGGTGAGACGGGCATCCGCTCGGGCGCCTTCGTCGACCGCGGGTCGGCGCTCGATTCGGTCCGATCGACCTCGACGTGACTGTCCCGCGCGTACCGGATCGGCGTCCGCTCGTCGCCGTCGGCCGAGTCGCAGACCACCACGGAAAACTCGTCGGCGTCCTCCAGTCGGACCTCGGCGCGGAGTTCGATCGACCGGCCGCGCCCGAGGTCGCGCCGCTCGTCGGTCAGTTCGACGCCGCCCTCGTGCAGCCGTCGCTCGCGTAGCTCCTCGAGTTCGGCCGCGGGGCGCTGGCGGAGCCGTCCTTCGTCGTCGAGATCGACGCGCCGCGGGAGCGAGAGCGTCCCGGCCCAGCCGGCGTCCCACTGGGCGCTCTCGTCTCTGGCCTCCCAGCACCAGCCCCAGGTGAGCCAGCGACCGTCGTCGGTCCGCATCGACTGTGGCGCGTAGAAGTCGCCGTGATCGAGCAGCCCGGTCGTCTCGACGTCGAGCTCGCCGTCGGCGTACTCGCCGAGGTAGTAGCGGACCTCCTCGTAGTTCGAGATGTGCAACAGTCGCTTCGCGCCGAGGTCGAGCAGCTCGGGACACTCCCACATCGCGCCGTCGCGCTCGGGCTCGCCGGTCAGGATCGGCCCCTCGTAGCGCCAGTCGGTCAGGTCGCCGCCGGCGGTGTACAGCAGCGCCGTGCCGCCCCCGCCCTCGACGCCGGAGCCGATCAGCTGGTGCCAGCGTTCGTCCTCGTACCAGACGTTGTGGTCGCGGAACTCCGCGACCCAGTCGTCCGTCGAGCGCAGCGGCGGCTCCGCGGGGAGGTCGGAGATGACGGGGTTGGCCGCCGACTTCTCCCACCCGCGCAGGGACCGATCGGCGGCGGTCGCCAGACAGGGCAGTTGCTCGTCGCCGCGACCGCCGGTGTAGAGGACCGTCGCCTCGCCGTCCGAGACAAAGGCACAGCCCGACCAGCACCCGTCCCGATCCGGCCCGTCGGGCGAGGGCGTCAGCGCGACCGGCTCGTCGCGCCAGCGGACCAGATCGTCGCTGACGGCGTGGCCCCAGTGGATCGTGTCGTGGTACGGACCGCCGGGGTTGTACTGGTAGAACACGTGGAACTGCCCGTCCCAGTGGATCAGTCCGTTGGGGTCGTTGAGCCAGTTCGCCGGCGGAGAGACGTGGTACCGCGGGCGATTCGGGTCGTCCGACAGCTGCGAGCGCATCGCCGAGAGCGCGTCGGCGTCCTTCGGTCGGCCGTCGACGAACGCCCCGGCGTCGACGGCCAGCGCCGACAGCAGGTTCTCGAGGAGGCGCGCGCGGTTCCGTTCGCACTCCTCGGTCGTGTCGCCGGCGAAAGTGAGCGCGGTGCCCAGCCCGGCGACGCCGCCGTCGCCGACCGACCAGCCGATCAGCGCCGGCTGGTGGGCGACATCGTCTGCGTCCCGGATCGTACTCGCGAGCACGTCGCCGCGCTCGGGCAGCACATCGTCGTACCGCGCGTACGGCTGCGGGCCGCCGACCGACCGCGTCGGGACGCGCAGGCCGTCGAACCCCGAGAACGCGCGGTGGTCGTCGTACAGCGATTTGCGGAGCAGACCGATCGTCGTCTCCGGGTGATCGACGCCCGTCGCGTCCGGCCCGACGGGATCGACCCCGAGGGCAGGTACGGCCTCCTGGGCGCGCAGCGACAGTAGCAAGCCACCGCCCGCATCGACGTACGCCCGGATCGGGTCGACGGCCCGTTCGAGCGCCGGGTCGTCCGCGACCGACTCGTCGGCGTGCCACCAGAGGACGTCGCAGTCAGCGAGCGCGACCTCGCCGGACGCGACGCCGGAAAGTGACAGTGTCTCGACGGTCGCGCCGGTCTCGGCGCACCACTCGATCGCGGCGCGCTGCTCGGGGGTCGGATCGCCGGAGAGCACGAAGCCGACGCGACTCGCGGGATCGGTCATATACACTGTATCGTTCGCCAGACGCTATTAGGCGTGCCGACACGGGATCGTTGGCGGGTATCGATACAAACCGACAATATACGTGACAGAAGTTTCCGCCCCGCGAGAGCGATCGGGGTTCGACTAGCCCGGGCGCTGGCAGCGGGTCGGCTGAAAGAGATTGGACGAACATCGACCGATTCGGGTAGTTTTCCCCATCCGTATACTTTTATTATGCCGTATATATTTAGATTGTGCGGGTTTGATCGGGCAGTGGACGGGCGTAACGAAGTTCATGATAACCGAACCGGACACGTACATCGACCAGTACGACGAGGACCACGGGGTCGGGTATCCGATCAAGTTCGTGACGCTGTCGGTGATCGCCGCGCTCTTCCTCGAGCTCGGCGGCGGTGGCGGAGCGCCAGTACGACTCATTTCTGAGAACCAAAACGGATTTGTTACGGTATGCCCGGACTTCGACCGAGATGTACGCAGGATTGGTCGACGGCACGGGACGGATCGGATCGTCAACGACGGAAGGCGAGGGACGTCGCCTACGGATCGACGCGAACGGGCTCGTCGACCCTGCGGTCGGTGACAGCGTGAGCGTCGCCGGGGCCTGTCTCACCGCGGATCGAGTCGGCAACGGCTGGTTCGAGGCGTTCCTCTCGGCCGAGACGGTCGAACGGACGTACCTCGCGGAGCTGCCGCTCGGTGCCCCGGTGAACTTGGAGTCGCCGCTCGCGCTCGGCGAACCGATCGACGGCCACCTCGTGGGCGGGACGGTCGCCGCGACGAGCGAGGTCCTCGCCGTCGAGGACGACGAGGCCGGCTGGACCTACGAGTTCGCGATTCCCGACGGATTCGCTCCGTACCTCGCTGAAAAGGGCGCCGTGACTGTCGACGGCGCGAGCCTGACCGTCGCCGAACTAGACGCGGATCGATTTGCCGTGGCGGTGATCCCCGAGACGTACGAGCTGACGACGCTCTCGGAGAAAGAACCGGGCGATCCGGTCCACCTCGAACCGGACCCGGTCGCGACGTACGTCGAGCGCCAGCTCTCGATGGCCTGAGCCGAGTCGACGGGGCGGCACGCGACGGAACATCCGGACGGGCGCCCCCGAAGATTGCTCCCCGAGGACTATTGCTTTCGGCATTCTCAGGGAGCGTATGGGAGACACCGTTCTACAGATCGACGGCGATCGATCGCGGACCGAGGTCGCGTCGACGCTTCGAGCGCTCGCCGAGCAGCTCGACCGCGGCGAGGAGGTCCGGCTCGTCGGCGACGGCGAGACGATCGCGGTCCGGCCGGCCGACGAGCTGGCCTTAGAGCTAGAGGTCGAGCAGGAGTCCAACGGCGACCGTGAGATCGGGGTCGAGATCGAACTGGAGTGGACCGAGCCGTCCGAGCCGCCGGGCGAGGCCGCCGAAGCGCAAAGTCGTTCGAGAGAGGGCAAAGCCCTCTCTCGTGATCACGAAAGAGCGCAGGGCGCTCTTTCGGACGACGCTTCGAGCCCTGATTCGGCGTCGCCTCGTCAGGACGCCACGGAAACGACTGGCGCCGGGGAGGACGACGAAACCGAAGAGCTTCCGGACGTCGAGGCGCCCCCCGCGGCGCCCGAGGAGACGGACGCCGATACGGCGGTGCCGGTCGACGCCGACACGATCGCGAGCCTGGCGCGGTTCGAGGTGTTTCAGGATCGCGCCGACGAGTGGCGCTGGCGGCTGGTCCACCGCAACGGGAACATCATCGCCGCAAGCGGCGAGGGGTACACGACGCGACAGAACGCCGAAAAAGGGATGCGCAGCGTGATGCGGAACGCGCCCGGCGCGAGCATCCTGCGCGGCGAGTAAGGCGGGTCGGGTCTACTTTTCGTCGACGTGGCGGACCGAGGAGGCGACGCCGCGGGTGCTCTCGACCATCTCTGGGCCGGACATCGTCGCGCGGCCGACGCCGAAGGCCTTCGGGCCCTCGATGACGATCTCGTCGCCGACGCGGATCTCCTCGTCGGCGTCGACGATCCCCGGCGCCAGCACGTCGCCGTGCGGGACGAAGGCGTCGATCTCGACGCGTTTGGTCGGTGCGGGGCTCTCGACCCACCGGCGAGCGCCCTCCAGAGTGAAGGCGAGGACGCCGTAGTTGGGCACCATCGCGGCGAGCTGCTCGCCGTCGGCGTCGTGAACCCGCAGCTTGGGGTAGCGACTCTCCATCGAGATGTCGTCGAACAGTTCGTCGCCGGCGCCGGGACCGAACTGGTAGTCCGCGATCGCCCGCACGGTGTTGTGCTCGCGCTCGCGCTTCAAGAACTTGAGCTCGCCCTGCATCGCGCTGGCGAGGTTCGCGAGCGACTCGTCGTCGGTGGGGTGGTCCGCGACGGTGTACTCGAAGTCGAGTCCGAGCTCGGCTTCGACGCGCTCGCAGATGTCGCGGTACCCCTCCTCGGGGACGTGCGCGATAACTCTCGGATACTCGTTGCGCCGGAGGTACGCCTCCAGCACGTCCGCGACGAACTGCTTTTCGTCCTCGGACCAGCGGCCCGTCACCACCGAATCGTAGTGCTGCGCGGGGTAGGTGGTCTCCAGCTCCTGGGGCACGACGCCGATCGGGCTGGTCATCGAGACGGTGTGGCCGCGGAACTGGACGGCGTCGTGGAACTGGCCGTGGCTCTGGGACTCGCTGTAGGGCTTCTGTGCCGAACACGGCACCAGCACGAGCGGGTTGTCGAACCGGTTGGTGTACCGGGTCGTGACGCGCTCGGCGAACCGCTGGATCTCGACGCGCCGGATCGTGTCCTCGGTAGCCGAAACCAGCTCCGATCCGCGGAGCACCGGCGTGCGCTGTTCGAGGTACGACCACTGCTGGTCGAACTGGCGGAACGCGGCGGTACACCACTGCTCGTGGCGGGCCTGCCCCTCGATGTAGTCCCGGAGGCGGCCGGCGCGGATGCGCTCCCGGACGGTCCCGAGCTCGGCGCGCAGCGCGTTGACGTTGTGCTCGACGCAGTCCTCGCGGTCGAACTCGTCGATCGATCGCTGGCACGCCGAGCAGGCGCAGGGAAGTTCGGTGAGATCCGAGAGGAAGTGCTCGCCCTCGCTGGTGAGATACTTGCCCTGGGTACCTTTCACCACGGCGCGGTCGGCGTCGAACAGGTCGACGCCGGCGTAGACGAGCGTGGCGACGTTGGCCGGCGTCGCGACGCCCGAGAGGTACAACGCGCTGTCGGCCGGGATCGCCTCGCGCGTCTCGACGACGGCGTCGCGGAACGCCCGCCCGTGGCCGACGACGTTCTGGGTACCCGAGAGGACGTAGGCGTCGGCGCCGAAGTCCGCGGCCGTATCGGGATCGACCACGACCGCGCTGGGGTAGTCGACGTCGGGGTAGTCGACAGCGAACGAGTCCTTGACTTCGTCGGCGGTTCCGGAGGGGAAGCCGCGGTGGGGCAGAATCGTGAGGCTGCTCTCAGATCCCTCGGGAAGCTCCCGGTCCTCGGGCCACAGGCTGCCGGCGTCCTCCACGACGTCGTCGACGAGCGCCGGCGTCGTCAGCGGCTCGTCGAGGCGGAGCTGGGCGATCCGCGCGGCGGCGTCCCGCTCCAGCACCTCGAAGTAGTCGGTCATACCTCACAGGTGCCGCGGCGACCGAATGAGGCTGTCGGTCCCCGTCGGTGGGCGCTCTGCCGGTTCGACGGCCGACGTCGAGCGGCGTCGGTGTGACGCCGAAGCGGCGTCGAGCTGAATCGACAAAGTAGCGGACAGGCGGCACTCGACTGGGAGTCCACAGCTCCGAGAGTAGATTCGCGGGGCGACGTGCCGCGCAATCGCGAACCGCCCCGCGGCGTCGGTTAGATCACGGCGGGGCTGGCCGCTCGATCGGTGATAAAGCTGTGGCGCAGGAAGCGGTGGTTCGGCGTCCGAAACGAAGGCGGTCTATCTGGACTGCGCCGAGAGGTTCCAGAGCGTCACTCGCTCGGGGATCCGAGCCAGCGCGGACTCGTGCCAGCCGCGGTGACCCACAGTGAACTCGACGTCGGGGTTCAACTCCGCCAGCCGGGCGATGCCGTCAGCGGCGCGTTCGAGCGCCCGCCGATCGCGGCGGTCGGGAACCTCCGCGGTGAGCGGGTACGTCTCCGAGAGTTCTCTGGGGAACGGGCCGAACGGCGGGACGACGCGCCAGGACTCGTCGAAGCTGTCGGACTTGTTGCCCTCGGTGAGCAGCACTTCGCCCTCGGGATCGAGCCGGTCGAGGCGCTTGTGGTGACGAACGACTTCGGGACGGTCCGCGCTCTCGGCGGAGAGGTAGAAAAAGGCGTTCTTGGAGGCGGGATCCGACCGTTCGAGCTGCTCGGCGTGATCGCACAGCGCACGGTAGCCGTCGAGCATCGCGGGGTGGGCGCGGGCGCGAGCCTCGACGAGTTCCAGCAGGTCGCCGTCGCGGATCGCCTGCTTGATCCGGCGGATCTCCTGGAACGTGACGTGGAGGTTGTGGGCGGCGAGTTCCTCCTCCCGGGCGCGGTCGTCGAGCGCGCGGAGTTCGTCGGGCGAGAACTCCGTACAGACCGGACACGAGCAGGGTAGGTAGTCGAGTTCGTCGAGGTGCTCGGTGCCGCTGACCGTGAGATACCGACCGTCCCGGGCGTACAGTGCGTAGGCGGCCGAGTCGAACAGATCGCAGCCCATCGCGACCGCGAGCGCGAACATCATCGGATGGCCGGCGCCGAACAGGTGGACCGGTGCGTCCTCGCCCAGCCCGCGCTTGGCGGCGGCGACGGCGTCGACCATGTCGCCGTAGCGGTAGTCGTTCATCAGCGGGACGACCGCGCCGACCGGGAACACGTCGAGATCGGTCGCGTCGGCGTGTTCGGCGGATTCCTCCCGAAGATCGAGGTACGTCGACCCCTGGACCGGCGCGTTGACGAGCATCTCGCCGGTGTCGATCCCTTCGGCTTCTTCGAGGCGTCGTTTGGTCGTCGCGAGCTCCTCCTCGGCGCGCTCGCGGTCGACGTCCGGCGGCGTCGGGATATCGACGGGCGTGCCGATGTCAGAGCCGATCTTTCGCTGGAACCGGAGAATCTCGTCGGTCGTCACGTCGATCTCGCCGTACTCCGAGAGCTGGAACGAGCCGGAGTCGGTCATGATCGCGCCGGGGAACTCCAGCATCTCGTGGAGGCCGCGACCGAGAGCCTCCTCGCGGAGTTCGTCGTTGCCGTGGATGATGTAGGAGTTGGTGATGAGGATCTCGGCGCCGAACTCCTCGTGGAGTCGCTTCGGGGAGATCGTCTGGAGGTTCGGGTTGACGACCGGCAGCAGCACCGGCGTCTCGACGGTGACGTCGGCGCGGGGGACCGTCAGCCGGCCGATCCGGCCGGCCGCGTCGGCGTCCCGGAGCTCGAAGTGCTCTCGCATTACCGGAGCGTGGCCCGGCGCGAGGGTAAGGATTCCGTTCCGGGATCAGTCCTCGACGAGCTCGTAGTAGAGCACGGCCAGTGCAGCCCTGCCGTCGCGAACGTCGTCCGCCGCGACGGCCGCGCGGAGCTCGTCGAACGAGGTGGTGTCGGTCCGGATGCTCTCGTTGTGGTCGAGGTCCTGTGCGGCCGTGGGTCGACAGTCGCGGGCGACGAAGAAGTGCAGCACCGAGTCGGCGATGCCGTTGGCCGGCTCGACGGTCGTCATCTGGCTCATCGACTCGGCCTCGAAGCCGGTCTCCTCGCGGAGTTCCCTGTGGGCTGCGGCCGCCAGCGACTCGTCCTCGGGTTCGACGCTGCCGACGGGCAGCCCGCGGTTGATCCGATCGACCGCCTGGCGCCACTCCTCGATGACGACGACCTCGTCCTCGGTGGTGAACGGCAGGATTACGACCGCCGGTGGCTCCGAGAGGTAGTCGTACTCGCCCTCGGTGCCGTCGGGAAAGCGAACGTCGTCGGTCACGACGTCGAACCCGGGACAGGAGTAGGCGATCTGCGAGTCGAGCGTCTCCCATCGAAGGTCGTCTTCGGCCATCGCCCCGTGATTGCGGCGCCATCTCGAAAAGCCTCACGACAGCCGGTCCCCCTGGTCTCCGAAAACCAGACGAAAACTGACTAGTTCGATACCGTTACATTACCGGCTCTCGACGGTTTAGCAGCGTATAGTCTAAACACTGATAATAGTAGATACACTTTTCCGGCTCGCCACCTCAGTAAGGCGTAGTTACCTCCGACCCATGCAACGCAACGCAACCGAACGAAGAACGCGGGCCGGCGCCGAGGAGAGGGACGTATTCTGGGCGTACCACGACGAAGACAGCCCGGCGAAGCTGAGTACGACGATCGCGCACGCCCTGGCTGATGTGCTCGGTGCGGACGCTTCGGTGATGCGAGAGGAGCTCCACGACTGCGTCGATCTGCGCGGGCTCGATCTGCTCTTTCGCGACCGAACCGACGGGACGCCGCGCGCCGGCGGGTACCTCAGTTTCCGACTGTACGACCATCAGGTGACGGTGTACGCCAGCGGCGACATCGCCGTCGAGCCGCCGGCGCCGACTTGCGGGGCACCGCCCGCAGTCTGACCCCGGCGATACTCGTAATCTCTCCTTACCCGCTGTTCGTCCAGTCGACGAGCGTTCGCTATCGACGGTGACGTTCGGGCGTGGCCGGCAACGGCCGATCGTTCGGCGTCCCAACCAAGAAGTACTTTCGCGGCCGGAAGCAACAGCTACGGCCGCTGAACCGTCTGAACGGTCGCTCCCGACTATACTCGTGGCTCCCGGCGACTAACGAGCCGGACGGTCGCCGGCGCGCGGCGCCAGCCGTCGGCGGCCGACGAACTCACCCATGACAGACGCAAACCGACAGCCACGATCCGAGTCGAACCGACAGCACGACGAATCGACCCGACGGAGAGACGAGCGCGGACGCGGAGACGAGCTGGGCGGCTACCGGACCGCGATGGACGTCCAGGAGACGACGATGGACCAGGGCCAGCAGGCGATACGCCGGACTGCGGAGTTACAGCGGTCGTTCGCGCAGGCGGCGCTCCGCGGGATCGAGAGCCAGCAGGCCGCCCAGCGTCAGGCCTTCGAGTTCACGAAGGCGGCGATCGGCAGCTACGTCGACACGATGAACTCGATGCTGCCGGCCATCGAGGACGCCCAGCAGCAGTTCGCACGGGAGGCCGCGAGCGCGGGCGACGAGATGACCGACCAGTTTCAGGAGACGGCCCGGGAGATGGGCCAGCAGTCGGAGCAGTTCGGCCAGCAGATAGCCCAGCAGGGTCAGCAGACGGGGCAGCAAGCTCGGCGACACGTCGACCGGAGGAGCCAGCAGATGTCCGGAGCGGCCCAGCAGACCGGACAGCGACCGGGCCAGCAGGTCGAACAGCGAACAGCCGACCAGTCGAGCGGGGCCGGGCAGCCCAAAAGTGGCGGGTTCCAGCGCGCGGATGCCCCGCACGAGCGCGGCATCCAGCCGTCGTCGAGCGGTCAGCGCGGCGGCGGGTATCAGCCGCCACAGCGGCCCGGCGCCCGATCGCAGGCGCCACAGCAGCCCACGCGAGCATCGCCGTCGCAGCACGGATCGACCGGACGAGAGCGCGGTCAGCCCCACTCCCGATCGCCCGGAACGACAGGGCGATCCGGCGAACAGACGAAATACCGGCAGCCATCGGGGTCGACAGCCGGATTCCAGACGGGGCGAGAACAATCGGGAGACCAGACGAGACGAGGACAGTCGGAGTTCCGAGGTTCGAGCGATCACGACGATTCCTCGGACCGTTTCGGCGGCCAGACGTCTCCGACGCATCAGGAGCGCCGGGAGGCGCCACAGACCACCCGCACGGGCGATGAGACGTCGCAACGCGAGATCCCGATCAGTTCGTCACCCGAGCGGACGCACAGCCACTCGCAGAGATCGAGCGCCGAGTACGGCACTCGGAGCGATGCCGGCAGCGAGTCGAACGAGGAACGCGAGGAGCCGCCCGAGTGATATGAGTTCCCTCAGTGATGCCGTCGGGTCGGTCGTCGTCGACGCTGCGGGCGACCGAGTCGGCGTGGTTACCGACAGTGACGGTGACCGGCTGTTCGTCCGACCGGAACCGGGCGCCCTCGACGCCGTGGCGAGCAAGTTCGGCTGGATGGAGGCTCGACGAGACGCGTACCCGCTGGCGCCCGAACACGTCGCCACCGCCGGCGGTGGAACGGTGCGGCTTCGGGAGTGACGGGCGAATCGAAATCCGCACGGCCCCGCCCGGCCGAGGCGCCGATCGCTCGGAAGCCGAAACTACCCCGTCGATGGACGAACGTACCGCGCCGGGGCAGGCTGCACCGCCGAAGAAACTCGCGATGAACTTCCGGACTGAACTTCGGTAGCGACGCCTACGTTTCCGTTTCTCGACCTCTCACGAGGCCTGCGTTTCGAAGCGACGTCCTATCCGGTCCAACGGTCACGTCGTTTTTCCGCGCCAGCGGTCAACCGCGAAACGCTATGTCTGAAGATCAAAGCCGCGGAAGCCAACGTATCTCGACGGATCGCGAGACGATCAGAGGCTGGGCAGACGAGCACGAGGCGGTCCCGGCCCGGCACACGGGGGCCGAGGAGACGCGATACCACGTCGTCAGGGAGACCGATCTCGGAGGCGACCACGAGCGCATGGAGTGGGACGAGTTCTTCGCGGAGATCGACGACACCAACCACGTCGTCGTGTACGAGGAGTCGGCCGAGAGCGAGCCGTTCGACGTCCTCGCCCGCGACGAGGCGCTCGTCGAGAGCGACGTGGAGCGCGAGGAGATCGAGCGCGCGCTGACGGAAGGCGAGGTCGTGACCAGCGAGGTCACCGAGACGACCGTCGTCGAGAGCGTCGTCGTCGAGGAGGCGACTATCGAGAGCGAACTCGTCGACACAGAACTCGTCGAGGAGCGCCTGGTCGACGCCGAGCTGATCGAGCGGGAGTGTACGGGCTGCGAGATCGTCGCCGACCGGGAGGGAGAGGACGGCGCGCTGTTCGACGAGGAGCGGTACTTCGACGCCGTCCGAACCGACGAGCGGTCGGATCACGAGGGAACGGGCGTGTTCGGCGCCGGCGGCGGGAAGGATCTGCCCTACTACGCCGAGCTCGACGTCCGCGAGACGTGGAGCGCCACGCGCGAGTTGCTCGAACGGTTCACTGTCGAGAGCGAGATCGTCGACACCGACATCGCCGAGAGCGATCGCATCGAAGACGTCGACATCGACGTCGAGGGCGTCCAGCGGGACATCCTGCGGAGCGACCTGTTCGACGAGGACGCTGACGAGGAGATCGTCACTCAGTACGACATCGAGAGCGAGTTCGGCGAGGGCGACGCGATCCATACGTTCTTCAACCGGCGCCGGACCGTCGAGGACGAGATCGTCGACGAGAAGCGGCTCCGCGCGGACGTGACGGGCGGAGAGATCCTCGGGATGGAACGGATGGAGACGATCGACATCGACTCCGAGTTCACCGACGACGAGGGGCTCGCACCGCTCGAAACGCGCGACGCGGAAGGGTCCGCGGCGGAACCGGCGCTCGACGACGAGTCGACCACGGCTGGCGGTTCGACGGCCGGGACGGCGGAGGGGGAAACGGCCGGGGCGGCGACGCTCACCGAGGACGACGTGGGCAAGGAGGTCGTCGACGCCACCGGCGAGAAAGTCGGCATGGTCGCGACCGTCGACGAGGCCGAGAACGTGATGTACGTCGACGCCGACCCGAGCATCACCGAGCGGATCAAGGCCGCGCTCGACTGGGGCGAGGTCGGAGAGGAGGACTATCCCGTCGACGCCGACCACGTCAGTCGCGTCGACGACAACGTGGTCGAGCTGAAACCCGAAGAGCACCTCTCGGGTGAAGAGTCGTCGCACTGACGCCTGTGATCATTTTTGGTCTTGTTGAAATCCTCAGCTGAAAACAGTCTTCAAGCGTCGTGCTGAATGCAAGGCGCGAATGCAGCACTCTCTGCCCACGCATTTGCGAGGATGCCGACGTCAGCACAGGCTGTTTAGGTATCGACAGCCGGAAGCGTAAATGAAAACGTCGACCCCTCTCCGGGTTCGGAGTCGACCCAGATCTCGCCGCCGTGGCGTTCGACGATCCGCCGGGACAGCGCGAGGCCAATGCCCGTTCCCGAGTGTTCCTCGCGGGTATGCAGTCGTTGGAACACCTCGAAGATATGCTCCTGTTCATCAGGATCGATCCCAATGCCGTCATCCTGCACTGAAATAATCCACCGTTCGTCATCACGCGCGGCGGAAATGTCGATCTGCGTCGGCTCGTCGCTGTACTCGATCGCATTACTCAGCAGGTTCTGGAAGACTCGGCGCAACTGGTTGTCGTCGCCATCTACACACGGGAGATCGTCGGTTGTGATTTCAGCGTTACTTTCGTCGATCCGCATTTGGAGATCTTCGCAAACGTCATCAAGGACATCGTCGAGGTCGACCGGTTCGAACGGATCGCCACGCGTTTCGATACGCGAGTACTCGAGCAGTCCGTCGATCATCTCCCGCATCCGCTCGGCGCCGTCGACAGCGAACTCGAGGAACTCTTCACCGTCTTCGTCGAGGGCATCGCCGTACCGATCCTCGATTAATTGGAGGTAGCTCGTAACCATTCGTAGTGGCTCTTGCAGGTCGTGGGAGGCGGCATAGGCGAACTGCTCTAACCGTTCGTTCGACTCCTCGAGTTTGCGCTGGTACTCCCGTCGTTCGGTAACGTCTTGGGCGACGAGCAATCCCGCAAACACTTCTTCGTCGTTGTTTCTGACGGGCAAGGTGTAGGCGAACAGGTTGCGATCGTTGTACTCGGCCTCGAACGAGTTCGCCTCGCCCTCCAGCGCAGCCTCGAAGTACGGTTCGACCTCCTTGACGATCTCGTCCGGATAGATGTCGTAAACGCTGTTTCCGATCCGATCTTCCGGGGAGACACCGGCTGCGTCCAGTAACTCCCCACCGATGGCCGTGTACTGCAGGTCATCGTCGAACAGGCCAACCGCACCGTTCGGGAAGTTTTCGACGAGCGTCCGGTAGCGCCGTTCGGACTCCTCGAGCGCGCGTTCGCGCTCCTTTCGTTCGGTGATGTCGGTGTAATGCTCGATGCGGCCGCCGGCGTAGAGCCCAGACTCGATGGGCTGGCTCCAGTGGTTTACCCAGCGTTCCTCGAGGCTCTCCTCCCCGAGGACGTGGCTCTCGAACTCCTCGGTGTAGGTGTTGTCCTCGTAGGTGGCGGTCACGCGGTTGGCGAACCGTTCGGGCTCCTCGAAGATACCCGCGATCTCCGCCTCGATGAGCGCTCGTTTGTTCTGACCGACGATAGCCTCGCGATCGAGTCCGAAGAACTCCTCGATCGCCTCATTGATCCAGACGACCTCGAAGTCGGAATTCAGGATGAACGTTCCCACGTCTGATGTGTCGAGGACATCATTCGTCAGCGACCGATAGCGCGCCTCGCTCTCCCTGAGTGCCTGTTCGCGCTCTTTGCTCTCGGTGATATCTTCGATGGCGAACACAGCACTCTCGATCTCTCCGTGGTCGTCGTAGACCGGCGCTCCGTTGATAGAGATCCAGACTCGTTCTCCGTCCGGGCTAGATATTCCACTGACATGGTCGAACACGGGTTCTCCGGACTCCATAACTTGCGGGAAAGGCTTCTCGCCATCCGGAAGTGGTTCGCTGTCAACGTCGACTTCGGTCCACTCGGAATCGTCAAAGCTGAGGTCGTTGATCTGGTCTTTGCTCCGACCGTAGATCTCCTCAGCGCGGTCGTTGGCGAACTGCATTTCGCCGTCACTGTCAACGATCGTGATGCCGATTGGACTCGTTTCAACGATTGTTTCGTAGCGGGTCAGTTCTCGTTCACGTCGCTTCCGTTCGGTGATGTCGCGGGAGTAGACCGACAGGCCCGATTCTGAGGGATAGATGGCGTTCAGAAACCACTTGCCCCACGGAGGATAGTAGTCTTCGAAGACTACGGCCTCTTGTGTTTCAAGAGCCTCATACAGTGCGTTCTCGTACGCCTCCGTGAGATTCTCGTTACGAATGTCCGAACCAATTGCGTCCTCATCCAGATCAAAAAGGTCTGCTGCAGTGTCGTTCAGATAGCGAAAGCGGAGTTCTTCGTCGAGGGCGTAGAAACTATCCGAGATTCGATCGAAGACCTCGCCGAGGTCGCTGTCTACCGCATCTCTTTCCCACCCCTTCGTGAACGCTTGTCCGTGCGTGGATGGCTGCCACCACACGCGTCCGTTTCCTCCGACTTTCTTTGTTTCGAGTTGGTCATGATCGACGAGTCGCTCTAAGCGCTCGTAGGTGCTCCGGCGGCCGAGGTCGAGTTGTTCGGTCACCTCGGCTGTCGTCATAGGTGCTCCTCCCGTTTCGAAGAGGGCGAGGGTCTCCCGAAGTGCATTCGTCAATGGCGAATCGGTCACTGTTTCAGTTATTCACGACACAGATGGATAAGCCCTCCATCGTTGGAGGCAGTATTATAAGACGAGCGGATTATAGGTGCTCTTCGCACAGGACACGTACTCTGTAGTCAGCACCACGTTTGTATCAACTTCTGAGACTTTCAACAGAGCCACTGATTTATGTTTGACTGACCGGCTGGGTACTCGTTACTAGAATGCGGGAAAAGTGGGCCGGCGCGAATTCGAATCGCGGTTACGGCCACCCGAAGGCCGAAGGATACCAAGCTACCCCACCGGCCCGCAATAGAACCAAAGCCGGGGTCATTTTTAACGGTTGCGGAACAGCGTCCGGCGATCAGTAGGTCTCGAACCCGTCGGTATCGAGGTAGTTGTGCGCGACCGTGATGGCGTGGTCGGCGTGCAACCGCTCGGGGCCGAGCCGCACGCGCCGGTCGGCGGCGTCGTCGAGCAGAGCGGTCTCGTCGTCGGTGAAGTCGTTGTGGTCCGAGAGCACGAAGATCGGGTTCTCGGGCGGGTCGACCTCGACGACCGGGTCGCCGTCCTCGTGGAGCTGGACGACGGTCCCCTCGACCGACTCCAGCAGCGGCTCGAAGCCGCGCCGGGTCAGCGAGACGCCGGGCGAGGCCTCGACGGGCATGTGACCGATCGCTTCCTCGCGCTCGTCGAGCGCGTTGCGGACGAGCGCGGCCGTCGAGCGCTCGTCGGGGTTCAGGCGGTGCAGGTCCGAGCCCTCGAACGAGACTGTGAACTCGTCCTGCAGGACGAGATGCGTTCGGACGTCCTCCCGAATCGCGTGCGAGAGGAAAAAGGCGGAGTTGACGCAGCGACAGAGCACGTCGAGGCGGCCGGCGCCGCCCGCGATGTCGTCGAGCGAGAAGTCGGGCTCCGTGGGGACGTCGTGCCCGAGCACGATGAACTGGCGCATGCGACCGACTCGGACGCCGGCGGGCATAGTGGCGTCGGATCGCGGCGGCGCTCGCGGAGCAGTCGGGTTGCCGGACGTGACGCCGCCGCGGCGGCCGGGAGTGCGTGCTCGCGCGAAGCGCGGGCCGCACGACCTGGGGGAAGGCAGGCCCGCGGTGCGGTGGCGGTGCGGTCGCGGTGCGGAGGCGGTCCTGGTGGAAATGCAAAGGGCGAGGGAGCGAACGTAGTGAGCGACCGAGGGCTTTGCACACCGCAAGGCAATTGACCCCGCCGCGACTGTTTTCGGCCATGACTCTCACCGAGCGGGCCCGGGCGCTGCTGGAGTCCGGCCCGATCTGCGACGCCTGCCTCGGCCGGCCCTTCGCCGACCGCAGCTTCGGGCTGACGAACGCCCGGCGCGGGCGCGCCCTGCGGACGACCGTCGCGCTGGAGGACGACGAGCCCTACGAGTCGACCGAACCCGCGGAGTGCTGGGTCTGCGAGGGCCACTGCGGCGACTACGGCGAGTGGGCCGAGCACGTCGCCGAAGCCGCCGAAAGCGTCGACTTTTCGACCTACCAGGTCGGGACGCGCGTGCCGCCGCTGATCGAGGAGAACGACGTGTTGCTGCGCGAGGAGGCCGGGATGGAGGAAGACGCGGGCGAACTGTTCAAGTCGGCGTTCAACCGCGAGGTCGGCAAGCGCGTCGGCCAACTCACCGGCGCCGAGGTCGACTTCGACCGACCCGACGTGCTCGCGCTGCTCAATCTCGAACGCGAGGGCGACGTCGAGTTCCAGGTCAACCCCGCGTTCGTCTACGGGCGCTACCGCAAGCTAGAGCGGGATATCCCCCAGACCGAGTGGCCCTGCCGGGAGTGTGGCGGCAGCGGGAAGCAGCTGGCCCCCGACGGCGAGGAGGCCTGCGACCACTGCGGCGGCAGCGGCTACCTCTACGACGACAGCGTCGAGGGGTACGTCGCGCCCCACGTCCGCGAGGCGATGGACGGCGACGAGACCGTGTTCCACGGCGCCGGCCGCGAGGACGTCGACGCGCTGATGCTCGGGACGGGCCGGCCGTTCGTCGTCGAGGTGAAAGAGCCCCGGCGCCGCGACCCGGATCCCGAGGAGCTCGAAGCCGCGATCAACGACGCCGCCGACGGCGCCGCGGAGGTCGAGGGGCTGCGACTCGCCACCCACGAGATGGTCGAGCGCGTCAAGGAACACGACGCGAGCAAAACCTACCGGATGGACGTCGAGTTCGACGGGCCGGTCGCGGACGCCGCGCTCGCCGAGGCGCTCGACGAACTCGAGGGGACGACGGTCGACCAGCACACGCCCCAGCGCGTCGACCACCGGCGGGCGAGCCTGACGCGGACGCGCGACGTCTACGAGATCGAGGGCGAACTCGACGACGACCGCCACGGAACGCTCGAACTCCACGGCGAGGGCGGCCTCTACGTCAAAGAACTGGTCAGCGGCGACGACGGCCGTACCGAGCCCAGTCTGGCGGGGCTGCTCGGCGTCGACGCCGAGGTGACGGCGCTGGACGTGATTGCAGTCGAGGGCGAGTCCGAGCCGTTCGAGGTCGCGGAGTACTTCCGGGACGGCGAGGAGGAGTAGCGCCGACGTTCTTGGTCGATCGAATCTACTCGTCGTCCTCGTCGACGATCTCGATCCCGCGGTTGTTCACCGCGCTGGGGTCGAGGCCGACCTCCTGGAGGAAGTCCTTGTACTCGCGCTCGCACTGCTCGGCGTCTTTCTGCTGGTCGGAGGCGTGGTCGCACAGCGCCACGAGATCCTCCGGCACGTCGTTCGTGTAGACGATCCAGTGGTTGATCAGGTCCGACAGGCGGCGGATCGGGCTGGTGAAGTGGCCGTAGATCTCGAAGTTCAGCGCGTGGTGGCCGCCGAACGGGTCGTTCATGTACTTCGCGCGGGGCATCACCTTCATCACGGCCCACTGGATCTTGTCGAGCTGGCGGCCGGGCGCCTCCTCGAGGGTGGCGTTGACGGCCTTGCGCGGGTCGTCCCACGAGTCCGCGGGGATCGAGACGCCGTCGAGCTCCTGAATCTCCCGCAGCGCCTCGTCCCACTCGTCGGGGCTGGGCTGGGGGTGGACGCGGTACATCGCCTCGACGCCGCGGTCCCACATGAGCTTGTGCGTGACGGCCTTGTTGGCCTTGAGCATGCACTCCTCGATGATGGTGTGGGCGCGGTCTCGGGCCGGGTTCAGGACGAGCGACCCCTCCTCCTTGCGCTGCTCGTGCATCCGGTCTGCGACCTCCCAGACGAGCTCGCACTTCTCGGCGAGGTCGACGTCCTGGTCTTCCAGCAGGTCCGCAGCGGAGTCGGGCTCGTCCAGCAGATTCTCGGCCTCCGAGTAGGTGAGCCGCGCGTCGCTGCGGATCACCGACTTGTAGATCTCGATCTCGTCGTAGCCCAGCGTCTCCTTGTCGAGGTGCATCTCGACCGTGTGGGCGAGCCGGTCCTCGTTCGGGACGAGCGAGCAGACGGTCTCGGCCAGCACCGGCGGGAGCATGTGGATCGTGTACCCCGGCAGGTAGACGGTGTTGCCCCGCTCGACTGCCTCGTCCCACATCGCGGTGTCGGGGTTGACGTAGTGAGTGACGTCGGCGATGTGGACCCACAGCACGTACTCGTCGTCCCGTTCCTCGATCGAGATGGCGTCGTCGAAGTCCTGGGCGTCGATCGGGTCGACGGTCCAGGTCGTCATCTCCCGCAGGTCGTCGCGCTCGTCGACCTCGTCGGCGATCTCCTGCTGGATTCCTTCGGTGCGGGCCTCGGCTTCGTCGAGGACCTCCTGAGGGAAGCCGTCGCGGATGCCGAGCTTCTCGAACAGTTCCTCGCGCTTGTTCTCCAGGTGCCGGGCCATCTCCTCGTCGATCTCGACCGGCCCCTGGCTCTCGGCCGTCCCCGCTTCGGCCTGCGACTCGCTGGTCATGCTCGGTGGTAGGACGGTGGGACGGATAGACGTATCGCAACGGTGGCGGAATCGGCTTCGGCCGCCGTTCCCGCCGCCGGGCGATCCGGTCGGTACCCTTATGCGCCCGCTCCGACCACTCGCGCCCGTGACAGCTATCGAACTCGACGGCGTCTCGAAGCGGTTCGGCTCCGTCACCGCCCTCCGTGATCTCGACCTGACCGTCGAGCAGGGGGAGGTCTTCGGATTCCTCGGCCCCAACGGCGCCGGGAAGTCCACGACGATCGATCTGCTGCTGGACTACCTGCGCCCGACCGAGGGGCGCGTGACGGTGCTCGGAACGGACGTGCAGGCCGATCCGATCGCCGTCCGCGAGCGCACCGGCATCCTTCCCGAGGGGTTCTCCACGTTCGCGACGATGACCGGCCGCCAGCACCTGCAGTTCGCGATCGACGCGCGCGACGCCGCCGACGATCCCGACGCGATCCTCGACCGAGTCGGCCTCGGCGACGCCGGCGACAGGCGGGCCAGCGGCTACTCGAAGGGGATGGCCCAGCGCCTCGCGCTCGGGATGGCGCTGGTCGGCGAACCGGACCTGCTCATTCTGGACGAGCCCTCGACGGGACTGGACCCCCACGGCGTCCGCCGGATGCGCGAGATCGTCCGTGAGGAGCGCGACCGCGGGGCGACGGTGTTCTTCTCCAGCCACATCCTCGGGCAGGTGGAGGCGGTCTGCGACCGCGTCGGCATTTTGCGGAGCGGCGAGCTGCTCGCGGTCGACACGCTCGACGGCTTGCGCGATACCGCCGGCTTCGCGGGCCAGCTGTCGGTCACGCTGGATCGCGAGCCCGACGGCGCGGTCGAGGACGTCCGGACGCTCGACGCCGTTTCGTCCGTGGCCGTCGACGGACGGACGATCACGGTCGGCTGCCCCGACGGCGTCAAGGCCGACGTGATCGACGCCGCGCGCGAGCGGGGCGCCGCCGTCGAGAACGTCGAGACGGCGGACTCGTCGCTCGAAGACCTGTTCGTTGCGTATACGGAGGGCGAAGCATGAACTGGCCGCTGATCTTCCGGGAGGATCTGCGGGACGCCTACGACCAGTACCTGTTCCAGACCGGCGTCGCGATGTTCGCGCTGCTGTTCGGACTCATCGCGTGGGCGTACACCCGGACGCCGGCGAACCCGGCGACGCTCGTCGAAGGGCCGCTGTTCCTCGTCTCCTTGGTGCTCGTTCCGGCCTTCGCGCTGATGAGCGCCAACGAGACGGTCGCCGCCAAGCGATCGGACGGACGGCTGCGGCTGGTGTTCGGACTGCCGGTTTCTCGGCGCGACGTCGTCGTCGGCAGCTACCTCGGCCGGGCCGTCGTGTTCGCCGCGTCGCTGCTCGCCGGCGTCGCCGCGGCGGCGATCGTCGTCCAGATCCGGGGCGACACGCTGTTGACGTCGGCCCTGCTGGCCTATCTCGGGCTGACGCTGCTGCTGGGGCTGGCGTACCTCGGCGTCGCCGTCGGCCTCTCGGCGGCGATCCGCTCGACGAAGTGGGTGACCGTACTCGTGTTCGCGATCTTTCTGGTGTTCGCGTTCGTCTGGCGGTTCGTCCCGACGGGCGTCGTCTACCTCGCCAACGGGATGGAACTGCCCGCGACGATGCCCGACTGGACGGGGCTGGTGTCGGGGCTCTCGCCGAGCGTCGCCTACGAGAATCTGATGCGGACGTACGCGTTCGCGGGCTCGACGACCGACCCGGCGGCGTGGTTCCTCGAACCCTGGGTGAACGCGACCGTGCTCGCCGGCTGGATCGTCCTGGTCCCGCTGCTGGGCTATCGGCGCTTCGACCGATCGGATCTGTAGCGGCATCACTCGACGCCGGCGTGCGGGTGGACGGTTCGGCGGCCCCGGAGCCGCCGAACCGGCGACTACTACTCCTCGATCGGCCCGTAGCGTTCCTCGACGAGCGCGCTGTACCAGGAGAGAAACTCGTCGCGCGAGTGCTCGCCGGCGTCGACCTCCACGAGCAGCCCCTCGAGCTCGTCGCGGGGCTGGTGGCACAGCTCGCGGTCGCAGGCCTTGCAGAGGTACTCGAACTCCTTGCCGTCGCGATCCCACCGGTCGCCGTACTTGTCGTACTCGCGGGCGTGATCGCGTCGGAGCGAGGTCCCACAGGCGATGCAGGTGACCGACTCGGTGTCGCGGGACCGGGATCCCCACATACGCTACCACACGGCTCGGGCCCACTTAGCGTTTTGTCGACGAGAACCGACACGACCGGCCCGTATCGATGAGAAACCCGCCGGCGAGCGGACGTGATCGGAACCGTTCCGGCAGGGGAAAATGGTGATCCGGACGCGAGTCGGAAAGCGATCGAGGAGAACACGGACGTTTACGCAGTGAACTGGCGAAATACCGGCAGCGAATATCGACCTCGTTGACCGCGCAACGGCGACCGAGCGCACCGACCGGGTACGCGAGCCCGAACTGGAGTGAGTCACACACTACCACGCAGGCGGCGGGGGACTACGGCGCGACTACGGCGTCGCGCCCCGGCGCTCGCCGACGGTCGACGCCGGTATCGACCCGTTACCCCCGGCGTCGGGCGTCTCTGCCGGAGCGCGGCGTTTATGCTGTCGGACCTGTTCGGTCCGCACATGGACATCAAATCGCGCCACCACCTCCGGAGCGACGACGTTTCGGAGCTGGAGTCGGTGATCGAAGGACAGCTCGGCGTCGACGTCGGCGGCGACTCCTACGAACTGGTCGAGCTGGAGGGCTCGGAGTTCGATCTCGTGCTGGTCGACGGCGAGCCGCTCGTGCTGTACTACGAGGACGAACCGTTCCTGACCGTGCGGGGCGCCAACGAGCGTCCCCCCGAGAGCCACGTCGTCACGGTCGACGCCGGCGCCGTGTCGTTCGTCAGCGACGGGGCGGACGTGATGCGACCCGGCATCGTCGAGGCCGACGACGACGTCGAGGCCGGCGATCTGGTCGCGATCGCCGAGGAGTCCCACGGCAAGGTGCTCGGGATCGGTCGCGCCAGGGTCGACGGCTCGGAGATGGTCGGCGACGAGGGCAAGGTCGTCGACTCGGTCCACCACGTCGGCGACGACCTGTACGACTTCGTCGTCTGAGACGCCGCGCTACGCGTCGGCGTCGTCGCCCGCGTTCGTTGCGTCCTTTTCCGCGTTTTCGGCGTCGTTCTCCCCGCTCTCCGTGTCGTCCGCCTGCCGAGCGATCGCGCTCCGGAACCCCTCGACCGCGAGCTCGTAGGTCTCCTGCAAGTCCGCGACCGGCGCCTCGGTGGCGTCGACGCGCAGGTCGTCGTAGAAGCTCGTCACCTCCCGATACTCGGTCCGGGCGACGCGGACGGCCGCGCTCTGGACGGTCTGGTCCTCGCGGCGGTCGCCGCCGGCCTCGTGGCCCGCCGCGAGCGCGTCGATCAGGCGCTCGGCGAGCGGCGCCGGGCCCTCGGGATCGTCGATCACGTCGACGCGCTCGTCGTGGGCCGACGCCTCGTAGGCCGACGCGGTCGCCTCGATCACCTCGGGCCCGGTCAGCAGGTTCCCGGCGACCGTGTAGCCGTCGCCGCTCGCGTGGCCGAACCAGTCTTTGCACTCCTCGCCCGAGAAGGTGAAGGCGCCGTCCGCGCCGACGCCGTGAAGCTGGCGCTCGGGCGCGCCGTCGTCGGCGTTGACCAGGGCGTCCAGGGCGTCCTCGATCGCGAGGCCGTCCGCGAGATACTCCACGCCCTTTCGGCCGAGTTCTACGTTCACGAAGCTCTGGGTCGCGACGGCGCCGTGCTCGTTGACGAACGGACAGAGCCGCCCGACGCCGGGCAGCCGCGTGGTGACGGCGACGCCGAAACGCGTCTGCACGATACCGCTCTCGTCGGTGTAGGACTCGCGCGCGCAGATGCTGAACGTCACGCCGGGCAGTGGCGTCGCCAGCGACAAAAACCCGCGCTCCACGGCATACCCGATTCGCCCCCGGCCCGTCCGACGCTGGAAGTTGCCCTATACCGGCGCGAAAGTCACGTTTACCGTTCGAGTATCACAACCTTACGTCGGTAATCGGGACGATTACTTCAAACGGTTGTCTCGACGGCTGGATCGATGCCAGAACGAAGCTTCCCGACGCGGTCGCTCGCGGTCGCAGCCCTCGCGGTCCTCGCGCTGGGCGCGATCGTCGCGGCGACCGCGGCGACACCGATCGCACAGCCGGCGGACGATCCGAGCGCGCAGATCGCGGACGACCAGCGCGCGCCGTCGCTCGCCCAGGAGAACGCCACGGACGGCGAACCGATGGAAGACGAGTTCGTCGTCCCCGCGCCCGAGGAGGGCGACGAGTACTTCGAGGCCGTCGCCGACGACCGCAGGTGGATCAGCTACGTCAACCCGCGCGACGAGTACCGAGATCCGTATCGCGGCGAGGGCTCGGGCAAGATCTGCGTCACGCTGCTGAATCAGGACGGGGAAGTCGTCGCCGGCGACTCGGTGCCTGACACCCGCGTCAGGATCCCCACCGGCGAGACGATCTCGTGGCACTCCGAGGCCGACCCGATCGAGGTCGAGTTCCCGCTGACCGAGCACTACGAGCGCCCGCTCGACTCCGATCAGTTCGGCACCAGCCCGGACGTTCCCCAAGGCGACGGCTACATGGACAGCCACTGCATCGAGTTCCACGGGCCCGAGGAGACCGCGACGATCAGCTACGGCGAAGCTCGCGTCGAGGGCGAGCACGCCGACCGGATCGACGTCGTCGGCTACGTCCAGAAGACGAACACGTGGGACTCCGACGTCGATCCGATCGCCGCGGCCGAGCCTTACGAGGACGCCGGCGGCTGGACGTACGAGCCCGACAACTCTCACGGGCAGGCCGTCGTCGTTCTCCAGCTCGATCCGCCCGCGGACGACGACGGGACGGACGGGAACTCCGGCGGCGAGGACGGATCGAACGGTAGCGACGGCGAAACCGACGACGAAAACGGAACCGACGACGAGAGCGGCGTGGACGACGTCGGTGAGAACGGACCCGACGACGGAAACGAGACGATCGGCGAAAACGAGACGGACGGCGGAAACGAGACGGACGCGAACGAGAGCGACGGCGAAGGCGGGACCGATTCGACCGACAACGGGGACGCCGAAACCGGGGACGACGCCGACTCGCTGCCGGGCTTCGGCGTCGAGATCGCACTCGCGGCCCTGTCGATCGCGGCGCTCGCGCGGACGCGGCGCTGAGCCCCGATCACGCCGTTCGGTCGACGGCCTTCGTCGGTCGCTCGAGGAGCGGCGTCAGACCTGCGTCCGACGGGCGGCGTCTCGTCGCCGAGTTCGCCCGCCGCGCGAGGGCAAGAACTATACTCGCTCCGCCGGTCGGGTTCCCACATGGGTCTCATGAGCACGATCCTCGGGGGCCGGGGTTCCCGGAGCACCGAGGACTACGTCGAACTCGACCTCGACGACTTCGAGTCGGTCGCGACCGAGGCCGCGATGCAGGTCCACGTCGCGGAGATCGCTGGACAGGCTGACGCCATCGACATCAAAGACGCCATCTACGACGGCGACATGGTGGTCGCGGACATCACGCGACTGCGAACCAGCGACAGCACGACCGAACACGTCATCGACGAGCTGCGACAGGTCGCCAGCGAGGTCGACGGCGACATCGTCCAGAAGGGCGACGACCAGCTGATCGTGACGCCGACCGGCGTGAAGATCAGCCGCGAGAAGCTCGGCGACGGCGTCTGAGGCCGGAGTCGAGGAAACGCTCGTTTTACCAGCGGCCGTCCTTGAAGTCGCCGCGGCCGCCCTCCGTGCGGTCGACCCCCATGATGCTTTCCTCCTGATCGACGCCGAAGCTTCCGCCGGACTCGGGGACGCGGACGGTCACTTCCTCGACCTCGGGGTACTTCTTGATGAGGTCGGCCTCGATGTTGCCCGCGGTGATGTCCGCGACGTCGCAGCCCGCACAGCCGCCGCCGAGTTCGACGACGACCTCGCCGGTCTCGGGGTCGGCCTTGCGGACGTTGCTTGTCCCGCCGTGCATCTTGATGATCGGCATCTGCTTTACCAGCCAGGTCTCGATCTCCTCGGCGAGCGTCTCCTCGCCCGCGTCGTCGGCGGCATCCTCGGAGGCGTCTGTGCTCATTGCACGTACCTAGGGGTTCCGGGGATGGAAAGCGTTCGGGTTTCGTGAACTATGATGGCAGATCCGGTCCGGAGGTGGGGAAAGAGCTCACTCCTCGCCGGCGCCGCGAGAGCGCGACCGGGCCAGCGCGCCGGCGCCCAGCCCGAGCGCCGCGGCGCCGACGCCGAAGCCGGGCAGCGGCGAGTCCGAGTCGCCCCCGCCGGAGCCGTTCGACCCCCCATCGGCCGAGTTCTCGCCGACGCCGTCGGGAAGGCCGTCGTCGTCGACCGGTCCGTCGGGAAACGTGTAGAGACGCCCTTGCTCGGCCAGATGAGGGCTCGTCTCCTCGGCGCTGCTGGCGACGACACAGTCGCCGGCTCGGGCGATCTGGGCCGTCCAGAAGCTGGCTTCCTCGGGCTCGCGCCACCAAGCGATCCGCATCGGCGTCGACGGGTCGCTCAGGTCGTGAATCTGCACGCCCCCGAAGTACCACGACGAGTAGAGCCGCCCGTTCGCGATATCGAAATTGTGCGAGGTGGTGAACTGCCCCTCGCGGGTGTTGTTCGTGTCGGCGCGGGCGTCGGGAGCGTCGATGTGTGCGAGTCGCTCTGGCGCCGCGGGGTCGGAGATGTCGAAGAGGTCGATCCCGCCGGGGCCGCCGACGGTTTCCTCCTCGGTTTCGACGGCCCAGGCTTCCTTGCCGACGCCGAGCAGCGATCCGTCGTCGCTGAACTCGCAGTAGTGGGCGTTCCCCTCGGGGATCATCCGCTCGGTCCCCGCCTGCATGGTGTCGAGTTGCGTCAGGTCGTCGAGGTCGTAGTCGCCGACGCGGGCGACGTAGGAGGGGTTCGCGGGATCGGACACGTCGACGAGCCACGTGCCGATGTCCCAGTAGGCCAGCGCGGCCAGCCCGTCGCGGACCTGCACGTCGTGGAGCGGCCGCAGCGACCCGACGACGCTCGCCCACCCGTCGTCGTGCTGCAGCGGCGACCAGCGGCCGACCTGTAAGAGCTCGCCGCCGTCGGCGTCGAGGATCACGAGCGGATTCGAACCGCCGTCGTTGCCGGTGAGATAGACGCGGCCGTCGACGAACTCGGCGTTGTGGATCGGGAACTCGGTCGGGTAGAAGGTCAACAGCTCCGGGGCGGCCGGGTCGCTCACGTCGTACAGCAGGACGCCGTTCGTCGCCTCGACGCTGGGGTTGGCCGGTCCGACGACGATCAGCCGGTCGCCGTCGACGCGGCAGTCCCAGAGCTGTCCGACGGCCTCGTCCGATCGATCCGCGAGCGGCTCCCGAATCTCGGCGAGAAGCTGCGGATTCGCGGTGTCCGACACGTCGACGGTCGCGACCCCGTCGCCGGCGGCCACGTACGCCACCTCGCCGTCCGGTCCGACGACGGCCTCCTTCGCGCCGTCGATATCGACGCTTCCGAACGGCAGGAAGTGGCTCTCGGGGTGGGCGGCCGCGCTGCCGACAGTCGTGAGCGCGAGCGCGCCGGCGCCCGCTCGCAGAACGTCGCGTCGTCGCATGCCCGGTGCTCCGAGTGTCAGAGAGTTAAGCCGTCCGGTCTCCGCGACGCGGCGTCGAGACGCCGGAGGACGCGAGGCGTCCTCCGAGCCCTCACTCGCTAGCGCTCGTGAGGACGCCGACGAGCATAGCTCGTCGAGCCCTGACTCGACTCCGTCTTGTCAGGACGCCGAAGCGCGTTGCGCTTCGAGCTCCGACTCATTACGCTCGTCGGGACGCCGCTGCGGAGGGGACATCCGGCTGCCCGCGGTCCCTCGACTACCGCACTCGGGATCGATCGCCCGTTCCGTCTGTGATGGTCCAGCCGCGGTCGCTCGACTATCGTACTCGCGACCGGTCGCCCGTTTCGTCGGTGATGGCCCTGCTGCGGTCCCTCGGCTACCGCACTCGGGACCGATCACCAGTGCCATCAGTCATCGCGCTCGCGAGCGCCCCTTTCACCACGACGTCGTCGCCCAGATTCGTCAGCTGGACGTCCGGCAGGTTGGTAAAGACCATCTCGGGGAGCTTCTCGCGGATCGGTTCCAGGACGCGTTCCTCGTTGTTGAGCGCGACCGCGCCGCCGACATAGACGACGATCGGCGCGTAGGCGTGGATGATGTTGGCGATCCCCATCGCGTTCCAGTGGGCGGTCTGGTCGATCACGTGGTCGGCCAGCGCGTCCTCGCCGGCGTGCTCGAACACGTCGGCGGCCGAGAAGTCGGGATCCTCGATCGGCATCGCGGTGTCGACGGGGTCGTCCTCGTAGATCATCTTCGCGTACCGCGGGATGTTGTTGCCCGAGCAGTACGCCTCCCAGTGGCCGTCCTTGCCGCAGCCGCAGGTGAGCCGGCCGTGGGGATCCAGCATCATGTGGCCGACCTCGCCCGCGTTGCCGTCCCAGCCCGAGAGGACGTTCCCGTCGGTGCAGATGCCGGCGCCGATACCGCTGGAGATCGTCAGATAAACCATGTCGTCGGGGTTGCGATCGCTGTGGAACCGTTCGCCGATGACGCCCGCGATCGTGTCGTTGTGGAGGTGGACGTCGTCGCTGTCGATCAGCTTCGAGATCGGCCCGGTCAGCGGGATCCGGTCGATCGTGTCGGGCAGGTTCGCCGGGTCGATCACCGCTCCCTCGGCCAGGTCCAGCGGCCCGATCGAGCCCACGCCCGCCGCGACGACCGACGTCGGTTCGATGCCCGCGTCGTCGCAGGCGATCCGCAGCGACTCCAGGACGGCCTCGGTGACCGCGATCCCCGTCGGGCCGCGAGGCGTCCCCCGCTTGTGCGCGCCGATGATCGTCCCAGCATCGTCGGCGACGACCGCCCTGACGTTGGTCGCACCGAGGTCGACCCCCGCGTAGTTCACCATGTACGTGGGAAACGAGCGCGGCCGCACTTAATTGCATAGTTTTCCGCGGCCGCCTCGCCCTCGGGTGGTTGCCGCCGCCGGACGCCGAGAATCGAGCCGGCGGCGGCGCTACGCGATCGGGACGCCGGTCGAAAAACACTGAAACTACGTCTGGCGCGAGGCGCTACTCCTCGCGGACGAACGTGACCGGGCACGGCGCCGACAGCATCACCTTCTGGGCGGTGCTGCCGAAGACGGCCTTGCCGGTCGGCGACCGCTTGCGGCCGCCGACGATCACGCGGTCGACGCCGATCTCCTCGGCGAGGTCGACGATCGTCTCGCCGTGCTCGCCGACGGCGCCCCGCACCTCGAACTCGACGTCGTAGGCGTCCAGCGAGTCCGAGAGCGTCCGGATCGTCGCGTGGCGCTGGGCGACCTCGTCGGGCGAGACCTCGGTGCGCTCGGTGTCGAACTCCAGGCGATCGAGCACGTCGTCGTACTCGTCCTGTGTGAACACGTGGGCCAGCACGACTCTGGCGTTCGAGGGCGCCGCGACCTCGACGGCGGCTTCGGCGATCTCCTCGGCGCGATCGGCGTCGCCGGGACCCACGGCGACGAGAATTTTTGTGAGCGTCATATCACAGTTTTCTCAACGGACCTTCTTAAGGATACTGACCGGGCGAACGTTTTCCGACGCCGTCGGGTCGGAGCCGCGGGACGCGACGCGGACGGAACCGCCGACGTTGATAACGTCGCAGGCCGACGTACGGGTATGATCGATACGGACCTCTCAGGTCGCGTCGCGCTCGTCACGGGCAGTTCCCGCGGCGTCGGCCGCGAGCTACTGCTGGCGGCCGCCGAGCGGGGTGCCAGCGTCGCAGTCCACTACAACACCAGCGACGACGCCGCCCGCGAGGTCGCCGCCGAAGCTGCCGAGCGCGGGGCGCCGGAGACAACAGTCGTGCGCGGCGACGTCACCGATCCCGACGCCGTCGACGGGCTGTTCGACGCCGTCGAGGCGGATCTCGGCGCGGTCGACGTGCTGGTCAACAACGTGGGCAATTTCGCGCCGGTCCACTGGGAGGAGATGGGCGCCGAACGGTGGCAGGACGTGTTCGCGACCAACGTCCACGCGACCTACCTCTGCTCGCGCCGCGCCCTCCCGGCGATGCGCGAACAGTCCTACGGCCGGATCGTCAACATCGGCTACGCGTCCAGCGAGAAGGGGCTGATCGACCCGAAGAACGCGCCCTACTTCATGGCGAAGGCCGGCGTCCTGATGTTTACCCGGATGCTCGCCGCCGACACGCAGGACGACGGCATCACCGTCAACGCCGTCTCGCCGTACGTCGTCGAGAACTCCGACGAGTTCCCCGAGGATCTCCCGCGAGGACGCCCGGCATCGTTCGAGGACATCGTCCAGGCGGTCATGTTCTTCCTCGACGACGACAGCGACTACGTCAGCGGCGAGAACATCGAGGTCGACGGCGGGTGGCTGCCCGAGGACGTCTAAAGACGACGCTACGGCCTTTTTCGCCCTCGGGTTCGCTCGCAAAGCGAGCGAACCGCTCGGACCAAAAAGCTCGGCCAAAAAGGTCGGGCGCTCTCTCCGGTCGCGACCGGTGAACCGCTCGCTTCGCTCGCGGACGGGAGCTGACTCACGCCCACGGCTCGTCGAGCAGTTCGTCCATCGACTCGACCCGAACGTCCGGCGTCGGCGTCGGATCGTCGACGCCGTCGCGATCGAACCACACCGATCGCAGGCCGGCACTGTGCGCGCCGGCGACGTCGTGTTCGAGCGAGTTACCGATCTTGACGGCCCGCTCCGGCGTCGCGTCGAGAGCGTCCAGCGCGACCTCGAACGGCTCCGGGTCCGGCTTCGGAGCTGTCTCGTAGCCCGCGTAGACGATGGTCTCGAAGCGGTCCTCTATCCCGAGGCCGCGGAGTTTCGCCGACTGCCACTCCCGGTCGCCGTTCGTGACCAGTGCGAGGGGGTACCTCTCGGACAGTGACTCGAACGCGGCCTTCGCTTCCGGCACCCACGAGACGTTCGCGTGGTCGCGTTCGGCCGCGAAGGCGTCCGCGACTCGGCGTCCGACCCCGGGGCTGCGTCCTGCCTCCGTCGCGAGCGCCTCGAAACACCGCGCGCGGTTCTCCCGACCGTCGCCGCTCTCCTTGACGTAATCGTCGAAGATCTCGTAGTAGTCCTCAACCGCGAAGAACGGGACGACCTCCGCGGCCTCGAACGCCAGCGAGAGAATTTCTTCGCCGGAGCGTCGGTACGTACAGAGCGTGTGGTCGAGATCGAATACGAGCGCATCCGCGGGGGCGGCCATACCGTACACTGCCGACAGACTGACAAAAAATCCGTCGGGAGCGTCTGCGTTGTCGCCACTGCCGCTTCGAAACCCCTTTCACGCTCACTGACTGACTAGTCAGTCAGGAATGAGCGACGCCCCCAGCGACGAGTCAGCCGAGGACGCCGATGAGCAGAGCTCATCGAACCCTCGCTCGAATTCGTCTCGCGAGGACGCCGATCCGCGCGAGGAGATCATGGACGCCACGTACAGCGCGCTCGGCGAGCACGGCTACGCCGACCTGACGATGCAGGACATCGCGGACGAGCTGGGCAAGAGCACGTCGCTGCTGCACTACCACTTCGACACGAAAGAGGAGCTGCTGGTCGCCTTCATCGACCACATCATGGCGGAGTTCCGCGAGGAGCACGCGCCGCGGGAGGATCTGGCGCCCGAGGAGCGGCTCCGCGAGTTCCTCGATCTGTGGGTGTTCGAGCCAGACGAGGACGAACGGGCCGCTCTTCACCTCGCGCTGCTGGAGTTCCGCTCGCGCGGGCCGTTCAACGAGGCCTACCGCGAGCAGCTGGTTCGGAGCGACGAGCTGCTCCGGGGCACCGTCGCGGAGATACTGAGAGCCGGCGTCGAGTCGGGCGCGTTCGAGCCGGTCGACCCCGAGGCGACAGCGCGGATGGTCGTCGCGACGCTGGACGGAGCGCGAACGCGCCAGATCACGCTCGACGATCCCGCGTACACGCCGACGATCCGGGACGAACTGGTCGAGAGGGTCGTCGAGCCGCTGCTGGCCGACTCGGGTGACGAACAGGACGATTCGAGCGAGGTGTCTGACCGACCGTGAGCGAGCGCGAGGACCGGTCGGTCGACGTCGTCGACGGCGAGCTGTTCCGCCCGCTGGTGGTGCTGTCGGCGCCGATCGTGATGACGATGCTGTTGCAGGTGGGCTACAACCTCGCGGACACCTACTGGGTCGGCCGCCTGGGCTCCGAGGCCGTCGCCGCGCTGTCGTACTCGTGGTCGATCGTGTTCCTGATGGTCAGCGTCGGCGGCGGCTTCACCGTCGCGGGGACGGTGCTGGTCGCCCAGAACAAGGGCGCCGGCCAGTCGGACCGGTCGCACCACGTCGCCGGCCAGACGATCGCGTTCGTCACGCTGCTGTCGCTGGGATTCTCGATCCTGGGGATCGCCCTGACGCCGACGCTGCTGCGCCTGATCGGTGCCGATCCCAGCGGCGCCGCCTTCCGGTACGCCGTCGACTACACGCGCGTCGTGTTCGCCGGGCTGCAGTTCATGTTCTGGTTTTTCATCTTCAACGCCCTGATGCGCGGGTGGGGCGACACCAGGACGCCGCTGTACCTGATGTTCGGCAGCGTCGTGCTGAACGTCGTGATCGACCCGATATTCATCCTCGGGTTCGACGGCAACCCGCTGTTCGCCATGCTCGGGTTGGAGGGTCTGGAGGCGTCGCTGTACGCCGCGACGGGATTCGAGGGCTGGTCGGTGATGGGCGCCGGCGTCGCGACCGTGCTCTCGCGTGGGCTGGCGGCGATCGTCGGGCTCTACATCCTGTTTAGCGGCTGGGCCGGCCTCCAGCCGACGCTCGCGGACCTGCGGCTCAAGCGCGACACGGTCCGCAAGATCGTCGACATCGGGCTGCCCACCGCCGGCGAGCAGAGCTTTCGCTCGCTCGGGATCACGGCGCTGACCGCGATCGTCGCGATCGCCGGCACGGACGCCGTGGCGGCCTACGGCATCGTCCAGCGGCTCGCCTCGCTGGTCTTCCTCCCGGCGATCGGGCTGGCCCGGGGCACCGAGACGGTCGTCGGCCAGAACCTCGGCGCACAGCAGGTAGAGCGCGCCAAGCGCGCCGTCATGATGAGCGCGGCGATGGTCACGGTCGTGTTCCTCGGCGTCGGCGCCGTCGCCTACACGTTCGCCGAGCCGATCACCGGCGTGTTCGTCACCGGCGAGGGGGCGGCCGACGTGATCGACGTCGGCTCGGCCTACCTGATGATCTGCGCGCCCGCCTTCGCTTTCCTCGGGATCTTCCAGGTCGTGCTCGGCGGGTTCCGGGGCAGCGGCAGCACGCGCACCGCGATGCTGCTGTCGATGCAGGAGATCTGGATCTACCGCATCCCGCTGGCGTACGTCCTGCTAGTGTACACCGACCTGGGCGTCGTCGGCGTCTGGTACGCGATGGCGTTTTCCTACGTCGCCAGCGCGCTCACCACGGGCGGCTGGTTCCTCCGTGGCACCTGGACCGAAAACGAGGTCGACGAAGGGCGCGCCGCGGCAGCGACCGCGGACTGAGCGGGGGTTCCGGGGGACCACAGGCCGCGCGGCGGCGTCCTGACGCCGCTGCGAGTCGGCGTCCTATCGCCACTGGAGTCGGGTCAGTCTTCCGCGAGCAGCGTCGAAACGCGGGCGTTCTCCTTGATCTTGAGGCCGGCGCCGCCGACCGACAGCGGCACCCGCGGGAGCTCCGCGACGTGCAGCGTCGGGTGGCCGGCGCCGCGCTCGCGGACGGCATCACGGATCTGCAGCGGAATCCGGCCCTCACCCGAAAGCGACTCGTTGTACTCGAGCAGGTACTGGCCGGCGTCGAGGTGCCACCACTGGTAGTCGTCCGATTCGTCTCGCCACGCGCGTTCGTGGGGGTCGAGATCGGCAGCCTCCAGCTCGCCACCCCCGAAGTCGACGCGCCCGGGCGCCGCGATCTCGTAGATCTCCGCGACCGTCAGGTCGAGGCCGGCGTCGGTGCGCTGGGTCTCCTCGTGGACGATCCCCTCTACGCGCGTCGCGAGTTCGTCGAGCGTCGGCATCGGCCGAGAAATCGGCCGCGGGCGGCAAAAGGCTGTGGTCGGATCCTTAAGTGTTCGACCGACGAACGTCCGCAGGTGAGGAAGGTTCTGATCGACGCCGATCCGGGCACCGACGACGCGGTCGCGATGGCGACGCTGCTGGCCGCCGAGAACGTCGACGTGGTCGGCGTGACGACCGTCGCGGGCAACTCGACGCTCGAGAACACGACGGCCAACGCCCGCTCCATCCTGGAGCTGTTCGATCGGGACGACGTGCCGGTCGCGAGCGGCTGCGAGCGCCCGCTGGCCCACTCGCTGTCGACCGGCGAGTCGATCCACGGCCCGGGCGGCCTGCGCGGGGACGTGCCGGCGCCGTCGGGAACGACGCTCGACGCCCACGCCAGCGAGTTCGTACGCGAGCAGGTCGACGAGCACGGCACCGACCTGACGATCGCGGCGCTGGGCCCCCTGACCAACGTCGCGGTGGCGATGGCCGTCGATCCCAATCTGGCCGATCGAGTCGGAAGCGTGATCGCGATGGGCGGCGCGGTCCACGCGGGGGGCAACGTCACGCCCGCGGCGGAGTACAACGCGTACGCCGACCCCGCCGCAGCGAGCCGGGTCGTCCAGGACGCCGGGCCGAATCTGGTGCCGCTCGACGTCACCGATCGGGCGACGCTCCCGGAGTCGACCGTCGCCGAGCTACGAGGCGGCGGCGGGCCGCTCGCGACCGTGGCGGAGTGGTGCGACTACCCCGAACAGCTCCGGGAGGCCGACGGTCACGCGATCCACGACGCCGCCGTGGCGGCCCACCTGACCGGCGACGTGCTGACGTTCGAGCCACGGGCGCTGTCGGTCGTCGACGGCCACGGTCCCTGCAGAGGGGCGACGATCGCGGACACCCGGGCGGACTCGAACGCCGAGCCGACCGCGAGCGTCGCGACCGAGATCGACGTCGAGGCGTTCCGCGAGACGGTCGTCGACGCGCTGCTGTCGCTGGCCTGATCCGTGGCGTCGAGGTGTCCCGGGAGAGACGATTGGCGCCATTTTTGTCCGACGCCACGGAACGATCACGCATGACAATCGACGACGTGCAGCGACTGGGCATCCACGAGTCGGTCGACGCCGTGTTTCCGCCCGCTCGACTCGAAGCTGCGCTCTCGGGGCTCGACGCCGACGTCGAGATCGTCGGAGACGACCCCGACCGCGTCGCCGAGTGCGACGGACTCGTCACGTTCGCCCACCGGGACTACTTCGTCGGCGCGGTCGAGTGGCTCCACACGATCCAGGCGGGCTACGACCGGTTCCCGCTCGACACGTTCGAGCGCGAGGGGATCGCGCTCACCAACAGCACCGGCATCCACGGCGAGAGCGTCGGCGAGACGGCGACGGGCTACATGCTCGCGCTGGCGCGGCGCCTGCACACCTTCATCGAGAACCAGCACGAGCGCGCGTGGGACCGGCCCGACTGGGACGAGGCGTTCACGATCGCCGGCGAGTCGCTGTGCGTCGTCGGCCTCGGCACGCTCGGCCGCGGCGTCGCCGAGCGCGCCGACGCGCTCGGGATGGACGTCTCGGGCGTCAAGCGCACGCCCGAACCGGTGCCGGGCGTCGAGCACGTCTACGCGAACGACGATCTCCACGAGGCGATCACGGGGGCGAAATTCGTCGCGCTGACGGTCCCTCTGACCGAGGAAACCCACAATCTCGTCGGCGAGACCGAACTTGCGGCGATGGACGACGACGCGTACCTGATCAACGTCGCGCGGGGCGGCGTCGTCGACCAGGACGCGCTCGTCGACGCGCTGGAGCGCGGCGAGATCGCCGGCGCCGCGCTCGACGTGTTCGAGGCCGAACCCCTGCCCGAGGACTCGCCGCTGTGGGACATGGACGAGGTGATCGTGACGCCCCACGCCGCCGCGGCGACGCGGGACTACTTCCGCGATATCGCCGAGCTGGTTCGCGAGAACGTCGGCCGGATCGAGCGCGGCGAGGATCTGCAAAATCGGGTGGCGTGATCGGCCAGCGACGCAGTTGGTCCACAGATTTTAACGGAGGGGCCCGGAAAATCCGGCACATGGACGAAGCGCTCGAAGTGGTCGACGTGCTCGCGGACTCGGGCTTCGAGGGACTGATCGCCTGGGCGCTCCGGATCGCCGGGCTGCTCGCGATCCTGGCGGGCCTGGGCCTGTGGCTCGGGACCGAGATGGGGCTGCTGGTGATTCCGGCGCTGTTGATCCTCGGCGGACTGGTGTTGCTCGTCGCGCCGAGCGTGTTGCTCGTGCTGGCGGAGTTCGCGTAACGCCGCCGATTTTTCACAAGAATGGCGGGGAGAGCCGTCGCTCGGGAGTGAGTAGCGGGCGGCTCGGGTGAAGGCATCGTCACAAGGGGCTCGGTGGGGGTAACCTTCGTCACTGCCGCCCGTCGGCGATTGGCGGCGGTGTGGTTTCACTGTTGCGTCTGCGCGTTCCGCTCCCGCTTTGGGGCCCGCTCGTTACTCCCGCCACCCCGTCAACCCAGCGTGTTCCTCGGCGACTGCAGCGACGTCCTCGCCGTCCAGACGCCCGCGCTCGGTGACCACCGCGTCGACCAGCTCGCTCGGTGTCACGTCGAACGTCGGGTTCAGCACGTCCAGCTCGGCGTCGCCGTCGTAGATCGCCGTCGCGTCGCCGGTTTCGAGGTTGACCGTCTCGCGGCGGGTGATCTTGTCGCTCGCGGCGACGGCGTAGACGGGGATTCCCTCGCGGGCGGCGGCCAGCGCGGCGGCCCGGGTCCCGGTCTTGTTGACGACCCGGCCGTCGGGCAGCACGGCGTCGGCGCCGACGACGACCGCGTCGACGGCCTCGGTCGCGAGCGCGTGGGCGACCGCGGCGTCGGCCAGCACGGTCACCGGCGCGTCGAGGGCGTCCGCGAGTTCCTCCGCGACGTCGATCCCCTCGCGCGCCGGCCGCGACTCGGCGACGTAGACGGCCCTGGGCGACGCCGATCTGAGGGCGTCGAGGACGGTTCCCGAGCGCGAGAGCGTGAGGACGCCCGCATCGTCGAGCAGTTCGGCGGCCGCCGCCGCGGCGTCGGCGTCAGCCCGGAGAGCGCGGTCGATGCCGGCGTCGGCCGCAGCTTCGACGGCGCCCGCGACGCCCTCGACAGTGTCGTCCGCGTCCATCGTCCCGGCGTCGGCATTGTCGACATCCGCGACGTCGTCACCGTCGTCCGCATCCGTGACTTTGTCGCAGTCGTCGGCATCTCCGCCATCGTCACCCACGGCATCGTCGCCGTCGACGGCGGCCGCCAGCACCCTGTTCACGCGGTTCTCCAGGACGGCCATGCTCGGCCGGGTGCTCAGCAGGCGATCGCCCAGATCGGTAAGTTCGTCCGGATCCGGGTCGTCCTCCGAGACCTGCAGCGCCGCGCGGTCCCGCAGCACCTCCAGGGCTCGCACCGAGAGGTACGCCGCCCCGTGCTCGCCGTCGGCGGCGATCGAGCGGACGGTCGGCGCGACGCGCTGGTAGCGGTACCACTCGCTCGGCGACGCCGACTCGTGGAGCAGCGCAGTCGGGGCGACCCACTCGGCGTCGTCGGCCGTCGCCGCGGCGTCGCCGGCGACGTCGAACAGCACCGGCGCGTACGACTCCTCGCCGTCCCGGATCGGAGAGCCCGTTCGGACGTGATCGAGGGCGCCGGGATCGAGGCCGAGCGCCGACGCGGCTCGTCGGGCCGCGGCGATCGGCTCGTCTGCGGCTTCGTGCGGTTCGGCGCCGGCGTCCGGCCGTTCGTCTACGGGGGCCCCCGAGTCCTCCAGCGGTGCGGACGGGAGGCGGGGGGCACCGTCGTCGCGGCGGACGAGCACCGCGCTCCCCCGCCGGAGGACGGCCGCGGCGTAGTCGGTCATGCGTCCGAGGAGGGATCCCTCCGGGGAACCTCTTTCGGGATCCGTTACGAACGGGGAGCCATGACGACGGTAGCCATCGTCAGCGACACGCACGTTTCCTCGCGAGCCGGCGCGGTGCCCGAGTGGGTGCGCGAGGCGGTCGCGAGCGCCGACCGGGCGATTCACGCCGGCGACTTCGACTCGCGGGATGCCTACGAGGCGCTCCGTGATCTGGCCGGTGGGGACCTCGTCGCGGTCCGGGGCAACATGGACCCGCTGGACCTCGATCTCCCCGAAACGGCCAGCCTGACAGTCGAGGGCGTCGAGTTCGTCGTCACCCACGGCGACGGCCACACCGGCAGCTACCACGACAGGGTGCTGGAGACAGTCGGGCGGGAAGCCGACGAGCCTGATTCGGCGGTCGGCGTCTCGGGACACACCCACGAACAGCTCGACGAGGTCGTCGACGGGACGCGCCTGCTCAATCCCGGGAGCGCGACGGGCGCCGCGCCGGCGTCGTCGGCGTCGATGCTGGTCGCGGAGGTAGCCGACGGCGAGCTGTCGGTGGAAGTGCTCGAACGGTGAGGCCCGTGCGACGGTCGAGAACACATTCGGCAGCGGGGCAGGCGAATTAAAGTGGGCGGGGGAACGACCACGTCTGCATGCCCGGCTCAACGTTCGCGAAGGGCGAGACGATCGAACTGCGCACGATCGAACCCGAGGACGCGGAGTTCCTCCAGCGGGTGGTGAACGATCCGCGGGTCCGCTCCGGGCTCGCCGCCTACGAGCCGATCAACGGACCGGCGGAGAGCGAGTGGATCGAGTCGCTCGACGAGGGCGACGGAGCGGACTTCCTGATCTGCGCCCGGGGTGACCGCGTCGGGACCATCGGACTCAATTCGCCGAACGAGGTCTGGGGAACGGCCGAGATCGGCTACATGATCGATCCCGACAGGTGGGGCGAGGGCCACGCGACCGACGCCGTCGAGACCGTCTGTCGCTACGCCTTCGAGGACCGGCGGCTGCACAAGGTGTACGCCAAGGTCTACGAGACGAACCCGGCGTCCCGGCGGGTGCTGGAAAAGGCCGGGTTCGCCGAAGAAGGCGTCCTGCGCGAGGAGGCGTTCGCCGGCGGTGAGCGCGTCGACATCTACCGGTACGGCCTCCTTGCCGACGACCGGGAGGAGTGAGTCCCCGCGGGGTGGCGCTCGACGAGTGCGGTAGTTGCGGCGACGCCGGATGCACTTTCCACCATCCGCGCGCTTTTTACCGGCCACCACCGAGGGGGAGCCATGGAAGCGTTCGCGGTTCCGGACGTGCCCGAGATCCGGGCGGGCGACGACCTCGCGGCGATCGTCGAGGAGCGCGTCGACCTGCGCCCCGACGACGTCGTGGTCGTCGCCAGCACGATCGTCTCGAAGGCCGAGGGCCGGACCGCAGATCTGGATGCGTTCCCGGCCGGCCCGCGCGCCGTCGAGATCGCCGACCGGCTGGAGTCGGCCACGGGCGACGAGAAGGACCCGCGGTTCGCCCAGGCAGTCTTGGAGGAGAGCACCGAACTGCTGATGGACGCGCCGTTCCTCCTGACCGAGACGCGCTTCGGCCACGTCAACGTGAACGCGGGAATCGACCGCTCGAACGTTCCCGGGGCCGAGCTGCTCCTGTTGCCCGAGCGCCCGAGCGAGAGCGCCGCGCGGATCCGCGAGGGCCTCGCATCCGAGGCGCCCGTCGTCGTCACCGACACCTGCGGGCGGCCGTTCCGCCACGGCCAGCGCGGCGTCGCGATCGGCTGGGCGGGGATGCCCGCGAGCCGCGACTGGCGCGGCGAGGCCGACCGCGACGGTCACGAGCTGGAAGTCACGGTCCAGAGCGTCGTCGACGAGCTCGCCGCCGCGGCGAACCTGATCGCCGGCGAGGGCGACGGCGGGACGCCGGTCGTCGTGATCCGGGACTGGTCCTTCGGCGACCACGAGGGCAGCGACGAGCTGTTCCGATCGATCGAGAGCGACTTCGTCCGGCAGGCGCTGCGGGAATGGAGCTACGAGGACTGAGAACGGCAGACGAGAACCGAGAACTTTTGCGAGGACTACGAAACCCAATGCACGGCATCGAACTCACCCCCGAGCACCCGGTCGCAGAGATCGTCGAATACGCCGAGCGCGCCGAAGCCGAGGGGTTCGACGCGATTTTCGCGGCGAGCCACTACTTCAACCGCGATCCGTTCGTGACGCTCGATCGGATCGCGGCGGCGACGGACGACATCGCGGTCGGTCCCGCGGCGGCCAACCCCTACGACACCCACCCGGTGACGCTGGCCTCGCGGATGGCCACCTTGCAGGAGGTCAGCGACGGGCGAGGGGTCTTCGGCGTCGGACCGGGCGACAAGTCTACCCTGTCGAGCCTCGGCGTCGAGCAGGAGCGGCCGCTCCGGCGCGTGCTGGAGTCGTTCAAGGTCGCCCAGGACCTCTGGGCGGGCGAGCGCGTCTCGATCGACGGCACCTTCGAGACGAGCGACGCCGGCCTGGAGTACGACGTCGAGGGCGAGATTCCGGTGTACGTCGGCGCGCAGGGCCCCCACATGCTCCGGATGAGCGCCAAGCACGCCGACGGCGTCCTCGTGAACGCCTCGCATCCCGACGACTTCGCGTGGGCGAGCGATCGGATCGCGGAAGGGTTAGAGGAGCGCCCGGACGACCGGGGCGAGTTCGACGTGGCGGCCTACGCGAGCGTCAGCGTCGCCGAGGACGCCGACGCGGCCCGGGAGATCGCGCGCCAGCCGGTCGCCTTCATCGCCGCCGGCGCGGCGCCGCCGGTGCTGGACCGGCACGGGCTGGACGCCGACGCGGCCGCGGAGATCGGCGCCGCCATCGAGCGGGGCGACTTCGGCGCCGCGTTCGAGGCCGTCACGCCGGCGATGATCGACGCGCTGGCGGTCGCCGGGACGCCCGACGACGTCGCAGAGCGGATCGAGGCGATTCTGGAGTACGCCGACAGCTTCGTCGCCGGGACGCCGCTCGGCCCCGATCTGGAGGAGGCGATTACTCTCGTCGCGGCGGCGATCGACCGGGCGACTCGGGGATGACCAGGTCGACGAGCGAGCCCAGCACGAGGTAGCCGAAAAAGAGGAACGTCGCGGCGAAGAACAGATTGCCCAGCGCGACGAGAACCGCCGAGAGCGGGTCGACCGTCGCGGCGTCGACGAAGTACGTGACCGCGTCGAGCACGTCGCCGATCGGATTCACCTGTGCGATCAGTCCGGTGGTAGTTACCATGCTCCGGCTTTTGGGGTTGTGGTACTTGTTTGCTTCCGTCTGGGACGACTTCGGTGCGGCGCCCGACGTTCAGTCGCCGAGTTGGCGCACCATGATGATCGCGTCCTCGCCGTCGTCGTAGTAGCGGGGCACCCGCCGCAGCGGCTCGAACTCGAACCGGTCGTACAGCGACCGGGCGCCCTCGCTGCCGACTCGCACTTCCAGTTTCACCGAGTTGGCCGACTCGGCGCGGAGCGCGGCCAGCGCCCGACCGAGCAGCGTCGAGCCGACGCCCTCGCCGCGCCGATCGGGGTGGACGGCGAGATCCTTGACGTGGCCCAGCGGTCGGCCGTGGTTCGGCACGAGGTCGGCGACGACGAACCCGAGCACGGACGCCGCGTCGATCGCCTCGCTGGCGGATCGATCGGCGTTCTGCGGGTCGTCGGAGGCGGCTTCCCCGTCGACGGCGACCAGGAACGCCGGCGATGTCAGGTAGCGCTCGAACGCCGCCATCGGCCACGGGCTCGGGAACGACGCCCGCTCGATGCGGTGGACCGCCAGCAGGTCCGCGCGCTCGGCGTCGCGCACCCGGACGTCGTCGGTCGACTCCTCGGGCGTGACTGTCACGGGGGGCAGTACGGGTCGCGGGACTAATAGGTGCTCGGCTAGGTAACATCGATCGAACGACGAAAGACCTCGGCCCGCTCTCAGGAACTGGAGTCGCGACCACTATCTAAAACACCTCGAAAGCCCTCGGCCCGCTCTACGGCTCTCGATCGGCTCTATCCGAGCGTAGCGAGGATATCCGTTCGAGAGCCGTCGACTGCGCCTCGCCCTTTCAATCCACCGGAAGACTCGCTACGCTCGTCTTCCGAGCCCTGCCTCGCTTCGCTCGGCAGGACACCAGGACAGCAGTGCGCGGGTCGCCACGGGCGACCACGCGCGCCCCGGCCCTTCCCCGTCGGCGCGACACCGGAAGACGCTGCGCGTCTTCCGAGCTCACGCTCGCTTCGCTCGCGTGAACACGAGGTCGCGCCCGGCCGCACGGCTGCGGTGGCGCGCGCTCGCGGGCGCTCCGTCGCCCGCAGACACTGCGCGAGGGATGAGCGAGCGGTAGCGAGCGAATCGGCTGGGAAGGACGAGGCTGCTGTTCGGGTGGAATGAAAGGGGCCGCCGTTCTCGATCCGGTGAGGCGAAGCAAGGACCGCAACGCAGTGAGGACCGCAGCGAGCCGCAACCGGTCGAGCGCGGCGGGGGCTTTCAGAGAGGTCCCGTCCAGTGCAGTTCCAGAGAGCGCAGCGGGGGCTTTCAGAGAGGTCTCGTCCAGTGCAGTTCCAGGGAGCGCAGCGGGGGCTTTCAGAGAGGTCTCGTCCAGTGCAGTTCCAGAGAGCGCAGCGGGGGCTTTCAGCGTGTTCGTGGCGCCTGTTGCTACTCAAGAGAGCGCGTGAAGTGATATTCCGACGTGTCGCGGAAGCTGCTGCGTAGATACGTCACTATCCCTTCGAGATCGCAAAAAATACGGAGAAAACGAGGTAGCCGATCAGTCGTCCGCGGGAGCGGGACTGTCGCCGGACTCCTCGGCCTGCTGTTTCGTGTGAGCCAGCTTGCCGCCGGCCGCGAGGATGTCGCGCTCGCGCTCGGAGGCGTCGAGCTGCGCGGTCGCCTCCCAGTCGTCGTTCACGCGGATCGTGAACTCCTCCTGGCCGGACTGGACCGCCTCGGCGACGTCGTCGACGATCTCGACGTCGTCGCCCTGCTCGATTTTCTCGTAGGTGTCCTCGTCGATGGCCAGCGGGATCAGGCCGAAGTTGAAGAGGTTCGCCTTGTGGATGCGGGCGAAGCTCTGGGCCAGCACGCCCTCGACGCCCAGGTACATGGGACAGAGGGCGGCGTGCTCGCGGGAGCTACCCTGGCCGTAGTTCTCGCCGGCGACGAGGAAGCCGCCGTCGGCCTCCAGCGCGCGGTCGGCGAACGTCTCGTCGATGCGCGAGAGGGTGAACTCCGAGAGCTTCGGGACGTTCGACCGGTACATCAGGATGTCCTGGGTCGCGGGGATGATGTGGTCGGTCGTGATGTTGTCGTCCATCTTCAGCAGGGTCGGGCCCTGCAGCTTCGAGTCCAGCGGGTCCTTCAGCGGCACGTCGCCGATGTTGGGGCCCTTGACGAGCTCGTCGTCGACGGCCTCGTCGGGGCTGATGAGGTCCGTCTTGGAGGCGTCGTACTCCTCGGGGAGCTCGATGCCGGGCGCCTCGAGGTCGCCGAGCTCGTCGGCTAGGTCGCGCGGGTCGACGATTTCGCCTTTGAGCGCCGCGGCGGTCGCGACTTCCGGCGAACAGAGGTAGACGTTGTCGTCCTCGATGCCCGAGCGGCCCTCGAAGTTGCGGTTGAACGTCCGCAGCGACACGGAGTCGCTGGCGGGAACGTGACCGATGCCGATACAGGCGCCGCAGGTCGCTTCCGAGAAGTTGACGCCGGCCGCCATCATCTCGGCGACCCAGCCCTGGCGGGCCAGGATCTCGGAGGCCTGCTTCGAGCCGGGGGCGACGATCATGTCGGTCTTCTTGTCGACCTCGCGGCCCTCCAGCATCTTCGCGCCGGGGAGGATGTCCTCGTAGCCGCCGTTCGTACAGGAGCCGATGATGACCTGGTCGACGTCCTGGCCCGCGACTTCGCTGACGGGCACGACGTTGTCGGGCATCGACGGCTGGGCGATCAGCGGTTCCAGCTCCGAGAGGTCGACGACGATCTCGTCGTCGTACTCGGCGTCGTCGTCGGGCTGGAGCTCGACGTACTCGTCGCCGCGGCCGACGCGCTCGAGGTAGTCCTGGGTCTGCTCGTCGGTCGGGAAGATAGACGTCGTGGCGCCCAGCTCGGTGCCCATGTTGGTGATCGTCATCCGCTCGGGCGCGGTCAGCGTCTCGACGCCCGGGCCGGTGTACTCGAGGATCTTGCCGACGCCGCCCTTGACGGAGAGGCGACGGAGCATCTCGAGGATGACGTCCTTCGCGGTGGCCCAGTCGGGCAGCTCGCCTTCGAGGCGAACGTTGACGACTTCGGGCATCTCGATGTAGTAGGGCGCGCCGCCCATCGCGACGGTGATGTCGATCCCGCCCGCACCGATCGCGAGCTCGCCGAGCCCGCCGGGGGTCGGCGTGTGGGAGTCGCTCCCCAGCAGCGTCTTGCCGGGCGCGGCGAAGTTCTCCCGGTGGACGTTGTGGCAGATGCCGTTGCCGGGGCGCGAGAAGTGCGCGCCGTAGGTGCCGGCCGCCGAGCGGAGGAAGCGGTGGTCGTCGGTATTCTTAAAGTCGAACTGATAGGTCTGGTGGTCGCAGTACTGGGCGGCGAGTTCCGTCTGGACGTTGTCCAGTCCCATCGCCTCGAACTGCAGCCAGACCATCGTCCCCGTGGTGTCCTGCGTGAGGACCTGGTCGATCTCGATGCCGATCTCCTCGCCGGTTTCCAGCTCGCCTTCGACGAGATGGTCATCGAGAATTTTCTCTGTCAGAGTTTGTCCCATAGCGGCCGGATATCGTCTTTCCTCGGATATAAATCCCGCGAGTCCCTCCTGTACGACCGTTCAGAATACCGGCCGCCGCCGCGGTTTTTAACTTAAATCGTCGCGAAGAACACGTACGTTCGTACGCATCCGCGTTAGTTCCGAAATTGTTCACCGACGTCGACGTTCGATCCGTCGTCGCGCACCGTCTCGTCGACCGATCGGTCCGTCCGACGGGGCGTCCCGCCGGAACCCGGAGTCGATCGCGTCACGTCGGCGCGGCGTCGATCCGAGCGTTCGTAGACGAGTCACCAAGGTCCGAAACTGACTTGCCGGCCGGGCGACCTCGTGGGCGCATGTTCCGATCCGGCGCGTTCGTCGCAGAGCACGTGTCGCCGCTCGGCGACGAGCAGGTCCAGCCCAACGGCGTCGATCTCACGGTGGAAGCCGTCTTCGAGCAGGTCGAAACAGGACGCATCGCCCGCGACGGCAAGCGAATCGGCGAGCGCGAGGAAATGGAGCCCGACGCCGAAGCGCAAAGCGCCTCGAGCCCTGCCTCGACTCCGTCTCGGCAGGACGATGACGCGGGGGTGCCGACGTTCCACCTCTCGCCCGGCGGCTACGTCGCCCGCTACGGCGAGACGATCTCGATCCCGGAGGGCCACGTCGGCTTCGTCCTCCCGCGGTCGTCGCTGATGCGCAACTCGGCGATGCTCCACACGGCGGTCTGGGACGCCGGCTACACCGGCCGGGGCGAGGGGCTGCTGGAGGTCAACCGCGACCTCGAACTGGAGCAGGGCGCGCGCATCGCCCAGCTCGTGTTCGCGCGCGCCGACCACGAGGAGACCTACGACGGGGCCTATCAGGGCGAAAATATCGAGTAAGCCGGCCCCACTGTGGTGCGGTAGCAAAACGGAAGCGGCCACGGGCCGGTCGCAACGGGCCACGTAGAGCGTGGTAACCCCACGTTACCGTCGCGTAATACGCATTCAAAGCGCCTGTAGACCCCTCCAAACAACTCGAGGAGCCGTGAACGGTTCTCGGTGTTCAAGGCGGGTCCTCGCTAGTGGATCGAACGCAGGTCACTCTATGAGCCAAAAAATGCGAGGACAAGAGACAGACGTAGCGGCGGAGGCCGGAACGGACTTCGCGCTGTTCGCTTCGGTCGCCTCGATCGCGATGTCGTGGTACGCGTTCTTCGTGCGAGGCGACCGGGAGCTGGGGCTGTTCGTCGGGCTGTGGGCGCCGACGATCCTCACGATCGCGAACCACTTCAAGCAGCGCCAGTTCGAACAGCGCCTCAAGATGATCCCGATCGCGCCCTCGGCGTCGAATGTCCGAGAGACGATCGAGGACCTGCTGCGATCGAGCCAGTAGAACAGTCGTCGCGGTAGCCATTTTTCGGACGACAGCGTCGAGCAGCGGCGTCTTCGGCGTCCAGCCGAGCGAGCAGCGGCGTCCAGCCGAAGCGCAGGACGACGCCGTCAGTCCCCGGCTCGCCCGGCGGGGTCGAGTGCCGCGGCGTCGAGGTCGTACTGCCGGATCGCGCCGACGATGGCGTAGACGACGGGCGTGTCGAGGACGGCGATCGCCAGCTTGAGCAGGTACTGGCCGACGATCAGCGACGCGAGGAAGCCGACGCCGGGGACGTCGCCGTTTCCGAGGATCGCCGGCGCGATCGCGAACCCGACGGTGACGAAGATCACGGTGTCGATCGCCTGACTGGACGCGGTCGAGCCGACGTTGCGCAGCCAGAGGTGGTCGCCGTCGGTGTACTCCCGGAGCCTGTGGAAGACGAGCACGTCCCAGTTCTGGCTGACGACGTACGCCAGCAGGCTCGCGACGACGATGTTCGTGCTCGCGCCCAGCACCGTCGCGAACGTGTCGGCCGCGACCGGGGAGTTCGGAGCGACCGGCGCCGCGATCGTCGACCAGACCAGCGCCAGCAGCACGAAGTTCATCGCGAAGCCGACGTTGACCATCACCTGCGCGGCCCGCCGACCGTACAGCTCGGCGTAGCAGTCGCTCGCCAGGAACGTGACGGCGTAAGCCAACGCGGCGCCGGGCAGCGCGAGCTGGGCGCCGACGACAGGGAGTTCGAAGGGCAGCGCAAACCCCAGGATCTTCGAGGCGGTCAACTGTGCGGTCACCAGCGCGGTGACGAACAGGCCGATCAGCGTCACCTGACCGACCGTCGGCGTCGCCGCGGCGCGGGGGCTGTCGCGTGGCATCTCTATCCCCGACCAGTCGGGGTGGGAGCAAGGATGTTTCTACTCACGCTGCTCAGACGAGTTCTACGCGCGCTTGCCGGTTCGCGTCGCCGGCGACCGACCCGGTGCAGGTCCCCGCGGCGAGCGCCCGACGGTCGGAAGCACTGTAAGGAATCGGCCCGTCACCGTCGAGTATGCTCGTAGGCGTCATCTCGGACACCCACGACAACGTCGCGGCGGTCGATCGAGCGGTCGAGATCTTCGAGGACGCGGGCGTCGACGCCGTCGTCCACTGCGGCGACGTGATCGCCCCGCCCGTGGTGCCTCACTTCGAGGGACTGGAGGTCCACGCCGTGCTGGGCAACAACGACGGCGAACTCGACGGGTTGGAGTCGGCGTTTCGCGCGCTCGGTGACGACAGCGAACTCCACGGTCGGTTCGCGGACCTGGAGTTCGACGGCGCGCGCTTCGCCGTGCTCCACGGCGAGGACACCGCCGACGTCGAGGCCCACGCCCAGTCCGGCGAGTACGACTACGTCTGCTACGGCCACCACCACGTCGCCGAGGAGCGCGACGTCGAGGGAACGACGGTGCTCAACCCCGGCGCGCACTTCCCGGACGTCCCCGACGAGCAACACAGCGTCGCGCTGGTCGACACCGCGAGCGGCGACGTCGAGTTCCGGGACGTGGCGGTCTGAGCGCGTCGACGCTCCTGGTTTTCAGCGCGCGCGCGTCGTACGTCCGCGCATGGACGACCGGCCACGCGGGCAGACCGAGGACGCGGTGCGCGACCGCCCGGAGACCGAGGAGAGCTACGGCATCCCGGACGATCGGGACGGAGTGCTAGAGTGGTCGGTCGTAGTCGAGCGCCTCCGGAGCGAGGAGTTCTTCTGGGTGTCGACGACCGCACCCGAGGGGCGCCCACACGCGCGACCGGTCTGGGGCGTCTGGGTCGACGGGCAGTTCCACTGCGGCGGCGGCGAGCGGACGCGCTGGGTGCGAAATCTCGACGAGAATCCCGCGATCAGCGTCCACACCGAAGACGCCGAAGAGGTCGTGATCCTCGAAGGCGCCGCAGACAAACTGACCGACGCGACGGCGGAGAGCGACCGCCTCGAACGCATCGACGCGGCGTACGAATCGAAGTACGGCGTCGAGCACGGGACGCCGGTGTTCGCGGTGCGACCGGAGCGCGTGCTGGCGTGGAGCGACTACCCCGCCGACGCGACGCGCTGGCGGTTCGATCGGCCGGAGTGACAACCCTGAATCCGGATCGGGCCGAACGGCCCGCATGGACAAGCAGGATCTTCGCGAGCGCGTCTGGGACGAGTTGGAGGACAGCGGCGAGGCCCGGTTTCCGTACCCGCCCCACGGGAGAATTCCCAACTTTGCGGGCGCGGACGACGCCGCCGATCGGCTCGCCGAGACCGACGCCTGGCGAGACGCAGCCGCGATCAAATCCAACCCCGACGCACCACAGCTCTCGGTTCGGCGCGCGGCGCTGCGGGCTGGGAAGACGGTGTACATGGCCGTCCCGCGGCTGCGCGACGAGCAGTGTTTCCTCCGGCTCGACCCAGACGAGATCGACGATATCGACCACGCGACGACGATCGGCGGCTCGGCCGAAGTCGGCGTGCAGGTCCAGCCCGAGGCGATGGAGCCGATCGACCTGATCGTCGCCGGCAGCGTCGCCGTCACCGACGAGGGCGCCCGCGTCGGCAAAGGCGAGGGGTACAGCGACCTGGAGTACGGCGTCCTGCAGGCGTTCGATCTCGTGGACCGGTCGACGACCGTCGCGACGACCGTCCACGAGCGTCAGGTCGTCGACGAGGACGTTCCGGTCGATTCCCACGATGTACCCCTCGATCTGGTGGTGACGCCCGAGCGGACCGTCGAGACAGAGACGCCACACGGTCGACCGGACGGACTCGACTGGACAGCACTATCCGAGGAGCGAATCGAGGAGATTCCGGTGCTGGCGTCGTTACGACCGTAGCTGGTTCGCCTGCGCGGCTTCGACCGCTACGGTCCCCACTCCGAGGCTAACAGTCCGTACAGGAACGCGTCGACTCGTTCGCCGTCGACGAAGTAGTGGTCCCGCAGGCGCCCCTCGCGTTCGAAGCCGATACGTTCGAGGATTGTCCGCGATGCGTCGTTCGTCTCGAAGACACGGGCCGAGACCTTCCGCAAGCCCCGCTCGCTGACGGCGTAGCGCACCGCGAGTCGGGCGGCACGGGTGCCGTAGCCGACGCCGCGCTCGTCGGGGTGAATCCAGTAGCCCAGTTCGGCCCGGTCTGCGACGTCGTCGATATCGAACAGCCACACGAACCCGACCGGACCGTCGGACGTACAGGGGAGAAAGGAGATCACGTCGTCGCCGCCGAGCCAGCCTTCGAGGTCGTCGGCCGACATCGGCTCGGTGCCGGCGATCCCGTGGCGAACCTCGGGCGCGTTGAACTGTCGGCGGAGGAACTCGTAGTCGTCCGATTCGACGGTTCGGAGCGAGAGTCGGTCGCCGCGAAGGAAGACTGGACCGGGCATGGACTGGCCCAGGTACCCCCGATCCATCAACGTTCGGACCGGTCAGCCGCGGGAGTCGAAACGGGTTTCCACCGCGACCGGAGAGATGGGCCTATGACTCCGCAGGACTGGCGAACGTACCTCGTCACCCAGGAGAGCCGCTCGGCCGGCCGGAGCACCGTCGAGATCGCCGAAGCGGCGATCGAGGGCGGCGTCGACGCGATCCAACTCCGGGACAAGAACCGGAGCGCGAAGCGCAGATACGAGACCGGGCAGGAACTCCGCGAACTCACCGCCGAGGCCGGCGTCGACCTGATAGTCAACGACCGGGTCGACCTCGCGCGGGCGATCGACGCCGACGGCGTCCACCTCGGTCAGGACGACCTGCCGGTGCCCGCGGCGCGCGAGCTGCTGGGCGCAGATGCCGTGATCGGCAAATCGACGTCGACCGTCGCGGAGGCCCGCGAGGCCGAGCGCGAGGGCGCGGACTACCTCGGCGTCGGCGCAGTGTACGGCACGAGCTCCAAAGACGTCCCGGACGACGAGGCCGACTTCGGCCCCGGACGCGTCGCCGAGATCGCCGATGCCGTCGAGATTCCCGTGGCGGGGATCGGCGGCATCGACGCGTCGAACGCCGCTGCGGTCGCCGAGGCGGGGGCGGTCGGCGTCGCGGTCATCTCGGCGATCACGCGGGCCGACGATCCGGCGGCGGCGACGCGAGCGCTGCGCGAGGCCGTCGAGCGCGGCCGAGAACGCTGAGGCGCACCCGCTGTCGGGAGTCTCGCGCTACTGCATCGTGACGTAGGTCAGCACGCCGATCGCGAACAGCTGGAGGGTTCGGAGCACGAGGATGGCGCGCTGGGCGAACGGATCGCCGGAGTACAGCATGCTCGTGCTGAAAAAGAAGTAGATGGCCAGCGCGTTTTCGAGCAGGAGAACGGCGCCGAACGCCACCAGCCCGAGGCTCAGCGGCGTCCGGAACGTCCGATAGTTGCGGACCCAGACGCCGAGGAGCCCCGCCAGCAGCAGGATGCTCAACCCCGACAGTACGCTCGCGATCATGATTGTGGTGTTCATCGCCATCGTCAGTCCTCCATGTGCTCGGTGATCCGCCGGAACTCGTCCTCGTGTCGCTCGAACCGGTCGGTGAGAAAGTACAGCTCGCCGTAGTCCTCGCCGCCGGTTTCGAGGACGTCGTGGTCGACCAGCTTCTCGAGATGGTACCGGACCGTGTTGTAGTCCAGATCGACCGCCTCGCTGATCTGGTTGGCGTTCCGGGGGCGCTCGAATAGCACGCGGATGATGCGCGCCCGGTTCTCGCCGCCGCGCGTGCCGGCGAACAAGTACCACAGCACTTTCTCCATCCGGTCTCGCCACGGTGTTTCGGCAGGACCGGTTTAATGGTGCCCCTTCGAGAGGGGCGACCGGTTCGGCGAACTCTCTTCCCGCGTCGCGCCACCTACATTTCCATGCCGACGGAGACGATCGGACAGTTCACGGTCGCGATGCCGGAGTCGAGCACGTTGGCGTCCAGCGCCGAGTCGAGGTCGGAGACGCTCTCGAAGTCGTCGTTGTCGTAGGGGCTGACCGACCAGAGCGGCGAGTACCCCTCGTCGCCGGGGAGCGTCGCGACGACGTTGTGCGTCCGGTCGCTCCCCTCCTCGGTGACGAAGCCGGAGGCCGGGCCGCCGCCGTCCTCGCCGGGATTCGTGTTGAACGTGACGTAGATGGGCGACAGCGGGACCGATCCCTCGCCGGTGGCCGTCAGCGGCGCTTCCTCGAACAGGAAGTAGCTCACCACCGTCCCGTCGTACCAGCCCTGGACGAGACCCGCGTCCCCGTCGCCGTACCGCATCGAAGCGGTCGACCCCTCGGGGACGATCGGGCAGTTCTTGATCGTGTTCGTCGCCTCGATGTCGTAGTCCGCGTCCATCAGATCTTGCACGCTCGTCGCCGCGTTCGCCTCGTAGTCCTCCGGCACCGTCACCCTGTGGACGTGCCAGAAGTCGTTGTACCCCTCGTCGCCGGGAACGACGTCGACGATGTTCAGCTGTCCTTCGACCGGCGTCTCCTCCCCCTCCCGGAACAGCGCGTAGATCGGGGCCGGCGCAGTCGGCTGGACGTCGAAGTTGTAGTACGAGACGGGCGCGCCGTCGGGGCCGAGCCCTTTCGTCAGGAACGGCGCCCGATCGAAGTCGATCGGTTCGTCGGGGCCGGGGAGGCCGTTCTCCTCGGTGCGGACCATCAGCGTGCCGGCGGCCTCGCTGAACCGGTCGATCTCGGCGCGAGGGGCGTCGGCCGGGTTCGTCGATTCGCTCATTTCGTCGCCCTCGCCGTCCATTCCGTCGCTCCCGTCATCCATCTCGTCGCCGCCGGAACCGATACAGCCGGCGAGCGTACCGGTGGCCAGTAGTCCAGTCGTTGCCAGGAACCGCCGTCGGGTCTCGTTTCGGGACATCGCGTTTGGAGGGTCGCAACCGCCGGTAAAGGAGATTTTTCAAAGTCGGACTGAGGTCGAACGAAATTCCGACCGAACTCTCTCTAGAATCTCTCGAACCGCCGGTCGCCGCTGCGCTCGGGCTCCCGGGTGGACGCGTCGAAAACGGGATCAGAAAAACTCGTCGAGCCCGCTCTGTGGATCAGATTCGGGCGCGTCGACCGGCTCGATGAGCTCCGGCGAGTCGTTGGTCGGGTCGTTGACCGCCGTGGAGATCGGGTACTTCTCGAAGCCGTCGCCGGAGTGGGGGTCGAGCAGATCGTCTTTCGACGGCGGCTCGTCGTCGAGCCAGTCGCGTTCGTCGTCGGCGTCGAAGATCACCGGCATCCGGTGGTGGAGCGGCTCCATCAGGTCGTTCGGTTCGGTGGTGAGGATCGCCGCCGACTCGACGGCGCGGTCCTCGCCCTCCCAACGCGACCAGACGCCGGCCATCGCGAACGGCTCGCCGTCCGCGCGCTCGACGCGAAACGGCTGGGTGCCGTCGGTTCGGTCCTGCCACTCGTAGAAGCCGTCGGCGACGACCAAACATCTGCGTTCCTCGTAGGCCTCGCGGAACGCCGGCTTCTCGTCGATCGACTCCGCGCGGGCGTTGATCAGCCCGTTCCACTCGGCGGGGTCGTCGGCCCACGCGGGCACGAATCCCCAGTGCAGATGATCGAGCGTTTCGGGCGCGTCGTCGCGGATCATCGCGATCGGCGTCTCCGGCGCGACGTTGTACCGCGGCTCGTACTCTTCGGTGACCGTCACGTCGAAGCGCTCTTCGAGCACCGGCGGCGAGGCGAACAGCGAGGTGCGACCGCACATGCGATCCGGTTCGGGCCGGAGGCGCCTAAATCGTCCGAACGGGACCGTCGGCGACCGATCGTCGGCGTCGAACGAGCGGCTGGAAGACGCCGCTGGTAGGCCGACAGACGCCGCTGACCGGCTATCCGTGCGGTGAGCAGATTCATATCCGCGGGGCGTGTAGTGTGCGAACATGGACCGAGAAGAGAGCGATCGGGAGTTCGTCGTCGTGGACGACGGTCCGGACACCGACTTCGTCATCGTCGAGGACGAGCCCGCGGACGCAGAATCCCGGCGCAATGACGAACTCGTCGCGGTGCCCGACGCCGACGCGCGGTACCCCGGTCTGGTACCCGTCGAGTCGCTCACCGAGACGGGCTTCGTCATCGTCGACGAACCGGTCGAGGAGACGGACTTCGTCATCGTCGAGGACGTTCGCGACGAGGGCGACGCCGAGCCGGAGCCGGCAGGCGATACCGAACTCGTGCCGGCGAAGGATACGGAGCTCGCGCTCGCGGGCGATTCTGATCTCGTCCCGATGGACGACGAGACTCCGACGGGCGGGACGGTTCCGGATCCGTTTACGCCGGACCTGTTTGGGCCGAATAGCGGGATCTGATCGTCACACGCAGCCGGGGAACTCCTCGCCCTGCACCGGGACCGAGTCGACCCAGTCAGGCCGCTCCGCGGCGGACTTCGTGAATCGCGATCGCGAGTTCATGTACGACATGATGAGCGCGCGCCGCCAGTCGTCGGTGTCGTTGGGCGAGGTGTAGTGAGGCAGCAGGCAGTGCGTGAACAGGGCGCTGCCGGCCTCCATCGGCACCGGCTCCGCGTCCTCGGGCTCGTAGTCGCGTTCGCCGATGACGATGTCGGTGTCGTACTCGACGGCCTCGTGGCCGAGCAGCCCGTCGGTGTGGGCGCCCGGCACGACCTGCATGCAGCCATTTTTAGGCGTGGCGTCGTCGAGCGCGATCCAGACCGTGACGTGGTCCAGCGGCCGGATCGGGTAGTAGGCGGCGTCCTGGTGGAACCCCTTCTCGCTGCCGACCCGCGGGGGCTTGAACATCGCCGCGCTACGCAGCAGCTTGAGGTTCGGTCCGAGCAGGTCCGCGGCGACCGCGGTGATCGCTTCATTCCGCATCACGTCGCGAAAGACGTCGTCGTCCCGGACCATCCCGAGCCCCTCGAACTTCCGGACGGCGTCGCCCGCCTCGTCGACCTCGATCTCGCCGCGCTCGACCGCCGGCTCGAGCTGGGACTGGAACGTCTCGGGCTCGCGGTCGCCGTGCGTGTACTCGCGCAGGCGCTCCCGGACGGTTTCGACCGTCTCGGGCGAGAGGGCGTCCTCGACGACGACGTAGCCGTCGGTCTGGTACTGTTCGAACTCGACCTCGGACAGGTGCATATCCGACACTCGGTGGTATTCGACAGTAATCGTTTTGGTTCAGAATCATATCCGGGTGATACCACCGAGTAGAATAGTTTTTAACCGCCGAGCGGTTTCGAGACGACGATGAGTGACGCGATCGGCGGATCGACGGCGGACGGACTGCGCGCGAAACTATCCGGACTGGGACCGACGTGGATCGCGGGCGCCATCGCCGCGGGGCCGGCCTCGATGGCGGCGGTGCTCGGCGCCGGCGCGACCTTCGGCTACGCGCTGCTGTGGGTCGTCGTGCTCTCGGCGCTTCTGGGCGCGACCGCGCAGTACCTCTCGATGCGGCTCGGACTGCTGACCGAGCGGGGGATCGTCGGCGCCGTCGAGGAGCACCTCGGCGAGCTCTGGGCGTGGGTGCTGGTGATCGACACGGTGCTGGCATCGGGGCTGGCCCAGATCGTGATCATGAAGACGGTCGCGGAGGTCAGCGGGACGATCACCGGGCTCGACCCCCGGCTCTGGGGCGTCGTCTGGGCGCTGGTGCTGGCGGTCGGCCTCGCCGGCGGCGGCTATCGCTTCCTGGAGGGCGGCGCGAAGCTGATCGTTTCGATCGTCGTGCTGGCATTCGTCGCCACGGCGTTTCTCGTGCCGATCGACGCGGGCGCCGCCGCGGGCGGGTTAGTGCCGACGCTCCCGGCCGGTATCGACGGCGCGCTGCTGGCCGCGGGCGTGCTCGGCGGCGCGGTCCACATCACGCTGATCACGATGCAGAGCTACACGATGCGGGCCCGCGGGTGGACCCGCGACGACTACGATCTCGGGCTGTTCGACGTCGGCACCTCGATGCTGGTCGCCTTTGGCGTGTTCAGCGTCGCGACGTTCCTGGTCGCCGCGAGCGTGCTCGCGCCGGAGTTCTCACCCGGCGGCGATCTGAACGCCGCGGTCGCGGCGGACGCGCTCGGTCCGCTGGCCGGCGAGTACGCCCAGACGCTGTTCCTGTTCGGGCTGTGGGGCGCCGCCGTCTCGACGCTGGGCGCCAACACGGTCGTCCCGCCGTACCTGCTGGCCGACAAGCTCGGCTGGGACACCGACGTCTCCGACGACCGGTTCCGCGCCGCGGTCGCCGCGGTCGCGCTGATCGGCGCGCTCGGCGTGTTTCTCGGCGGCGAGTTCTTCACGCTGCTCGTCGTGATGCTCGCCTTCGGGCTGGTCGGAACGCCGTTCGCGCTCGTCGTCGTCCTTGGCCTGCTGAACCACCCCGACGCGGTGCCCGAACCCAACCCGGCGATCGCGAACGTCGGCGGCGTCGTCGTGCTCGCGATCGCGTCGGTGCTCGCGGCGGTGTTCGTGCAGAACCAGTACGCGCAGGGGGGTCTCGCCGACCCCGTCACGGCGTTCGTCCTCGCGTTTGCGGTCGCGATGGCCGCCGCGACGCTCGGCCTGATCGGCAAGTTCGCGCTGGACGCGCGCCGCCCTGCCCGAACTGTGGACGCGGATCCGGATGCCTGAGCGGCCGACGCGGGCTCCGGATCTGCCGTTCCCGCTCCGGGGGACGACGCTGCTCACCGGCCCCTCGAACACCGGCAAGACGCGCCTGACCGCCCGCGCGCTCGACGCCTGGCTCGCCGATCGCGGCGCCGACGGCGTCGTCGTACTGGAGTTCGCCCCCGAAATCGAGCGCGACGGCGTCCTGCTCGGCGGGCGACTCGACCGCTTCGTCGAGATTCCCGACGCCGCGTTCCACGGCGTCCTCGACGCCCACGCGCCGCGGGCCGCCGCAGACGACGAGAACGAGGCCCGCCAGTACGCCGCCGACAACGCCGAGCGCGCGCGATCGATCCTGCGCGCCGCGCCGGCGACTCCCGAGGCCGTGTTCGTCAACGACGCGACGATTCCGTTCCAGCACGCCTCGGGCGATCCCGATCGGCTCTCCTCGTACTGCGAGGACGCCGACGCGGCCGTGCTGAACGCCTTCGAGAGCGACGAACTCGGGGTCGACCACCCGGTCACCCGTCGCGAGCGGGACGCGCTCGACCGGCTGACGTCCGGCGTCGACCGGCGCGTCGAGCTCGGGGACGGGTCGTGAGCGCGGCGCGACGCCGCTCGTGAGCGCGAACTGACGTCTCGGACCGTCGTCCAAATCGCTTATGTCTCATGGTAGCGTATCTCAATACGTCCGACGAGGACCCGAGGACACACCGGACGACCCGGAACGAGCTGCTCGATTTTCGAGCGGACCGTTCCGGGTTAGGGGCAAAACTAAACTCCCTGTAACAGGGGAACAAAGTGAACACCCCGAAGGAGGCTCGAAGCGGCCCGTCAATCGTCCGCCCGGGCGGACGATCGCGAAGACCAAGTACCGGACGTCGCGCAAGCGACGTTCGAGAACCTGGAACGTCCAGCACGGTCGTAGGGGCCGCGGAAAACGGCTCCCGTCCGGGTCCTAATCGGGCGCCTCGTCGGGAACTGCAGCGATTTTACCGACGATTCCGACGATCACCCGCGGGGAAGTCACCCGATATCGAAGTTGAGCCTGTCTTTCGCCCTGTCGACCAGCGCGTCGATCCGGTCCTGGAACTCCTCGACCGAGCGCTCGACGTAGTACACCCGATTGCGGGGGATCCTGCGGATCACGTCGTTTCCGTCCTCGTCCTCCCCGGTCTTGACCTGCCAGTGGTCCTGAAACAGCACGATGTGCTCGTTGTCGACCTCGTAGGACTTGACGTCGCCGTCGGGCCCGTCGAAGACGATCGTCGCCTGACCCAGCTCCGGATCTGGCATGTCGAACTGCGTCTCGGACATGGTTCTAGACGCCACGAGGGCGGCCAAAAGCGTCGGGGGCAAGACGGGAAGAGTGGACCGGTTGCTGGGCGTCTACAGGTACGTGTCCCGCATCGTCTCTTCGAGGATTCCGTCTGGATCGAGCACGATGTAGACGAGCACGAACGGCTCGCGGGGGTCGAGCACCCACACCGAAAACGGCGGCTCGGCGGACTCGGCGGCGCGAGCGACCAGCGGCTCCAGGGGCTTGACGCCGTCGCGGAACTCCGAGAACAGGTCGCGCTGGCCGGCCTGCTCGGCGAACGTGTAGACGACGCCGTTGGGCTCGTTGTCGGTGCTGTAGGTGACCCGCGAGTTCATCGCCTCGCCGGCCGAGCGGGCGGCCTCGAAACACTCCTGGGCGGCCTGGAACACGGCTTCCTCGGTGCGGACGAACTGGAACCGCGTCGGCGCGGTGACATCCACGTCCTCGATCGCGGGATCGCCGTCGGTCCACCGTAGCGACGCCGACACTCGATTTCCGACCGCCAGGTCGGGCGCGTCCGCCGCCGGGACGTACGTCGGCTCGGCCGACTCGACGTCCAGCAGGAGCCACTCCTCCTCGTCGCGTCCCGGCAGCACGCGGAACCGACCGTCCGACGACTGTTGCATTGGGTGAAGGTAGGTCCCCCGGCGTACATGAGTGCCACGACCTGGAGAGGCGCGATCCGGCGGCGCCGACGCCGGCGAACAGGCATATCCAGCCTGAGCGCGTAGGCGGGCCCATGACCGAGGGTGCCGCGTCGCTGACCGATTCGCCCGGAATCCACCACGTCACCGGGATCGTCGGAGACGCCCAGCGAAACGTCGACTTCTACGCCGGGACGCTCGGCCTGCGGCTCGTCAAGCGGACGGTCAACTACGAGGACGTGCTTCGGTATCACCTCTACTACGGCAACGAGCGCGGCGAGCTCGGAACTGTGCTGACGTGCTTTCCGTACCCGAACGACGACCCCGGCCGACTCGGCAAGCCCCAGATCGAGTCGGTCGGCTTCGTCGTCCCGCCGGGCGCGCTCTCCTACTGGGTCGATCGCCTCGCGGAGCGGGGCGTCGACGTCGAGGGGCCCGATCGACGCTTCGACGAGCGGTTCGTCCGCTTCGAGGATCCGGCCGGAACGCGGGTCGAACTCGTCACCGGCGAGTCGCCGGTCGAGCCCTGGACCGGCGGCGGCGTCCCGACCGACGCGGCCATCCGCGGCGTCCACGGCGTCGCGACGCTGCCGGCGAACCCCTATGCGACGGCCAGCACGCTCGAAACGCTCGGGTTCGAACTCGTCGAACAGGACGGCGACCGGATCCGCTACCGGGCGAGGGGCGACCTCGCGACCGCGATCGACGTGCTCGACCGCGAGGCCGCCTACGGGCGCGAGGGGATCGGAACGATCCAGCACGTCGCGGTGCGGGCCGAGAGCGTCGACGAGCTGTACGAGTGGCACGACCTGTTCCGCGAGCGCGACTACAGCGTTTCCCGGGTGCGCGACCGCCACTACTTCCACTCGCTGTACGTCCGCGGCCCCGGCGGGATCCTGTTCGAGCTGGCGACCGAGACGCCGGGACTGACGATCGACGAGGACGTCGCGACGATGGGCGAGTCGCTGGTGCTGCCCGATCGGTTCGAGCCCGACCGGGAGATGATCGAGGGACAGCTGCCGCCGATCGAGCTGCCCGTGAGGCGATCGAGCTGCCCGTGAGGCGATCGGAGTAAGCGCCAGCGCGCGCGACCGCGCAACCGACTCGAGCGTTCCCGGAGGCGAACCGGACCGACGCGCAACTACGCCTAAAGTCGCCGGGCGCGTAGCCCCGACCGTGCTAAAATCTCTGCAGCGACGCATCGAAAGCGACCGCGAGACGGAGCGCAGAACCGACTCCGGCCGGGGACCCGACGCCGAACGCCGATCGGTCGTCGCGACGCCGCTGTTCAGACTGGGGCGGGCGATCTTCGGCGGCATCCTCGCGCTGCTGGCGATCGACAACCTGCGCAACCTCGACGAGCGGATCGAGTACGCCCGGGCGAAGGACGCGCCGGCCCCGGACCTATCGGTACCGGGGATCAGCATCGTCCTCCTGCTGGGCAGCATCGGCGTCACGCTCTGGCGGCTGCCCTCGGCGTCGGCGGCAGCCGTCGCGGCGTTCTTCGCGGCCGTGACGCCCCAGATGCACGACTTCTGGACGATCGAGGACGACCAAGAGCGCCAGCAGGAGTTCTTCCAGTTTCTCAAAAACGGCGCGCTGTTCGGAGCGGCGATCGCGCTCGCGCGACTCGCTCGCAGACGCAAGTAGCGCCCCTAGTTCCGGCTGTTCGCCCCTCGAACTACTCGGCCCCCGAATCGGCCGGAGCGACCGAGGGATCGGCGAGCGTCGCGTTCACGATGATCCCCGTCAGGAGCACGGCCGACGCGAGATAGAGGCTCGTGAGCATGACGATGATCCCGCTGAGGACGCCGTACACCGCGAACCGGCCGGCGTTGACGGCATAGACGTGGACGCCGGCGTGGATGAGGGTCAGTCCGATCGCGGCGGTGATCGCTCCGGGGAGCGCCGCCGCGGGTCGGTCGAGCGTCCGCGAGGGGACGTAGTACAGCGGGACGAACACGACCGAGAGTGCGACGACCAGCGAGCCGAGCCCGATCGCCGTCCCGCCGGGCGTGCCGAACAGCGTGCTCGCGAGGACGATGGCGCCGATCGTCAGAACGAGCGACCCCAGAACGACCGCCGCGTCCCGGACCTGGGAGCGCAGGGGCCGATCCGGAACGTCCTCGACGCGCTCGACGACCGCGAGGAAGGCGACGGCGACGTTCGCCGCGCTCCACGCGAGGACGACGACCGCCAGCGCCGCCGCGCCGGTCCGGCCGGTCGCGGTCGTCGTCGCCTCGTACACCAGCTGTCGGGCGCCGAGCGTGAGAAACCGGGGCGTCGACGTCTGGACGCGCGCCGCGAGCTGCTCGCCGAACAGCGCGAACACGATCAACACGACCGGGACGAACGAGACGAACGCGTAGTACGCGAGCGCAGCGGCGGGGTACTTCACCTCCTGCTCGTAGGCCACCCGGACGATGCGCCGTCCGAGGACGAGCGCGTCGGAGAGCCGCCCCATGGCTCAGTGTTCGTGACACGCGCCCATACGTCTGTGTCCGACGGCCGATGGAGAACCGTGGATTGGACAGCGGCGGGGAATGGATCGGCTGGAGCGCGAGCGCTACGAAAGGTGGGCGGTGACGTCCGTCGAGGAGACCATCCCGACGTAGTCGTCGTCGACGACCGGGAGGTGCTTGATCCCGTAGGTCGTCAGCATCGCGGCGACCTCCTCCATGTAGAGGTCCGGCGTGACGGTCTCGACGTCGGTCGTCATCACGTCCGAAACTGCCAGCTCGGACGTGTCTCGCCCGTCGGCGACGGCGTCGAGCACGTCCGTACTGCTGACGATCGACCGCGGCGTCGTCGGGACCACCAGCGCGCTGATGTTTTTATCTCGCATCCGTTTAGCGGCCTCCTCGACGGTGGCCTCCGCGGAGATCGTCTCAAGGGGTGTCGACATCACGTCTTCGACCGTCACTCTATCCTCGGAACTCATACGCCTACAGAGGAGTGGGGGGAGTAAGGAGCTTTGCACGTGATCGTCGGTCTCGGATTGTCGGACCGTTCGTTCGCTGCCACCGTCGGCAGCGTCCGCCGAGGGCCCGATATCAAGCGCTACAAACGCTGTGGAGGTCGTCCAGCGAGTCGATGTCCCAGGTGGGCCAGACGTTGAGCTCCCAGTTCGTGCGGTGGGGGCGGCGAATGAACGCCGAATCGATGCCGGCGCGCTCGGCGGCCCGGATGTCGGACTCGTTGTCGCCGACGAACAGCGCCGAGTCGGCGTCGAGATCGGCCAGCGCGCGCTCGAGGTAGTGCGGGTTCGGTTTCCGCAGGTCGAGGCTCTCGACGGTCGGTTCGCGGCCGTACGCGGCGCCGAAGCGGTGGGAGATCTCGTTGTGCTCCAGCACGAAGTCGACCGTCTCCTGCTGGTTCGAACTGACGATCCCCATCGCCGCGTCGAGATCGGTCAGCGTGTCGATGTCGTCGTAGAGCGCCTTCCTGCCTTCGCGAACCTCCACCTGCTGGGCGCGCGACAGCGCGCTCTCGCGGGCCTGCCAGAATGTCTCCGGTTCGAGGTCGTACGTGCCGCAGATGCTGTCGACCTGTCGGGGGGTCGCTCCGACGGTCATGTCGTCGACGTGATCGGGCTCCAGGTCGGTGACGCCGAACTCCGAAAACGTCTCCCGGGTCGCCTCCCGGAGGACGTCGAAGTCCGTTCGCTCGACGAGGACACCGTCGTTGTCGAAGATGACGGTATCGTATGTCATATTAACTACTGGGGGGTCGGACTGATAAGAGTTTCAGTTGGTGCGCCCGCGCCGACGTGCTGGATGGGTACCGATCCCGAGGGTCTTCGATAGCAGAAGCCCGCGACCTGATACCAGCGAGACTACCTCTCCGGGATGCTTCGGGAGTTCTCCGTCCGTAGTGAAGTCGAACCCGGCCAGCTGATGACAACCGGGAGAGTTAATGACAGTTCCAAAATACTACTCCGATTTGGTCACTTTCGGTATATTACGTACTGGCCGCTCCGAGATGCAGTGATCTTTCTTACTGTTCCCGGTTTAGAGCAGTTTCACTACCCTTCGGAATGTCGCTGTAGTTCCGAGAGACCCCGGCGGCAACTTCGACTGCGGGCGAGACCCCGAAGCGATCGGAGGAACGAACACGAGGAGAACGCATCCGCCGTTTCGCAGGTCTAAGCGGCTTTTCATGGAAGCGCGTACGACATCCTCGGCGAACCGGCGTACGCCCGCCGACGGTGGCCGTGAACCGATACGGTCTGATGCCTAGACGGACAGTCAGCAGTGGGTCGTTTATCCGGAGGATCGTCGCCGAGGCCGACGCCGTCACGGCGTTCGGCGTCGAGGACGTCCATACAGGTGTCGTCAACTACGCGAGCACCAGAGGGCGAGCTTGACCGGACAATCGCCCGGCCGGGACGGAATCGCGAGCACGATCCGAGATAGAGAGCGTTCGTCGTCGATCGGAGTCCGGGTGGACCCTCGACGCCAGTTCCCGACCGGCCGGAGCTCGTGCCGAATCTCCGGCAACGTATCGCCCGATTCTGATCACCGACTTCGTTAAAAGACAGATATTATATATACAATTTATTCTAATATGTCTCTGAAGTCCCCTGAGCCGGACCGACTGTCCGTGGGACTGCTCGGACGACGCGCTGCACGCGTTTCGGAGTTGCCGGACGATCACGTGTGCCCAGATCCGAATTCCCGTAGACGTATCTGGCCAGTGTGCGTTACTTCTCTTGAGAGATGCCATCGAACGAATAGTGTATCGGTGCCTACTAGATGGATATGGATGCTTAACGACAGTACGATAATGACGTTAGCGATACCATCTAGACGGGATGTTCCCAGTAGACGATACGCCCCTCACTCGGGACGGGAAGATGGTCATCCTGGCGTACGATCACGGGATCGAGCACGGCCCGGCGGATTTCGAGGACGTTCCGGAACGAGCGGATCCCGAACCGGTGTTCGAAGCCGCCACCCACCCCGCCGTGACCTCCTTCGCGGTCCAGAAGGGACTCGCCGAGGCGTACTACCCCTCTTACGAGGACGACGTGGACCTGTTGATGAAGCTCAATGGAACCTCGAACCTCTGGATGGGCGAACCCGACACCGCCGTCAATTGCTCCGTCGATTACGCCCGGGAGATCGGCGCGTCCTCGGTGGGATTCACGATCTACGCCGGCGCGAACAACGAAATCGGCATGGCGGAGGAGTTCCGGGAGGCCCAGGAGAGCGCCCGAGAACACGACATGCCGGTCGTGATGTGGGGATACCCGCGCGGCCAGGGCGTCAAAAACGCCTCGAAGCCGGAGGTGATCACCTACTCGGCCCGACTGGGGCTGGAACTGGGCGCGGACGTGACGAAGATCAAGTACCCCGGTTCCCAGGAGGCGATGGAGGACGCCGTCCGGATGTCCGCGAAGTCGAAGATCGTGATGTCCGGCGGCTCGAAGACCACCGACCGGGATTTCCTCGAAGACGTGAAAGCGACGATGAACGCGGGCGGCGACGGCGTGGCCGTCGGCAGGAACGTCTGGCAGCGCGACGATCCCGAGCAGATCCTCGACGCGCTGGAACAGGTCGTCTTCGAGGGCGCGACCGTCGACACCGCACTCTCGAACACCGGCGCCGAAGGCGCAGCGGCCGATGAGTAACCAGCCGGTCGAGGACGTCCTCGACGCCGTCGCCGAGACCGCCCCGGAGATCCGCAACACCCTCGTCGAACGCGTCGGGTTCGAGAGCGAGGAGAACCCGAGCGGCGAGGAACAGATCGCGGCCGACGTGTACGCCGACCGGCTGCTCGAAGAGCGGTTGCTTCCCATCGACGGTATCGGACAGTACGCCAGCGAGGAGCGCGACGAGATCGTTTCGGGCGGCGAGGGGTACGGCGTCGCGGTGGATCCCGTCGACGGCTCCTCGAACATCCAGACCAACAACGCCGCCGGAACCATCCTCGGGATCTACGACGCCGACCTGCCCGCCCGCGGCGAGACGCTCGTCGGCGCTGCGTGCATCCTGTACGGCCCCCGAACGACGATGATCGCGGCGGACGAGGAGTCGGTCACGGAATACCTTCTGGAAGACGGCGACCGGAAGGCCGTCCGAGAGAACGTGGAGATTCCCGACGACCCCGACGATCACGGCGTGTACGGGTTCGGGGGGCGCGTGCCGGACTGGCACGAGGAGTTCAAGGCGTACGCCCGCGAACTCGAACACGAACTCAGGCTCCGCTACAGCGGCGCGATGATCGGCGACATCAACCAGGTGCTCACGTACGGCGGGATCTTCGCCTACCCGGCGCTTCGGTCGTCGCCGCAGGGGAAGCTTCGCCTGCAGTACGAGGGCAACCCCATCGGCTACATCGCCGAAGCCGCCGGCGGTCGGTCGACGGCCGGGGACCGCTCCATCCTGGCGGTCTCCGCGGACGACATCCACCAGCGCGTTCCGGTCCACATCGGGACGACGGAGTACGTCGACAGGTTGGAGGACGCGCTGGACTGACGGTAGCGACGCCGGATTCGAGCGCGGTGCGAGCATGCGACGCCCGGTTCGGGCTCCCCTACGCGGTAGTTCACCGATCCGTCCGTGGCGGAAACGGGAGCGGTCAGTTCTCGTCGACGTATCTTGCGACGTCGAGCAACCGGCCCGTCGGGACGGCATCGCCGGTAGAAACTTACGTCAGTCGCCCTAACTACGCGTATGTCTGTCGAAGCAGACGTACTCGTAGTCGGCGGCGGTGCGACCGGCGCCGGCGTCGCTCGTGACCTCGCGCTCCGTGGAATCGACGTGACGCTAGTCGAGCGCCGCGGACTGACCAGCGGCACTTCCGGCCGCTCTCACGGGCTGCTTCACAGCGGCGCCCGCTACGCGGAGGCGGATCGCGTCGGCGCCGAAGAGTGCATCGAGGAAAACGAGATCCTCCGCGACATCGCCGGCGCCTGCATTCGAGACACCGGGGGCCTGTTCGTCCAGCTCGCGGGGGACGACCCCGACTACTTCGAGGCAAAGCGGGACGCCTGCGAGGAGATCGGGATCCCCGTGAAGACGCTCGACGGTGACGAGGCGCGCGAGATGGTCCCCGACCTATCGGGTGAGACCGAGCGCGCGTTCGAGGTGCCGGACGCGGCCATCTACCCGTCGCGGCTCGTCGCCGCGAACGCGGCCGACGCTCGCGACCACGGCGCGACGATCCACCCGCACGCACCCGTCGAGGACGTGACCGTCGACGACGGACGGGTGAGCGGCGTCCGCGTCGGCGGGTCGGTCGACGACCGGATCGAGGCCGACTACGTCGTCAACGCGACGGGCGCGTGGGCGGGCGAGTTCGCCGCGATGGCGGGTCTCGACGTCGAGATGCAACCGTCCCGCGGCGTGATGATCTCGGTCGACTACGACGACCTCGGGCCGGTGCTCAACCGCTGTCGGAGCCCCGACGACGGGGACATCGTCGTGCCCCACGAGACCGAGGTCGTTCTCGGGACGACGAGCGTCCCCGTTCGCGACCCGGACGAGTACGAAACCGAGGACTGGGAGACCGAGACGACGATCAGCGAGTGTGCGAAGATGCTCCCGCCGGTCGAGGACGCGCCGGAGGTCCGGACCTGGTGGGGCGTCCGCCCCCTCTACGCGCCCGACGAGGAGGAACGCGGCGGCCGCGGCATCTCCCGCGGGTTCTTCCTGCTCGATCACGCCGACGACGGCATCGACAACGTGGCGAGCATCGTCGGGGGCAAACTGACCACGTACCGGCAGATGGCCGAGGCGACGGCCGACCTCGTCTGCGAGGGACTGGGCGTCGACGCCGACTGCGCGACCGCCGAGCGGACACTCCCGGCCGCCGATGATCCGGCCCGACTGGACGACCTCGTCGCGGAGTTCGACGGGCAGGGACCGACCGACGAGGACGTCGTCGGCGCGGAGTGACGTCGCAGTACAATCGCAACCGCAGGCGGCTTTTCACCAGGATGGCATCGGGACGCCGTCGCGACTGCCGCTCCAGCAGCGACCGGAACTCGGCCCGGCTCCTCGATTCCGACGAGTTCGAGTAGCGTCGCGTCGCTTCGACAGCGGCGGCCCTGGCTCGTCGTTCTATCACGCCGATCGTTCCCGACCGATGTATATCGGCTCCGGTAAGACTAGTTTGATTAGAAAAAGATTCTACGTATGGGCGCGATAATACCAAGAATCCAGCATGAATCGTTCCGGAATGTCTATTACACAGATACAGATGTAAAACGCGGCTGTCCCGCTCGGATCTCCGCGGGCGGTCGTCGGCCCTCCAAACCGGTAAGCGGAACGTTTTTAGAAATTTAGTGATCTTACTGGCGACTGCTAGTCATTTGTACCAGCCGCGCCTCGAATTTTCGGTCGATCGGTTTCGAGTTCGCGGGGAGACAGGGGCGTGGATCTCCAGACCGGTGCCGAGAACGGGTCCTGAACGGAACCGCTTCGGCGTCTTCGCAGTCGCCTCGACCTCTGCGAAGAGCGCGGCGGAACGGGGTGGTCGTGCTCGGGGGCGCCGATCGGTCGAACGAGCGAAGCGTACCGGAGCGCGACGCCGCGGGACGGGTGGATATGTGGGAGAGTAGCATAGTGGTACGCATGATCGACGAGACTGTCACCCAGATCGAGGAGATGCAGACCCAGAGTGCCTCCGCGGTCGCGGTGAAAGCCGCCAGAGCGCTGCGAGAGCTGACCGAACGGGAGTACTACACCGTCGAAGAGTACGTCCGTGCGCTGAGTCGCAACAGCAAGGCGCTCTATCGAGCGAGTCCGTCGCACGCGATACTGTACACGACGCAGCGACGCATCGTCTCCGAGGTCTCGGATTCGGATCCCGATACGGTCGAGGCGGCGAAAGAACGGACGCTCAGCGTCATCCGAAACGTCGTCATGGACGTCGAGTTGAGCAAAGACCGGGCCGCACAGCGAGCGGCCGAGTTCGTAGACGACGGCGACGTGCTGTTGACCCACGAGAACTCGTCGACCGTGATGGCGACGCTCAAGCGCCTCCTCGCCGAGGACGTGAGCTTCGAACTGTTCGTCACGGAGTCGCGACCGCGGTTCCTCGGGCGGCGAACGGCCCGCGAGCTAGCTGACCACGACGACGTCGACGTGACGCTCATCGTCGACGGCGCCGCGGGGCACTTCCTCTCGAAGTGCGACCGAGTGCTGGTCGGCATGAACTGCATCATCGACGAGACCGTGTACAACCGCGTGGGGACGTACCCGATCGTCGCCACCGCCGCGGATCTGGACGTCCCGGTGACGGTCGTCGGCGCGTCGGCGAAGTGTATCGACGGCGGCTTCGTCTTCGAGAACGAGTATCGATCGCCCTCCGAGGTGATGCTCGAACCGCCGGACGGATTCGAGATGGAGAACCCGGCGTACGACGCGACGCCGCTGCGAATCGTGGATACGGTGGTGACGGACGAACGGACGCACGAATACTGATCTCCGCCGGTCGCCCACGACCAGTTCCCGCCCTTCCGGGAAAGCGGCGCGCGACGACTCAGTCGAGTTCGTCGAGTTTGTTCCGGAGCGCCGTGCCGATCGCCCCGATGTCGCCGCCGATGCGAACGATCTGGTAGCCGGCGTCGGCCGCCTCGCGGGCGGCGGTCACGTCGTTTCGGATCCGACCGATCGGAACGTCGGCCGCCAGGCAGGCCTCGAGGGTGCGGTCGATCGCGGCCTCGACGGCTTCCTCGTTCTTTTCGAGCGGCTCCCCTTCGGACATCGACATCGCGAGATCGGCCGGGTCGACGAACGCGAATCCGAGTTCGGGCACCGCGAGGATCTCCTCGAGGTTCTCGACGGCGCGTTCGTTCTCGATCATCGTGCCGACGAGGACCTCGGCGTCCTCGCCGCCGACGTGACTGTCGACGTAGCCCGCCCACTGGCTCGTCCGGCCGATGCCGACCCCCCTGTCGCCGATGTCGCCGCCCTCAAGCGCCTCGACGAGCGCCGGTTTGTCGACGATCCCGCCGCGCGACGTATTGAGGAGAACGCCGCGCTCGCCGAATGTCGCCAGTTCCGCGGTCGAGATCGCGTGTCGCGTCTCCTCGACCAGCGGGATGTGGATGCTCACCGCCTCCGAGCGGTCGCAGAGCTCGACGAGGTCGTCGACGCGGACCACGTCCTCCCGACTACCGAGCCCCTCCTATCTGGTGGCTTACAAATAACCGTCAAATCAACATACTACAAATTTAGATTATATTAGGAAGGAATTGTCCCCGGTGTCGAAAGGTGCCGACAATCTCTGAATTATATTCTAAGATATAAAATGGGAAAATAATTTTATCCCGCTTCAAATCCCACATTCTGATCTAAAATCCGATATTATATTGCGTTCTCGTGGATCGCGGAGATGGGTGAGAACTGGAGGCGGAGCGATATAGTAATATAATACTGATAGTTCCATAGACAGGTGCTAAAATCGAAATGAGGGGTGTGTTCTGACCTTCTCTCACCAGGGTTTGATGGCATCACTGGTTGAGATTCTACCCGAGAACATCTGGTCAAAATAGACCTGCCAGTTCTCCACTGGTTCTATATTCTTAGCTATACCTCCAAATAATTGCTCGCACATTATGGCGCAGAAATCATGTAGAAACACCACGGACAACTAAATGGCCAGCGGTGCGTGATCGGGAACGTCGTCGTAACTACGAGGACGTACGCGGGAAGTCGAACGGGCGCGATGGGATTCGAACCCACGGCATCTTGGTCCGGAACCAAGTGCTCTGTCCGCTGAGCTACGCGCCCTCAGGTATCGTTAGGATCGCACCGGGGTATAACCGTTTTGCACCGAAGACGAAATTCGACGAAGAACCGTTGTCAGGGCTGCTCGCCGGTCTCGATCGAGAACTCGCCGCGGGGGTAGGCGACGCAAGTGAGCGTGTAGCCGTCGGACATCTCGCTCTCGCCGAGCATCGACTGGTTGTCGTGTTCGACCAGCTCGTTGGCGTCGCCGTCGATCTGGCCGGCACACGAAACACACTGGCCCTGTCGGCAGGCGTAGGGGAGATCCCAGCCTTCCTCCTCGCCGCGGTCGAGGATGTTCTCGTTGTTGGCGATCTCGATCGTCTCGCCTTCCTTGACGAATTCGATCTCGTAGTACTCGATCTCGTCTTCGGGGATGTCGGCGGGGCTGCTACCGCCGGCACCGCCCTCGCCGCCCTCTTCGAGTTCGCCGCCAGCTTCGCCGCCGCCGATGGCGCCCGCCGGGGCGCCGC
>Ga0207772_100132_pt1 | contig 74768 bp, 72 predicted proteins | sample A23M3SouthBayCA_2_FD_187750 | JGI IMG/M metagenome (GOLD analysis project Ga0207772, IMG submission 187750) | Aerobic enrichment media microbial communities from Eden Landing Ponds, California, USA - A23 M3 (2) (SPAdes) | ecosystem: Environmental > Aquatic > Marine > Unclassified | place...
CGGTGAACCCGACGTCGATGCCGACGACTTCGGAGCCGACGACGCTAGCGAGCCAGGCGGTGACGGGAACTCGTACTTCGGCGACGCGGTGCCCGAAGGTGCGTCCGTCAACGTCAAGATCACGACCAAATCCGGCGCGACCACCACCGAGCAACTGACCGTCCCCGAGACGCTCTCAGGGTCCAGCGCCGTCCAGTTGTAAGTCGGCGACTCCTTCTCGACCGGTCTCCCGGTCGACTTCGTTACGATTCCGGTGAGCGACAGCGCTCGTGGTTTCCGGGCCCCGTCGCTGTCGAGCGCGTATCGCGACGTCTCCGGGTCCACGGGCCGAAGAAACCGAGCGAGCGACCGGCAACGATCGGGTCCGAAACGGAGGTGGCCGCCCGCTGGTAGTCGGTGCTGGCTCGGTCGTTCGGAAAAGGGAGCGCGGACCGGAGAGCCGTCAGTCCTCGTCCGGGAGTTCGTCGACGAGGACGACCGCTTCGCCGTCGATGACGACGTCGTCACCGTCGAGGACGCGGGTGGTCAGTCGATACTGGTCGTCGCCGAGGTCTTCGACGATCTCACAGACTGCAGTGAGTCGGTCACCCACGCGAACGGGGTTGTGGAACTCCAGGTCCTGGGAGAGATAGATAGTGAGCCCGGGCAGGCGCGCCAGGGCGGCACTGATGAGGCCACCGACGAGCGTCCCGTGGGCGATGCGGCCCCTGAAGCGGGTCTTCTCGGCGAAGTCGTCGTCGAGGTGGAGGGGGTTGGTGTCGCCGCTGGCGGCCGCGAACGCCGCGATGTCCTCCTCGGCGATCGTCTTGGTGAACTCGACGCGGTCACCGACGCCGAGTCGCGTGCGGTCTGTCGCCGTCAGCTCGACGTGCCACTCGGGCAGATCCTCGTCGGCCTCGATCCGCTCGACCGTCTCTACACCCGTCCCTTCGTCGCCCGGCCGTACGCCGAACGCCGCGAACGCCGCCCGGTTGGCCGCGACGACGCTGTTGAACATGTGCGAGGACGTCTGTGCCCACGTGTCCAACAGCGCGTTGTGCGAGTCAGAACTCATCGATGAATGGATCTTGGATTGTGACTATTAAAACGTAGTGGTCGACTCACGGTCGAACGTAGTTTCTGGCCACTGGATGGCATTGAATGGTATCGAGTGGTATTCAACGCAACTCTTATGTATCTGAGGGGAGTAGTATAGGTTGACCGATGACCGACGACGACGGGCCGGCGTGGCCGCCGATGTTCAAGAGCTTCCAGGAGACGAGCGAGCAGGCGATGGAGCAACAACAGGAGATGTTGCGCCAGATGATGGAGGCGGGCGCGGGCGGGCTGGACATGAACCAGCTCGGCGCGATGAGCCAGACGGCGACGTTCAAGACGCGCGTCCAGTCCGGCGGACGCATCTCTATCCCGGACGCGGAGCGCGAGGCGCTCGACATCGAAGAGGGCGACATCGTCCAGACCGTCGTCATCCCGGTCAAGCGGAACAGAGACTGATACACATGGAGTACGCAACCCCCGTCACCACGGCGTTCGAAGCACAGCGCGCGACCATCCAGCAGAGCCAGCGGGCACTCGAACACAGTGTCGAGTTTCAAAAGCGCATGGGCGAGGCCTTCGTCGGCAGTTTCGACAGCACGGAGTCGGCCCAGCGCCGCGCCGTCGAGCTCTCGCGGTCGGCCGTCCACAGCTACCTCGACGCGGTCGAGTCGATGACCCCCGGCGCGACCGGGACCGTCGACGAACTCCGCGCGGCCGTCGACGAGCAGTACGACTTCCTGCTCGAGAACCACGCCGAGACCTTCGAGGCCGTCGCCGCCGAGTACGAGGACGGCCTCGACGCCTACGACGAAGTGAGCGAGGACTACGTCGACGCCCTCGCAGAGCAGGTCGACATGCTCGTCGAGGCCCACGAGGCCCTCGAGGACCAGTCGGTCGAAGCCACCGAGCAGTGGGGCGCCCAGCTCGAACAGCTCCAGGACCAGGTCGAGGAGGTCGCCGAGCAGGTCCAGGACGTTCAGGAGCAGGCCGCCGAGGCCGTCGAGATCGACGTCGAGGAGTAATCGGGCGGTTTTTTCGGCAGGACACACGATATTCAACCCATGAGCGACACGAACGACGTCCAGGAGGAGTGGACAGAGATGATGGAACGCATGAACGACGCGGTCGCCGACTCGCTGGAGCAGAACATGAAGGCACAGGCGACCTTCGCCGAGTCCTGGGCCGACGCGGTCGAGGACTCGATGGTCGAAGAGGAGGCCATCGTCGAGGGCATCGAGGGCTACAACCGCGCCTACGAGGTGTGGATGGACGCCGCCGAGCAACTCGTCGAGCGGTCGGCCGACGCCGCCGGCGGCGAGGACGTCGACCCCTCGGAGTTTCGCGACATCTGGCTGCGCTCGGCCAACGAGGCGTTCAAGGAAGTGATGTCGACGAGCGCCTTCGCCGCCGCGAACGGCCAGCTCGTCGAGCGCATGATGGAGATGCGCCAGGACGCCGACGACGTCAGCCAGGAGACCATCGCCCAGCTCGGGTTCCCGACGCGGGACGACGTCGACGAGGTCGGCGAGCGCCTGGTCGAACTCGAGCGCCGCCAGCACGCCGTCGAGGAGAAACTCGACCGGATACTCGACGAACTGGAGGAGTGACATGGCCAGCGACACCGACCCCGACCCGGTGACGCCGCTGCAGCTCGCGCTGGACACCCAGCGACAGGCCATCGAGAGCTGGACCGACACGGTCGAAACGAGCGACGCCCTCCCGGACGCGGTCGAGACCGCAACCGAGATCGAGGTGGGTCAGACCCCCAGCGAGGTCGTCTACGAGGAGAACAAGCTCGAACTGCTCCACTACAGACCCGAGGAGGCGGGCATCGAACCCGAGGAAACTCACGAGACGCCCATCCTCGTCGTCTACGCGCTGATCAACAAGCCGTACATCCTCGACCTGCAACCCGACCGGTCGGTCGTCCGTCGGCTGCTGGAGGCGGGCCACGACGTCTACCTCATCGACTGGAACGAGCCCTCGCGACTCGACCAGCACCTCACGCTCGAGGACTACGTCACCCGCTACATCGACAACTGCGTCGACGTCGTCCGCGAGCGCTCTGGCAAGGACGCGATCAACGTGCTGGGGTACTGCATGGGCGGGACGATGTCGACGATGTACGCCGCCCTCTTCCCCGAGAAGGTCAACGCACTCGGGCTGATGGCCGCCGGTCTCTGTTTCGAGAACACGGGCGGCATCCTCGAACAGTGGGGCAGCGAGGAGCACTACGACCCCGACCTCGTCACGGAGACGTTCGGGAACGTCCCGGCGGACTTCCTCGACGTCGGGTTCGCGCTGATGGACCCCGTCGACAACTACGTCTCGAAGTACATCCGCTTCGCCGAGAACGTCGGCGACGAGGACTTCGTCGAGAACTTCTCGCGCATGGAGCAGTGGCTCGACGAGGGTATCGACGTCGCCGGGGCCGCCTACGACCAGTTCCTCGAAGACATCTACCAGGAGAACAAGCTCTACAGGAACGAGCTCTACCTGGGTGACCGCCACGTCGACATCGAGAACGTCGACATGCCGGTCCTGCAGATCATCGGCGAGTACGACCACCTCATCCCCGCCGGCGCGTCGAAGCCGTTCAACGACGTCGTCGGCTCCGAGGACGTGACGACGATCGAGTACGCCACCGGTCACATCGGCCTCTCGGTGTCGTCGAGTTCCCACGCCGAGGTCTGGCCCCAGGTCTCGGAGTGGTACGCCGACCGCCAGTACACCGAACCCGGCGCCGCGGACGTCGAGACAGTCGACGGCATCGGCCCGACCTACGCCGAGCGCCTGCGCGATGCGGGCATCGAGACCGTCGACGACCTCCGCGAAGCCGACTTCGACCACGTCGTCGAGGTCTCGGAGGCCTCCGAGGGCCGCGTCGAGGACTGGCTCGCGTCGCTGGAGTGAGCCCGGAAGCCCCTCGTTTTCTCGCGGTTTCTCCCGCGACATCGCGAACTGCCCTACCGTAGTTCGGAGAGTCGAACAGCGGCGAAGGGGACGAGCGTCTCCCGCGCTGTCGGGCCGCCGTGCATCCCGATCTTGGGCACCGCTTTTCGATTACTCGGGGAGACCAGTTTCCGGTCCGGGTGGGTACAGACGAGGTCGCCACACCGCCGGTCGAGGGCGGGACCCGTCGCCGTGCCGTACAGCCCCAGTTCGCGCACTTCCTTCCGGGTGAACACCGTCACGCCACGCGATTCGAGTGCCGCACGGACGCGATTCTGTTCTCCCCTCTGAACTGCGAGGTGGAGCAGGCGGTGGTCTCCCCACGGATGGAACGGTTCGCCGGACGGCCCGCGTGCCAGCGCGTCGGCGACTCTCTCGACCGACAGGACGTCGATGCAGCCGGCCGACCCGGGTTCGAGGTCGACCAGTCCGTGGTCGGCGGACGGGCGTGGTGTGGGTAGCGCTCGCGTTCGGTAGCTGGCGCCGGCCACCCCTGCTGTCCGCCGAACGCAACGCTCGTCGTGCGAGCGTCGACACTCCCACTGGTCGGTCCGTCACCCGTCCTCGCCCGCAACCGTTAGGCTCCCCCACCCCAAAAACCGCCCGTGGACGAGACGATCGACTGGTTGCAGAGCCGCCCCTACTACGAGGGACAGGTCCGCGAGCGACGCACTATCCCGGGTCACGAAGCCACCTTCCGGGACGTCGATCTCGATTCTCGCCTGCGGACGGCCCTCGCCGAGGACGGCATCGACCGGCTCTACGCCCACCAGGCCGAGGCCATCGAGGCGACCCGCGACGGGGACGACGTCGTCCTCGCGACGCCGACGGCGAGTGGCAAGACGCTGGCCTACACCGTCCCTGCCTTCGAGCGCGCCCTCGACGAGCGTGCCACCGCCCTCTACGTCGCGCCGCAGGTCGCGCTCATCAACGACCAGGCTGCCACGCTCTCTGAGTACGCCCGCCGCCTGGGCTTCGCCTCGGGCGTCCAGGTCGACGTCTACACCGGGCGACAGGACCGCTCGGAGAAAGAAGCTATCCGCGAGCGCCAGCCCACGGTCCTGCTGACGACGCCGGACATGCTCCACTACGGCATCCTCCCCCACGCCCACCGGCTCTGGGACTGGTTCTTCGAGCGCCTCGAAACCGTCGTGATAGACGAGGTCCACGAGTACCGCGGCGTCTTCGGGAGCCACGTCTCGCTCGTCTTCCGTCGCCTGGCCCGGGTCTGTGAGCGCTTCGCCGAGGGCGGGCCAGCGAGCGCCGATGGCCACCCTGACTGGGTCTGCTGTTCGGCCACTATCGGCAACCCGGTCGACCACGCGGCGACCGTCACCGGCCAGTCCCCCGACTCGTTCGTCGCCGTCGAGGACGACCGGAGCGCCACCGGACCCACTCACTGGCTGCTCTGGAACCCGCCCGAGTACGAGGGCGGAGGCGGCTTCGGCAGCGGTCGCCGCCGCTCGTCCCACGTCGAGACGATGAAGCTGTTCGTCGACCTCGTCGACCGGGGCTTCCAGACGGTGGCGTTCACCCGTTCCCGACAGACTGCCGAGCGCTACGCCACCGAGAGCGGCCGAAAACTGCGCAGTCGCGGTGAGACGGCACTCTCCCGGAAGATCCACGCCTACCAGGCCGCGCTCACCGACGACCGTCGCGAGCACATCGAGGACGGCCTCAAGTCGGGCGAGATGCGGGGCGTCTGGAGCACGAACGCGCTCGAACTCGGCGTGGACATCGGCGGTCTCGACGCCGTCCTCCTCGATGGTTACCCCGGTACCAGGATGGCGGCCTTCCAGCAGGGCGGGCGCGCCGGCCGCGGGACCGACCCCTCGCTGGTCACCATGGTCGCCGGCGAGGACCAGCTCGACCAGTACATCGTGCGCCACCCCGCCGACTTCTTCGACGAACCGCCCGAACAGGCCGTCTCGAACCCGGAGAATCGTCGATTGCTCCCCGACCACGTCCGGGCGGCCGCCCGCGAGACCTGGCTCCGCCCGAACGACGACCGCCACTTCGGCGAGCCCTTCCCCGATATCGTCGCCGACCTCACCGGGTCGGGGGACCTGGACCGCCGAACGACGGACGCGGGCGTCCGCTGGCTCTACGACGGCGAGGGCAGTCCCCAGCACGAGACGAGTCTCCGGACGGTGGGCGACCGCGAGGTACAACTGCGCGATGGGCGGGGCGACGGCGCTATCGCCAGGCTCGGGTTCGCCGACGCGCTCCGTGACGCCCACCCAGGCGCTGTCTACCACCACCAGGGTCAGGACTTCGAGGTGGTCGATCTCGATTTGCGCCACGACGTCGCCGACCTCGCACCGGTCGACCCGGACTACTACACGCAGGTGCTCCACGACAAGACGATCACCGTCGAGGAGGACCGGCGCGAGCGGACACTCCCGGAGAGGGACGACGTCACTGTCAGGTTCGCGGACGTCACGATGCGCAAGCAGATCACGGGCTTCGAGCGCCGCGACCGGTCGAGCGGCGAACCCATCGGTCGCGAGTCGCTCGACCTCCCGGAGACGACGCTGGAAACCGAGGCGCTCTACTTCACGATCCCCGATTCGCTCAGACACGACATCGAGGCGGCGGGCGAGGACAACGACGCCTTCCCCGGCGCGATCCACGCCGCCGAGCACGGCATGATCTCGCTGTTCCCGCTCTCCTTTCTCTGTGACCGGCGCGACGTCGGCGGGCTCTCGACGCCCATGCATCCCCACACCGACGAGAGTACGATCTTCGTCTACGACGGCTATCCCGGCGGTGTCGGCCTCAACAGCCGCGCCTACGAGACGGTCGCCGAGTTGATGGAGCGAACCCTCGGGATGCTACGGGACTGCCCCTGCGCGGACGGCTGTCCGGCCTGCGTGCAATCGCCCCACTGCGGGAACGCCAACGACCCCCTGGAGAAGGACCTCGCGGCGGACCTGCTCGCCGCGCTCGTGGAGTGACTGGGTGGGGATATATTCGTACTCGCCCTCTGTTCACTGGGCGTCGAGTCCAGGGTGTGAGCTGAGCAGTTGTTTCATGGAGGGTCGTTGTGAGAAAAAGCCCGTCCGCAGACAGCACCGCACTCGTCAGTGAGAGTTGAAAGCCCTCGGGCCGCGAGACCGCCGAGGGCTTCCATCACACGGTCACGAGAGCGGTCGCGGCAATCCGAAAAGGGCCAACTGCTACCTCTACATCCGACACTGAACAGCCGTCACGACGAGATCCCTCTGGCACGTCGCCTCGCGGCGGATCACCCGCCTATTTCGGCCACCCGGTCCAATCACCGGGCATGAAGGGACGAGACGTCGGACTCGCGCTCGCGGCCGGGCTGGCCGTCTTCCTCGTCGTCGGGGCGGTCGTGACTGAACTGGCGCTACCCTACGTCGCGTTCTCGCTGTTCGTCGGCATCCCCGTCGGCGCGATCGCCGGGCTCACAGCCACCGTGTTCGTTCTCCTCGGTCTCGCGGACGACCTCCCGACGCGCCGTCGACGGACGGCGATTTCCGTCGGCTCCTTCGGCGTCGTCTTCCTGCTCGTGTTCGTCGTCGAGGCGGTGGTCCTCTCGACGCAGAACTCGGTCGCCTTGCCCGTCGCCGTCATCGTCGGCGTGTTCGCCGGGATTCTGGCGTTCCTGCAGGTCGGTAGGTAATTCCCGAGAGACTCGGTAGCAGGTGCCCCCCACCGTCGCGTTGCAGACAGTTCTTGGACACTTCGACGCCGGACTGCAAAATCGTCGAATCGACCGCCGACTTCGGCTCGAAGTCGTGGACCTTTACCTAGTCAGGGACCCATCTTATGTACCCTACTCCGGATCGTAAAGACGGGAGAGGGCGCGCCTCTGACACGACACGCGGGTGGGGTGAGACACCGATCCCCTCTCCCGGACGCTCGATACGCAGCCGCTGCTTCGCGGACGCTCGGGACCGATAGCGGCCCCGAAACGTGTTCTGGTTCGTCACTCCGCCTGCAGTCGTTCCAGTACCGGGATCTCGGCGATCCGTTCCTCGGAGAGCGCCCCCCAGTCGACACCCCGGGGCCGGTCGTAGGGCGTGTCAGTATGAATCGTCCGCTCGGGCGTCACGACGACGTCGAGAGGAACGTCGTGTTCGTCGACGGGGACTGTCTCGTCGACCACTTGCCGCTCGTGGACCGTCGTAACGACCGTCGTCGCGTCGTCGACGAGTCCCAGATCCGAGAGGACGGCGAACTCCAGGTCGCTGTAGCCTTCGCCCTTGCCGACGCGGGCGCCGTCCTCGGTGACTGCGACGCTCCCGACGAGGATCACGTCGACGTGGTCGACCGATTCAGGGCCGACCTGTTCGGCGTGGTCGTCGACGCCCGAGACGGTCGCAGCGGCGTCGGGGTCGGCGAGCTCGGCGGGGTCGAGCCGGTAGAAACACCGCTCGTCGCGCAGGCGTGGCACGGCCATGTAGACGGTCTTGCCGGCGTCGAGGGCGACCCGTCGGGCAGGGAGTTGTGGTGCGTCGGGATTGGCCTTGACTGTTTCCGCCCGGGCCCAGGCGTCGAGATCGCGCAGCCGGTCGGCCGCCGCGTCGGCACCGGCGAAGTTGGGGATCCGGCCGTGGGGCGGGAACGGAAAACGGGCAGTCCCGCTGGCTTCGAGGTCGTCCCAGACGCGCTCGCGCAGGGCCTGTTTGTCCATACCCCCTCTGCAGACGGACAGCGACTAACTGTTGTGCTCTGCTCGTTCCGGCGAACGCCCACAGTTATTGAACGGATAACACGTCTACTCTGCGATGCGTTCAAGAGCCAGGGCCGCGTCTCTCGGGGTATGGACACCACGCGTCGCTATCTCGTGGCCGCGGCGTTCGTCGTCCTCTCGGGGCTGGTGAGTGTCGTCGCCGCGCCGGAGCTACCCGCAGAACTCGTCACGCACTGGAACGCCGCCGGCGAACCCGACGGGACGATGTCGAAGACGGTCGCGCTCGCACTCGTCCCTGGCCTCTCGGCGGGTCTGCTGGGTCTGTTCGCGCTGATCCCGCGGATCGACCCGCTCCGGGCGAACATCGAGGAGTTCCGGGGCCATTACGACTGGTTCGTCGTCCTCTTCGCCGCGTACATGTTCCTCGTTCACGCGGGGATCGTGGCGTTCAACCTGGGCTACGAGTTCGACTTCGTCGCGCTGGTCCTGCTGGGGGTCGCCGGGCTCTTCTACTACGTCGGCGTCCTGCTGGAGGAGGCCAAACGTAACTGGTTCGTCGGTATCCGGACGCCGTGGACGCTCAGCAGCGACACGGTCTGGGAGGCGACTCACGAACTGGGGGCTCGACTGTTCAAGATCTGTGCGCTCGCCGCTGTCTTCGGGGTCTTCGCGGACGAATACGCCGTCTACTTCGTCGCCGTGCCGGCGCTGGCGACCGCCGTCCTCACTGTCGTCTACTCGTACGTCATCTACGACCGACTCGACGGGACGCCCGCGGCCGCGTCGAAGACGCCGGAGGAGTGAGCGCAGACCGGAGAGTGAGACACGCCGGAGGGGTGACGAAACGCTGCCGCTCGCCGTTCGTCGCGGGCGTCACGGCCCGGTGGGAAATCGGCACGTGACTGGCACGGTTGTCGTTGGCAGCCGTTACTACGAGTAGCGGTCGAATACCTCGTCATGAAGCCTTCTAAGCCACGAATACTGTTGTGCGCTCTCGACGCAGGACGTGATGGCGGGACACCCGTCACACCGCTCGACCATGTATCCGCTCGTGCTCGTCGACTGGACCGCGCTCGACGTATTCGACGCCGACGACGGTATCGTCGCGGTCTTCGGTACCGTCACTCACCTCGAGCTGGTGCTCTGGGTCGTCGTCCTCGGTGCGGCGGCCATGGACATCGTCATCACGACGTACGGTCTCTCGGCCGGATTCGTCGAGCGCAATCCCGCCATGCGACTGGCTCTCGAGGCGCTCGGGCCCGCCGCGCTGGTCCTCGCCAAGGCCGCTGCGGTCGGGTTCGCGCTCGTGGTGCGGTACGTCTGGCCCCAGAGCGCGCTCCTCGTGCCGGTCGCACTCGCCGTCCCCTGGCTGCTCGCCACGGGGATCAGTCTCGCCGTCATCCTGTCCGCCTGAACCGTCAACCGTCACTCGTCAACCATCGACCGGGGTGACAGCCGGTATCCGCTCCGCCGGCCGCCACCCGGTCGCTCCGTCCCGTCTCTTCCGTCCCGTCCCTTCCGTCCCGTCCCTTCCGTCCCATCCCTTCCGTCCCCGTAGTCACCAGCAGTATCCCGTCTCGTCGTCGGTTGGATCCCGGGCCATCGACTGGACCCCGAGCCGTCGGAGTGTGTAGATCGTCGCCCTGCGGGAAGCGAACGTTTTTTGTGAGTGTCAGACACACCCACGGACGACACGAGTGCCCCCTGGGTGGGGGCCCGTGGGGATGTATGCAAGAACTGGACCCGACAGGCGGGTCGTCGATAGCCGATGCGCTGGACCGCGAGGTCTCGTCGGTGACCGGCGACGTCGCCACCGTGGAAGTACTGCTGTGGTTGGTCGTCCTCGCGTCGGTCGCACTGGACGTCTACACCACCCACCTGGGGCTCTCGGCCGGACTGACCGAGGGCAACCCGCTGATGCACCGGGCTATCGACGGCTTCGGCATCGGCGCTCTGGTGGCCGCCAAACTACTCGTCGTCGGGGGCGCGCTCGCACTCCGGATGTACCGCCCCCGCTTCAGCCGACCGATCGTGGTCGGACTCGCCGCACCGTGGGTCGCGACCGTCTTCGTCAACACGGTGACGCTCGCGACGGTCTGACTCACGGACGAGACGATCCGTGGTGGGGAGATTCGAACTGCCGGCTGTTCGTCACTCCGCTGCTTTTTCCGCCAGGACCGTCCGCTCGAACGAACAGACGAGCGTGTCGTCCCCGTTCGCGTCGGCACCGTCCTCTGTGGGCCCTGGCTCGTCGCCGCCGTCGACTTTGAACGCGTCGACGCGCATCGTGACGACGCCGCGCTCGCCGTCGCTCGTCTCGCGCTTGTCGGTCACGGTCGAGCGGGCGCGGATGGTGTCGCCGTGGAAGACTGGTTCGGGATGTTCGACGTCGTCGTAGGAGAGGTTCGCGACGATGGTCCCGTCGGTGGTGTCGGGAATCGAGAGTCCGACGGCGAGGCTCATCGTGTAGAGCCCGTTGACCAGTCGTTCGCCGAACTGCGTCTCGGCAGCGAAGTCGGCGTCGAGGTGGAGCGGTTGCTGGTTCATCGTCAGGTCGCAAAACCGCTGGTTGTCCGCCTCCGATATCGTCCGGCGCTTGTCGTGGTCGATCGTCTCGCCCACCTCGAACTCCTCGTAGTACTTGCCGGGCATGGACGCTCTGTCGTGTGGTGTTCGGTTAACGGTTCGGTCGGTGGTGGATTCAGTGGGCGTGGCTCTGGTACGGACATCTCGTCCACTTTCGACGGCACTCGATGCGAATTCTCGGCGCACTCGTTACGACTGAATCGCACCGCTACTCGTACTGGGCGTTGAAAGCCTTCGGGCCGCTCGCTAGCTGGAAACGGTGTGACCGCAACCGCAGTCGACGTAATGCGATGAAAGCCCTCGGCCCGCTCGCGGTCGCCTCAGCGACATATCCGCGCTCGGACATCCGCACAGCGCCGCACTCGCGCGGATAGGGGTCGCTCAGGCGACTCCGTTCGCTTCGCTCACCGCGACCGGCCCTCGCCCTTTCAGTCCGCCAGGAGAAAGTACGTCGCACCGGCCGACTCGACGTGGAACGTTCGGTAGCTGACCACACAAACATCTCCCCTGGCGGACTGGAAGGGCGAGACGGGCCCGCGGCGAACGTAGTGAGCGGAGTCGCCTCAGCGACCCCTATCCGAGCGGGCAGTGCGGAGAGCGAGGATATGTCGCTGAGCGACCGCGAGCGCGTCGAGGGCTTCCATCGCACGACGATGACTGCGGTCACGCAGACACCGAACGACTCGATCGCTGTCGTATACCTCACACCTCCCCAACCTCTTGCGGTGCTCGTCGATTCGCTTCGCTCACTCCTGCGCTCCTCGTCCCTCGCGCGGCTCCGTCTCGCGGCCCTCACGAGGTTCGGGCACGACTCGACGGCGCGCGCCACGGTGGATACCCGAGTTTTCGACACACGTCGGGTGAATCGTCCCGCCGACACTTCCATTGAAATCCCCGCGGGGCGTGTGTGGGGTATGGCACGACGGAGCGTCCTGTTCTCGCCGGGCGACCAGCCGGAGTTGATGCGGAAAGCGCCGACGACCGGCGCCGACGTCGTCGTGTTCGACCTCGAAGACGCGGTGGCGCCCGACCGGAAAGCGACGGCCCGCGAGTCCGTTCGCGGGGTACTCGCTGATCTCGCTACCGACGCCGAAAGCGGTGCGGACTCCAGTCCAGAAGTGTGTGTCCGCGTCTCTCCGGCCGGACGCGGCGCGGCGGCGGACCTCGATGCAGTCCTCGACGCTCCCGACGCGGGACCGGACGCGCTGATGGTGCCGAAAACCGGGGACGCCGACGACGTGACTCACCTCGCCGACCTGGCGGCCGAGCGCGACGCCGACCCCCCGGTGCTGGCGCTGGTCGAGACTGCGGCGGGGGTGCTCCACGCCGAGGCGATCGCGGACGCGGAGCCGACCGACGCGCTCGTCTTCGGCGCGGAGGACCTGGCGGCCGACATCGGGGCGACCCGGACCGACGAGGGGACGGAAGTACTCCACGCCCGGGAACACGTCGTCCTCGCGGCGAGTGCGGCCGGGGTCGACGCCATCGACACCGTCTACACCGACTTCGAGGACGAGGAGGGGTTACGTGCCGAGACTGCCTTCGCGCGCGACCTGGGCTACGACGGCAAACTCGCCATCCACCCGGCGCAGGTCGGCCCCATCAACGAGGCGTTCACGCCCGATCCCGAGCGGATCGAGTGGGCGAACCGAGTGCTGGACGCACACGAGGAGGCCGAAAAAGAGGGGGAAGCGGTCTTCGCCGTCGACGGGGAGATGATCGACGCGCCGCTACTCGCCCAGGCCGAGCGGATACGCGAGCGGGCCCGCGCCGCGGGTGTCGACGTCGATTGATCACCCGCTATCGTTTTCACGACTCTGACCCATCTTGGGGGTATGGCAGAGGTCAATCCCTTCGAGAGCCTGCAAGAGCAGGTGGACGACGCGGCGGCGTACCTCGACGTCGACCCGGGGCAGGTAGCCCGGCTGAAACACCCCGAACGCGTCCTGGAAGCGAACCTCGCCGTCGAGCTGGACGACGGCTCGATAGAGGTGTTCCGGGCCTACCGCTCGCAGTTCAACGGGGCGATCGGCCCCTACAAGGGCGGCATCCGGTACCACCCGCAGGTCAGTCGCGACGAGGTCAAGGCGCTCTCGGGGTGGATGGCCGTCAAGTGCGCCGTCGTCGACATCCCCTACGGCGGCGGCAAGGGGGGCATCGAGATCGACCCCGACGCCTACTCGACGAGCGAACTCGAACGGATCACCCGCGCGTTCGCGACGGAACTGCGCCCGTTCGTCGGCGAGAACAGGGACATCCCCGCACCGGACGTCAACACCGGCCAGCGCGAGATGAACTGGATCAAAGACACCTACGAGACACTCGAAAACACGACCGAACCGGGCGTCGTCACGGGCAAGGCCATCGACAGCGGCGGTTCGGCTGGCCGCGTCGAGGCCACCGGCCGCTCGGTCATGCTCGCCGCCCGCGAGGCGTTCGCGTATCTCGACCGCGACCTGGCAGGTGCGACCGTCGCCGTCCAGGGCTTCGGAAACGTCGGCCGTATCGGTGCCCGCCTGCTTGCCGAGCAGGGCGCGACCGTCGTCGCCGTCTCGGACTCCTCGGGCGCGGTGTACGACCCCGACGGACTCGACACCGAGGCGGTGGCGACGACCAAAGCCGAGACCGGCGACGTCGTCGACCACGAGGGCGTCGAGACGCTGACCAACGAGGAGTTGCTCACGCTGGACGTCGACATCCTCGTCCCGGCAGCGCTGGAAAACGCCATCGACGAGGAACTCGCGAACGACGTCTCGGCCCAGGTGGTCGTCGAGGGCGCCAACGGTCCGCTGACGCCGGGTGCCGACGAGGTGTTCGCCGACCGCGACGTCGTCGTCGTCCCCGACGTCCTCGCCAACGCCGGCGGCGTCACCGTCTCCTACTTCGAGTGGGTGCAGAACCGCCAGCGCTTCTACTGGGACGAGGAGCGCGTCAACGACGAACTCGAAACGGTGATCGTCGACGCATTCGACGCGCTCACCGACGCCTACGAGGACCGAGACCTCCCCACCTACCGGGTCGCCGCGTACGTCGTCGCCATCCAGCGGATCCTCGACGCCACCGAACAGGCCGGTACCTGGCCCTGACGTTCGGAAAATCGACACCTCGTCCTGCCGCTCGGGACGCCGACCCAGGAGTCGGAGAGCGATACCCCCGCTGTATGGCACGCCAGTTATCCGGATCGGCCACCGATCGAGCGTATGAGCATCTACGAGCGCGAGACGGTCGTCGCGGCGCCGTTCGAGGCGGTCTGGGAGTTTCACTCCGACGAATCGGGACTGGAGGCGCTGACACCGGCGTGGATGCACCTCCGCGTCGAGTCGACGACCGGTCCCGACGGGGACCCCGACCCGGACGTCCTCGAAGCGGGGTCGGTCGTCGAGTCGTCGGTCCGGCCCTTCGGCGTCGGCCCGCGCCAGCGCTGGGTGTCCCGCATCGTCGAGCGCCGGCAGGAGGACGGCAAGGCGATGTTCCGCGACGTGATGGAAGAGGGACCGTTCCCCCACTGGGTACACACCCACCGCTTCGAGGCAGTCCCGGGCGGCACGCGGGTCCACGACCACGTCTCGTATCGACTCCCCGGCGGGGCGCTCGGTCGGGCGGCGAGCCCCTTTGGCTGGATCGGCTTCGAACCGATGTTCCGTCACCGTCACGAGCGGACGAAGGAACTACTGGAGTGAGCGCCCCGTCGTGACGGCAAGTCGGGGTGAGTGTGGACTCGCGTGGTGACGCGCGTGTAACCGGACCCAACACTTACGCCGGTTCCACTCCCAGTGGATTCCATGACACAGGTCGCAGTCGTCGGCGGCGGTGCCGCCGGCCTGAGCGCAGCGCTGTTCACGGCCAAGAACGACCTCGACACGGTCGTGTTCGACACGGACGAGACGTGGCTCCACAAGGCACACCTGTTCAACTACCTCGGTATCGAGAGCGAGGACGGCTCGGCCTTCGTCGAGGACTCGCGCGAGCAGGTCGAGAGTTTCGGCGCCGACATCCACCAGGGTGAGGAAGTGACCGCCGTGGCCGCGGACGGCGACGGCTTCACCGTGACGACCGACGACGACGAGTACGCGGCGGATTACGTCGTCCTCGCGACGGGTGCGGACCGCTCGCTCGCCGAGGATCTCGGATGTGAGTTCACCGACGAGGACATCGTCGACGTAGACGTGACGATGGAGACGAGCATCGACGACGCCTACGCGACGGGCGCGATGGTCCGCGCCGAGGAGTGGCAGGCCATCATATCGGCCGGTGACGGTGCCGCCGCTGCCCTGAACGTCCTCTCGAAGGAGAAGGGCGAACACTTCCACGACTTCGACGTGCCCGCCGACGCGGAGTGACCGGCGCGGCGGTCGACCCGGTTTCCGTGTTCGAGACGGGTGTTTCGACCGCGCTAAGGACTGAATAGCGCGCTCTCGTGTTCCCTATACGGAGGCTAACAATGGGTCGTCGCCCGGTAGCCGGGGGCGATGGGATCTCACAGTTCCACGGCCGAACTCGTGGACGGCCGTCGCTCGTGGCTCTGGGTGGTCGGACTCCTCTGTTTCGGCCTCGGCGACGCAGTGACGACGACGGTCGGCCTCCAAACCGGACACGTCGCCGAGGTCGGACCGGTCGTCTCGTTCGTCGTCGAACACTACCGGATCGTCGGCCTGTTCGCACTGAAATGCGCGCTGTTCGGGGCCTGTTACCTGCTCTACCGGCTCTTGCCGTCTCCGCAGAACGTGGGCATCCCGCTCGGCCTGGCCACTGTCGGTCCGCTCGTCGTCGGCTGGAACCTGCTCGTCCTGTTCTATCCCGTTTGACCCCGACCACAAGAGGAAAGACCGGCCTTCCTGTAATCCGGAGCGATGGCGGGCGAGACGCTGACGACGCGACTGGAGGCGCGAGTCTCTCCGCTGGCAGCGCTCGCGGTCGCCGTCCTCGCAGTCTCGACGAGCGCGATCCTCCTCCGTTTCAGTTCGGCACCCCCGACGGTAGCGGCGTTCTATCGCGTCCTGTTCACGGTCGGACTGCTCGCACCGCTGACGTTCACTCGACACGGCGAGCAGGTGCGCTCGCTGGAGCGACGGGACGTGCTCACTGCGGGCGTAGCGGGGCTCGCACTCGCGGTCCACTTCGCCACCTGGTTCCAGTCTGTGGAGTGGACGAGCGTCGCGGCGTCAGTCACGCTCGTCCAGTCACAGGCGCTGTTCGTGGCCGTCGGTGGGTGGGCGCTACTCGACGAACGACTCGGCGCTCGCAAACTCGGCGGGATCGCGCTGGCACTCGCCGGGATGGTCGTCATGTCGGCGGGCGAACCGGCGGGCGGCGCACTCGCGAATCCACGTCCGCTCGCCGGCAACGCGCTGGCGGTCCTGGGGGCGATAGCGATGGCCGCCTATCTCCTCGTCGGTCGTTCGCTCCGGGCACGCGTGGCGCTCGTTCCCTACGTGACCGTCGTCTACTCGGTGTGTGCGGTCGGACTCCTCGCCGTCGCGCTGGTCCAGGACGTCCCGCTCCTGGGGTACGAGCCGGTCGAGTGGGGGCTCTTTCTCGCGATGGCCGTCGGGCCGGGCGTGTTCGGCCACACGGTGCTCAACTGGGCGCTCGAACACGTCGAGTCGGCGGTCGTGAGCGTCTCGCTGCTGGGCGAACCCGTCGCGAGCACGCTGCTGGCGATGGTCTTACTCGCCGAGATCCCGGGGACGTGGACCGTCGTCGGTGGAGTCGTGGTACTGGCAGGGGTCGTCGCCACTGCGCGGAGTCGCCGAGTCGAGTGACCGTTCCCGGCGCTTCTCATCCCGCTCGCCCCCGCGTCCAGGACTGGCTCGTCCCCTCGTTCAGGACCCGCTCGTCTCCCCGGTCGAAGACGGATCCGGGATCAGGCGGCCGTGTCGACGCTGGCCTCGGCGCTGCGACCGTCGCCTTCGACACTCGGTCTGTACACGCGGGAGTCACTCACCGGGTCGGCGGCGATCGACTCCGCACGGGCCTTGAGCGCCGCGTTCACCGCCTCGAAGCCGGATTTCGTGTCCTCGCCGTACAGCCGCATGATGGGGCGGACGAGGACGCCACCGAACGACTCGGACTGGGTGAGTCGCGACCGACCGTCGGCGAGGTCCTCGACCACGAAGCGGTGTTCGCCGTCGAAGAGCCCGCGGACGTAGAGGTGGCCGAGCCACCGGAGTTCCGTCCCGTCGGCCCGGAGCACCGTCGGTCTGAACGTCGGCATCCCCTCGGCGTCGGGACCGGGAGCGACGACGAGTTGTTCGCCCTCGGCGGCAGTTCCCGTGATCCGGGTCCGCGGGTTCCAGTCGTGGTAGGCCTCGAAGTCCGTGAGTACCTCCCACACTGTCTCGGTGGGTGCGTCGATATCGACCGAAGTAACGAGTTCCTTCATACGGGAAGAGACGCGCGCTCAGGGCATAAAGCAGTCTGTGAGCCGTGCGAACACGGGAGCGCCGTATCGGAGCCGTACTGCGGTTCGAGTTCCGTCCCGGGTTCACGCCGCGTGTTTCTCGATCTCGCCTTTGAGCGCGGCGGCGTCGAAGTCGTGCTCGGGCCGTATCGCGACGAAATCGAGGAACTCCCGGGCTTCGAGCAGGTCGCCGGCGTCGTGGACTTCGAGTGCGGCGGCGACGGCGGCGCGGGCGCCGATGACGGGTTCGAGCGCGCCGAGCGCGCAGGCGGTGTCGTACCAGCGGGCGTCGTCGATGGCCTCGTCGCGGACGTTCGTGGCGTCGATGAAGTAGAGTTCGTCGTTCGCGAAGAGGACGTTCTCGCGCTGGAGGTCGCCGTGAGCGAGGTTGGCGTCGTGCATCACCTCCAGTTCGGTGAACAGTTCGACGGCGTGGTCGCGCACTTCCGCGGCCGAGAGGTCACCCAGCGTCCGGAAGTCGGGCAGGTACTCCAGCACCATCACCGCGACGTCCTCGTACTCGAAGGCTTCCTTGGGTTCCGGCGCGTTGATACCCAGATCGCGCATCCGCCGGTTGGCGTCGAGTTCGTGTTCGGCCATCTCGATGGGGGCGTCGAAGCGCTCGAAGAACCCTTCGCGGCCGCTGGAGAACGCGCCGAGGTTCCGCCCCGCCGTGAGCAGCGCCTGGACGAGGGAGTTCTGCTCGGTGACGACCTTCACGAACAGCTGGTCGTTGACGACACAGGGCGTGGACAGCCAGTTGTCCGCGTCGAGGAACTCCACGCGGGCGGTCTCGATGTCGTAGCGGTCCATCACTTCCCGCACCACCCCCTCGAGCGTCGGCCAGGGCACTGTTCCCCGCATGAGCCGCCTGAACGCCATTCGGCCTATCCGACGCTCCCCACGGGTATAGGCGTTCGGTCGGCCTCCGGCGGCGTTTCCGTCGAACGCGGGGTGGGTCGACCGCCCGTCACCGGAGCGCCAGCAACTCGCCGGGCGTGTCGTAGGCGTCGGCCCGCCGCGTTCCGAACAGCGCGTCCCCGCCCAGCGCGAGGTTCGAGAGTCTCACCTGCAGCCGCCACAGCTCCGTCCCGTCGTCGGTCCGGACGGCGGCCAGTCGGTCGTCGTCGACGGTCACGTACAGCAGGTCTCCGGTGACGACCGGCGATTCGGTCAGGCTGTCGACGACGTTCCCCAGTTCGACCTCCCAGTCCACGTCGCCAGTCGCCGCGTCGAGTGCGCGGAGCCAGCCGGTGTGTGTCCCGCAGTACAGCCTCGTCCCGTCACCTGCCAGGCTGGTGTACTCGCCGCCGGCACGCCAGACCAGTGACCCGTTCCCGTCGATGGCACAGACGTCCCCGCTGTCGAGGCGCACGAACGCGCCGCGGTCGGCAGTCACGACCGACTCGACGCTCCAGTCCTCGGTGGAGACGCGGGTGACCCGTTCCGTCCACCGTCTGTCGCCCGTCGCGGGGTCCAGCGCCACGAGACGACCGTCGTGCGTGCCGACGTAGAGGGCGTCACGACCACGGGCCGGCGGCGCACTGGCGTTCACGTCGACCGACACCGTCCACGTCACCTCGCCCGCGTCGTCCAGCGCGGCCACCGTCTCGTACCCGGCGACGTACGTGCGGTCGCTGGCAGGGACCATCAGCTCGGCGTCGATCTCGGACTGGGAGCGCGTCCAGACCGTCGACCCGTCCGCCGCGTCGACCGCTCTGAGCGTCTCACCGGCCGCCACGAAGACGACCCCGTCGGCGACAGCGGGCGTTGCCGGAACGAGGACTCGCTCGGTTTCGTCGACGATGTCGTGGGCCCACAGCTGCTCACCGCTCGCCGCGTCGAACGCTCGCAGGCGCTGTCGTTCCGGAGCGGGTTGTTCGGGGCCGTACCGGAGTGCGTTCACGGCGTACACTCGGCCGTCGGCCACGACCGGGTGCAGAAACGCGGGATCGTACTCTTCGGTCCCCCGGGGACGGGTCGCCGTCACCCGCCAGTCGACCGACGGGGACTCCTCGAAGGCGGCGCCCGCCGGGTTGTACGCACCGTTCGCCGCGCTCCGCTCCGGAAGCGGCCAGGCCGCGTCGGGTTGGGGTCCAGGTCCCCCGCCGACCCGCGGTTCGGGTGTGTCGGTCGGGTCGGGCGTGGCGGTCTGCGCTTCCGTCGCGGACGGCGTGGCAGTGGGGTCCTCGGTCGGTGTCCCCGCCCGGGAAGGTCCCCCACCGGTCGTCACCGGCGTCGACGCCGTGCCTGTCGCGTCCGTCGGCGGCGCCGTGTCGGGCGCTCCTGTCTCCGTAGACCCGTCACCGGGACAGCCTGCCAGCACACCCGTAGCGGCCAGGGCGACCGACCGCAGATACAGCCGTCTCGACTGGGAGGGCATGCGGGCGGGGTCGCCGGCCTGCCGCAAGTGTCTTGTGGCTTCGCTGACGGGACTGTCCGGAATCGCTCGCCGCCACAGTCTTTATTCCGACTCGCGGCAAGAATTGCGCATGGACTTCACCCTCCCCGACGAGCACCGGATGATACGGGACTCCGTCCGGGAGTTCTGTGACGAGGAGGTCGCCCCCATCGCCCAGGAGATAGAGGACGACCACCGCTTCCCCGCCGAGATCTTCGACCAGCTCTCGGATCTGGACGTGATGGGTGTCCCCATCGACGAGGAGTACGGCGGCCTCGGCGGCGACCAGCTCATGTACGCGCTCGTCACGGAGGAACTCGGGCGTGTCTCGGGATCTATCGGGCTCTCGTATGCCGCACACGTCTCGCTGGGTTCGAAACCGATCGAGCTGTTCGGCACCGACGAGCAGAGAGAACGGTGGCTACGGCCGCTGGCCACCGGCGAACACCTGGGTGCGTGGGCGCTGACCGAACCAGGGTCGGGTTCGGACGCCTCGGACATGGACACGACAGCCACGAGAGACGGCGACCAGTGGGTGCTGAACGGCACGAAGCAGTTCATCACGAACGCCAACGTCGCGTGCTCGGTCCTCGTCAAGGCGGTGACCGACCCCGGCGCGGGCTACGACGGCATCTCGACGTTCGTCGTGGATCCCGAGGACGACGGCTTCGAAGTCTCGACGGTGTGGGACAAGATGGGACTCAACGCCTCGCCGACCTGCGAGCTACAGCTGACCGACCTCCGAATACCCGAGGACCGCCTGCTGGGCCAGGAGGGTGAGGGCTGGAACCAGACCAGGAAGACCCTCGACGGCGGACGCATCTCCATCGCCGCGCTCTCGGTGGGGCTGGCACAGGGGGCGTTCGAGGCGGCCCTCTCGTATGCCAAAGAGCGCGAGCAGTTCGGCCAGCCCATCGGCGAGTTCGACGCGGTCCGCGACATGCTCGTCGAGATGGACCGCAAGATCGAGCGCGCTCGTCTGTTGACCCACAAGGCCGCGGCGATGTACGACGAGAGCGAAGACGTGACCCGGATGTCCTCGATGGCGAAACTCGACGCAAGCGAGATCTCCCGGGAGGTCGCCGAGGACGCCGTGCAGGTCCTGGGTGGGTACGGCTACACGACCGACTTCGCGCCACAGCGCTTCTTCCGCGACGCGAAACTCATGGAGATCGGCGAGGGTACCAGCGAGATCCAGCGACTCGTGCTCGGCCGCGAACTGGGGCTGTAGCGGGGAACCAGCGAGACGACCGGCGCGGTGACGGCCCGTTTTCGGACAGTTCACGGACGCAACCCGGAGGGTTTTCGGACCGATTTCGGAAAATCACCAAACAGGTGATCTGTGTCGGTTGTCGTATGCGACCCACCAGACGCGCGGTCCTCGCGGCGACGGTATCGAGTATCGCACTCGCTGGCTGTAGCGGCGACGGGGACGAGACCCCGGAACCGGGTGACGGCGACGATGGTGGCGATAGCGAGGGTGACGGCAGCGGTTCGGACGGCGAAGACGCGACGCCGACGCGCTCGCCCACTGTCACCGAGTCGCCGGCCGCGACGACGGCGGACTCCGGAGAGTCGCCGACCGCGACGACGGCGGACTCCGAAGAGTCGCCGACCGCGACGGCGGCAGGCGCGACCGTACAGGTTCGTTCCCACCCCGACCTCGGGGATATCCTCGTCGACTCGGCGGAGCGGACCCTGTACATGTTCGACTCGGACACGCAGGGGGAGGGCGCGAGCACGTGTTCGGGCGGCTGTGCGGACGCCTGGCCGCCCCTGACTGTCGACGGCGAACCGGCGGCGAGAGCGGACGTGACGGCGGAGTTGACGACGTTCGAGCGTGAGGAGGGCTCGATGCAGGTGGCCGCCAACGGCTGGCCGCTGTACTACTACGCCAGCGACACCGAACCCGGTGCCGCCACGGGACAGGGTGCCAGCGACGTCTGGTGGGTACTGGACCCTGCCGGTCGACCGGTCCGTCGGTTCTCGGCGGCGACACCGACGGTGACCGCGACCTCCACGGACACGTCCGGCGGCGGTGGCGGGCCCTACTGACGCGAAACCCGGGACGACATTTCGGCCCCTCGAACGGACGCTCAATCCGGCCCAGTCGCCCTCCACTCGTCGGCGAGCAACCCGTAGCGGTGGACGTCGACGTGTTCGCCGTTCACGAACACCTGGTCGCGGTGGCTCCCTTCGTGCTCGAAGCCGGTCTTCTCCAGGACTCGCATCGACGCGTCGTTGAACGCGAACGCCCGGGCGTACACCTTGTGCAGGCGCCGCTCTTCGAACGCGTACGCGACGACCGTCCGGGTCGCGTCGGTGGCGTAGCCGTTGCCCCAGGCGTCGGGCGCGAAGAAGTACCCCACCTCGGCGTTGCCGTGTGCCGAGCTGAGGCGGCTCAGTCCGATGGTGCCGACCCGCTCGCCGCCGGCCCGGACGAGAAACTGCACGTCGTCCCCATCGCCGACCGACTCGACGAACTCGCGCTCTTCGGCCAGCGTGACTGGTTCGGTCGCGCCGATACCGGGTCTGACCTGCGGGTCGTTCACGAGTCGCTGGAGGAACTCGGCGTCGGCTTCCTCGACCGGGTGGAGAGTCACCGAGTCGCCCTCCAGAAAGACGGGACTGCCCATGTCTGCAGGGTCCGTACGGCCGATATTCAGCGTTCTCCCGGCGTGCGAACGGGTAGCACACCGGCGGCCCCGGGCGTGAGGCCCGGAGGGCGGTCAGGGGAAATCACGCAGGTCGTCGAGCATCTCGTCCAGGTCGGTCGGACAGACCGCCAGCGAGTAGCCGTCGACGCGGGCGAGGTCGTCGGCGTGGTCCCAGAGGCTCTCCTCGTCTAAGCCGTGCAAGACGACCGCCGTCGGCGTCGGGTTCACGACGCGCAAGGCGACGAGCGGTCCCTCGCCGCTGGTGACGTTCGTGAACACCAGCGCACGGTTGGTCGACTGGCCGTACAGCCGGTAGAACTCCTCGGAGGAGAGTCGCGAGATGGCCTGGATGCTGTCGATGACGGTGTGACCGGCGACCGTCTCGGCGGTGCCCTCGGCCACCTCGACCGCGCCGATGGCGTCGTAGAAACTCGCCAGCGAGACCGCGGTCTGGTACTCCCGGAGGTCGGCGACGATGTCGGCGTCGAACCCCGCCGAGAGGACGCGCGCGTGCTGGCGGATGTGACTGCCCCCGCGGCGGTCGTCGATCGCGAGGAGCGCCTCGACAGACCGCTTGACGACGCCGATGCCCGGGCTCTCCCGGCGGCCGCTCTCGTAGTCGGAGACGACCGACGGCGACACCGAGAGTTCGTCGGCCAGTTCGGTCTGGGCGATCTCGAAGTCGGTGCGCCACTTCCTGAGCGTCCCCCCCGGGTCGTCGCTGAGCGTTATCTCCCCCGCGATCTTCTCGGCGAGGTCGCGACGCTGTCCGCCCTCCATTGGCACCGTGATGTGCCAGTGACGACAAAAGCGTACCGAAGACGGCGGACGACCGGGTGGTCCCGTGGCCGCCGCTATTCGAGCGAGCGCTGTGCTGTGCGGTTGCCCGAGCGGGAATAGCCCGCCTGGTTCGAGAGACCGTGGCTCTCTCGGTATCCCGAAAATCTTCGGTGCTCGGAGACAGCGGCCGCCAGCTGTGAGGCGCCACGCGCCTCGAATGAGAGCGGGGACACGACCCGCGAGCGGCCCGAGGGCTTTCAACCCACCACGTCGACTGCGGGTGCGGCCATCGGATCGGGTTTATTCCAGAGGGTAGTAATTCGAAATTGGTGTCGAACTCACTGGACAGCTGTCACAGACCGGTGTTCGGTGAAACACCTCTGTAGCGATTTTTCACGACAGGTTCGCGGAGTCACCGACGACACGGACACCTGGATGGTCGTGCACGAGACGGGCGATTTTTGGTCGCGGTCCTCCTGCACCCGGCAATGACCGACTTCGACCCCGACGCGTTCGAGGACAAGTACGCCAACTACTTCACCGAACTCCAGCGAGCGTACAAGCAGGCGTTCGACACGATGAACGACGCCTACGACTCCGAACTGGTCCACGCCATCGACCAGCAGATACTGAACGAGAGCGAACCGTTCTACGAGGGCGACGGCCAGTTCCGCGTGGAGTTGCCCGAGGACCCCCTCGACCGACTCGTCGGTGTCGTCGCCGACGACGAGAAAGTCCAGGCGATACTCGACCGCTACGTCGAGGAGATCGAGGCCGAACTCCGCTCGGTCTTCGGGTTCGAGGACTGACACCGGGTTCGGGCCGGAGACCGAAACCGACTCGACCGTACCGTCGAGGCAACTCCCGGATCCGGCGGTGAGAACGGGCGCGAGAAACTTATACAGACTCGACGCGAACGTGGGCGCATGTTCGTCGGTCACGGCCTCCTGGCGTTCGCCCTCGTCGTCCTCGCGGGCCAGCGACTGGACTGGGAGCGCCGGACCGTCCTCGCAGTCGCCGTCCTGGCCGCACTGTTCGGAACGCTCCCGGACATCGACGTCGTCTACGCGCCGGTCGGGCTCGTGCTGGGCGCCGACCTGGCCGACCCCGTCGAGTCGTTCTGGGCGGTCGGTAACGAGGTCCACCGCGGCGTCACCCACTCGCTCGTCGTCGGTGTTCTCACCGCTGTGGGAGTCTATCTGTTCGCCCGCGAGGGGACCCTCCTCAGGACCGCAGGAGTCGCGATTCTCGCGGGCGTCCTGGCGCTCACGACGCTCGTCTCGGGTGGGCTCGCGGGCGTCGTCACGCTCGTGTTCGCCCTCGGCGCGGTCGCGCTCGTCGCGGTCGCCGACGAGTACGATATCGCACCCCGCCACACCGCCGGCGCGGCACTGGTCGGCCTGCTGACCCACCCCTTCGGTGACCTCGTGACCGGGTCGCCGCCGGCGCTGCTGTATCCCTTCGACGTCACGCTCGTCGCAGAGCGGGTGATCCTTTCAGGTGACACGACGCTCCACCTGGTCGGTGCGTTCTGGCTCGAACTCGCGGTCGTCTGGCTGGCAGTGCTGGCGTACTTCCGCCTGACAGACCGGCGCGTGAGGGACCACGTCGAGCGCCCTGCGGCCGTCGGCGTCGTCTACGGCGCGGCCGCGCTGGTCCTGCCCGCTCCCACCCTGGACGTGTCGTATCACTTCGTCTACAGCGTCCTCGGGGTCGGACTCGTCGGCGCCGTGGGTTCGCGACCGGTCGCTCGCTTGACCTGGCGGGCCGTCGTCACCGCCCTCGCGGCCGTCTCGGTCGCGTCGCTGTCGTACGTCGTCGTCTACGCCGTGGCGTGACGGGCGAGCGGCGACCGGCCGACCTCCCTGCATCCGACGCTCAGTAGCCGTCGGCGGTCGGACTGTAGTCTTCGATCTCCACGGCACCCAGCGTCAGCGCGTCGGCCTCGTACTTGCCGTTGGGCGGGAGATACCCCGCGCCTTCGAGGACGGCCGTCACGACCGCCTGTTGTTCGGCGCGGACGCGCATCGTCCCCTCGACGGTGTCGACGCCGTGTGTGGCGCAGTATACGCCCGCGATCTCCCAGCTGTGGTCCTCGTAGCAGGAGAGCGCGACGGTCACGCTGTCGCCGGTCGCGAGCGTCGCCCCGCAGCGCCGACAGTCGACGGTCGCCGTGGCCATGTCCTGAGTGACCGCCAGGCTCTCCACGACGCGTCCCGTGAACGTCCGCACCAGTTCCCGCTCGGAGAGGCGCCCAGGCATCGGCGTTCGTCCGCCCCTCGGGGCTGTTCACGTAAATACGCTCGCGTGACGCGGGATGACAGCGGGGTGACCGGAACTTTTTGGTCGCGGAGAGCGTCGTCGACGGTATGAGCGACACGGACGAGACCATCGACGTGGGCCTCGGCGAGATCGTCTACGACGAGGACGGGAACGCGCTGGGGACGGTCCGTGGGTTCGACGAGCACGGTTTCTACGTGACGACCGAGGAGGGCATCGAGGCGCTGTCGGCCGAACACGTCTCGACCGGTGTGGCCGGCGAGGCCGAATTGATGTGGCGCTGCTGGGAGTGTGGCGAGATGGGCCAGATAGAGGCGATCCCCGAGACCTGCCCCTCCTGTGGCGCCGAGCGCGAAGCGATCTACTACTGGATCGAGGACTGAGAGAGTGTCCAGAAGGCGTCCGGAGCGTCCGCTCGTGTGCCGAACAGACGTCACACCGGAGGCCCCTCGCCGATGACCGACGGGACGGTCCCCCGCGAGGGAGCGCGGATACTCGTCTTCGGCGCCGGGAGCCTCGGCAGTCTCCTCGGGGGGTTGCTCGCGCGGGCACACGACGTGACGCTCGTCGGCCGCGAGCCCCACGTCGGGCGGGTTCGCGAGGCGGGACTCCGCGTCGAGGGTGAGCTATCGCTGGAGGTCCGCCCGGCGGCCGCGGCGACGGTTCCCGACGGCCGGTACGACCTGGCACTCGTGACCGTCAAGGCCGGCGACACGGCCGCGGCGGCCGAGGCGCTGTCGGCTGCCGAGGCGGCCGAAACGCCGGGAGGAGTCGAATCGGAGGCGCCGGCGACGGCTGATACCGGTACCGAGACGGGGATCGGCGCGGTGTGGTCGCTCCAGAACGGCCTCGGAAACGAGGAGCGACTCGCCGCCGCGCTCTCCTGTCCGGTGCTCGCGGGGACCTGCACGTACGGTGCACGCCTGGTCGAACCCGGCGTGGTCGCGTGTACCGGCGTCGGCAAGGTGACGGTCGGTCCGGCCGGCGGCGGCGCGTCGACACTGGCCGACACGGTCGGGGCGGCCACGAACGCGGCCGGTATCGAGACGACGGTCGCGGCGGACATGCCCCGCCGACTCTGGGAAAAACTGGCCGTCAACGCCGGTATCAACGCCGTGACGGCGCTCGCGCGCGTCGAGAACGGTGCGCTCGTCGACGGTCCCGCCAGCGAGGTGGCCCGGACGGCCGCCCGGGAGACTGCGACTGCTGCCCGGGACGCGGGCGTCGGTCTCGACCCGGATCGCGTCGCCGAACGGGTCACTGCAGTGGCCGAGACGACGGCGGCGAACGTCTCCTCGATGCGGTCGGACGTCGAGGCGGGCCGACCCACCGAGGTCGACGCCATCAACGGCGCGGTCGTCGACCGGGCGAGCGAGCCGGTGCCGGTCAACGAGACGCTGACGGCGCTGGTCCGTGCCTGGGAGCACGAACGCGGCCTGCGGTGAGAAGGAGCGTACTCGCGAGGGCGACGACGCGACCCCGACCAGCCAGCGGGCCCATACGCGTCCGGGTCGGTGCCGTCTGGCGGAACTCTTAAACCGTCGACAGGCGAGTCGGGGGGTATGGTCGAGGACGCCGACTGGTTCTCGCCGGACGCTTCCGAGACGGTGGTCTGGCACGGCAAACCGCGGGTGCGGCGGATCGTCCCGCAGGTCGTCGGGGCGGTGTTCATCGTCATCGTCGCCGTCGGCGGCGGTTTTGCGCTGTTCAGTTCCGACCTGACCGGCGGCGACCCGATGGTCACCGTCGCACTCTGGGGCGCTGTCGGACTGGCCGTCCTCGCGGCGGTCGGGTGGGTCGCCCTGGCGTATCTGCGCGTGCAGGCGACCGACTACGTCCTGACCGACCGGAACGTCTACAAGAAGACCGGCGTGCTCTCGGAGCGGGTCGTTCGGGTCGGGCTCGACCGGATCCAGAACGTCACCCTCCGCAAGAACCTGACGGGCAACCTCTTCGATTACGGCACGATCCTGTTGAGTACTGCCGACGGCGGCACTGCACTGGCGATCACTGACCTGGACAACCCCGAGGGGTTCCGCGACGAACTCGGCCCGCTCGTCGACGCCTCGGGCGGGCCCGGGGGCGACGGCTACGGCGGTGGCGAGACCAGCGCCGAAACGGGGGCGGTCCTCGACGCGGAAACCGTCGACGCGATGGTCCCCGAAGCACGACGACTGCGCGAGTCGGCCGAACGAGTGGCGACGAACTTCGAATCATGAGTACGACAGACCCGGACACGACGGACGGTAGCACGACCACGGCATCGACGGACGACTCCGATGGGGCGGCGCTCGCGAGTCCCGGCGAGTACGAGACACCCGAGTGGCTCTCGCTCGACCCCGACGAGGAGGTGGTCTGGGTCGGCGAACCGGTCCTGTTGAGTCTCGTCGGCACCGTCGTCATCGGTGTCGTCCTGATCCCGGTCCTGATCGGGTTCGTCATTCTGCTGGCCCTGCCCTTCTCGTATCTCGCGATCAAGAACACGGACTTCGTCGTCACGACCAAGTCGCTGTACGTCAAGAAGGGCGTCCTCTCGACGAACATCGAGACGGTCGACATCGACAAGATCCAGAACACCGAGTACAACCAGTCGTTCTGGGGCAAGCAGTTCGACTACGCCAACATCGACATCTCGACGGCGGGCAGCGCCGGCGCGGACATCACCTTCCAGTCCATCGAGAACGCCCGTGCGGTCCGCGAGCGCATCTCCGAACTCGGCAACCGCGCCCGGAGCGGCCGGAGGTCGAGCGGAGCCGGCGAAGGGGGTGCCCACCCCCGCGACGACCGTCTCGACGAACTGATCGGGGAACTCCGGGCGACCCGCGAGGCGATGGAGCGCATCGAGGCGAAACTGGACGACGGCCGAGGGGCCGGTGGGTCGAGTGACGGGGTCGACGGGGCTGGTGGGTCGAGTGACGGGGTCGACGGGGCTGGTGGGTCGAGTGACGGGGTCGACGGGGCCGGCGACGGGTGGAACGAGGCAGACGGCGGCCCGGCCGATAGCGACCGGTCACGGTGATCGCCAGACGCGGACCGGAACGTCCGGCGAAACTGACCATTTTCGTATCAATTATCTACTGCCTTTTTGTAGGATGTCCACAAAGAGGAGGGTGAAGCCGAACGGCTTCGGAGACACATGGACCTCGAAGATTTCATCGCGTCGAACGCGCCCGGCGAGGGTCGCGAGAAGTTCGAACTGGAGAACAGCAAGCTACTGGACATCGACGTCAACGGCTCCGTGATGGCGAAAGCCGGGTCGATGATCGCCTACGACGGCAACCTCACGTTTACCGGGAAGTCCTCGGCGGAGGGAGGCGCCATGGGCTTCATCAAAGAGAAGGTGACCAGCGAGGGGACGCCGATCATGGAAGTCGAGGGGCAGGGACACCTCTACGTCGCCGACCAGGAGAAGAAGATCCAGCCCATCCAGCTGGACGCCGGGGAGTCGATCACCGTCAACGGCGAGGACGTCCTCGCGTTCGAGACGAGCGTCGACTACTCCATCGGCACGATCGGGAGCATCGGCGGCGCACAGGCGGGCGGACTGACGAACGTCTACCTCGAAGGCCCGGGGATGGTCGCGATCACGACCCACGGCGACCCGATGGTGCTCGCGCCGCCGGTCAAGACCGACCCACAGGCGACGGTCGCCTGGAGCAGCAACCTCTCGCCGAGCATCAGCAGCGACCGGTCGATCAGCGACTCCATCGGCCAGTCCTCCGGTGAGACCTACCAGATGGCCTTCGACGGCGGACAGGGGTTCGTCGTCGTCCAGCCCTTCGAGGAAGGCCCGCAGGGCACCGGCGCCTGAACGGGGTGTCCCGGCGTCGAGCGCACAGAAATCGGCTGTGACAGTCGTGTACCGCTTTTTTCGCGAGAAGATCTGACCGCAGTTATCAGACGTAGGTGAACCAGTCGTCGTAGCCGTCGAGTTTGCCCTCGACCAGGTCGAAAAACTCCGTCTGGATCTCGTCGGTGACCGGACCCTTCGTGCCCGCGCCGATCACGTTGTCGTCGACGCTCCGGATGGGCGTGACCTCCGCCGCCGTGCCCGTAAAGAAGAGTTCGTCGGCGGTGTAGAGTTCGCCCCGCGAGATGGTGGCGCCGTCGTGGACCGTATAGCCCATGTCCCGGGCGAGTTCGATGGCCGTCTGGCGGGTGATCCCGTCGAGGATCGACTCGGCGAGTCCGGGCGTGTAGATCTCGTCGTCACGCACCAGGAAGAGGTTCTCGCCGGGGCCCTCTGCGACGTTGCCCTCCTTGTTGAGGACGATCGCCTCGACGTAGTCGTTGCCCTTCGCTTCCAGCGAGGCGAGGACGCTGTTGACGTAGGCCCCCGTCGTCTTGGCGTTCGTGGGGATCTGGCTCGAGGAGTGTTTGCGCCACGACGAGATGGCGACGTCGACACCTTCTTCGAGGGCTTCCTCGCCCAGATACGCGCCCCAGGGCCAGACGGCGACGGCCACCTGCACCGGCGAGTTCGCCGGATTCAGCCCGAGCGGACCGTAGCCGTAGTAGGCGATCGGGCGGATGTAACAGGACTGGAGGCCCTCGCGGTCGATAAGTTCGAGTGTCGCGTCGGTCAGTTCGTCGGGGTCGTAGGGGATGTCGATGTCGTAGGGCTTGGCGGAGTCGTAGAGCCGCTCCAGGTGTTCCTCCCACCGGAAGATCGCGGGTCCGTCGGTCGTCTCGTAACAGCGGACGCCCTCGAAGACGCCGGTGCCGTAGTGGAGCCCGTGGGTCAGAACGTGGATGTTCGCGTCCTCGAAGTCGACGAACTCGCCGTCCATCCAGATCGTGTCGACGCCCTCGTACATCTCCGGTCGGTCGCTCATGTGTGTCCCTCGCTGAGGAGCGCCCTGCGCTTATAGCTGGCCGTTCCCGCCGCCTCGACCCCGCTCTCGCTGTTCATGGATCCGCTTTTCCCGCCTCCGTAATGAGTGTTGACGATTCACTCGCCTCGCGCGAAATGGTGTCTGTTCCGACGCGGTGTTTCTGTCGGTGACACTCCTCCTCCGGCGGGTTCCTGCCGGCGACACTCCCACCGTGGCACGTTTCTGCCGGTGAAACTCCTCTCTTGGCGCGCGCCGTCGAGCGTGCCGGAGCACCGCGGAGGCCGCGAGACGGCGCGCGCCACGGCAGTCGTGGGGACCGCAGAAACGGTTACTCCTCGACGACGACAGTACCGACCATGCCCTGTCGGAGGTGCGGGATGCAGACGTAGGTGTACTCGCCGGGCGTCTCGAAGGTATGTTCGTAGGTCGTCCCCTCCTCGGCGACGTCGTTGGGGCTGCCGTCGGCGCCGTAGCTGGCGAAGGGTTCGGCACCGTCGGGGATGGACACCTGCGGGGCGTGGTCGGGGACGCCCGAGACGTTGTGATTCGGACTGGCAAAGACCCACGTCACCGTCTCGCCGACGCTCGCGGTGATCTCCTCGGGGTCGAAGACCGTCCGTCCGTCGGGACCGGCCTGGACGTCACCCTCGGGTGTGTCCGTCCCCCCGTCGTCACCACCGCCGGAGCACCCGGCCAGTGTTGCGAGCGTCGCGACTCCGAGCGACCCGAGAAAGCGCCGGCGCGTCGAACCCGTCATCACCCGGACTCGGGACGGACGGGACTTCAGTCGCCCGACTCGTTCGACGCGTTCGACTCAGAGGTCGACGACGAGTCCGTCGCCGTCCCGTTCGTAGGTCGTCTCGAACGGTTCCGAGCGGTCGCGCATCGTCTCCCGGAGCCAGGTCGCCTCCTTCTCGGTGGCGAGGCGGGCGCCGTCGTCGATGTGGATCGGGGTGAGCCGTATCCGGTCGAGGCCCGTGCCGTCGAGCGTGACTTCGAAGACGTAGCTCTTGTCGTTACCCAGGTCGTCTTTGATCCCGAAGTCGTCGACGAGGTCGCCGGTGTCGTGGAGGACGACGCCGCCGCCGTACTGTTCGACCGCCTGGACGCAGTGGGCGCTGTGGCCGTGGACGAGGTCGGCGCCCTGGTCAACGAGCCAGTGGCCGAACGAGACGAGGCGGTCGCCGGGGCGCTCGACCCAGTTTTCCCCCCAGTGGACCGAGACGACGAGCAGGTCCGGGTCCGTCGCTTTCGCGCGCTCGATGGCGTCCCCGACGAGGCGCTGGGTCCGCTCGTTCTCGGGGTCGCTTCTGGCCCAGGCGATGCCGGGTCGGTCCCCGGTCGCGGCGTAGAACTCGTACTCGTCGGAAAAGGAGACGACGGCGACGTCGAGGTCGCCGATGGTGAACGTCGCCGGCTCCCAGGCCGCCGAGGGAGGCTCGCCGGTGCCCGCGTTCTCGATCCCGTCCTCGTCGAGCGCGTCGATCGTGTCCATCAGCGCCACCGCGCCGAAATCCATGGCGTGGTTGTTCGCCAGCGACGCGTACTGGACGTTCCCGGCGCCGAGAGCTGGCACTGCCCACGCGGGGTCTCCCCGGAAGTAGAACGCCCGGTCGGGGAACCGTTCGCCGCGCGTCGAGAGGCAACACTCCAGGTTACAGCAGACGCCGTCGAGGGACTGGAGCCGGGCCTGGAGGTCGTCGCTCCAGATAGAGGCCGGGTCGACGTCCTCGTCGCCGTAGATGCTGTTGAGACTCCGCCCGACCATCGTGTCACCGGCGAACCCGACCGTCGTCTCTCCGAGAGCGGGCGTCTCCGTCGCCGTCGGCTCGTCGTCGGTCGCCGTGTGTTCGTCGGGCGACTCCGTCTCCGTAGGGTTCTGTCTCGTATCAGTGGACGTGGACCGGTCGCCCCCCGGAGTGGTGCCGGTTACGGTTCCGTCGGTCGCGGTGCGGTCCGTGGGCGGGCCGGTCTCGTCGGTCGCAGTGGGGTCGTCGGACGTCTCGGCGGGCGTCGCGTCGTCCCCGCGTCCGATGCAACCGCCGAGCGCGACGCTACCGACGGCCGCGAGAAACGCGCGGCGGCCGCTATTCATCTGTGAGGCAGTTCCGGGCGGGGTCGCGAGGACCAGTACGGTGGGCGAATCGGTTGCGAGTGCGGTCTGGAGGGTGGGTACGTCGCAGGTCCCTGTCTCGTGACATGAACGTACACGCTAGACGGGTGTGCCGCAATATTATCCGCCGGGTAACTCGCCGGCGTTCGCGTTACCTCCCGGCTAGCCACTGCAACAGCCCGTTCGGCCGACCGGCGACGGAGCGTCTCCCCGGGGACGGAGCGTCTCCCCGGGGACGGAGCGTCTCCCCGCCGGCGGCTCCCTCGTCTCTCCTCGTCCCCGGTTCGACGCCGTCACTCAGGCCCTGAACGGGCGGGAGGTCAGTCGGTCGACTCCGCTGATTCGGCGGACTCGCTGGATTCGGGGGACTCGCCGGAATCGGTGGTGTCGGTAGTGTCGACGTCGCCGGATCCGCCGAGTGCGTCGATGACGTCACTTCCCTCGACGTAGACGAGGCCGTGGCGCTCGGCGTAAGAACGGGCCGCCGCCGGCGAGCGCGCGCCGCCGGTCTCGTCGTCGAGCATCTCACAGACGACCATCGCCGGCGGGCGACCGGCGGCCTCGGCGAGGACGAGAGCGAGTTCGGTGTGGCCCTCGCGGTCGGCGACGAGGTCGGGGGCGGCACGGAGCAGGTGGACGTGGCCGGGCGCCCGGAACTCCCCGGCGAAGTCCACGTCCGCGGGCGAGGCCGCCGCGTCGGCGAGGCGCGTGATTGTCAGCGCGCGGTCGCCGTCGGTGATCCCCGTGTAGGTGTCGCGGTGGTTCACCGTCAGCGAGAACGACGACCGCTCGTCGTAGCCCAGGTCGTGGTCGGCCGCGGCCGCGTGGTCGAGGACGTCCTGCTGATAGGGAAGCTCGAACGCCGACGCGACGCTATCGGAGAGGGCGACACAGACCAGACCGCCGGCGTCGTTGCGCATCCGTGCGACGGCCTCGGGCGTGACGGCGCCCGCGGGATAGACGAGGTCCGTCTCGCCCTCGCGGTCGGCGGCGTCGTGGACGAGCACCGGGTCACCCTGGCGAAGGGCCTCGACGGCGCGCTCGACGCTCCCGGTCGCCTCGCTGGCGTCGGTGCCAGTGCCCGTCCCAGCGCCAGTGCCACTGCCGGTCCCGGTCACCGTCTCACCTCGCGAGTGCGACGGGTCACTGTTCGGAGACATAGATGGTGAGCGTCGACCCGTCGTCCAGGTCGAGTTCCTCGCGGAGTTTCGCCGGCGCGATGACTTCCAGCTGGTCGTCGCCGTGGTGGGTGCGCTCGGGCGTGATGACGTGGGCGTCCTCGTACCGGTCGCCGTCCTCGTTGGCGACGGCCGCCGGGTAGCAGTACGCGGGGCCGTAGGTGCGGTCCTCGTCTTCCCAGCCCTCGATCGTGACGGGCTCGTAGGAGGTGAGCCGGCCGCGCTCGCGAACGCTCTCTGTCCCGAGTTCGATGTTCAGCGTCCCGAGGAACGGCTCGTACCCCAGTTCCTCCTCGAACTGGCGCATGTATCCCGTCAGCGAGATGTAGTGGCGACCCTCGCCCATGCCGCTGGTGACCGACCCTCGTAACTCGACGGTGGCCTCCTGCTCGAAGATGCGCCGGTAGTCGGCGTACTCTCGCTGCAGGGCGCGCTCGCCCTCCTCCGTGACGGCGACCCACTGGCCGTCCCCGACGATCTCGCGTTCGAGCAAGCCCGCCTCCTCCAGGCGCTGGAGGCGTCGCGATGCGGTCTGCGTGGAGGCGTCGAGGCGATCGGCCAGCGCCGAACACGAGATCTTCGCCTCGCTATCGAGGCCGTGTTCCAGCGCCAGCGACTTCAGCGTCGCCAGTTCGGCGTGTCCGACCGCCGACGCCGTGACTCCTGACATACCCGGGAATTGCCGTCACGTCCGGATAAGTGTACCGAATACGGGACGTGTAACAGATCTGTTCAGGTGAACGAAACGTCGGACGAACGGGGGCAGATCCGGCGAGGACGTGGCGTCAGAGTGAGTCGCTCGAAGTCCGGTCCGGGTCGGGGCCCGCGTCCGATCCGGGTCCGCCGTCGGTCGCGGCGCGGGTGCCAGTTCCGGCCCCGGTCCCGGCTCCGGCACCGGTCGCGCTCGCCGTCGGAGCGGCGCCGTCGACGACGAACTCGTCGAGGAGGTCCTGGAGGTCGTCGGCACGGCCCGAGAGCGAGCGGGCGTTGTCGGCGGCCTGGGTCAGCGAGGCGGTCTGTTCCTCGGCGGCGGCCGAGACCTGGTCGGACTCGTCGTCGATCGACCGGGCGGTGTCGGCGACCTCGTCGATCATCGAGGCGACCTCCTCGGTCGACCCCGCCTGGTCGTCGGTGGCGTCGCTGACCTCCTGGATGCTCGCGTTGGCCGCGGCGACGTTGTCGGCGATCTCGTCGAGCGCGTCGAGCGCCTCCTCGACGGTCACGGTGCCCGCGTCGACCCGCTCGCCCATCTCGCGGATGTTCACGACCGTCCCGTCCGTCGACTCCTGGATGTCGGTGATCAGTCGTTCGACCTCGTCGGTCGCCTCGGCGGCCTCGCCGGCCAGGCCCTTGATCTCGTCGGCGACGACGCCGAACCCCTCTCCAGCCTCGCCGGCGCGGGCGGCCTCGATGGAGGCGTTGAGCGCCAGCATGTTCGTCTGTTCGGCGATGTCGGCGATCATGTCGACCACCTCGCCGATCTCGTCCATCTCGGCGGCGAGCGACTCGACCTGGTCGACGGTGTCGTCGGCTTTCCGCTGGATGGCGTCCATCTCGTCGATGGCCTCACCCGCGGAGTCGCGGGCGTGCTCGCCGGCCTCGACGGTCTCGGACGTCGTCCGGGCGATCTCGTCGGCCGAGGAGGCCACCTCCTCGACGGCCCCCGAGAGGTTCTGCATCTCCGAGGCCACCTCCTGGAGGTTGCGGTGCTGGTCGTCGGCGTCGGCCGAGACCGCCTGCATCGACTCGGCGACCTGCTCGCTGGCGCTCTGGCTCTCGGTCGCGCCCGCCTCTACCTCCTCGCTGGCCCGCTGGACCTCGTCGGCGAACGACCGGATCTGGACCAGCGTCCCCGCGAGGTCGTCCATCATCTCGTTGAACGCCTCGGCAATCTCCGTCATGGCCTCGCTCTCGCTCTCGGGGTCCATCCGCCGTGTCAGGTCGCCCTCGGCCGCGGCCCCCATGACGTCGCCGAACTCCTCGGCTTTCCGCTCGAGTGACTCGCTGAGTCGCCGGGCCTGCTCGCGTTCGGTTTCTGCCTCTTCGCGGGCCGCCTCGGCTTCCTCGCGGGCCTGCTCGGCGTCGACGCGCGCGTCCTGGGCGTCTTCCTGGAGTTCGACGGCCTCCTGGCGCGCCGCGTCGGCCTCGGCCTTCGCCTGTTCCATGTCGTCGACGACGGCCATCGTCCCCGTCGAACCGACCGCGTAGACGCCGACGGTCGTCGCCAGCAGCGCCACGCTCATCGGGTCCATTATCGACGGGAGGAATCCGATCCACTCCAGCAAGACCGCGCTCGTCCACATGAATCCCAGCAGCGCACCGAACGAGAAGTTGGCCCAGAACCCGCGCTGGAGGTCCGTATCCCGGTAGTTCAGATAGCCGTAGACGACCGCGCCGCCGAAACCCAGCGCCGCGACGAAGTCGAAAAAGACCGTTATCTCAACCATCCGTCGTCACCTCTTCGCCCACGACCTCTCGTTTGCGGTGGACGTACGCCGCCGCGAAAAACGCCAGTCCGGCGCCCATGAGTCCGACGCCGTGTTCGGCGAGGTTGAACACGTCCCCGAGGAACAGGCTCTCCACGTTCGTACTCAACGCCGCGACGACGAGCATCCCGTACCCCAACGCGAACCATCTGGACCGCTCACGATACTGGACGACCACGGGGACGATCCCGACGAGCGCCACCGTCGCCACCGCGATCTCCATCGGACTGAGCGCACTGAGTGTTTCGAACATCTGTGATACCCGTAATTCTACCCAGGTATCTCGCGATATCCAGCATGAAACTTCCCGCCCGATTACAACCGCTGATAACGACCAGACCGGGTGAGAGCGAACGGGGAATTGCGCGATTATCGGAGTCAGTCGCCAGTGACCGGGTCCCGGGCCCAGAACTCGCTGTCTTTGTTCAGTTTCGGGACCCAGGTGTCGTCGGTCTTCGAGAGCAGCGTGACGTGTGAGACGGGGACTTCCTTGAGGACGTCGTGGTCGGGCATGTGTTCCTGGACGTCCTCGGTAAAGTCGCGGACTTCGTCGTGGTCGGGCATCGAGTCACGGTCGAGGCGGCCCCGGGAGTGCCCGACGTGCATGTACGCCTTCAGCTCGACGAAATCCGGGTCGGCCCGCCGGAACATCGCCGCGTACCACTCGGGGTGGTGCATGTTGTGGCCCTTGACGAGCGTCGTCCGCAGGACCGTGCGGGTCTCCTCCTTGTCGGCGAGGACGTCCAGCGTGTCGATAAGGCGTTCCCAGGCGTCGTCCTCGACGGCTTTGACCGTGTCGTCGAACGTCCACCGGTCGGCGGCGTCGACGCTCACGTAGAGCTGGGTGGGGTCACACTCGGCGAGTACCTCGGGTTTGGTCCCGTTCGAGACGAGGAAGGTGGTGATGTCCCGTTCGTGGAACTCCTCGATCAGTTCGGGCAGGTAGGGATACAGCGAGGGTTCGCCGTCGAGCGAGATGGCGACGTGGCGCGGTTCCATCGCCTCCTCGAAGCGCTCGCGGGGGACTTCGTCGTTGCCGCCGAATCCAGAGAGGATCTTCCGCTGGAGTTCCAGCGAGGCGTCCGCGACCGCCGCGGGGTCGTCCCACTCGACGTCGCCGAGTTCGTAGGCGTGCCCGGCGTGGTCGCGCCAGCAGAAGACACAGCGCTCGTTGCACTTGACGACCGGCGTCATCTGGATGCAGCGATGGCTCTCGATGCCGTAAAATATATTTTTATAACATTTTCCCTCACCCTTGAGGGCGTTTTTTGTCCACCCGCAGGTCTGTGCCGCGGTGTGGTTGACGCTGTGGTAGTTCGGGTCGTCTACCTGTTTCGGCCCGTCCGATTCGCTCATTACGCGAGTACACGAGAGGGTGTCCTAAACATCCTTTCCTCCACTTCGCTTGTCCAGCTCACCTCCAAGAGGCGTCTCCTGGGTTTTGAGGCGGAGTAGGCTCTCATGGACCAGAGGCCGTCCCCCAGACTTGGCAAACAGCCGGTAGATATATGACAATTGAGTCGGTCAGGAAAAATGCATAATGGGGTGTAGAATGGATCTGGGAGAACCCGGACGATGAGATTACTGACACGGTTACGTGCACGTAGAGACGCAGCGTATGACAACGCGTATCACCACAAACTTCGAGGGCGAATATGGCGCGCGCTGGAAGATAGTAGATTCGACGGGCTACACGACGAGGGTCAACCGTCTGGCCTCAGTTTTTCGAACCCGTTTCCTCCGCGGGACATAAATGAGGGTGACCGACGAACACTGCTCGTCGCCGCACCGAAACGGGAGATGCTCGGTGTAATCGCCGAGGATCTCGACGCCAATCCAGAGCTAAACATCGGCGAGATGCCGTTCGAGGTGACAGACATCTCGTTGCTCGCGCCCGACGTAGGCGAACCCGGCACGCGTGGCGTACTCGAAACTGGAACCGGCGTCGTCTGTCGGCTACCGCCGTGGCGCTGCGAGGAATACGGTATCGAAACAGACGGCGAGAACGCGACGTTCTGGGAACCTGAACACACCATCGAACCGCTGAAGACCCAGTTGGAGAACAATCTCGACCAGAAGCACGACCAGTTCTGCCCGGATGACCTTCCCGGTCCGAGTGAACGGGAGAATGATCTCTTCGACAGCTACGAGCTGATCAAGACGTTCGCTCTTCCCGTAACCGTCACGCAGGGCGTCGAGATGACGTACATCTTGAGCAAGTGGCGGTTCGGCTACGAGGTCCAGGACGATCACCACCGACGGCACCTGAATCTCGCGCTCGATACAGGTATCGGTGGCCGAAATGCGCTCGGGTTCGGTTTCCTCAACATCGACGAGGAGTCGGTTGTCCCTGCAGGTCAGACAGCGGCGAAACCAGTAGAACAGGGAGGATCTGACCGATGACTGGACTCGACGGAGAGAAACTCCAGCAGTATCTACCTGATGGGCCGATCACGTCTCTCCGCCGGATTCAGACGGTCTATGGGGCGCTCGCTGAAGCGTCGAGTGGTGATCTTATCGGCGGTGACCCAGAGTTTGGCTTGTACTACACCCCAGGAGAACTGAGCAATTTCACGACGGAGGACCCAGGGGAGAGCAAGCGATATCTCATCTCGGTAGCGGTCGATATGACCGACGAATCCGTCGATGCTGACGATGTCGAAATCGAGGTCGATTTCCTGACTCCGGACAAAGTCGACGATCTCGGATTCGCCCGGTATCCGTGGGGCCGCGGGATCGACCACAGTATCACACGTCGGGGTGCGAAAGGTGGATCAGACGCGGACACTGCGACCACGTACTGTATCGATTGCCTCGAACGCTGGACGAACGCAGACGGTCGAGAACCCGCAATCGGTGAAGTCGCCAACTCACATCCCGATGGCTGGGTGATCAGGCTACTTCAGGAACTCGGTCAGGACGATGACGTTCAAGAGAGGATCGACAGCCAGACTCAAACGAAGTACACCGACGAGGAGCGTGTTGTCGCGACAGTCAAACTGCGACTCGATCCTTCCGAACTCGAAGAACCTCCAAACGGTGACGATGTGGATTGGTTCTATCCTGGCGAAGTGCACGTTCTCAATTCGGGCATGAAGGCCCGGAAAGACGATAAACTGGCATCAAAGAATCTTTCTGGTGGCTCCAGGTCCCGTGGCCAGGGTGCTTGTATGGTTACTGGCGAACATTCGGAAGTCTTCGGTACGGCAGAAGACCCTCTCGCCTTTTTTACCATCCAACATGCCGAAAAATTCGACGGGATCAAGCGGGAGGAAGCCTGGCGGTCACATCCGGTTTCCTCGAACGCAGCACTTCTGATCCAGTCCGGCTCGTCGCTCGTCGAAGCGTGTCGGACGACCAGAAACGGCCTCGGTGTCTATACCCTCCCGTACTTTGTCGAGATGGACGAACAAGACGCCGAAGAACTGTATTCGGCACTATCCAAACTCCAAGACGAAAGCTGGGACCGGCATCCGATGTTCGTATTAGAGCAGACGATCGAAGAAGTAGCCGGTCCGGAGAAAGCCCAGGCGTTGCGATTCTACGTCATCTCGTTGCGAAACGATAGCGGCGACATCAATGTCATTCACGAAGTACCAGACGTCTCCCTGTACTGGCCGCGACAGATCGGCCGAAGTCACGAGACAGTCTTGCACGAATCAAGCGCGTTCGGCCCGGCCGGGTTCGAACAGGTTCCGAATTGGATACCGATCACTCCACAAACCAATACGAGCGAGGTCGTGAATTCAATCGTCAGCGGTCGATACGCGTGGGGAACCATGCCGGAGATGGCAGGCGACGATGGAGCGATGGCTGATGACCTCGCCGAATGGCTCACGTACGCGTTGTTGACGGGAACGGAGATTCCCGTCGAGCGACTTCTTGAGAGCTACGTCCAGCGGCTGGAAGACGATTACCGTGAAGACGAGGAGGACCGACTCCCGACGAACCAACTCAAGACGCAGTTTGCCCAGCTCGAAGCGCTCGCTCGTGCCGGACTGCTGACCAGCGAGTCGTCGGCTGAACTGACAACGCCACCGAACACTATGACCGAAGACGTACCACACAGAACTGAGATCGCTGGCGACGGCGACCTCTCACTCACCGACGTTCGGCAGTATCGATTAGAAAGATTCATCGAAGATAGAGACTCGCTCAACGGGAACGAGGAACGAAAAGCCGCGTTCCTGACCGGTGTTCTGGTCGGGATGACGAGCTCTCACCAGACGAATACTCGGGACATGAACCGAACAGTCGTCGATCAGTACCCACCGACGCAGATAACAGTTGACCGGCTCGTGCGGATCTGGCCGGAACTCGTCGAGAAAGTCGACGTCTACGCCAAAGACGCTGACTGGGGTGGCGAAACGCTCTTTCCGGAAGTGCTGGACGAACAGGTCGACGGCCTCACACACCCTGATGAGTGGAATCTCGCGCTTCAGGACGTCCGGTTCTTCTACGCGCTTGGGGTCGCGTACGGCAAGCGGGCCAATTCGCGTGCCTACGATCTTCGTGAACAGATCGAATCTCGAAGCGACGACGAGAGCCCCACTGGTGCCGCAGATGTCGCATAGAACGCTCGACGACTACGATACAACCACAACCACAGCAATGTCCGAACCCGAACCCGATACCGACCACGAACCCGTCACGAACCGCTCAGAGATAGTTTTCATCACCGACGCACAGGACTGCAATCCCAACGGCGACCCAATGGGAGAGAACCGACCACGAATCGACCCGGTCACTCAACAAGCGGCGGTCACCGACGTCCGCTTGAAGCGGTACCTCCGTGACCAGCTTCGAGCCGACGGCTTGCCGATCTTCGTCAAACGAACCGGGGACGGTGCCGAAGTGCGTGCGGAACTGGCGCTCGACCTGTTCGACGATGTCGAGTCTGCCGAGGACATCGAAGATATCGAGGATATTGAGAAGGACTTCCTCGCACGCGCGACCGACGTTCGCTACTTCGGTGCGACGCTTTCGTTCAACGCTGACACCGACAGCGATCTCTACGAAGCAGTCAAGGAACACTTCCCGAGTCAGTTCACTGGTCCCGTCCAGTTTTCGCCCGCTCGATCCCTCAACGCGGTCGAAACCAGCGAGGAAACGAGCATGTTGACGAGCGTCATTGCGACCCAGGACGACAAAGAGCAGGGCGGATTCGGGCTGGACGACCACCGGATCAAGTACGGCATCTTCCCGTTTCACGGTCTCGTCGACGAACACGGAGCGAGCGACACCCACTTAGGTTTGACTGACGTCGAACGCCTCGATACTCTCTGCTGGCGCGGGGTGAAAAATCAGACAATCTCACGCAGCAAGATCGGTCAAGAACCCAGGCTGTACGTCCGAGCGGAATATTCGACTGACGGGTATCACGTCGGGGACTTGCACAACGACGTGGAACTCGACCGCGAGCAGTCCAAGCCAGACGGCGAGATGCGTTCTGTTCGCGACGTCTGTCTCGACGTCACTGGACTCGTGGAAACACTCGCGTCAGTTGCGGACGACGACCATCTCGAAACAGTACACATCACTGGCAGTTCCCGGCTTGAGGTATCCTGCGACGGGTCGGCTATCGAGACTGCAGACGAGATCGCTGACGAACTCGAAACACGCGGGGTACCCGTGGATGGGTTCGACGTGTACGAGAGATTCGAAGAGCAACACGCGGAGTGAGCAATGGCGAAACGAGACACCGTGAGTCGAGCGTCTCTCGACGACGGTATCAGCGACGTTCAGGCGCCCTCGATCGAAGACGGCGTCCCGTCGAAGTGTCTCTCGTTCATTCTACGGAGTGACTGGGGACACTTTCGCCGGATCGACCGGACAGTCACGAAACAGACCTATCGCATCCCACCACGGACGACAGTTGCGGGGATCCTCGCAGCGATCGCTGGCGTCCGACGCGACGCCTACTACGACGTGTTCGCTCCCGACTCGTCTGCTATCGCAGTCACCCCGATCGGTTCCACTCGAACAGTGACCCAGCCGAGTCTCGGACTCGGGACACATCCGGGGGAGACGATGGTGAGCACTGGCGGGTCGGGTAAGAAAACAGTCAAAGTCAAATATCCGGATACTACCGACAATCGCCAGATCCATAGCTACGAACTACTCGTCGAACCCGCCTATCGAATCGATGTCGCCGTCGAAGACGAGCGATTCTACAACGCCCTCAAACATCGACTCGAAACTGGCACCTCCTTCTATCCACCGTCGATGGGGCTGTCGGAGTATCTTGCGTGGATCGAGGCTATCGAAAGTGATGGACAGTACGAATATCGGACAGATCCACTAGGGGCGGAGGACACTGCCGACGTCGATAGCGCTGTGCCGAACGGGGTCGATGATATCGTCCCTCGTGCTGGCGTCACGTACGAGGTCGAACGAGTACCGGGCTACATGGAAGCACACAACGGCGGCCGTCGAACGACCGGCTTCGTCGATTACGCGTTCGCTGACGAGTCATTGGAAGTACGATCAGAGTCGGTCGCTCTCGCCGAAGTCGACGGCCACGTCGCCGCGTTCGAGTAGCGAACGAGACACATGACAATCGACACTATCATCTCACATCCCCGCGACGGACAGCCGGACTTTACACTTGAGTCCCACCTTCGAGACGTGCAGTCCAGAATGCAGGATCTGGGTCGTTTCGACGATTCGGACTCATGTAGTACGCGACACATCGCGGGCGTGATCGGGTCACTCCACGACTTTGGAAAAGTCACACCTGCGTTCCAACGACACGTCCGAAACCAGTACAAAGGACCACCGCAGCCTACCTATCACGCCAGACTCGGCGCACTTGCGGCCTTCTGGGTCGTTCGAGAAATTGGTGGGGACGATCGTGACGCACTCGCGGCGTTCACGACTATCTCACGACATCATGGTTCGCTCCCGAACGTCGTCAAACACGTCTTCACTGACGTCCACGCAACTGAAACGGACGATGCCAATCCGAAAGCATGGGCGACGGAGCAGGCAAAAGCGATTCAGACTGCCGAGGACCCACTGTATGCACGAACAGCAGACGAGCTACTGACTGCGGCCGGGAACGAAACGACGACCTGGGACCGGTTTTTCCACGCGATTACGGAGGGTAAACTGTACGATTCACTCGTCGATCCGGTTTCTGAGATGGCGGGGTATACGCCGAAGAAAAGTGTCGAGGCGCTTCCCTCGCGACTCTACGACCGGACGCTCAAGTACTGGGGAAACCTCACACTCGCTGACAAGGCCAGTGCGGGAGACGTCCCCCGCTCGGAATTGCAGCGAGACGCACTCTCCGTTGACCAACTGGATTCACATATCGCGACACTGGAAGCAGACGACGAATTGGAGCAGCGACTCAACGAATTCCGGGAACAGGCCAGACAGACCGCACCTCAGAACGCGGTGGAAACACTTCTTGATGGTGACAGCGACGTCGGTCGTCTCACGCTCCCTACGGGACTCGGGAAGACGTTCACCGGGATCACGACGGCGTATACGCTTCGCGACGAGATCGCTGAACGACAGGAACTCGACGAAAAACCGACTGTTGTCTATGCACTGCCGTTCACGTCCATCATCGAACAGACACGAGAGATTTTCGAGGATCCGGATATCTGGGACGCCGACCCGACCGGACACGCACTGACGATTCACCACTACCTCAGTGAGACGGTGGTACGAGTCGACTCTGAAGGCACAACCGAAGGCGAAGCTGAGACCGACGAGGGGACGTACGTCGAGACTATGCTCGGCGAAAGCTGGCGTGCCGGGACGGTGCTGACGACGTTCGTTCAGTTGTTCGAGAGCCTGGCTGGCCCCACCAACAGTGAGGGACTCAAATTTTCGGCGTTACAGGACGCTGTGATCATTCTCGACGAACCACAGGCACTGCCGAAACGCTGGTGGACAGTGATCCCGCGACTCGTCGAAATCCTGCGAACGGAGTTCGACGCCACCGTGATCGCGATGACGGCGACTCAACCCGCACTGTTCGAGAACTACGCAGCGTTGACGACAGCCGAATTACTCGACGATGTCGACGCGTACTATGATGAGGCTCGTCGGGTCCGATACGATATCGACGATTCCGTGTGGGGGCTCGGGCATCCGGAATTGGAGACAGAACCACTGGCCCATGAAACGGCCGGTAAACGGCTCGTCGACGACATTTTCGATACGAACGGGGAGGGGCGGTCGCGGTCATCAGCACTCGCCGTCTGCAACACGATCGCCAGCTCTCGGCAGTTGACCGAAACAGTTCAAACAGCGTCGCCGATCCCTATCGAACACGTGGGGGAAACGTATCGGGAGGTACTGGACGGTCTCGAACAACATGGAACTGCTACCTGGAATGCTGAGAAGGAAGAGTTCGAAGATGGCACAGATGTCGACATCCTTGCCGGCACTGTTCTCGAACAACTCGGCTTCACCTCCGAAGCAGAGTGGGATGGACCGGAGTCTGGTCCAGTCACCGAGATCTCGTGGTCTTGGTCTGAAGACGGGAAGTCCCCACTGTTCGTTTCGACGTTCAACTCTCGGTACCGACCGAAAGACCGGCGTGTCCTCATCAGGCTCGCTGACGTATTAGCCGACGTCCAGGCCCCGTTCGTGATGGTCTCGACGCAGGCAGTTGAGGCAGGTGTCGATCTCAGTTTCGCACGGGTTTATCGCGATATGGCTCCACTGGATAGCGTCGTCCAGGCTGCCGGTCGTTGTAATCGGTCGTTCGAGTGGGGGAAGGAGAACGGTCGAGTTACCGTGTGGTTGCTTGACGACCCGGACGAGCCATCGGCAGACCTTGACGAGACTCCCACCAAGTACGTGTACGGGAACGAGCTTGGCGAACACTTGAGCATAATCGCGAACTCATTACGGGACGAACTTGACCAGCAGACGGATGTCGACGAACTCTCAATGACCAGAGGTGCAGTACAGACCTACTTCTCGGCCATTCAAGAGAAATCGTTTGCGAGCCAGGAGCTGTACGATTTCGTCGAAGAGTGCGAGGCCGAGTCTCTGGGTCGGAAATCACTCATCCAGGAAGACTATCCGACTGTCGACATCCTCGTCGCTATCACGGACTGGGAGCGTTCGCTCCTCGAAGAGATACGTCAGTCGTTCAAAGACGGGAACAAACCGCGCGCTTACACACAACTGCAACGGGCGTCGGATCTCCGTGTCTCTGTTCCAGCGAAAGACGCTGAGGATGCGCTCTCCAAGGCAAGCCGTGTCGATCTCAAAGAACGGGGTGAGACGGAGGGCGTACAGCTTCTGGCGTACGAACCGAACACGCGAGGTGGATCCTACGACCTCGACGGTGGTGGTTTCATCGCGGACGATGACGACGTGATCGGAGGACGGTTCACCGGCATATGAGCACGAGTCCAAGCTACTCTGACGACGACCGGATCGACGACCTCATCGAAAGTGAGCGAAATCCGCACCGGGAACCACCGGTCCGGATCACCGGGCTGATGGTACAGTACTATCACGTCTGTCGTCGAGAACTGTGGTTCATGTCCCGGGGGATCGATATCGACCGGAGTACGCCGAACATTCAGCGTGGGACCTACACCGACGAGACGAGTTATCGGGACAGCCGTCGTTCGTTCAGCGTCGACGGTCGGATCGCCTTGGACGTCCTTGACGACGGCGACGTGATGGAGGTCAAAGTCTCCTCGTCACTCGAAGAGCCGCCGCGGATGCAACTGCTGTACTACCTCTGGTATCTCGACCGGATCCACGGCGTCGAAAAATCAGGGGTACTGGCATTTCCCCGCGAGCGAGAGCGAGAGGAGGTCGAATTAAACGAGGAGACAGCGGTCAGCATCGAGGAGACGCTCAGCGGGATTATCGACGTCGTCGAGGCGGAGAGTCCACCCCCGCTCGAAAAGAAACCGTACTGCGATTCCTGCCTGTATCAGGACATCTGCTGGTTGTAACCCATGCCCCAGGAAAATCATCACATCTTCGCGGACGGCGAACTGTCCCGGAACGAAGACACGCTCCGAATCGACACCCTCGACGGTGAGACGAAGTATCTCCCAGTCGAGAGCGTTGGAACGATCTACCTGCATGGGCAGATCGACTTCAACACTCGCGCACTCGGCCTGCTCAACGATCACGGAACGACAGTACACGTGTTCGGCTGGAAAGATTACTACAGGGGCTCGTATCTCCCGAAGCGGGAGCACCAGTCAGGAAACACGGTCGTCGAACAGGTCCGTGCGTACGATGACGACGAACGTCGTCTGCCGATTGCCCGAGCTATGATCGAGGCGAGTATCCACAATATGCGGGCGAATTTGAAGTATTACCATGCCAGGGATCACGATTTCGAGGGGGCCATCAGTAGACTCGAGGAACAGCGCGAGCGAGTAGACAGCGTCACCGCCATTTCGGAATTACTGGGTGTCGAGGCGACGGCTCGGAAAGCGTACTACGGTTGTTTCGACGAAATTCTGCGAGACCCGTTCGAGTTGACTCGGAGAGAGTACAACCCGCCGACGAACGAAGCCAATGCGCTTGTCTCGTTTCTCAATGCGATGGTCTACACGACTTGCGTGTCCGCGATTCGGAATACCGCTCTCGACCCCACTGTCGGCTACCTTCACGAACCGGGAGATCGACGATTCACACTTTCTTTAGATATCGCCGACATTTTCAAACCGATTCTCGCAGATCGGGTGCTGTTCAGGATCGTTAACCGTCAACAGCTTGGGATCGACGATTTCGAGCAGGAACTCGACGGCTGCTTGTTGAACGAAGACGGTCGTGTAACTGTCCTAGAAGCATACGAAGAAGCGCTCGATAGGACTGTCGAGCACCCGCGATTAAATCGAAAGGTGAGCTACAAGACGCTCGTCCAGACAGACGTGTATTCGTTGAAAAAACACGTCTTGACAGGCGAGCCGTATCGTCCGACGGAGCGGTGGTGGTGAGAATGTTCGTCCTCATCACGTACGATGTCCCAGCTGAACGGACCCGGATCTACCGGAAACTTCTCCGGAAATATCTCGAACACATCCAGTATTCAGTTTTCCACGGCGACATCACAAAGGGACAGCTCGTTTCTATTCGGAACGAGATCGAGAAGGTACTCGAACCAGACGATTCAGTCTTCATCTTCGAATCGGACGTCTCCGCAGATGTGGAGTGTACTGTTCTCGGCGATGCCGAGGAACCTGGTAGTCGTTTCACGTAGCTTTCGTCGACCCCCCAGGGGGTATCCCAGTATTGACTATCGACGAAAATCTCCTCTTCGAACCGAGAATATTAGGGGCTATAGGCCGTATTTGCGGCATGGTTTCAGAAGGACCCTCGTTGGGTTGAAGCAAGACCGAGGTGCGGTTCCTGGACGAGAGCGTCGAGTTTCAGAAGGACCCTCGTTGGGTTGAAGCCGTCAGCGTCGTCCACCTGCGAGACGGCGTCCTCGTTTCAGAAGGACCCTCGTTGGGTTGAAGCATCATCTGCTGGATCTTCACGGCCGCCGTCCCGATGAGTTTCAGAAGGACCCTCGTTGGGTTGAAGCATAAACGGGCCAGTTGTGGCACCAAACGCACAGACTGGTTTCAGAAGGACCCTCGTTGGGTTGAAGCGCGGACTACCGCTCGGTCGCCGAGCGCAACGCCCGGAGTTTCAGAAGGACCCTCGTTGGGTTGAAGCGAGGACGAGGGCTGGAAGCTCTACCGGGCATCTGAGTTTCAGAAGGACCCTCGTTGGGTTGAAGCTGGAGTTGAGGAACTGCCACCCGGTCCCGTCGCTGCGGTTTCAGAAGGACCCTCGTTGGGTTGAAGCTATCGGTCTTCGGGATAAGACACCAACACCGCACCGTTTCAGAAGGACCCTCGTTGGGTTGAAGCAGCCAGCAGTGGCGCGATGAATGACGGGCTTGGTTTCAGAAGGACCCTCGTTGGGTTGAAGCGACGAGCGGTACGAGGTGTACGTGGTCGACCCGGGTTTCAGAAGGACCCTCGTTGGGTTGAAGCGACGAGTCGCGATACTTCCGCAAGATGCGTCGGTGGGTTTCAGAAGGACCCTCGTTGGGTTGAAGCACCGGCAACGCCGACCGGCCGACCTGCCCGAACTGCGTTTCAGAAGGACCCTCGTTGGGTTGAAGCAATCACGTTCGACTGGTCTAACGACGAGTTCGACTTGTTTCAGAAGGACCCTCGTTGGGTTGAAGCAAGTGGGCAGTCATGGAACTCATGATTTCGTATTCGCGTTTCAGAAGGACCCTCGTTGGGTTGAAGCTCGATCAACCAGTCGGCGGCGCGCATCACGACCTCCGGTTTCAGAAGGACCCTCGTTGGGTTGAAGCGAAATCGTCCACGAGGACCGCGATGTCATCGTTCTGTTTCAGAAGGACCCTCGTTGGGTTGAAGCGACCGCGTCCTGTGGGCCGACGACGAGCGCGCACTCGTTTCAGAAGGACCCTCGTTGGGTTGAAGCGGCGAGACAGATACCACCCAGGCACAGGGCGGGGTTTCAGAAGGACCCTCGTTGGGTTGAAGCGAAACGATGCGCCAGACACAGGGGTCGCTGACCGCGTTTCAGAAGGACCCTCGTTGGGTTGAAGCGTTATCGCCTTCTCGAAAGACGTGGGTCTGGGGTGGTTTCAGAAGGACCCTCGTTGGGTTGAAGCTCGTTTTCGTCGTACTGTAGCCCGTCGCCGCGTTCGTTTCAGAAGGACCCTCGTTGGGTTGAAGCATCGAACAGCAGACGGCTGGGACCGATGTGTTCGAGTTTCAGAAGGACCCTCGTTGGGTTGAAGCACGGCCTCATTAGAGTCAGACCAGGGCTATACGAGTTTCAGAAGGACCCTCGTTGGGTTGAAGCAGGGTACAACGACGGCTCCCTGGACAGCAATGAGTCGTTTCAGAAGGACCCTCGTTGGGTTGAAGCTGCCCCTGGAAGTCCAGCGTGAGTGGTGTCGTTCCGGTTTCAGAAGGACCCTCGTTGGGTTGAAGCGGCCTGGGGCTGCCCGACTGGGAGTGTCCGGTGTGCGTTTCAGAAGGACCCTCGTTGGGTTGAAGCGGCGGCAAAACCTCACTCGCGAATTGGTGGGTCGAGTTTCAGAAGGACCCTCGTTGGGTTGAAGCCCGGCGGCGCCCGGGCCTGCGCGAACGCGCAGTTCGGTTTCAGAAGGACCCTCGTTGGGTTGAAGCGTGATCTTCATCGTCGCCGGGACGGTCTTCAGCCCCGAGTTTCAGAAGGACCCTCGTTGGGTTGAAGCGTGACCATCACGATATTGTCATGCTGAGCAAAAAGAGTTTCAGAAGGACCCTCGTTGGGTTGAAGCGACAGGATCGATTTTTCGCCACCTGACCCCGTCTCAAGTTTCAGAAGGACCCTCGTTGGGTTGAAGCAATTCCGATATTGGTTTCAACTATGGCATCTGGCAGACGTTTCAGAAGGACCCTCGTTGGGTTGAAGCTGGGTCGAGTACTACCAGGAACACGGCGAACCGCCGGTTTCAGAAGGACCCTCGTTGGGTTGAAGCCGGATTGCCACCGCGCCCGTCGTCCCGAGGTAGCGGGTTTCAGAAGGACCCTCGTTGGGTTGAAGCAAGAATGACTGAGTGCAAGTATCCCAGTTGCGACAAGTTTCAGAAGGACCCTCGTTGGGTTGAAGCGTTCGTCACTGTAGGGAATGCGGTGAGCAGTTTGAGTTTCAGAAGGACCCTCGTTGGGTTGAAGCGTGCGGGTGCCCGACGACGTGGAACGGTGCCACATCGGTTTCAGAAGGACCCTCGTTGGGTTGAAGCGGATTCTCGTTGGATCTGAGGGCTGTGTAATGGCGTTTCAGAAGGACCCTCGTTGGGTTGAAGCGGGGACGACTACGTAGTGACGGGCACCAACACCTTCGTTTCAGAAGGACCCTCGTTGGGTTGAAGCAACGGAGGGATCACGGTGACGGACGGTAACGTCTCAGTTTCAGAAGGACCCTCGTTGGGTTGAAGCGAGGACGGCGAGAAAGAGGAAGACGAGGAGATGGACGTTTCAGAAGGACCCTCGTTGGGTTGAAGCACCCGCTGTTCGCCGTCCGGTCCCTCGCTCGCTTCGTTTCAGAAGGACCCTCGTTGGGTTGAAGCCCGATCTCTTTCAGCGTCTCCCACGCCTGGCCGTCGTTTCAGAAGGACCCTCGTTGGGTTGAAGCATCAAACACGCGGTGCGAAACGCGCCGCCACTGCGTTTCAGAAGGACCCTCGTTGGGTTGAAGCGCCCGATACTCATCAGCCGTGCCGTTGTAGGAGAGCGTTTCAGAAGGACCCTCGTTGGGTTGAAGCGAACCAGCCGCCGCAGAAGGGCAAGGTGATGAAGGCGTTTCAGAAGGACCCTCGTTGGGTTGAAGCAAAGCCAACCCAACGCGGTTGGTTAGGCAACCCGTGTTTCAGAAGGACCCTCGTTGGGTTGAAGCGACGTCAAGCGGATCACCGTCGACGAGGAACAGAAGTTTCAGAAGGACCCTCGTTGGGTTGAAGCGTTGAGGAGCCGGACCTGGACCCGGAGGTCGACCCGGTTTCAGAAGGACCCTCGTTGGGTTGAAGCTTGATAACATCCTGCCCCTGATGTCGGCCGCGCTTGTTTCAGAAGGACCCTCGTTGGGTTGAAGCGAGGGGTTTGAACGCCTCTGTGAACTGGTTTACCAGGTTTCAGAAGGACCCTCGTTGGGTTGAAGCAGCTCGGTCGCCTCCTTCGCCTCGTCGACCTCCCAGGTTTCAGAAGGACCCTCGTTGGGTTGAAGCCCTGACTCGTGGGGCGAGGTCGACCGCGGCGAGCAGTTTCAGAAGGACCCTCGTTGGGTTGAAGCTCTTGAACGTCCGTGGCCCTCGCTAGGTCGAACGTCGTTTCAGAAGGACCCTCGTTGGGTTGAAGCCGGATCGCCACCGCGCCCGTCGTCCCGAGGTAGCGTTTCAGAAGGACCCTCGTTGGGTTGAAGCACGACCCGAGACGACAACCGGAGCGAGGACACCCGCGTTTCAGAAGGACCCTCGTTGGGTTGAAGCGTTCTGAGCGTTGACGGCGTCTTGTGACTATCCCCGTTTCAGAAGGACCCTCGTTGGGTTGAAGCCAGTTCGACACTGGGATCAAGGCTGACCACAACCTTGTTTCAGAAGGACCCTCGTTGGGTTGAAGCCCCTCCAGGGAGAGGATATCACCGCGGTCTAACCGGGTTTCAGAAGGACCCTCGTTGGGTTGAAGCGTCTCGGTCGTTATCTCGTTACCGTCGAGATCGACGGTTTCAGAAGGACCCTCGTTGGGTTGAAGCAGTATTCCGGGCGATATGCTCCAGTTCGACGTTCCGTTTCAGAAGGACCCTCGTTGGGTTGAAGCAGACAGAACCCGTGACGCTGGTTTCCAGTTTTCAGGGTTTCAGAAGGACCCTCGTTGGGTTGAAGCGGGCCGCAGACCGACCGCTGGGGGACACCAAAGCGGTTTCAGAAGGACCCTCGTTGGGTTGAAGCGCGCATCCGCGAGTTCGGCGTACAGTTCGGCGATGGTTTCAGAAGGACCCTCGTTGGGTTGAAGCGACCTCGGGATGGCCGTCTCGGAGGCTTAGACCGAGTTTCAGAAGGACCCTCGTTGGGTTGAAGCGGGTTCTGGCGTGGGTCGTGGGAAGTCCGTCTATCCGTTTCAGAAGGACCCTCGTTGGGTTGAAGCTTCTTGGCCTGGTTGTACGTCGGTGCAACCCACCAGTTTCAGAAGGACCCTCGTTGGGTTGAAGCTTCGGCAGTCGGTTCCTGGACGAGTACGTGTTCACGTTTCAGAAGGACCCTCGTTGGGTTGAAGCCACCGGGCGACGAAACCGCAGGCGTCGGTCGACGGTTTCAGAAGGACCCTCGTTGGGTTGAAGCGGCGGGAAAACGACGCTCGCGACGTGGCTCTGTGACAGTTTCAGAAGGACCCTCGTTGGGTTGAAGCCCAGTTGGGATCGTGTCGATCCCATCGCTGTCGAGTTTCAGAAGGACCCTCGTTGGGTTGAAGCGCACTCGCGTTCGACGGTGTGCCGATCGCCGAGCAAGTTTCAGAAGGACCCTCGTTGGGTTGAAGCTTCCAGCAGCCCATCGGCGGCCGCCTCACCGAGAGTTTCAGAAGGACCCTCGTTGGGTTGAAGCGAGCGCGAGCGGAAGATGAACAGCGGTTCTGTCGAAGTTTCAGAAGGACCCTCGTTGGGTTGAAGCACATGCTGGATGAACTCTTCGGGAGTGTCCGTATCGTTTCAGAAGGACCCTCGTTGGGTTGAAGCCGGGTCGTGCTAATCGACGAAGCCGATAGCTGGCACGTTTCAGAAGGACCCTCGTTGGGTTGAAGCGTCATGTTGTTGACGTGCTTGCCCTTCACCCAGTCCGTTTCAGAAGGACCCTCGTTGGGTTGAAGCGAAATCTGGGTGGTGACCCGGAACGAGTCCGTCGCGTTTCAGAAGGACCCTCGTTGGGTTGAAGCGACGGAGCCGACTGGATTAGTCAAGTCGACGGGAGCGTTTCAGAAGGACCCTCGTTGGGTTGAAGCTGGCGCTCCTCGCCGTCGATGAGTAAGAAGTTCCGTGTTTCAGAAGGACCCTCGTTGGGTTGAAGCTGGCGCTCCTCGCCGTCGATGAGTAAGAAGTTCCGTGTTTCAGAAGGACCCTCGTTGGGTTGAAGCGCGTGTCGGTCGACGGTCTCGAAGACGCCAGCGGCGTTTCAGAAGGACCCTCGTTGGGTTGAAGCAAGGGTTGCTTAGTACAACAAAGACTAAGTAACACGTTTCAGAAGGACCCTCGTTGGGTTGAAGCGTCGGGAGGAGGACCGAGACGAGCGGCGGATCCAGAGTTTCAGAAGGACCCTCGTTGGGTTGAAGTAAGATCACCGTTGGCGCCGGTGGGCGCGAGTACGGGTTTCAGCAGGACCCTCATTGGGTTGAAACCCGCGGAACCGACCGCCACCGCGACGCCGGCACCGCGTTTCAGCAGGACCCTCATTGGGTTGAAACTATCACCGGCGGTCTGCTGGGGGGGTCCTGAATGGCGTTTCAGCAGGACCCTCGTTGGGTTGAAGCTGCCGGTCAAACGGCTGTTCTCACTTCACCGTTTCCGCCGATTCGTGACCTACGCGCCGGTATCAGTCATGCTGGCGCAGGCTCTTCACTGTGGTCGCTCCCGACAAGTTCGACGTCGAGATGGATCCGTTCGTAGGGAAGGTAGGGTCGCTTCGACCGCCCCTCTTCGACGATGAACACGAGCCCGTAGTCGGCGAGCAGCGTGACGTCCTCGTGAACGGACCGGTAGTCGCGGTCGAGTGCCTCCGCGAGCGCGGTGATGCTCTCGGCCGCGCCGTCGATGTCCGTGAGTGCCTGGAGCAGTTCGATCCGGCGGCCAGTGAGGATCTTGCGCAACTCGGGGACTGTCGCGAACGAGACGACTGCGGGCGGTGAGTCGCCACTGGCGGCCGCCCGGGCAGTCTCGGCGACTTCGTCGCGTAACTCCCCGCCGGTCTCGACGGTCACACGAAGCACCTCGGGATGGGGGCGGTTACGTGGGTCACGGTACTCGTCGGGCCAGCCGTCGTTGTCGCTGTCGGTCATGTGTTCGTATCCTCGTTGTCGGTGCCGGTGTCGGTGGTGTCGGTCTCGGCCAGTTCGCCGACCTCCTGAAGGAACTGCGCGACGTGCAACACGAGCCCGTCGAACTCGATCTCGGTGTCGTCGCCGTCACGGACGTGTCGATGATGCTTCCCGAGTTCGGGGTCGTCGTGAGCGTTGTCGTAGCGCAGTATCGGTCCCTCGTCGGGCCGGTAGTACTGGAAGCGGTAGAACCACCCACCCGGATACCCGTCGTCACGGACCGCGAACATCTCGACGCGGCCACCGGGAACCGCACGGTTCAGTTCGAGCGGGTGGTTCGACGACATCCGCCGCGTGATATGATCTATGACCCCATAGAACATAATAGTTCGTACGTGTCTTCCCCCTCGCTCGACCAGTCTCCAGCGTCACGACCGTTAGGAAAACCGGCGATGCTCTTCTCAGTTCTCCGCCTCTCCGCCACCACCCACCTCACCGGGCGCGATCGACCCGTAGCGCGCGACGACGTCGAAGTACTCGTCGCCCAGTTGCGACCCGCCGGTGATACCGTAGGCCTCGTCGTCGCCGAAGCGCGAGTCGACGAACCAGCCGGCGACCAGCGCCTTGCGCGCGTCCTCGCGTTCGTCGATGGCCCACTGGGCCTCCTCCAGAAGGACGGTCCCGGCGACGACGTCGTAGATCAGGTCCGCGAGTCGCTTGGCGTGGTACTGGGCGTAGCCCTCGTCTCTCGTCGCCAGCGTCACGAGCGCCGTCTGGAGTTCCTCGAAGCGCTCCTCGACCAGCGCCGCCGAGTCGCCCAGCAGCGAGTGAGTCACCGAATCGAGGCGCTCGTGCACGAAGGGGAGTAACGCCTCGTGGGCGTCGACGCGCTCCAGCGCGCGCAGGACGTCCAGCGAGAGCACGTTGGCGGTCCCCTCCCAGATGGGCAGGACCTGTGCGTCCCGGAAGAGCCGCTCGGTCACCTGTTCCGCGACGTAGCCGTCACCCCCGCGGACCTCCATCGCGTCGGCGACCAGATCGACACAGATGTCCGCTGTCTTGTACTTCGCGATCGGGACGAACAAGCGCATCAGGCGATACGCCCGCTGGTCGCCCTCGTTCTCGGCGTTCCAGGCCCGTTCGCGCCGGTCGTACTGCTTCGCGGCCTCGAAGGCCACTGCCGCGGCGGCCTCGTACTCGACGGTCATCGCACAGAGGTCCCGGCGGAGCAGCGGGTACTCCTGGATCACCGACCCGAAGGCCTCCCGATCCGCCGCGTGGACCTTCGCCTCCAGGAGCGCGCGGCCCATCACCCCCACGGCGCCGGTGGCGTTGGTCACCCGCTCGTAGTTGAGCATCTCGGTCATGTAGCGGAAGCCGCGCTCTTCCTCGCCGACGAGGTAGGCCGTCGCGCCGTCGAACTCGATCTCACCCGTCGGCACCGAGAGCGTCCCGAGTTTGTCCTTCAGTCGCCGGAAGACGCTGTCGTTGAGCGTCCCGTCGGGCAACTCCCGTGGGACGAGAAAGAGCGAGAGGCCCGCCGTCCCGTCCGGTGCGTCGGGGGTCCGCGCGAGTGCCAGCGCGCCCTGGGCGTCGATATTCGAACAGAACCACTCTTTCTAACCGCAACATTGAATATATTGGCGCTAAATGGCAGATATGCGATGGCATCAACCCCACGGCAACAGTACGAGCGAGAACGGAACCGCCTCGACGACGCGAAAGACGACGGCCGCATCTCGGCCGCGGAGTATGACGCAGTCACGACGTTTCTGGACGCCCGGGACGAGTCCTGCGTCGGGACGCCGGCCCGCGGCATCAAGACCACCGACAGCGGCCACAGTCTCCGCTCCTACGCGAACACGGCACGGAAGACCGCGGAGCGGCTGGACGACGACCTGACCGACACGACCGCGGCGGCCATCAACCAGCTGATGTCCGACCACCTGACCGGCCGCCACCCGGACGTGAAGGACGACGGCCTGTCCGAGCGGACCATCTCGTCGTATCAGGGCGTGGTCCGCAAGTTCTACGAGTACCACGACTTCGGCGTGGCCCCGGAGGACATCGAGATAGTGAACCCCGGCCAGTCGCCGGTGGACGAGCGGAAGATGTTCACCGACGACGAGATAGAGGCCATGCGGGACGAAATCGACAACCCCCGCGACCGGTGCCTGTTCGAACTGCTCCTGAACACCGGCCAGCGCATCGGCGCGATTCAGTCCCTCCGGGTGAAGGACGTAGCTCCCGAGGACGGCGTGTTCTGGTTGAACCCCGAAGGCGGACTGAAGGGGGCCGACAAGAACGGCCGGAAGCGCCCGCTACTCGGGGCCCAGCGGCCGGTCCACGACTGGCTGAAGGACCACCCGACGAACGACCCGGAGGACTACCTGATTACGAACCTGCCGACGTGGTCTCGCGGACCGAACGCAGGCGAGATGCTCTCTCAACAGTCGCTCAACCGGATTCTCAAATCCATCGGCGAGCGAGCCGGCGTCCCGGACGAGAAGCTTCACGCCCACAACTTCCGCCACAACTTCGTCACCATCGCTAAGCGGGACTACGGGCTGGACAACGACACCATCAAGCACCTCATCGGCCACGCTCCGGACAGTTCGGTGATGGAGACGACCTACGCCCACCTCACCGACGACGACTACATCCAGGCGGCCGAGGAGGGCGCTGGTATCCGCGAACCGGAGTCGGATTCGCCGCTGACGCCGGCTATCTGCCCGACCTGTGGCGACCAACTCCCCGACGGGGCGAAGGCGTGTTCGGGCTGTGGAAACGTCTTCGCGCCGGACGCACAGGCTACCAAGGAGCAGATTCAGGATGACGTCAAGCGGTCCTACGCCGAGACGGACCCGGAGGACTCCGAGCGGATGGACCAACTCGATTCGATTGATGACGTACTGGCCGACCCAGAGGCGAAGGCCGCTCTGCTGGACGAACTGGAGGACGACCTTCGAGAACGGCTGAGGGCGGACTGACGCCGTTCGACAGACGCAAAGGCAGTGGACCGAGGACCGACCACCTCTTTTCGATACCCGAGCAGGCCCGAGAGCGCCACCACAGAGGCGTTGACGCCGGAACCGACAGGCCGCCTATCCAAGAAGGGCTGCGAGTGCCGGCATAGGCGCGTCGACACAAGAGACTGGCAACCTCCGTAGTCCCGAAGGTTAACCGATTCTTGGTGATGTGACCGCGAGAAACAAGACGAGCAGGACACATGATAGAATACCGATTTATTGCCACGTAGCAACGGCCGATTACCAAAGCGAAACTAAAATCGAATCGAACCCCCTTTGGTTTCACTAGGACTCTTAGGCGCTTTATTGCGATTCTCCAGTCGAAACGACCACTTTCGCTCCGGTCTGCTCATGTTTAATACAGTTCCCGGCTTACCCCGCATTCACACGGAAGTCATGAAAGGCCGACACGACGGTAGAATCGGAGTCGGGATGTCTGCTTGCTTAAGGGGCACGCGACATCCCGGCGTACGACTGAGGTCACCCCTGTCTGCGCCACCAGGGATGACCTTCAACCCCTGGTGGGAGGTCAACCTCGGGTGGGACACCACGGCCAACCACCTTAGTAGTAACTGTCCTTTCAGGGGGTCTTGGCGCAGTAATTAATGGGTTACGACAAGAAACCCGCAGACGAGAAGATAGTAGAGTATCTAAAAGAGATTGAGCGGACCGCTCGTCCCAGCGAGATCGCGGACGGCACCGGTCTGAGCAAGGCGTATGTTACGCGCCGGTGTCGAGCGCTGGCTGAAGCCGGTAAACTCGTCCGAGAGGAAGGCGGTTACATCATCGGACACGACATCCCGGGGATGGATAGTCCAGTCATCCTCAACGCTGACCGGGAGTACCTACTCGATATCGTTCGAGAGGTGGCCCCAGAGCGGATGTCGGAGGCCCGGAGCAAGCCAGTTGATGAGCTGAGGAAGTTCATCAAGAACGAGTTGGCGACGGCGACGTACCCGCTCGGCAACCGGAAGGTCAGTTACGCGGCGGACTAGGGGACTCGCCGCCCCTAGGAAACCACGATTCGGCGAAGACCGTTGCACGTGCCGGTTGAAGTGGTGTTGGACGAAGACGGCTGGATGGAGGGGCACCGGGACGTTTCCGTTCTTACACGAGGCGTATTAAGGACTGAAAAGCGACGTGACTGGCGGGTGCGAGAGTCGAAAAGCCGACGGCGAGGGGCCGCCGGCCCCTGAGACATCCATGCCCGACGACGAGTGACTGACGACAGCGAATCAGGCAGGTCGCGCCGACGAACGCGACCGGGTGAATCGTGGAGTCGAATATCCATGAATCTTCGGAACTACCTGATTGAATATGTGCTAAATCACCGTACAGTACCGGAAATTTGCTTGAATGTAACAGGAGTTAGAAATAAGACGCTGGGGTTCATGGGTTCGTTCATGTCGAATCCTGACGACGGCGACGACGACGCGGACGGAGACGACGCCAAGACGCACCACGACTACCGAATCGCCAAGAACCCGCGGGCGACCCATCCCGACGACGCCGGTCCCCGTGACCCGGCCCAGGACCGCGACGACGAGACCGGCTTCGAGGACATCTTCCCCGGGGACGGAACCACGCTCAAGAGCGCGCAGGAGGAAGTCGAAGCCGCTCTCGACGCCGAGGGCTGGGACCCGCTCGGTGCGGACCCGGTCGAGAAGGGCGAGGACGGCGAGAAGCGCCGACTCTCCCTCTCCGAGGCGGATCTCGAAGACGTGCGGCGGTCGCCGGACGAACGGCGTGAGGACCTGCTCCGGCAGGCTGTCGGTGAGCTTCACCGCCTCAACCGGGCGGTCGAATCCGGCGACTCGCTCACGCGAAAGGACGTCGAGAAGGCGTTCGGTGAGTCAGCGGCCGAGCGCTGGGTGACTCTCCTGGCTGACGACTCCGACGACGACGGTGGGAACGGAGACGCCCGTGACCCGTGGGACCGGCTACTCAACGAACTGGAGGACCTCGAAGCGGCTCTCGACGCCGCGGCCTGATTCACCATGCCGGGGCCAGGTCAATGGGGACAAACGCCGAGTCAGACGCCGAAAGCGCCGCTCGCGGCGCTCTGGAGGGTTGACCACGGTTGACAATGAGCGAGGACTATCGCGCCGTCGAAGTCCCGTCGGGGAAGGACCCCGCTTCATACACCTATCACGAGCGCAGGGCAGAGTTGCTGACCGCCATCGAAGCTTCGGGAAGCCCCCGACTGATGAACTACGCGGCCTACGGACGCCGCTATGACGTCTCACGGGAGCAAATCCGGAAGGACGTGGAGCGGCTGGGCGAGTACGTGAACGAGGCCGCCGACGAGGACGCCGCCACGCTGGAGGGGGAAGCCTTCCTGTGGCGGTGTGCCCGTGAACTGCTCGAACAGGGCGATTACCGAGACGCGGCTCGGACGTATCTCGACCTGGAGGAGTGGCGGCGACAGGACGACCTCGAAGATCTCATGGCCCGCGTCGAAGCCCTGGAGCAGAACCGCCGTGAGAGGCCCACTGACCGCGCGGCCCCGTTCCGCGTCGATGAGATTCTGGACGACTGAGCCATGACAGGATTCAACCGGCGCGACGTAGAGCGCGCCATCGAGCAAGCAGAGAACGGAGACAGCGACGGTCTGGAAGCCGTCGACGACCGTGAAGCGAAGGGTTACGCCGGTCGCGTCGACGTCGGCGCGTTCACTCTCCCGGAGGAAGCGGCCGAGATGGTCGCGGCCGCAACGGAGCCGGACCACCCCGCGCCAGTCGTCGCCTACGAGGACGCTGAGGACGCCGCAGACGCACTCGCAGACATCGACCCGGGCGACGCGGTGGGCTTCGACCCAGAGACGGTTTTCGACGCCGACGAGGGCGGCGACGGGGGCGAGTGACCGTGGCCGACGACTCACCCGACGCCTGCCCGGAGTGCGGCGGGACACTCCAGTATGCCGGAAATAGCATGGTTCTCAGGTGGTCATACAAATGTCAATCATGTGGATTTACTTCTGTCCGGTTTAAGGAGAAGTACGCGAACGTGGACACCTCCGACCGGCGGTGACGTCGTCGCCAGCCCGGGGCAGAATGTGGGCTGAGAGTCAGGTAATACAAATCTTTAAATGCGCCATAGGGCGTCTGAAACCCCTGAATTTAAGGGAATAGGCGCAGACGTATCTGGTAAGTTGGCGAAAGGCCGAGGAAGGCCAAAATCAACCATCTAAACCTTCCTCGCCGGGAACCAAATCACTTGCGGGATGCCGCCCGCAAGCCGCCGCGGGAACGAACCCGTGGACGCTTCGCCTCACGGCGTGGCGTCTGGTGAACTCGGTGGTCGCAGGCACTCACCACCATGTCAGAGCGACCACACGTTAGCGGAGACGATACGAACGTACAGCGAAACGCAACCACCGGGCGTGACCTCTCGGCAGTCCGCGAAAACCGCGAGGACCTGGAGGCGCTGGCGCAGAGCGACCTTCCGGTCGCCTGGGTGGCGCAGGCGCTTCTCGACGCTGAAGCCGGCACTCGCGGAGGGTAACGGTGCCGGCGAAACCGAAGACGACGGGCGTCCCAGCGCCCGCCACCGAAAGCAAGGGCGACGACCGACCCGGTGGAACGGGAGGGGCCGTCTGTGTCGGATGAGGGGGGCCAGCGGCAAGAATACTTCGACCGGCCAGCGCACCTCGCGCCTGAGACGGGGCCAAAAAGTACCGGCGAGGTGGCCTATACCCCACTCCGGAACGCGGCGGTTCCGTGGGCCGACGAGAAGCACTCGATGGAGAAGTCGCTCATCCTGAAAACCGCCGTACTGCACCCGGATGTCTCCCCAGAGGGAATCCCGTTTCACGCGGTTCTGGATGAGGTATACGGGGACGAGTGGGAGTCCGGCGGCCCGGAGTACGGTCGGGCATACCGCTTCATCCAACGGTACGGCGATTACTTCGACACCCACGCGCCGTATGGCGATTTACTCTGGATTCAGCCCACCGGGGCAGGACGCACCTTGATACGTAGCATTGGTAATTCCGGAACGGCCGATGACGGGGACCGCTGGGACCGCCTCCCACGGGAGCGAGCCGCGGCGGTCCTCCGGTCGGCCCGACGGATGCGAACGGACGGCCAGCGGTCCCTTCTGCTCCATCTCCTCGCGGACCACGCGGAGACGATGGTGGACGACACCTCGACGCCGAAGACACTCCACCTCGGGGAGCGAGGCGAGGTGACGGCAGGGGACCGCTTCACGTCCCCGGTGGAGGCGGGGGAGACGCGGGCGACGTTCGAGACGCTGGCAGACGCGCTGACGGCCCGGTACGACGTGGCGACGTGGGTGACGTACACGCTCCCCCGTGAGTGCATCCCATCCGTCTACGGCTCCGTCGAGACGCTGAGAGAGGCACTGGATGGACTCCACGACCGCTTCCGGTACTCCCGGGCAGACCGCCCACGGCCGGGGCACGTTCCGGACTACGTGGCGGTCCTCGAACCCCAGCGGGACTTGGTGGCGCACCTGCACGTCGTCTACGGCGGCGAGGAGCGCGTGATGGCCCGCGAGGACCTCCGGGCGGACTGGGCCGACCTGGTGGACGCGCCGGCCTCGAAGCCGCCACAGGTGGACGTGCGCACCCTCTCGCTGGACGTGGACGAGTGGACGGTGACGGCGGTCGACGGCGAGAACGTGCCCGCCTACGACGGCGTCCGGGAGTACCACCGGGAGGGCTTCCGTGCCCTCGCTCGACTGGCGGAGATGGAAGCGGACGCGCTTCACGGGCTGGCGGACGACGTCGCTAACGGCTACCGGCAGGACGAGGGCCGGTCGCTGGCAGGGCTGGCGCTCCCGTTCGCTACCGGCGCTCGGTTCGTATCCGCCTCAAGAGCGGTTTCGGCCGCCTAAACAGCCCAGACCTTATATTTCATCGTACACTATTTCCGACATGGACCGTCTCAAGGCCCTCCTACTCCCCACGGGAGTCGGTGTTCTCGTTGTCGTACTCGGAGCAATCAGTGCCATCATGGCCGAGGGGCGCCAGGCGGCACGAGCGGGAACGGGGCCGCTCGCGGACTTCTTGTCCGAGCTCATCCTGTTCTTTCTCTTGGTCATCATCGTCCTTGGTGTGTTCGGTGCTATACGAAACGCGGCGTAGAATAGTGTCGAGGCCACTCCAGTCAGCCTAACCCCGGGGTTTCCGGGGACAGACCCGCCTTGCGGAGCATCTCGGACCCAGAGACAGGTCCACCGGAGTCCTGGGTAGCCGTGACCGTCACGATTTTGCGGGAGTATCCCGAAGGACGACCTGCCGGGGGTTGATGCCACACTTTCCCCGGCGTCTTAGCCGGCGAGAGATGAATATATACGCCGCTGACCCCGAGAAAAGAACCACTTCTCGCCGTGGAGTTCGTAGGTGCCGTCTTCCTGTGGCTCGGCACGGGTCTCGTTGGCGCCGACGTCCGAGCCGCCCTGCTTCTCGGTGAGGAACATCGCACCCTCGACGTGGTCGTCGGAGTCGTCGGTCGTCAGGCACTCGAAGTAGTCCGCGAGAGTCCCGTCGGCATCGGCTCCAGCCCCGGAACCGGCCCCGGCTCCCGCCCCGGCGAACTTCTCCAGGACGACGGCGGCACCGGTCGTCATCGACGACGCACAGGCGAAGCCGACGTCGGCGAAACAGACGAGCGACTGCATCGTCAGCGGGTGGAGCAGTCCCACTGGGTCGTCGCGACCGGGCGGCGCGTGGAAGGCGTCGTGCGTGAGTCGGAACTCCTCGTAGGTGCGGCGTTCGGTCTCGAACTGCGCGGGGTGGTACTCCACCTCGTTCTGGACCTCGCCGCGGTCGTCGAAGGTGTGCAGTTGCGGGCTGTGACGGTCGACGAGGTCGGCGTTGTCGGCGAGGGTGTGACCGACGAACTGGCCGTACTCCGCGAGGACGTCCTCGGCCCACGCGAACTCCGCGTCGGGGTAGGTCCGCCGGGCCTCGAACCGGAGCGTCGGGTCGTACGTCCAGTAGTTGCAGTGCCGTCCCGCATCGAGGTCGCCGTAGTCGATCGGGTCCCGAACCATTTCGAGCGACTACGGCAGACAGTCGAATAACGCCACCGCCGGACTCGGGGGACGCCACCGCCGGGTTCGGGGCCACGGGACGTCGTTCGAGAAGACCGTTGTCGGGGGAGCGCGGTTTCGCGGTATTGGCTCCATTCCGCGGGTTTTTATCCGATCGAGAGCCACCGTACACCCAATGAACCGCCCCGACGTCGTCGCGGTCTGCGGGAGTCGCCGCGAGGGCAGTTACACGCGCCGGGGGCTACGGGTGACACTCGACGAAGCGGCCGACGCCGGCGCGCAGACGGAGTTGCTCGACCTCAGGGAGATCGACCTGCCACCGTTCGACCCGGACGCCGACGAAGGCGAGACGGTTCGGGCGTTCAAGCGCCGCGTCCGGGAGGCCGACGCCGTCATCCTCGGAACGCCGGTCTATCACGGCTCCTACTCGGCGACGCTCAAGGACGCGCTCGACTACTGTGGCAAAGACGAGTTCGAGGACACCACGGTCGGCCTGCTCGCGACGGCGGGTGGCGGGAGTTACGCGAGTACGCTCGACCATCTGCGCGTCGTCGTCCGGTCGGTCCACGGCCTGACGATCCCCACCCAGGTCGGCATCCGCGGTGCCTACGACAAGTTCGACGGCGACGAACCGACCGACGACGGCATCGAGGACCGACTGCGCGAACTCGGCCGCGACGTGACTGCCTACGCCACTGTCGACCCCACGGTCCCCACCGAGGCGGCCGTCCGGTGTGACGACGACTGACTTCACTCCCCGGCGTCGTAGATCGCGTCGACGAGTCGCTGGACGGCGAGTCCCTCCTCGACGGTCGGGAGTCCCGAGACGTCACCGGCGGCCACGGCGTCGACGAACGCGGCGTCGAAGGCGGGGTGCCCACTCTCCCCGGCGTCACCCTCCAGTTCGGTCTCGGTGTAGTGGTCGTGGGGTTCGGTGTCGGTCCCGAGTATCGTGAGGTCGTCGCCGCCGACGGCGAGTTCGGCGCCCGCCTCGGTCCCCCGGACGACGGCCGAGTGGTCCGACCGGCGGTTGGCCGCCCACGCGACTTCGAGCGAGAGGGTGCTCCCGTCGGCGAAGGTGACGAAGGCGCTGGCGGAATCGTCGACGTCGAAGGTGTCGCCGTCGGCGTCCCAGTTGCCCGCCCAGCCGTCGGGGTCGGCGTAGTCCGGCCGGGAGCCGAACTCGCTGCGGACCGCGGCGGCGACGTCGACGGGTTCGGGAAAATCGAGCAGGTAGAGGACGTAGTCGATCACGTGGACGCCGATGTCGATGAGCGCGCCGCCGCCGGCCATCGACTCGTCGGTGAACCACGACCCCGGCGCCGGGATGCCGCGACGGCGGACGTAGTTCGCCTCGACGTGTGAGATCTCGCCGAACGTACCCGCCGCCTGGCGAGTCTTGAACCGTTCCGCGGCCGGCGTGTAGCGGTTGTGGAACCCGACAGTACAGAAGGCGTCGCTCGCGTCCGCGGCGGTGGCGATACGCTCGGCGGCCGCCAGGGTGTGTGCCAGCGGCTTCTCACAGAGCACGTCGATGTCCCGCTCCAGTGCGGCCACCGCGGCGGGTTCGTGAAAGCGGTTCGGTGTCGTGACCACGATAGCGTCGAGGTCGACGTCGTCGTAGAGAGTCTCGTGGCCGTCGTAGACCGGGACGTCGAACGCGTCGGCGAACGAATCTCGGGCGGCCGCGGCGACGTCGGCGCCACCCGCGATACTGGCGCCCGCGTCGGTCAGCCACGACGCGTGACTGGTCCCGATACCGCCGAGTCCGACGATCCCGATCTCCGGTGTCTCGCTGCTCATTATCGATCCCTCTGTGAGCGCGGTGAAAAGTGTCTTGAATTCGGTGGAATCCGCCGATGACCATACCCGCTCCGAGACGTGAGTGGGCCGACCGAGCGTCAGTACATCGTCACGCCAGCGGTGACGTTGACGTCCTGGCCGGTCGTCCGGGCGGCCCGGTCCGAACACAGGAAGAGCACCGTGTCGGCGACGTCTCCGGCCTCCACGAACTCGTCCATCGGCGAGACCGAGCGGAACTCGTCTTCGACCTCCGCCACAGTCGCCTCCCGGTCGGCGGCCTGGGCCTCGACGACGGCGTCGAGTCGCGGCCCCTTCACACTCCCGGGACAGACGGCGTTGACCGTCACCCCGCGGTCGGCGAGTTCGACGGCGAGCGTCCGCGTAAATCCGATGACGCCCATCTTCGCCGTCGTGTAGGGCGTCCGGTTGCGTAGCGGCCGCTTCCCGCTCATCGAGGAGACGTTGACGATCCGACCCCCCACACTGTCGCCGTCGTCCGCGACGAGGTGGGGGATCGCGGCGCGCGTCGCGTTGAACTGCCCGCCGAGATTGACCGCCAGGGTATCCACGAACTCCTCGTAGGTGACTTCCTCGCAGGGTCTGGTCGGTCCGGCGATCCCGACGTTGTTCACGAGGATGTCGAGGCCGCCGAAAGCGTCGACGGCTGTCGCGACGAACTCCTCCATGTGGTCGGGTTCGCTGGCATCGCCCTGGACGGTGACCACCTCACCCGCGCAGTCGGAGAGCGCGTCCTCGGCGTCGGCCAGCGCGTCGCCATCCACGTCGTTGACGGCTACGTCGACGCCCGCGTCGGCGAACTGGCGCACTATCTGTCGACCGATACCGCTGCCGGCGGCCGTGACCGCCGCGGCGTCGCCGGGGATCGTGAGGTCGGTTTCTGGCATACTCACGCTGGGTCGACCGGGACAATGAGTGTTGGTCCCCCGGCGGGAGTCGTGTCCGTCGACGACCACCCTCTCTCGTTTCTCGCTAGCTGGAGTTCGGTTTCCCCGACGGGCGTTCACTGAGAGGGGACGTACTCTCCGGTACTGGACAGAACTGGCCGGGAGCGAAGCTATTTTACATTGCTATTCTGACCCATGACGTATGCAGAGTTGGGTGTGCGGACGAAAGCGAGAGACGGGCCACGGACAGCGGGTATCGCGGGGAGTGCAGCGACGATGACCCGGGAGCGCCCGGGCGGTGATCGACCGGCAGAGACCAGTTCCTTCGACGTAGCGACGAGACGCCAGGTACTGGCCGGGCTGGCTATAGCGGGTGGCGGTGCCGGTGGACTCTCGGTGACCGGGGTGAGCAGCGCCGAATCGGTCCCCGACGGGGCGAGCGAGGAGCGGGCGTCCGGTCGGGCGCTCGATACGGAAGTCGGGTGGCCGATGTTCGGAAACAATCCGCGGAACACCGCACGGACCCTCGAGAGCGGCCCGGAGAGTGGCGTGTCGATCGGCTGGGAGGCCGACCTCTCGGTGACGACCCCCCCGGCGATCGCCGGCGACACCCTCTACGTCGGTACCGAGGACGGCCTCGCCACGATCGACGTCGTCAGACGTGAACTCGGCTGGAGTGTCGACACGCCGTCGCCAGTCAGCACGTGTCCGGCCGTCGGAACGAACAACGTCATCTTCGGCACCGAGGGTGGCACGGTGTACGCGCTCAGTGCCAGCGGCGGCGAACAGGACTGGACCTACGACGTCGACGGGGCGGTCACTGCTGCACCGGCGTACGTGGCGGACGAAGAGGAGGTCTACACCGGAACGGAGAACGGAATGGTGTACAAGCTCGCGGCCCGGTCCGGGTTCCTGACCTGGGAGACCGAGCTGGGGAGCGGCGTTTCGGGGCCGCTGGCGGTCGCGATCGACAAGGAGTCGACGTACGTCCCGCTCGACTCGGGGACCGTCGAGGGGATCGACTTCAGGAGCGGAGAGGCCAACAGGTTCACCTTCAGTCCCAGCGATTCGCCGATGACCGCGCCATCGATCGACCGACAGTTCGCGTACGTCGCGGACGACGACGGGAGTCTCCACGAGTTCGACTCGCGGAACGGGAATCGGAAGTGGACGAGAGAACTGAACGGGACTGTCACGGGAGGGCTCACCTACCAGTTTGCCAAGGTCTATCCGGCGACTGACCAGGGGGACGTCTACGCCTACGACACCGACCTCAACCTCGAGGACACCGCAGTCGAACGATGGCACGTCGAACTCGACGAGGGCATCACGAGCGCCCCGGTGTTGTCTCAGGGCCGCGAGGTGTTGTATCTCGGTGGCGAAGACGGGGGGGTCTACGCGCTCCAGCGCGAGGACGGCGAGCAGTTGTGGTCGGCACAGCTCTCGATCGGTGCACCGGAACTGGCGCTCTACAACGGAACGCTCTGGGCGGTCGGGGACGGCGTAGTCGCTCTCGACCCCGGGTCGGACACGTCGCTCGGTCAGAGCACGCCCACACCGACGCCGACCGAGACGCCCACGCCGACCGAGACGCCCACGCCGACGCCCACCGAGACACCCACGCCGACGCCCACCGAGACACCCACGCCGACGCCCGCGGAGACGTTCACGCCCACCGAGACGCCCAGGCCGACCGACGCTCCCACCGAGACGCCCACACCGACCGCCACACCGGCCCCGACGGCGACCGACGAAGAGACCGACCCGACGACCACTGCTGACGGTCCGTTGCCAGCCTGGGCGACGCTGGCCGGCATCGGTACGCTCGCGGCGATGGGCCTCCGGCGAACCACCGAGGACCGAACGACCGAGGACGAGTAACCGTCTACCCGGACCGTTCGAGGCCGGGAATCGCCCGAAACGTTCGAGGCCGGGAACCGTCCGGATAGTAAGCTGTGAGTAGCGACAAAATACTTGATAGGTCCGGTAATAGTAGCAACCAATGTTTCCCTGGATGGGCCGTTCCGAGAGACGCGAGCGCGGACAGCGGGTGACGCGCAGGCGATTCCTCGCGGGGGTAGCCGCGACCGGGGGGAGCGTGTCGGTGTCGTCGACCACCGCTGGCGGGGGGTTCACTCCGGCAGTGGCCGCGACCGGGACAGCAGCCCAGCGCTGGCGGATGTACGCCGCCGACCAGGGTAACACCGGTCAGAACGGCGCCGATGCCCCGTCAGACGGCGTCGCCGTCGACTGGCACCGGAACCTGGACGCGTTCACCGAACCGGTTTTCGACCGACAGACCACGTACGTCGGCACCGAAGGCGGGACCCTCTACGCGCTCGCTCGCGGGTCGGGCGAGACGCGCTGGACGTACGAGGCCGACGGCCCTATCACGATGACGCCGGCAGTGCTGGACAACACCGTCTACGTCGTCAGCGGGGCTACTGTCTCGGCGGTCCGGACTGCTTCCCAGCGGGAACTGTGGCGAACCGAACTCGACGGGTCGGTCACGACGCCAGCGACGGTGACGAACGACCGGGTACTGGTCGCCACCGACGCCGGGAAGACCTACTCCCTCGGCAAGAGCAGCGGGGCCGTTCGCTGGGAACTCGACACCGACGGGGTCGTTCACGGGGCCCCGGCCGTCGCGGGTGACCGTGCGTTCGTCCTGACGAGCGACGGGGTCCTGTGGGCCGTCGCCGCGGTCGACGGGGCCAATCGCTGGACGTTCGAGACGGACGCTCCGACGAACGACGTCGTCCCCGCCGCACAGAACGGTCGCGTCTACGTCGGCGACTCGGACGGCACGCTCTACGCCGTCGACAGCCTGAACGGGCACAACCGCTGGTCCGCTGACCTCGGTGCCGCCGTCGTCCGGGGCGTAGCGCTGACGAATTCGCGTGTGTTCGCCCCGACCGAGAACGGCACTGTTCACGCTCGCGGAACGCGCGGTGGTGCGCGCCGCTGGTCGACCGGGGTCGGGAGCAGTCCCTCGACCAAGCCGGTCCTCGGCGACGACACGCTGTACGTCTCGACCGCGTCGGACGTCGTCTACGGCCTCGACACCGCCGACGGCACCGAGGAGTGGACGGCGCGTCTCGCTGTCGACGACCCCCACGTCTCGGTCGTCGACGACACAGTCGGCGTCGTTGGCGACAACTACGTCTCGCTGACGGTCGGGTCGGACACCGACCTCGTCGCCCGGTCGTTCGACGACGGCGTCGAGACGGCCTGGAACACGCCCCTGGATGCGACGGCAACGGTGTCGCCGTTCGTGGCCGGGGACACCCTCTACGTGGGCGACGACGGGGCCACGTGTTACGCGCTGGCGACAGACGACGGACGCGAACGCTGGCGGTCCACCACCGACGGTACCGTTCGGGGACTCGCAGTCGGGGAGGCCGTCTACCTCGGCACCGCTGGCGGCACCGTGGCCGCTCTCGACCCGGGGACCGGGGAACAGCGCTGGCGGATAGCGGTCGGCCGGGCGGTCGCCGGCGTCTCTCTCCTCGAAGACGGCGTCGTCGTGACGGACGCACAGACGCTGTATCGGTTCGGGAGCGGCGGTGACCAGCGCTGGAGTGCGCCCCTCGACTCGTCTGCGTCCGCCCCTGGTGTCTCTCGTGGGACAGTCTACGTCGGCGTCGACGGGGCCGTCGTCGCGGTCGGGTCGGACGGTTCTCGGCGGTGGCGCGCTGACGGCGACGGGCTGGTTCACCGTCCGACGCCGTTCCGCGACCGGGTCTACACCACCTCCGACGCCGGCAGGCTGGTCGCTCTCGACGCTGCCACCGGGAGTCAACAGTGGTCACACGACCTCGGCGCGGGCGTCGAGACGGGCCCGGCCGTCGCCGGCGACACCGTCTACGTCGGGACGAACGGGGGAGACCTCGTCGCCGTCGGACTCGACGGCAGCGAGCGCTGGCGAACCGACGTCGGCGCGCCCGTCCGGTCGCGACCGCGGGCCGTCGGGAATCGCGTCTACGTCGGCGACGAGGCGGACACGCTGACCGCGCTGGACTCGTCCGGCGCTATCCGGTGGCGGTACGACACCGGCGACCCGCTCCGGACGACCCCGGTACCCGCAGGCAGGTTGCTGTTCGTGACGAACGCCGACGCCGCAGCAGTCAGCCCCCCTGCGAGCGTCCCGACTCCGACGCGGTCGCCGACCGCCACCGAACCGTTCACACCCGGATCGGGGACGACGACCCGGGGACCGACCCCCACCGCTACTGCTCCTGGAACGAGCGTGACGGGTGAGGAGACCACCGCAACCGGACCGACGGCAACGGAGACACCCACCGCAGGGACGTCGGTTACTTCGACGGCTGGCACGTCTCCGGGCGGGGCGGGCCAGACAACACCGGACGACGGCACTACTCCGGGAGCGGCGACCACGACGCCCGGGGCGACCACGATGCCCGGGACGGCCACGCCAGGGGGCGGCGACGGGGGCGGATTCCTCGAAGAACGAGACATCCCGGGCTGGGCCCCCCTTGTCGGGGCCGGCGCGCTCGGGACGGCCGCGTTCGTCGTCGGGGCGCTGAAGTACTTCGCCAGGGACGAGGACCCCCAGCAAACCGCCGATGCGCTCACGTGGGGTGGCGAACAGTCCGGGGAGTCAGACGCTGAACTGGACACTGACAACCCGGACGACGAGACGCCCTGAGGGCGCCCCCTGTCGCCGGGTCCGGTCCGCGGTCGCGATTCCAGACACGCCCGCCTCCGCCCGACCCGCCGGGAAAACCCCGTGTCCCGCGGCGCTCCTTCCGGGCGCTCGCTCCCTCGCTACTCGTCCGTCGACCGGGGGTCGGCGACGTAGCTGGCCGGGGGCGCCGACCCGGCGTCGACGTCCTCGTACAGCGAGCGCAGGGCGAGCAGTGCTTCGTCGCGCTCTCGCTGGGCCGCGTCCCTGTCGACGCCGGTCCAGTCGTAGACGCCCCTCCCGCTCTCCCAGCCGGTCTCGCCGCGTTCGACGAGTTCGCTGACGACCGGGTTCGGGTCGGTCCCCCGGTCCAGGTCGGCCATGAGCGAGCGCTCGACTTCGCGGTGGACGTCCAGCCCCGACTGGTCGACCTTCTCGAAGATGCCCATCACGGGCAACCGGAAGCCGAAGCCCGCCTTGACCGCGCGGTCGATGTCCGCGGCGCTGGCGACGCCCCGCGCGAGCAGCGAGTAGGCCTCGTAGGTCATCGCGGTCTGGATGCGGTTGCCGAGAAAGCCCGGGACCTCGCGTTCGAGGACGACCGGTGTCTTCCCTGCCGAGTCGAGCAACTCGCGGGTCGCTTCGGCGGCCGCGTCGGTCGTCCCGGGCCCCTTGACGACTTCGACGAGCGGAACGATGTGTGGCGGGTTGAACCAGTGTGTCCCGAGAACCCGACTCGTGTCGTCGACGTCGCGGGCGATATCGGCGATAGAGAGCCCCGAGGTGTTGGTCGCCAGCAGCGCGTCGGCGGGCGCGTGGGCGGCGAGGTCGGCGAACACAGACTGCTTGACCGCGAGGTCCTCGGCGACGGCCTCGGTCACGAAGTCGGCGCCGGCCACGGCGCTCGCGATGTCCGATTCTGTCCGCAGGTTCGACAGCGCCGCGTCTGCGGTGTCCCGGTCGACGTGTCCCGCGTTCACCATCGTCGAGAGCGCCGCGTCGACGCGCGCCGGGGCTGCATCGAGTACCCCGTCGTCGATGTCGAACAGCGTCACGTCGTGGCCGTCGAGGGCGTAGACGAGCGCGATGCCGTGGCCCATGCGCCCGGCGCCGACGACGGACACCTGCTCGATCTCGGCCCCTGTATTGCTGGTCATCGCTCACTCGATGGCCGTCGCGTCGCTTCCTTTCAGGTCGAGGAACTCCCTGACTTCGTCGGGCGTCGCGGGCTCGCGGCCGGTGACTTCGTTGGCCAGTCGAACCAGTTTCGCGACCATGTCGGCGTTGCTCTCGGCGAGTTCGCCCGGTCCCAGGTAGAGGTTGTCCTCCATGCCGACGCGGGCGTGTCCCCCCATCGTCGCGGACTGGAGACCCAGTCCGAACTCGGCCCGTCCGGCGCCGATCACCGAACACGAGTAGTCGTCACCGAAGAGGTCCTCCGCGACGTCGACCATGTGGGTCAGGTTCCGCGCGTCCGCGCCGATGCCGCCGTGGATACCCATGACGAACTGGAGGTGTATCGGGAGCTCTATCAGCCCGCGGTCGACGAAGTGTTTCGCGTTGTAGAGGTGGCCGACGTCGTAACACTCCAGTTCGGGTTTCGTCCCGTGTTCGTCGAAGATCGGGAGGATCGTCTCCAGGTCGGCGAACGTGTTCCGGAAGATCAGGTCGCGAGTGCCCGCCAGGTACTCCCGTTCCCAGTCGTACTCGAAGTCGTCGTACTTCTCGGCCAGTCCGTAGAGCCCGAAGTTGATCGATCCCATGTTACAGGAGGCCATCTCCGGTTCGAGTTCCGGGACGACGCCGACCCGTTCCGCGGGTGTGGCCGTCGGGGCGCCGCCGGTGGTCGGCTGGATAACCACGTCACACGAGTCGTGGACGCGCTCGGCGACCGCCCGGAAGAGGTCCCAGTCGTTGACCGGTTCGCCCGTCTCGGGGTCCCGGACGTGCAGGTGGACGATACTCGCGCCGGCGTCGGCCGCGCCGATGGCCGCCTCGGCGATCTCCTCGGGCGTGACCGGCAGGTGTGGCGACATCGTCGGCGTGTGGATCGCCCCCGTCACCGCACAGGAGACTATCAGCTGTTCGAACTCGCGCATCGTGTGTTCCCCTGACGGGGCCAACGGGTAAAGTGGTTCGCGCGCCGGAACCGTCGGCCGGGGAGTGATCTGCATACCGGTCGAGCGTGTCGTAGAACCGCTCACGTCGGCCAGCTACACGCCGTCCTCGGCTTTCGGCAGTCGCACGCAGACGACGGCGCCGCGGGGGTCGTTGTCCTCGACCCAGACGTCACCGCCGTAGGTGTCGACGATGGTGTCGACGAGGTAGAGTCCGATGCCGGTGCCCGGACTCTCCAGCCCGCTCTCGCCGCGGCCGAAGACCGCCCGCTTCTGGTCGTCGGGGATGCCGGGGCCGTCGTCGGCCACGCGGACGAGCACTGCCCTCTCGGACTCCTCGACGTCGACGGTCACGGTCGGTCGCGACGTGTCGTTGTGATAGACAGCGTTGGTCAGGAGGTTCCGGAACACCTCGCGCAGGACGTCGTTGGCCGCGACGGCGACCTCCGGGAACGAGTCGGGGCTCTCGACGGCAGCCCCGTCGTGGCGCGACCGCACGCGGTCGAGTTCGGTCCGGAGCGTCGGTCCGAGCGGGACGGGTTCGACCGTGACCTCGTCACCGAGCATCGTCCCCATGAGCGTCCGGACGGTGTCGAGCAACTCCGCGACGCGCTCGCCGCTCCGGACGATCTCGTCGAGGTCGGCCCGCGCGTCGGCGTCCGTGACCGTCTGTTTCAACAGCAACGCCCGCTTGTTCACCGCCGATACCTCGTGGGCGACGTCGTGGCGCAGCAGTCGGTTCAGCAGTTCGAGTTCCTCGGTCTGGGCCTCCAGCGTCCGCTCGTACTCCTTGCGCTCGGTGATGTCGAGACTGAACCCGATCAGTCCCTGCACGTCGCCGTCCGCGTCACGCCAGGGCACTTTCGTCGTCGTCACCCACAGGTCCTCGCCGTCCGCGCGTTCGATGTGTTCTTCCTTGTTGTAGATCGGCTCGCCGGTCTCGATCACGCGCAGGTCGTCCTCGTAGGGTTCGCGGGCGTTCGCCTCGGGGAGCAGGTCGAGATCCGTCTTGCCGACGAAGTCCGACGGCTCGTCGATCCGTTCGCCCTCGACCGGTTCGGGTGGCGTGGACCCGTCGTAGCCGGTGGCGTGACCCCGGCTGACCCGGACGTGTCTGGCGTCCTCGTCTTTGATGTACAGCGAGAGCGGGAGCTCCGAGAAGACGGCGTCGAGCTGATTCGCTTTCTCGCGCCACTCGTGGACACGTTCGGGCGATGTTCCGACGGCGTGTTCGACTCTGCTCACCAGCAGCGACGGGTGGGCGAGCGCGTCCGAACGCCGGCAGTACTCCGTCGCACCCGCCGCCAGCGCGGCACCCGGATCGAGGGCGGCGTCGTCGCCTCCGGGGCCAGTGGTATCGTCGTCGGCGAGGACAACGACCGGGAGGTCGGGACGGGTCTCGTGGACCGTCCCCAGGAACGACAGCCCGTCGAAATCGCCGTGTGCGACGACCACGCAGTCGACGTTGCTCCGGTCGTCGTCGAGTCGGCCGCTGGCGGCGCTCGCGCTCGTCGCGGTTTCGACCGCGATCCCGTCACCCGCACCGTCGAGCGCAGTCGCGACCTCCCTCGCGGTCTCGGCGTCCACGTCGACGTGGAGGACTGTGACTGCCCCGTCTCGGTCCCCTGTCACGTACCACGTGACTGTCGAGAGCGGGAGTAAGTAACTGATGGATCAGGTTCTACCAGTGACACTTCTGCGGTCCCTTTCAATCGGTCTGGGCCGGTGCCGGGTCGTCCCCGGTCTCGGGTGTCGAATCACCCTCGCCGCCGGGCATCGGGTCGCTTTCGAGGAACCGGTCGCGGATCTCCGGCGTCGGGACCATACAGCGGTCTTTCTTGCCGAAGACGGCGTAGCGCGAAGACGCCACGAGGTCGTAGACCGCGTCGCGGAGGACGCGGGGGACGTACCGCGCGGTCCACAGCAGCGACCACGGCCGCTCCAGCCGGCGGGCGATCCGCAGCGCCGCCTCGGATTTCGTGTAGTACTCCTGGCCCTCGACGAGGACGATCGTGTCGAAGTCGTAGTCGGTCAGTCCGACCTCGTCGAGTAACGCCTTCGCCGTCTCGGACTGCAGCGGGGCGAACCGGAGACGCGCGTCCGGATCGTGCTCGATGATGAACTGAACGCTCCCGCTACAGAGGTTGCACACCCCGTCGAAGAGCACGACCGGCCGGTCACGCGAGACGGTCACCATCGTGCGTCGCTACGTCGTCCACGCACTTGAACCACCGTTTCGGTGTCGTTCTCGACGTTTCGGCGTCACTCTCGACGTTTCGGCGTCACTCTCGACGTTTCGGCGTCACTCTCGACGTTTCGGCGTCACTCTCGACGTTTCGGCGTCA